>Ga0247820_10001000_pt1 | contig 15889 bp, 13 predicted proteins | sample 13C_Glucose_Day1_2_FD_192480 | JGI IMG/M metagenome (GOLD analysis project Ga0247820, IMG submission 192480) | Soil microbial communities from agricultural site in Penn Yan, New York, United States - 13C_Glucose_Day14 | ecosystem: Environmental > Terrestrial > Soil > Agricultural land | place...
CGCCCACGGAGGCCGCGCCGTCTCGGGACGCCAACGGGCCTGCCACCAGGGCGAGGCCCCACAACGGAAGGACGAGATGGAGCATGCTGCGTGCCAGCACAGGCCAGGCATTGAGCGGCGCGCCCCGCAAGCCCTGCGCCACCGCCATACCCGTGAGCGCGAACAGCAGCGGCATGGACGGGATGACCAACGGCAGCCCGGCCCAGCCGCCGACCTGCTGGAGGACGAGGCCGCCGAGGGCGAGTACCGCGAGGCTCTCGAGGTAGCGGTCCCGCACGGGTGCGCCGGCTGCGGCCCGCAGCCGGCCACGGGCCGCGCTGACCAGCGTCACGGCCCGTGCCTCTCCCCCACCTGCAGCCAGCGGACGGCCGGGCGGATGCAGGCGCTGGTGGACGTTCACGACGCCGACCTCCCCTTGGCTCTCCCGGAGGCAACAGGTCGTTGGTGGAGGACCTCACGCGCATTGTTGCTCTCCCCGAAACAAATGTACGGTGGGCCCTTTTCGGTGCACAGTGGAATACCGCGTGGAACGCTCCACGAGAGACGATTTCGCTCTTTTGACGGACCGGCTGTTCGCTCGGTGAATGACCTGTTCCACGGCGGATGCTGTAGATCGGCGCTGTCCTCCCCCTGGGCGTCAGGTCTCGAGTCACAGCAGGTCAGAGGGTTTCACGCAGGTGACGAGACGAACCGACGAGGCCTGCAGGCCTCCCAGACCCTGCAAGGGAAGAAGGAAAGTCGCAGACGGCTTCTGTCATCCCCTGGGCTGATTGTCGCAATCGCGCGTGTGGCTCGCGAAAAGGAGCTTTTCCACCGTCATCATGGCTATTCCGGAAGGCGTCGAATATTCGGGAGAAGGCCCCACATCACCCATTCGCCGCCGCATGGGCACGAGAGAGCCAGCTCACGATCTCGGCGTCGACGTCGGCGGGCCGGCGCAGTTCGATGTGGTGCATCCACACCCGCGCCGACGGGTGGACGGTCTCCTTGATGCGTGGCGAGTCGAGCGGCTCCGGGAGGGCGATCGACAGGACGGCGGGCACATCGCTGCGCACGTACTGGCCGGGGCGCCACACGTAGGCGAAGCCCCTGCCGTGGCGGAACGCGATCTGGCTCGTGGAGACCCGCTCCTCGCACTCCCCCAGCCCGCCCACGGCCTCGGCCACGGCCCGGTAGACCGCAAGGCCCTCGGGATGACCGACGAAGAACTCCTCAGCGGTGACTGACATCCCCGGTGCCTCCCCCGGGCACCGCTGCCTCGAGCCGGACGGAGCCGGCGTCGATGACCCACCACGCGGCATACGGGCTGAGCAGGACCTGGCCATCGGCACCGCCGAACACCGCGTGGCCGCCGAGGGCGTTGTGCGGCTGCGCGATGCCCGCCTCGGCGAAGGCGGCAAACGGGAACGGCCGCCACGAGTCCGTGACGTTGTACACGCACACCATGGGGCCGCTGGGGTGCTCGCGCACGAGGGCGAGGACGCCGTCGTCCGTGCCCTGCAGGACCCGGCTGTCAGCGGCTGCGTGCAGCTGTGGCAGCCGGGAGCGGACCCGCCCGAGATGGGCCAGGGACTGGAAGACCCTGCCCTCGACGGTGGACAGGTCCTCCCGCCGCTGCGCCCGGGCCCAGTCCAGGCGCGGGCGGTGGGCCCAGCGGTTGTCGTCCTCGTGGCCGGGCTCGGACGACCAGTGCGCATCGTTGGCCATGCCGAGCTCGTCCCCGCTCCACACCACAGGTATGCCGCCCCAGCCGGCGACCATGGCGTGTGCCAGGAACATGCGGGCCAGACCGCTGTTCTCCCCCCGCACGCTCGCCGCGTCGGCGAGTCCTGTGAGGGAGGCTGCCGTCCCGCTGATCCGTTTGTCCCCGGTTGCCGGGTTGTGCTGGAAGACCAGTCCCCTCGCCCACGATGCAGCGAACTCCCCCGCATACCACTCGGACAGGAAGCGGCGGTGCGCGTACCCGTCGAGGCCGACGGCACGAGCGTCGCCGTCGTCGATGGCCCAGCCGATGTCGTCGTGGCAGCGGACGTAGCAGATCCACGTCCCGGTCGCTGGTGTGGGCGGCAGGGCCGCGAGCGCGTGCCGGGCAAGGACGACGTTCCCGGCGGCCAGCATGGACCACACCTGCACCATGAGGCTGTTGTGGTACGCGAGCTCGCTGAGGCGACCGGCGTGCGTCCCTGTGCCGAGGTACTGCACGAGGTCCCGCGGACCGACGATCGCCTCTGCCTTGAAGACCGTTGCAGGACAGGCGATCCGAGTCACCGCGCGCAGAGCCTGTGTCAGCGCGTGGACCTCTGGTTGGTTCTGACAGTTCGTCCCGAGCCGCTTCCACGTGAAGGCGATCGCGTCGAGGCGCAGCACCTCGACGCCGAGGTTGGCCAGGAAGAGCACGATGTCGGCGTACTCGACCAGCACCTCCGGGTTCGACCAGTTGACGTCCCACTGCCACTCGTTGAAGGTCGTCCAGACCCAGCCGTCGAGCTCGTCGTCAAAGGTGAAGTTCCCAGGGGCGAAGTCGGGGAAGACGTCGGGAAGGGTCCGCTCGTAGGCATCAGGCATCTCGCGGTCGGCGAAGAGGTAGAAGTAGTCGCGGTACCGCTCCTCCCCCGCCCTGGCCCGCCGTGCCCACTCGTGCTCTCGCGCGACATGGTTGAGGACGAGGTCGAGCACGAGGGAGATGCCCTGCGACCTCAACGTCCGGGTCAGTGCGCGCAGGTCCTCGACGGTTCCCAGGTCCGCCCGTACCGTCCTGTAGTCCTGCACCGCGTAGCCACCGTCGTTGTCTCCCTCGCGTGGACGCAGGAGCGGCATGAGGTGCAGGTAGGTCACGCCGAGGTCCTGCAGGTAGTCGAGCCGCGCCGGAAGACCCGTCAGGGAATCCGCGAATCGCTCTGTGTAACAGGCATATCCGAACATTCCGGGCTGCTGGAGCCAGTCCGGACGCAAGACGCGCTGCTGGTCGAGCCGTCTCAGGTCGGCGTCCCGCTCCAGAAAGGCCGTCGCGGCCAGCCGTACCAGGCGGATCCCCAGATCCGTCGTGTCGTGCGTCGGATAGGCGCCGGCCAGCCCAGCGACTAGGTCCTCCCACCACCGCTCCAGCCGCAGCTCGAAGACCTCTCGCTCGGCAGGGGGCAGGCCCCCAAGAACCGTCCGCGCCGCGTCCTGTGCCCGAGCCAGTCCGTCGCCCATGGCCCGATTGAACAGCAAAGTGCCCTGCTGCGCGCCGCTTCGGTCCCTCGTAGGCTCACGTCATGGCCAGCGTGAGCATCGGGATCTCGGGCTGGCGGTACGCCGGGTGGCGCGGCGACTTCTACCCCAGGGGACTGCGGCAGGCCGACGAACTCGGCTATGCCGCGGAGCGCATGGACACCGTCGAGATCAACGGCTCGTTCTACTCCCTGCAGCGACCGAGCTCGTATGCCGCGTGGCGCGCCCAGACGCCGGACGACTTCGTCTTCGCGGTCAAGGGCGGCAGGTTCATCACGCACATGAAGCGGCTTGTCGACGTGCAGACGCCGCTGGCGAACTTCTTCGCCTCCGGGGTGCTCGCCCTCGGGCCGAAGCTCGGTCCTGTCCTGTGGCAGCTCCCAGAGCGTCTGCCGTTCGAGCCGGACAGGCTGGCGCGTTTCTTCGACCTGCTTCCCAGGACGACCGTTGCCGCCGCGGAGCTCGCCGCCCGCCATGACGACAAGGTGGCCGACAGCGAAGCCCACACCACGGCCGAGCTGGACAGGCCCATCCGGCACGCGCTGGAGCCGCGCCACCCGAGCTATGACACCGACGAGGCGCGCACGCTGCTCGCCCGGCACGGCATCTGCATGGTCGTCGCCGACAGCGCGGGGAGATGGCCGCAGATGGGTGACGGGACGGCCGACTTCCGGTACGTCCGACTGCACGGCGACACCGAGCTGTATGCCAGCGGCTACGGCGGTGTCGCCCTGGACCGGTGGGCCGAGCAGTGCCTCGCGTGGGCCGACGTCGGTGACGACGTCTTCGTGTACTTCGACAACGACGCCAAGGGCCACGCCCCCCACGACGCGGTTGCCCTGCGGGACCGGGTGCACGCCATGGCGGGCCATGGGCAGTGAGGCCGGCATCGACCGCTCTGCCTGGACGCCCTGCACCGTGAGAGCGGCGCCTACTCGAAGGGCGCCGGGTCCCCCGCCCCGCGCCGGACGACCTCGGCATAGCCGTCGGAGAGGTCGACGACCGTCGTCGGCTCCAGGCCACACTCCTCCGAGTCGATGACCGCGTCGACGAGGTGGTCGAGGCGCTCCTTGATCTCCCAGCCCTGAGTCATCGGCTCCTCGTCGCCCGGCATGAGCAGGGTGCTCGACAGGATCGGCTCCCCCAGCTCCGCGAGCAGCGCCTGAACGACGCGGTGGTCCGGGATGCGCACTCCCACGGTCTTCTTCTTGGGGTGCATCAGCCGGCGGGGCACCTCCTTGGTGGCTGGGAGGATGAAGGTGTACTGACCCGGCGTGGCGGCCTTCACGGCCCGGAAGACGGTGTTGTCGAGGTGCACGAAGTGCCCGAGCTGGGCGAAGTCCTTGCAGACCAGCGTGAAGTGGTGCTTGTCGTCGAGGTGGCGGATCCGCAGGATGCGCTCCTTTCCCTCCTGGTTCCCCAGCGCGCACCCGAGCGCGAAGCACGAGTCCGTGGGGTACGCCACGAGCCCCCCGTCACGGATGATCTGCACCGCCTGGCTGATCGCCCGCGGCTGCGGGTCGACCGGGTGCACGTCGAAGTACCTCGCCATGGGGGTGACTGTATGCCCGGCGGGTGGTGCACGCAGTGGGTACCGCGCGGCATACCTGCCCTCTCGTGCCCACTATGTTGGGCGCGTGCGCGCACTCGTGAAGACCACCGCCGGACCCGGGCTCGAGATGCTGGACGTCCCCGAACCCGAGGTCGGGCCCACCGACGTGAAGATCCGCGTCCTCCGGGCCGGCCTCTGTGGCACAGACCTCCACCTCGAGCAGTGGGACGACTGGGCAGCCTCCACCGTGCACCCGCCGATGACGATCGGCCATGAGTTCTACGGCGAGGTGGTCGAGGTCGGCGAGGACGTGACCAGCGTCCAGGTGGGCCAGCGAGCCTCCGGCGAGGGGCACATCGTCTGCGGCATGTGCCGCAACTGCCGCGCGGGCCGCCGCCACGTCTGCATCCACACCAAGGGCGTCGGGGTGAACCGCGACGGGGCGTTCGCGGACTTCGTGGTCATCCCCGCCGGCAACGTGTGGGTGCAGCCCGACGACCTCGACCCCGACCTCGGCGCCGTCTTCGACCCCCTCGGCAACGCCACCCACACCGCACTCTCCTTTCCCATGGCCGGTGAGGACGTCGTCATCACCGGGGCCGGACCGATCGGGGTGATGGCCGCGGCCATCGCGCGCCACGTCGGGGCCCGCCACGTCGTCGTCACCGACATCAGCGACTACCGCCTCGAGCTGGCCAAGAACGCCGGCGCGGACCTCGTGGTCAACGCCGGCCGCAGCGACCTGCGCGCGGCGATGGCCGAGCTCGGCATGAAGGAGGGATTCGACATCGGCCTGGAGATGTCGGGTGTCCCCTCGGCGGTCGAGGACATGCTGGCCAACATGAACCACGGCGGCCGGGTCGCCATGCTCGGGCTGCCGAAGGACCCCTTCCCCATCGACTGGGGCCGGGTCATCACGCACATGATCACCATCAAGGGCATCTACGGCCGCGAGATGTACGACACCTGGTATGCCATGAGCTCGATGCTCCAGACCTCGCCGATTCTGCGCGAGCGTGTCGCGTCGGTCATCACCCACCGCTTCCCGGCCGAGAAGTGGCAGGACGCGTTCGACGCCGCCCGCTCCGGCCAGTGCGGCAAGGTCGTCATGGACTGGAGCTGATCCGCGTCGCCCGCGGTTCTGGCTGCCCCACCCCGCCCGCTCCCACCACCCACCCACTGAGGACTGATCGCATGTACGGCGCTGTCAAGGACGAGCTCGCTGCCACCCTCGCAGAGATCGAGGCCGCCGGGCTCTACAAGAACGAGCGCGAGCTCACCTCGCCGCAGAACGCCCACATCACGACGGCGAAGGCCGAGGCGATCAACTTCTGCGCGAACAACTACCTCGGCCTCGCCGACCACCCCGACGTTGTCGCGGCGGCCACCCAGGCGCTCCAGGAGTGGGGCTTCGGGATGGCCAGCGTGCGCTTCATCTGCGGCACGCAGACGCTCCACAAGCAGCTCGAGCACGCCATCTCGGACTTCCTGCAGATGCAGGACACGATCCTGTACTCGTCGTGCTTCGACGCCAACGGGGGCGTCTTCGAGGTGCTCTTCGGGTCCGAGGACGCCATCATCTCCGACGAGCTCAACCACGCCTCGCTCATCGACGGCATCCGGCTGTCCAAGGCCGCTCGCTACCGCTACCGCAACGCCGACATGGACGACCTCGAGGCGCAGCTGGTCGCAGCCAAGGATGCCCGCCGCACGGTGATCGTGACGGACGGCGTGTTCTCCATGGACGGCTACCTCGCACCCCTGGACCAGATCTGCGACCTCGCCGAGAGGCACGGCGCCCTCGTGATGGTCGACGACTCGCACGCCGTCGGCTTCATCGGCAACGGCGGGCGTGGGACGCCCGAGCACTTCGGTGTGATGGACCGCGTCGACATCATCACCGGCACCCTGGGCAAGGCCCTCGGCGGGGCGTCCGGCGGCTACGTCAGCGCCCACCAGGAGATCGTCGACCTGCTGCGCCAGCGCTCGCGTCCCTACCTGTTCTCGAACGCGGTGGCCCCGGTAGTGGCAGCGGGCTCCCTCAAGGCCCTCGAGATCGCGGCAGGCTCCGACGACGCCCGCCAGACCCTGCACCGCAACACCGCGCTCTTCCGCGAGCTCATGGCGGCCGAGGGCTTCGAGGTCCTCCCGGGCACGCACCCCATCACCCCGGTGATGTTCCCCGGCGAGGACGGCGCGCGCCGGGCCGCCCGGATCGCCGACGAGATGCTCGCCGAGGGGGTCTACGTCATCGCGTTCTCCTACCCCGTCGTCCCCCAGGGGAAGGCGCGGATCCGGGTGCAGCTCTCGGCCGCGCACTCCGAGGACGACGTGCGCGCCTGTGTGGCGGCCTTCGTCGCCGCCCGGGCGAGAGTGGCCTAGCCGGGACCCGCGGCGTCCGCGGTCTCCGGGGGGCCGGAGGCCTCCGGGGCGCCGGGCAGGAAGGACCGGACCGGGGTGCCGAGCTCGACGGTCCTGGTCACCGTGCACAGCCGGTCATGGGACATGGCGATGGCCTTGGGAAGCATCTCGCGGGCCCGGTCGCCGTCCTCACCCTCGGGGAAGGTCACGGAGAAGGTGACCTCCAGGCCGCCCATGAAGTTGCCGCTGTCGTCGCGCAGCTTCTCTCCGGAGGCGTCCACGGTGAACGTCTCGGGCTGGGTCCGCTTGGTGGTGATGTAGTCGACGTCGATGGCACTGCAGCCGGCGATCGCGGCCAGCAGGAGCTCCACGGGGGTGAACTCCGGCCCGTCGCCGCCGATGCGCATCGTGCCACCGCGGACGTTGGTGACGTCGAAGACGCCCTTGCTCACGCGTGTCATCGACACCGAGCGGTGCCCGAGACCTGTGCCGCCGGTTTCCTGTGCCATTCAGCTGCCCCATTTCTGTGCCAGTGCGCGGACGACGGTGAGGTTCCGCGTGGTCGCGGGACCGTCGACGATCTTCTCCACCTGGGCGTTACCCAGCTTGGCCTCGTGGAACGGCTTGGTGAGCTCCACCACGACGTCCCTTCCGACGACGAAGGCCCGCTCCCCCGGCGTGGCCCACTGCTCCAGCTGTCGCTGGGCCTCGGCGCCGACAGCGTCCCGGCAGAATGCGACGTACCGCGCCGGGTCAGCCTGCAGCCGGGATGCGACGGCGTCCACGGCCCGGACCAGCGAGGTCACCTCACCGGGTCGGCGCACCATCGTGACGATCTCGAAGCCCGCCGCCTCGCTGAGGCACTCGCCCACGGCCGCCTCGACCCGGGCAGGGCTGCGCAACGGCGTGGAGACCAGCAGGTTCCCGGACTGGATGTGGGAGGCCACGTCGACGAAGCTGTTGTCCTCGAGCACGGCCCGGGCCCGGTCCATCTTCAGGACGCGCTTGCCGACGTTGACGGCCCGGAGGAAGACGACGTATGCCGGCACGTCAGAGCACGACCTCTCCGGCGCCCACCTCGCGGACGAGTCCGCCGACCCGCACCGTCCCGTCGTCGGCGACCGTGAGGTGGAGGGTCGACGGCCGCCCCGTCTGCTCGCCCTGGCTGACCTCCCACGTGAGGCCGGTGCGGCCCTGGGCCACGAGCCAGGCGCCGAGGTTGGAGCAGGCCGAGCCGGTGGCGGGGTCCTCGACTGTGGAGGTCCCCTCGCTGATGAGCGCCCTGGCCAGCGCCGTGCCGGGGCCAGTCTGCGCCCACAGGTAGACCAGGGTCTCGCCGCCCCTCACGCCCATCCCCCCGTGCTTGCGCAGCAACGCCCCGTCGGCCACCGCCCGGCGCACGGCGTCGGCCGTCGTGGCCTGGGCGATGATCTGCGGGCTCCCGGTGCTCACCTGCTGCACGGGCCCGACGAGCTCGTCGGTGTCCACGCCCACGGCCGAGGCGATCTCCCAGGCATCGAGCTCTCGCTCCACCACACCCGGGTTGGCGGTGAGGGTCCAGGTGTCGCCGGAGGCCTCCACCGGGATGACCCCGGCCGGCATGGACAGCCGCAGCCCGTCGCCTGTGCCGAGCAGGTCCCGGACGACGTGTGCGGTCCCCAGCGTCGGGTGCCCCGCGAAAGGCATCTCGAACGTCGCGGTGAAGATGCGCACTGCGGCGTCCTCGCCGTCGGTCCCGGAGCCCTGGCGAGTGATGAACGTCGTCTCCGAGAGGTTGAACTGGCGGGCCAGGCCCTGCATCCGGTGCACGTCGAGGCCGGAGGCGTCCTCGAAGACGCACAGCGCGTTGCCGGAGAACGGGTCGCCGGGCTGGGCGAAGACGTTGAGCAGCCGGTAGCGCAGCCTCATGGGGCCACTCTTCCAGACAGCGCTCACGCGGTGCGCGTCCGGGCGCGCGGACGCCTAGGGTGTCGCGGGTGAGCACGCCGACGTCCGAGCCCCGCCCGCCCGAGGGTCGTCTGGTGCTGCTGCGGCACGGTGAGACCGAGTGGTCCCGGTCCGGCCGGCACACCGGGCGCACCGATGTGCCCCTCACCCCACGGGGAGAGGCTGATGCCCGCGATGTGGCCCGTGCCCTGGGCGACTTCCGGTTCGCGCTGGTCCTCGCCTCCCCCCTCCAGCGGGCGCGACGCACAGCCGAGCTCGCCGGGCTCGTCCCTGAGCTCGACGACGACCTCATGGAGTGGGACTACGGCGCCTACGAGGGGCTCACCACGTCGCAGATCCGCGACGACGTGGGCTACGACTGGACGGTCTTCGAGCACGGCGTCCCGCCGGGCGAGACGCCTGGCGAGAGCGTCGAGGACGTCGCCGCTCGCGCGGCACGCGTGGTCCGAGGCGCCACCGAGGCGATGGCCCGTGGAGACGTCGCCCTCGTGGCGCACGGCCACCTGCTCAGGGTGCTCGCGGCCGTGTTCCTCCGGCAGGAGCCCCGGCTCGGTGCGCAGCTCCTCCTCGACGCCGGGGCGATCTGCGTGCTCGAGTACGAGCGGGAGCGCCCCGCAATCCGGGTCTGGAACCAGTCAGCGAACCAGTCGGCGTCCGGCCACGGCTGAGGCGTCCGGCCACGGCTGAGGCGTCCGGCCACGCGGCATACGGGCGGGTGTCAGGGCAGCGGCCAGGTGTGGACCGGCTCGTTGCTGTGCATGTGCTGGACGTAGAGCTCGAGCATCCGGCTCAGCGCGCGCTGGCGGTCCATGCCCTGCCGCTCCAGATGCTCGACCGCCTGGGTCTGCCAGGTGGCGCCGTTGCTGCCCGTCTTGCACCGGCCCTCGATGACCGACAGGTAGCGCTGGCGCACCGTGTCCGACACGCCCCACTCCTTCAGGCCCTCGTGGGCCAGCGGCAGCAGGTGGCGAAGGACGAGCTCGTCGGCACCGACCTGTCCGTACCCGGGCCAGTACAGCATCGCGTCGATGCCGTCGCGGGCTGCCGTCTGGAAGTTCTGCTCGGCCACGGCAAAGCTCATCTTGGTCCACACCGGGCGGTCGTCGGCAGCGAGCTTGCGGATGACGCCGTAGTAGAAGGCTGCGTTGGCGAGCACGTCGATGATGGTCGGGCCGGCCGGCAGAACGCGGTTCTCGACTCGCAGGTGCGGCCTGCCGTCGACGATGTCGTAGATGGGCCGGTTCCAGCGGTAGACGGTGCCGTTGTGCAGCCGCAGCTCGGCGAGCGAGGGCGCCTCCCCCGCCTCCAGCATGGCGACCGGGTCCTCGTCGGAGACCTCGGCCAGGAGCGCCGGAAAGTACCGGACGTTCTCCTCGAACAGGTCGAAGATCGAGGTGACCCAGCGCTCGCCGAAGAAGACGCGGGGACGCACGCCCTGGTTCTTCAGCTCGATGCTGCGGGTGTCGGTGGCCTGGCTGAAGAGCTCGATCCGGGTCTCCGCGTGCAGCCGCTGGCCGAAGAAGAACGGCGAGTTGGCCGCCAGCGCGAGCTGGGGCGCCACGAGGGCCTGGGCGGCATTCCAGTGCGCGGCGAAGTCCTGCGGGGCGACCTGCAGGTGGAGCTGCACGCTGGTGCACGCCGACTCCGGCGCGATGGAGTCGCAGTAGGTCGCCACGCGCTCGCCGGTGGGACCCTCGATGTCGAGGTAGATGTCCTCGCCCCGGGCGTAGAAGATCGAGTCGTTGAGCGCGGTGTAGCGGTTGTTGGCGCTGATCCACTCGCCCTGGAAGTGTTCCGGCATGATCGTGGGCAGGATCCCGACGGCCACGATGTGCGCACCGCGTTTCAGCGCGGCCTCGTCGGCGCTGTTGAGCGAGGCCCTCAGCTCGTCCTCGAGCTCGAGTGCGGCGTCGCCGGGCAGAGGCCGGGGCTTCACGTTGAGCTCGATGTTGTAGCGCGCGAGCTCGGTCTGGTAGCCGGGGTCGGCGATCTCCTCGAGGACCTCCGCGTTCGCGAAACGCGGCTGGTAGTGCTCGTCGACGAGGTTGAGCTCGATCTCGAGCCCCGTCATGGGACGGTCGAACTCGAAGTGGCTGTGGGAGAGCATGCGCTCGAACACGTCGAGGTTCTGGCGCACCTTCTCGCGGTAGCGCTGCCGTTGCTCGCGCGTGTAGCTCTGCGCGTTGACCTCTTCGCCCACCGAACCTCCTCGGGTGCAGGCACATGCCTGGTGGAATGACCCAATCACACCGGTGACGCCGGTGCTACTGCATCCCGGCGGTCGGGTGCCACAGGATGCCGGCACCCCCGGGTGTGCCGATTCTCTCGGAGCGATCCAGGGCACGCCCGGTGAAATGAGGGGCGCTGTCGGCGGCCTCTCCTAGCCTGCGTGACGTGCGCTTCATCCACACGTCCGACTGGCACCTGGGCAGGTCCTTCCACCAGGTGGGGCTCCTCGACGCCCAGGCGGCGTTCGTCGACCACCTTGTCGAGACGGTGCGGGCCGAGTCCGTGGATGCCGTCCTCGTCTCCGGGGACGTCTACGACCGAGCCCTGCCCGCTCCGGACACCGTCACCCTGCTGTCCGAGGCCGTCACGCGCCTCATCGATGCCGGCACCCAGGTGGTGCTGTCCAGCGGCAACCACGACTCCGCCATCCGGCTCGGCTTCGCTGCGTCCCTGCTCGAGCGCGCCGGCCTGCACATCCGCTCCTCCCTGGCCGACGTCGGGCGGCCCGTGGTGGTCGACGGTGCCGCCGTGTATCCCCTGCCCTACCTCGAGCCCTCGGTCGCCGCCGACCCCCTCGGCGCGGCGGAGCGCACGCACGCCGGCGTCCTCACAGCGGCAATGGCCAGGGTCCGCGCAGATCGCAAGGCACGCGGTCTGCCCTCGATCGTGATGTCGCACGCGTTCGTGAACGGCGGTGCGACGAGCGACTCCGAGCGCGACATCACGGTCGGAGGTGTGGCGATGGTGCACCCGAGGGTCTTCGACGGCACTGGTTACGTCGCCCTGGGCCACCTCCACGGCCGCCAGCGGATCACCGACACGGTGCGCTACTCCGGCTCCCCCGTGGCGATGTCGTTCAGCGAGGCCACGCACACCAAGGGTTCCTGGCTCGTGGACCTCGACACCGCGGGTGTGCGGGTCCAGCAGGTCGAGGCGCCCGTGCTCCGGCCCCTGGCCGTCCTGCGAGGCGACCTGTCGCACCTCCTGGAGCATGCGGCCTACGCCGAAGCGGAGCGGTCCTGGTGCCAGGTGACGCTGACGGACCCGGTCCGACCCCTCGGGGCCATGGAGAAGATCAGGCGGCGGTTCCCGCACACCCTGTCGCTCCTGTTCGACCCGCAGGGTGCCCCGGTGCCGGTGAGCTCGTATGCCGCACGCCTAGCGCAGAAGTCCGATGTCGACGTCTGCTGCGACTTCCTCTCGCACGTGCGCTCCGGTCAGGCTGCGGAGCCGGCCGAGCGAGAGGTGCTCGCCGAGGCGGTGGAAGCCGTCCGGCTGCGTCGCGCGGGCCGCGACGACGAGGGCTCCGTCTCCGCAGCGAGCACCGGGGTCGCAGAGCGGCGGGGCGTCGCGTGAGGCTTCACCGGCTGTCCATGACGGCGTTCGGCCCGTTCGCGGGCACCGTCGACCTCGACTTCGACGCCGTTTCGTCCGCGGGGCTCTTCCTCATCCGCGGGGCCACCGGGGCGGGCAAGACGAGCATCCTCGACGCCGTGTGCTTCGCGCTGTATGCCGCCGTGCCCGGCGCCCGCCCGGGCGGCCGCTCGCTGCGCAGCGACCATGCGGCCCGGGATGCGGTCCCCAGTGTCACCCTGGAGTTCACCGCCGCGGGACGCCGCTTCCGGGTCGAGCGCTCGCCCGAGTTCATGCGGCCCAAGAAGCGAGGGGACGGCGAGACGAAGTCGCCTGCCCGCGTCGTGCTCCACGAGCAGGTGGGTGGCACGTGGGTCGGCAAGGACACCCGGCACGACGATGTCGCAGCGGTGCTCACCGAGGTCCTCGGCATGGGGCTGGAGCAGTTCAGCAAGGTGGTGCTGCTCCCCCAGGGCGAGTTCGCCACGTTCCTGCGCGCCAGTCCCGAGGCGCGGCGCGAGGTCCTCGAACGACTCTTCGACGTGTCGTCCTTCGCGGGCGTCGAGGACTGGCTGTCCGGGGAGCGCCGACGCACCGGAGAGGAGCTGGTCGAGCGCCGCTCCCGGCTCGCGGCCGACCTGTCGCGACTGGCCGACGCCGTGGCCGACGCGCCGGCCGAGGTCCTCGACAGCTCCCCCGACTGGGCGTCCCTGGAGCCGCAGGAGCTGCCCGCGCACCTCGAGGCCCTGCACCAGCGCCTCGACGGGTTCGCCGTGGAAACCCTGGCGGCCCTCGATGCCGCCACCACGGCGTCCGCCGTGGCCGTCGAGCAGTGCCAGGACGCGGAGAGGCTCCAGGCCTGCCAGGAGAAGGCTCGTCGCGCGGCCGCCCGGCTGGCCGAGCTCGACGACCGCCGCGACCCGTACGACGAGGCGCGCGCGGCCCTGGCTCTGGCCGCGAAGGCCGCGGCCGTCTCAGGCGAGCTCAAGGCGCTGGCCCGGGCCGAGCTCGGGGTGTCCGACTGCGAGGCCGCCGTGGAGGCCGGTGCTGCTGTGTTGTCGCGGTTCGGGCTGGAAGACCGCGGCGCCAACGGGGTCGAGCTGTGGGCGGAGCGTCTGCACGCGCACGACGACGACCTTGCGGAGGCGCACCGACTCGCGCAGGCGGCCCGTGACACGACCGCCAGGCGGGCCGCCCTGCGCCGCCGGGCCGAGGCCGCAGAGCAGGCTGTCGCGGCGCTGGCTGCCCGTGCCGCGCAGGCCGACGCGGCCGTCCGAGCCGCGGAGGAGCAGGTGACGCGCACCTCGCAGGCCCTAGCTTCGCTGGAGGGCCTGGCGGCTCGCCACGAGGCGGCGCAGCAGCTCCTCGCCGTGCGCCAGGAGCACGACCGCGGCCACGCCGCACTGCAGCGACTGGCCGCGCGCATCCTCGATGCCCGGTCGGTCGAGCAGAACCGCCACCAGGCCGTGCTCGACCTGCGCGAGGCGCGGCTCGCCGGGATGGCAGGCGAGCTGGCTGAGGGCCTCTCGCAGGGCGGCCCCTGCCCCGTCTGCGGGTCGTGCGCCCACCCGGAGCCGGCCACCCGCACCAGGGCAGTGACCCGTGAGGACATCGCGGCCGCCGAGTCTGGCTGGGCTGCGGCACGTGCAGCGCTGGAGTCGCTGGAACGGGAGCGCGTCGCTGCAGAGACAGCAGCGGAGGCACGGGAGGCTCTGCTCGACGGCGACCAGCGCACTGCGGAGCAGCTCCAGCTCGCCGCGGACGACACCGGAACGGTGGCCGACGCAGCACGAGAGCTCGCGGCGGGAGCGCCCGCCGCGGAGCACACCCTGGTCCGGGCGCGGGCCGAGCGGGACGCGGTGGCAGACCTGGGCGAGCAGCAGCGCGCGCAGGCCCTCACTGCGGCCGCGACCGCCGACGAACTCGGTCGCGCGCTCGCAGCGGACACCGAGGCCCTCGCAGGACGGCTCCGCACTCACGCCGGACTGTGCCCGTGCGCCACCGACGTCGCCACTGACGCCGCGGCCGTGTCGGGCTCGTTCTCCGCCGAGGCGGTGGCCGACCTCCTGACGCAGCACCGTGAGCTCGTCGCCAGGGTCGAGGCGCACCGCGAGGCCCTGCGCGGGCTGGCCCGCGCACGTCAGGCGAGCACGGAGGCGGGGGCAGCCGCTCGCGCTGCGTTGGCCGAACACGGCTTCACCGAGATCGCGCAGGCGCGCGCCGCTGCCCTCGGCGAGGCCGAGACGCAGCGGATGGAGACGCTCTGCCAGCAGTACGACCGGTCTCGGGCGGAGGCTGAGACCGTCCTGGCCGAGCCAGAGGTCCTGGCCGCGATCGCAGCGGAGAGTCCCGACCTCGACGCAGTGCGGGCGGCCAGGGACGCCGCGCACTCCGCGCTGCTGCACGCCAAGGACGTCGAGACCGTCGCGCGCCGCACCCTGGCCGCGGTGGCCCGGCTCAGGCCAGGCCTGACCGGTCTGTGCGAGAGCATCGGCCCGGCGGCCGCCAGGCACGCCCTCATCCGCGACCTGGCCGACACCTTCAGCGGCACCGGCGGCAACAATGCCCTGCGCATGCGGCTCTCCTCGTTCGTCCTGGCAGCCAGGCTCGAGAAGGTCGCCGAGCTCGCCAACGAACGCCTCGCCGTCATGGGCGAGGGTCGCTACCGGCTCCAGCACTCCGACGACCTGGCCGCCCGGGGGGCTCGAAGCGGACTCGGACTTCGGGTGCTCGACCTGTGGACCGGCCAGACCCGCGACACCTCGACCCTCTCGGGCGGTGAGGCGTTCATGGCCTCCCTGGCCCTGGCGCTCGGCCTCGCCGACGCCGTGCGCGAGGAGTCCGGCGGGTTCGACCTGCAGACGCTCTTCGTCGACGAGGGGTTCGGCACCCTCGACGACGAGAGCCTCGAGCAGGTGATGGCGGTGCTCGACGGCCTTCGTGACGGTGGCCGGGCCGTCGGGGTGGTCAGCCACGTCGCCGAGCTTCGCACCCGCATCCCGTGCCAGATCGCCGTCGACAAGTCCGAGACCGGCTCCACGGTTCGGCTCGTTGGCGCCGACGACGCCGGATCCGCGGGGTCCGCCGCCTGAGCCCGCGGACACACCGCACGTGCAGGAGGCCCTCCACCGGTGGAGGGCCTCCTGCACGTGATCCGGTCTGCGGGGGCAGGGCTGGTACTCGTCCGGCTCAGGGCGGCTCAGGGCGGCCGTGCCTGTCCGGATCAGGGGCGGC
>Ga0247820_10001001_pt1 | contig 15855 bp, 11 predicted proteins | sample 13C_Glucose_Day1_2_FD_192480 | JGI IMG/M metagenome (GOLD analysis project Ga0247820, IMG submission 192480) | Soil microbial communities from agricultural site in Penn Yan, New York, United States - 13C_Glucose_Day14 | ecosystem: Environmental > Terrestrial > Soil > Agricultural land | place...
TCTGACGCATTTGAGTATTCACGTAACTACTGACTGAGGGCTCCACCATGCAACATTGCTCCTGCATCGTTTACCTCGATGGCGACCGCAATTCGTCCGTGCATAAAGCGGACGTGACTGTGGCCGAAATCGCCCTATTGCGCGCGATCCACGGTCCGGCGTCCGTGACCGGGATCGTTCCCACCTTCGTGGGCAAGGAAAAGCCGATTCAGGATCTGGCCCGGCTGCGCCTTGAATACGCCAATTCCAACGTGACCAAAGAAGGCGGCTCGCTGATCGAAGCCGTTTACCCAGGACGCAACCCGAACGTGCCGCGCACCCTGGCCGAGCTGGGGGCCATCGATCCCGAGGATGAGGACGAAGGCTGGGACGCCCCCGCCGGTTATCCGCCTGTGCCGGAAGACCCTGAGCCCCAAGAGCCGGGCGAGGCGCCGCAGGCCCGCAACCTTGGCGGACGCCCGCGCAAGGAAACCCGCCAGCTGACGGAGTAAACGACCATGCGCGGCAAGACGTTGGGCGAACTGGTGGTGGACTTTCGCGATGAGGCCGGGATGGCCAGCACTGCCGCGCTGTCTCAAAACGCTTTGGCGGCGATCAAGACCAAGATCCGCCGCACGCAGGAAGTGCTCTATCACGATTGGTCGTGGCCGTTTCTGCGCATGCAACGCGATGAAACCCTGCAAGCCGGGGAACGCTACTACAGCTTTCCGCCGGAGTTGGACCAAGACCGTCTGGAGCAAGTCGAGGTCCGCGAGCAGCCGGACAGCGACTGGCGCCCGACCGTCTACGGGATCACCTACTGGATGCGCAACAACTGCGACAGCGAACTCAACGAGCGCCGCGATCCGGTCTGTGCCTGGGAATTCTTCGAAGATAACCAGTATGAGGTTTGGCCAATGCCCGCGACCAACACGGGCATTTTGCGTTTTACCGGCATTCAGAAGCTGCCGCCGCTGCGTGAGGACGCGGACCGCGCCGTGCTCGATGACCGCCTGATTGTGCTGTACGCCGCCGGGGAGTGGCTGCAAAAGGCCAAAGACCCCTCCGCCGCGTCCGTGTTGCAGATGGCCGAAGCGCACTACCGCCGCCTCAAGGGCAATTCACAGTTCCGCCGCGTCCGCCCGATTGCGGACGGGACGTCAACGCGCTGGGTGCCGATCACGATCAAAGCGCCGGGGACTTAATCCATGGCGTACCTGCTTATCACTGATTTCATATCCGGTCTGGACACGCGCAAGAGTCGCTTTACCGCCGCGCCCGGTTCGCTGCGTGTGGCGCGCAATGTCCACCTGACACGCGGCGGCGAGATTGAGGTGCGCAAAAAGTTCGTCACCGTGTACCAGCTGCCCATCGGCCAGACCAAGGGACTGACCACCGTGCGCGGGCAGATCTACGTGTTTGGCCACGCCGCTGGTGTGTCCGTGCCTGCCGGGGTGAACTATCAGCAGCTGGCCGCACCGGGCGGTCCGGCGCTGTCGCGGATTCTCTCGACGGACAATTTCAACGGCAAGATTTACGTGGTTGCCGCCTTTGCGGACGGCGCCATTTACCACTTTTACGACGGCGTGCGCGTGACCGATTGGGACGCCATCGCTAACAGCGTGGCCAGTGCGATCACGCTGGCTGCCGCACTGGCGCAGCGCGTCGATGCGCTGGACGACTTCACCGCGCTGTCCACCAACAACGTGATAGTGGTCACAGGGCCGCTGGGCGTGGTGTTCACCTACGCCGCTTCGGTGGTCAACGGCGGGACGGACAACACGCAAAGTTTCACCCCAGCGCTGGCCACGGCGGCGGTCGGCCACGCGGACGCGATAGCGGCCACCTGCTCGTTCACCATTACCGGCGGCACGGCCAGCCCCGGCGTCAACCGCGTAACCCAGGTGGTGGTCGGCGGCTCCAACCTGCTCGGCGCACCCGTGGACTGGACCAGCAGCAACAACGCCACCGCCGCGCTGATCGCGGCGCGCATCAACGCCTTCAACCCCTCCCAGCGCTGGACGGCCACCGTCAGTGGCGCAACCGTGACCCTCAAGTCTGAGCAGACCGGCGCGGCCATGAACGGCCTGATCGTCAACGTGTTCAGCGGCGGCGATGTCACCGCCACGGTGGTGAGTCCATCCGCCGGCGGGGCCAACGAAGTGTTGGCACGGGCGCAGGTCGTGACCTTCACCATCGGCGGTCTGTTTGAGGCGCTGGACGTGTACACCATCACCCTCAACGGCGTGAACACCACCATGCGCGGCAGTGCCGCCGGTACAGGTACGTTCGTGCGCACCCTCGGCCAGAAGATGTACGCCACCAACCAGAGCCTGATGCACTTCTCCGGCTTTGCCGGTGATCCAGCGGTGCCGGACCCCACGCAATGGGACACGGACACCACAGGCGCCGGGTTCGTCAACATGTCCACGCAAGACGGCGGTTCGGCGGACCTGACCGGGCTGGCCATCTATCAAAACCGCATGGCCGTGTTCAGCCGCAGAAACGTGCAGATCTGGTCCGTGGACGCGGACGAGGCGAACAACAAGCAGGAACAGGTGCTGATGAACTTGGGCACCCGCGCCCCGCGCACACTGGCCGCGTTTGGCGACATCGATGTTTTCTTTCTGAGTGAGTCCGGCGTCCGTTCGCTGCGCGCACGGGACAGCTCCAACATGGCCAGCGCGGACGATGTGGGCTCGCCCATCGACGGCGAACTGCTGGCCTACATGCGTCAGCTGGATGAGTCCGTGGTGCAGCAAGCGGTGGCCATTTCCGAGCCGTTTGAGGGCCGCTATCTGCTCGCCATGGGCCATACCATCTATGTGTTCAGCCATTTCCCAGGTGCGAAGGTCAACGCTTGGACCACCTACACGCTGGAGGAACTGGGGGACCAGTCCGTGGTTTCAGACTGGGCGGTGAATTACACCAATCTGATCGCCCGCGTGGGGGACCAGCTCTGCTATTACGGCGGCGTATCCGGCGACGAATACGCCGAAGACGGCGAATTCCAATACACCGTGACCCTGCCATTTCTGGACGCGGGCAACCCCGGACAGACCAAGAATTTCGAGGGTGTGGACATCGGCGCGGAAGGCTACTGGAACGTCTTTATGGCACTCGATCCGCAGCAGCCGGACGTGATCGAACTGGTGGCCAAGATGGAAGGCTCGACCTACGGCAGCTTTGGCCGTGATGTGGTCGTGGGCCAGTCCACGCACTTTAGCCTGACGCTGCGCCATCTGGCGCGGGGCTATGCCCGGCTGGCAAACCTGATGGTCCATTTCACCGGGCAAGGGGATTAAGCCATGGTCCAGCTACCTGTCACCTACTTCAACGTCCTGCATGTCTGCGAACGGCTGCGCCTGCAAGACCGGCTGGAAGTGTTCGCCACGCGCTGGGATGACGACGCGGGCGCGCTGGCCTGTCAGCTGCACGGATTGGCAGGCGACGGCTTTCTCTGGTGCCTGGGCACGGACGACGAAGAACCGACGTTCTTGCTCGGCGCCTATGAGCTGTGGCCGGGCATGTGGGCACCGTGGGCCATGGGCACCGTGCGCAGTAACGAGATTCTGTCCTCGGCCACCAAGCTGGTCATCAAGGAAATGATCCCCGGCATGCGTGACCGTGGCTTTCGCCGCGCGGAGTGCCGCGTGGCCATCAAGAACACCGTGGCCTGTGACTGGCTGGAACACTTGGGCGGGTTGCGTGAGTCCGTCAACCAGCGCATGGGCCGACATGGCGAGGACTTTGCCACGTATGTCTTCTACCCGGAAAACTGCCATGAACTGCCAACCCGTCGTTGATCTGGCCGACATCCAGCGCGCCTATCCGCTGATCGCGGACGGCTGTTTGCGCGTGAGCACGCGCGAGGGCGAACCGTTTTTCGCTCCCACGCTGTACGCCGAAATCATGGCCGGTCATTGGGTGCTGTTTGTGGTCAAGAGCGACCAAGGCGAGCCGGTCGGTGTGTTCATCTGCCGCAAGCAGATCGACACCCGCAGCAGCCTCGGCAAGTTGTTCGTACTTCTGGCGTACACGGTGCCCGGCGTTGCCGCTGCACTCGAAACAGGGTTCGCCGCCTGTAAGCGCTACGCGGCGCAGCTGGAGTGCTCACACGTCCAATTCGCCAGTAAGCGAGTGGGCTGGGCACGTCGCGCGCAGCAGCTGGGCTACAAGCCCGCTCAACAACTCTACGAAATCGAGGTGCAGCCATGAGCGGCGGCGGCGGTGGAGGCGGCAGCGATGCCGTGGATTATCAGCGTCAACAGGAACAAGAGCGGCAGGCGCGCATTCGCACCGGCATGACGCGGATCGATGAAATTTTCGATGGCAAGAAGACCACCACGCGGACCCCTACCGGCGCGGCGATCAACGCGAACGCACAAGGCGGGATCGGCAACGGCACTTATTACGATGCCAGCGGACAAGCCTACAACCTGCAAAACGGCAACAGCGGCAATCTGCGCTGGGCTGGGACCAGTGCGCCGGGCGTGTATCAGCCGGGCGGACGGGTACAAACCAACGTCAACGGCGCATGGCAGGATCTGCCCACGCAGCTGTATACCGGCGTGGACGAAAAGACCACCACGGAAGGCGGCTTTGGTGATGACTTCTACAACGCGCGCGCCACGGCCTACAACGACTTCGCCCTGCCGCAGCTGCAAGACCAGTACACGGACCAGAAAAAGCAACTGACCTATGCCCTGGCACGCGGCGGCAACTTGGGTTCCTCGCTGTCCGCGTCGAAGAACGCCACGCTGGGCAAGGACTACGCGCTGCAACAGCAGAACGTCCGCGACACCGGACAGGACTACGCGAACAAGGCGCGGTCCGACGTGGCCGCACAGCGGCAGAACATGGTTTCGCTCCTACAAGCCTCGGCGGACCCGGACGCCGTGGCCAACCTTGCGCAGAGCCAAGCCACCAACCTGTCCGCCATGCCGACGTTCTCCCCGCTGTCCCCGGTTATCAGCAACGTGGCCGGAAGCCTCGGCACGTACCTGGCAAACCAACAGACCTCGGACGCGATCCGCAAGGCGTATGCCAGCGACCCATACACCAATTCTCTCAGCCGGTCCTCCGGCAAAGTGGGGTAAATCATGTGTGATCCCACGTCAATTGGCCTGATCGTAGCCGGGACCGCTTTGCAGATGAACGCGCAAAGCCGCCGTCAAAAAGCGATGAAGAATGCTTCTGAGGACGCGCAGAACGCCGAGCTGTTTCGTCAGCAGGGGCTCAGCAAAGAGCGCGAGCAGTCGCTCGATCCGGCGATGCAGAACAGCACGCGCGCCAGTCAGGACGCCGCACTGGCGGACGCTGCCGCCAAGCGTGAAGCGTCCTACGAAGGGGACACCACCCTGCCGGGCGATGCAGGCACGGCGAGTTATCAGGCGCCGTCCGCCGCTGCCAGCTACGGACAACCGAAGATCATTCAGGAAGAGGCCGACAAGCAGCGCAGCGCGGCGGACGCGGACGTGCGCAGCATTGGCGATGCCCGCGCGCGGCTCCAGTCCTATGGCGACGTGGGCCTGGGCAACTCGATGATTAATCAGCGCGCTGGGGACCAGATCAACATGCTGGGCGGGTTCAGCCGCATGAGCGCGTCCCTGCTGCCAAGCGAGATACAGGCGGCGATGGCCAGCAAAGCCGGGACCGGCAGAAACCAAGAATTGCTGGGCACCGCGCTGCAACTCTACGGCGGTTCCGGCATGGCGGGCGGTGGGGCCGGTGGCTTCGGCTCCTACGGTTCGGCCATGGGCGGCTCGTCCAACGCGGGGGCCACGGTCGGTGGCTACAGCGGCAACCTGTCCGGCTTCACGCCTGCCGCCGGGGCAGCGGGCGAGGCAGCGGCGGACGCGGCGGCACCGAGCCTGCTGGGCGGCTTGTACGCCAACGGGCAAGGCTACTTCATGCCTGCCGCGCAACAGTCACGGTACGCCACGGCTGGCAAGGGTGTTGGCTCGCTCTTGGCAGCGCGGAGATAAGACATGCCCACCTACGCAAACCCGCTCTACGCGAACGGCGTTCCCACCTACAGCAATGAGGTCGGCGCACTGGCGGACGTGTTCAAAGCCCTGGCACCGAATCCGCTGCGTGACTTGCAGATTCAGGGCTATGCCAGCAACGCCCGGCTGCACAAGCTGCAAGGCGACGTGATCGCCAACCAGCAAGGCGGGCTTAGCCGGGTCGCGAACGCCTTGCGGGCCAACGACTATCAGGAGATTGGTCCGGCAGCGGTAGAGAGCGGCAACCTTCAGTTCCTCGATAACATCTACAAGGCCGGGCCTGCACAGCTGGCCATGCGTGGTCTGACGCCCGGCCAACCGGCGCTCTCCGACGCTGAGCAGCAAGCCGTGGCTACAGCGGTCGGCGCTACCGGCGGCAACGTGGCGAACACCTTCTACGGTTTCGACCGGACGGCGAATGAAATTAACCGTAACAACACGCTGATGTCCGGCGACCGCCGCTATGGCTCTCAGTTGTCGCTACAGGGTGTTTTGGCGGGTGTAGGTGAGGACGCGCGCTGGCACAACATGCAAGGCGCTGAAAATACGCGCAACAACAACATGACCAACAGTCGCGGCATGGCCGTTATATCCGAGGATGCGCGCAACCACCTTGCGACGGACGCCACCAATCGGCGCGGGCAGGACTTCGACCAGAGCAACAAGTTCTACGAGAGCAACCTGTCCAACCTGTTCAAGCAACCCGGCACCGGCACGGGCGGCACGGGCTCCAGCAGCCTCGGTTCCGGCGGTTCGTCCGGCAGTTCGGCCACTGAAATGAACGACAAGGACATCGAGCAGCTGCAAGCGGCGTCCCAGCTGGCGCTCGATGGTCTGGATTTCCCAGCGGATCGCAAGGCGGAACTGGCGGCGCTGATCCAGGCCAACTATCTGGCGCAGCCGAAGGGCGGACGCAATTACCAGCTCGCCGCGAATCAGGCAATAGCGGCCTTCCAGAAGGGGCCGACACTGGCGGACAGCGTGGTGGACGATTGGGGGCCAACCAACAGCTTGGGCGTGCGGGCGGATACGCCGCCACTCCCTGCACCATGGCAACCACCCGCCAAGGTGCCCGCTGGCGGCGCGCGCGGCGCGGACGGACTGACGCAGGTTGCGCGGACGGTATTGCAGGGCAACCCGGACCTGACCAAAGCACTGCCCGCTGATGTGCTGCGCGGACCGGGGCCAACAGCGCCGCTACCCGCACCAGCCACGCCGCCCGTGGATGCTACGCAGGTGGCGTCCTTGCTGACTGATGCCAAGGCGGCAATCAACCAGCGCGCACCGCGCGAGGCGGTCATTGCAGAACTGCGCGCCCGAGGCGTGCCCGACCAAGCCATTCAAGCGGCGGGGATCTGACCATGGGCGCCTTTGACCATTTGATTCCGCAAGCCCCCACCGTCGCCGGGCAGCTGGAGCCGGGCAACATCGATCTGCACAACCGTCCGGTGGTCCGCAACCCGGACGGATCGATCAGCACGGTGCGCTCGATGTCAGCCAACTTCGATGGCCGGGAATACCTGATCCCGACCGTGGCGGCGGACGGCTCCGGCATTCTCAGCGATGAAGACGCGATTCAGCAGTACCGCAGAACAGGCCAGCACCTGGGCGTGTTCGACACGCCGGACAACGCCACGGCCTACGCCGAATCGCTGCACAACGAACAGGCGCAAGAGTACGCCCCGCAAGCGGGAGGCGGCGCCTTTGACCACCTGATTCCCAAAGAGCCGCCAATCGAGAAGACCCCGGCGTTTCTGATGCGCGGCGGTCCGGCGGCGGCGCCCTCGATCAACACCGGCCTGATAAACCTGCCGGGCAGTGCGTCCATTCCACCGAATCCCGGTGAAATCGTGATGGATGACGGCACCACGGGCGGCTGGCCGTCCGGTCCGTCCGACTTGCTGCGCAGCCAAGCCAACAACCCGTTGGTGCGCCAAGCGGCGGGCATAGAGCGGGGCACCGCAGGTGGTGAGGAAGCCGCCGCGAGGATCATGGCGCCTGCATCATGGGCCAAGAACACGCTGGGCGGCGCCTTTGTCGAGGCAGGCCGCGCCGGTCTGCCGATGCCGATAGAGGCCCAACGGCTGCGCGAAGTGGCGGACTTGCAGCAGCCCCAGGTGCAGCCGCAAACCCCGTTCCAGCAGCACATGGCGCAGCAGCTGTCCGCTCCTGGGATTTTCCAGAGTCCGGCGGACATGCAGCAGCGCGCTACCGCGCTGGACGCCGAAGGCGCGGCACGGCTAGAGGATTACCGGGCGAATCGCCTGCCGCAGCTGGCCGCTGCCGAGGCCGTTCCATCATTCAGCACAGCACCCACCTTGCTCGGACAGCTCGGCGGCGCGGTAGTGTCCGGCGGGTCCGAAGCCTTGCCCACGCTGGCCAGTCCCGAGGGTTTTGTGCCGGTCGGTCGCGGCGCTACAGCTGTGCGCACCGCGCTCAAAGGCGCAGGCGTCAACGCCGGGGTGGCGGGGATCACCGATCCCGTCAGCCAGTACGTGGCCACGCAGACCGGCGCGCAAGAGCAATACAGCCCCTCGCAGACCCTTATGGCCATGGGCCTTGGCGGGGTGTTGGGCGGCGCAATCAACGTCGCGCCCGAGGCGTGGCAGGGTGCAAAAGGCTGGATGGCCCGCCGCAACGTCGAGCCGACTGTGCAGCCGGGCCAAAAGCCGGGTATCAACGCGGACGATCTGTTTGACCGGACAAAGGCCGTATCCGACGCGGGCCAGCTGCGCGCGGAAGATCCCGAGTTCCAGGCGCAAATGGTCGCGCAAAACACCGGCACAGACCTGCCGCCGTCGCAGACCATCCCGCAGCCCGGACAGAAGCTGACCCCCGAGCAGTACAAGGCACGCAACCAGACCGAGAGCGAACTGGCGCAGCTGTTCAACAACGAGCCGAACATCTGGCCGCGTGAGCAGGTGCAAATCGGTCCCGAGGGGATTGAGATTCCCGAGGGGACGCAGCCGGTCCGCGACCCAACCGGACGGCAAGCGACCACCGACACGCTGGCCCCGCTGCGCGAAGCCGAGGACTTGCTGCGCAAGGCCGGGATTGACCCGGACGAGGACATGATGCGCACCGTGGCCAGCTACCAACAGCAGGGTTTGAGCCCGCTGGGCGCGGTGAATGCGTTCCGCCGTGCGCGGACCATGGCGGACCGCGAGGGTATGACCCCGGATCTGGAGCGCACCGCAGGCGAGAAGGCCAACAGCCAACAGTTCGCCAAAGAGGCGTTCGACATCGCGGACATTCGCCGTCAACGCCGCGAGAAGGATCTGGATGCGTGGAACCCAGACCTGAAACCAGACTACTCAGCGGGGGCGCCCAATGCAGACGAAATCACACCCCGCATGGCACAGGATCTTGCTGCGCGTTCTCAAGAGCCCGCGCCCGGTGTTGGCAGCCAGCAACCCGCACCGCGTCGTTCGGTTGATGTTATTGGCTCGAAATCGGTCGGCGGTCTGCGCGGTGAGTATCTACCGGGCCAGCGTCCGGGCGCACCCGAAGCCCCACCGCAAGGGCGCCAAGGTGACTTGTTTGAAGGCGAGCGCGTGGAGCCCAAGCTGGAAGGTCCGGCAGAAGCCCCGGCGCCTAAACAACCCGCAGAAGCGCCCGCCACGGCAGGGCCAGTCCGCCAGATAGGTTCCGACGACATTCTGGACCGCGCCTTTGCCAAGCGTGAGGAACCCGCCGCACCGGCAGCGCCGAAGGTCGATCACCTGTCGCCGGACGACCAGCGCCGGGCTATCCACCTTGACCACCAGATTGCCACGGCCAAGGCGTTCAAAGACCCACCCGAGGAAATCGCCGCGCTGCAACGCGAGTATGACGACCTTGTGGGTGGCAAGGCACCTGAGAGCGCGCCAGAGGCGAAAGCCGCCGCGCCCGAGGGCGAGGCACCCGCTGCACCTGGGAAACATCCTACTGAGGTGCTGGACGCTATCGACCGCGAGCTGGAAGGTACGAAGTGGGACACCGTGGGTGGCAAACTCAACCGCGACAACGAGGGCAAGGTGACGCGCAGCAAATGGACATCGAGCAACCCCGACATCCATGCCGTGCTGACCAGCTACAAGACCAAACCCGAGCAGGCGCGCAACCTGATAGCTCGGTCCAAGTCGGGTAAGGGCAAGCCGCTGACTGAGCGTCAGCAGAACATCGTGGACGATCTGGCCAAGGCGCTGAGCGAGCGCCCAGCGCCGCGTGCGCCACGTCCTGAGCCAACACCCGCGCCTGCACCCACACCGAAGGCTGCGCCCGAGCCCAAAGCCAAAGGCGAGCGCGATCCGCGTTTCTGGCAGAAAGGCGACGATGACCCTTACCCGCCGAAAGATGCCACCGAGGAGCACAAAGAGGGGCGCCACCAGCGCAGCTTTAACCGCACATACATGAGTATGTCGCGCCATTCCCAGGAGCTGCGCGCCAAGGCACGCGCCGTGAAGGAAAATATCAAGTCCACCAAAAAAGCCGTAAAGGCGGCGGACGAAGAAGCGGCGAAAGCGGACAAGGTGCGCCGTGACTACGCGAAGGGCTTCCCGAAAAACGCCAAGCGCTTCGTTGAGGAATTTGGCGATGACCCCGCCGTGCTGAAACAGGCGGCGGACGATGCGTATAGCCGTGGCTGGCACATCACCCACAACGAGCGCGGGCTGCGCATGCGCGGCAACGACCCGCTGACGCCGGACGAAGTGGTGGCGTCGAAAGAGCACTTCCTTGAATCGCAGCGCCTGAATATCGAAGCCACCAAGGCCGCTGGCGAGGATATGGGCTACCGCGAACAGCACTACGCGAGCGCCAAGAAAGAGCTGGAGGAAGCCCGTGCCTGGGCCGCTAAGCAGAAAGGCGAACCCGCACCAAAGGCTGAGCCACCGCGCAAGAAGCGCCACCGCGATGACCCGCCGGTCCCGCTGCGCGATGAAGACTACGAGCTGGAAACCCACACCAAGGACGACTTGGACGCCAAGCAGCGCCGCAATGAGGAAGCCAACGCCAAGGCCGAGCGCGAACGCAAAGCGGAGGAAAACAAGGCGCAAGCGGACAAGGACGCGAAGGACTTCAAGCTGTCCGGCAGTGACCGCCCGGCGGACGTGGCCGCGAGCCACGGCCAAGGGACATTGCTCGACATCGGCGCCGTGCCACGGCTGGCCGCTGCGCCGATCAAGGCGCTGTACCGCCGCCTGTTCCTGGGCGATGACAAGAGTTCAATGGCGGACGTGTCCAAGGATCTGGCCCAGGCTACCAAAGCCATGTTCAACCAAGAGCGCCCAACCAAGCGCGGGCGGATCGCGGACACGTATCGCCGCGTGATGACGGACACGGACAGCAGCTTGCGCAGCTTGCTGAAACCGTTCAAGGGCGACATCGGCCAGCAGATCGCGGACAACCTGCACGCCCGAGCCGGTGACAAGCACGGCGTGACCGCCAGTCTGGACGAGCGCCGTCAGCAGCAGACCAACCCACGCGAGCACAAAATCGAGCAGCTGGATGACTGGCTGCGCGAGAACAACCTGCACACGCCAGAGGCGCAAGCGCAGATCATCAAGCTGGTAGAAAACCCCAACACGCCGCGCCGTGGCCTGATGGGCGAGGCCGCGAAAAAGGTAGAGGACTTTTACAAGGACATGCACAAGTACCAGACCGAGGCCGGTGTGGATCTTGGGCACGTCAAAGGCTATTTCCAGCGCGTGCTCGACAACGGCGAAGTAGCGGGACACCGTGGCCGGTTCGTCGCGGCGGCGAAGAAAGCCTACAAGCAGGACAACCCGCGCATGACGGACGCGGACGCGCAGAAGGCCGCAGAAGCCTATTGGGACCGCGAGGTAAACGGCGATCTTGAAAAGCCTGGCACGGCGCACAACAACAGCGGCGGGGCCACGCCGTCGCACCTGAAATCACGCGCCTTTTCCAAAGAAGCGGCCAAGCACCTCGACCCGTTCTATGTGAAGGAAATCCCCGCCATGCTGTCCAGCTACCTGCACCGTGCCGTGCAGCGCGCTGAGATTGCGAAGTCCGGCGTCACCATCGACGGCAAGTTTGTGCCGTTCGGGGACAACTTCGCCAACTGGGAAACCATCACCGACGCCATGCGCAAGCAAGACCCGGAAATCAGCGGCGTGCTGTCGGAAATGAACAAGCTGGTGGGGACCAGCGCCGGTATCTCGGATTCCAAGGCAGGCAGCGCAATGCGCAACGTCACGGGCGCGATCAAGACCGCGACCACCTTGGGCAGCATGGAGAAATCCGCGCTGAGTTCGATGACCGAACTGCTGACCCCGAGCATGCGCGCGTCCATGGGCGAGCTGAGTGACATTCCGACCGTGCTCAAGGCCATGGGCGAACACGCCTATAACTCGGCGCGTACCGCCGTCCGTGGCAAGTCCGGGCGGACGCAGAAGCTGCAAAACACCTTTGACGTGGCCAAGGCCGCCGGGATCGTCGGCGGCAGCGGACAGCACAGCCTGATGGCGGCGCGCGCCTCGGCGGGCGAACCGATCCAGCGCACCACGTCGGTACTGCTGTCGCGGTTCTTCGGGCGCAACGGACTGGAACACCTGACCAACTACCAGCGCGCCACAGCCACCGGCCAAGCGATGGACTTCCTCAAGCGTCTGTCTGCACCTGGGCGACAAGGGAAAGCCAAAACCGAGCGTTACCTGGGCGAGCTGGGCATTCCGGTCAAGGACCAGAAAGCCTTTACCGCGTGGGTGCGCGGGCTGGACGGCAAGCACGCCACTCCGGCGGACCTCAAGGGGCCGATGGCGGACAAGTACAAAACCGCCATGCTGCGCTTTGTCGATCAGGCGATTCAGCGTCCGAGTCCGTCCACCCGTCCGGCATGGGCGAACGATCCGCTGGGCTCCACCGTGTTCCAGCTCCAGTCCTTCAACTACGCGGCGCAGAAAAACATCCTCAACCGCATGTACAAGACCATGGCGGACAAGGATCTGAGCGTGGCCGAACGCGGCAAGATGGCGGGCAGCTTCCTTGCCCACATGGCCGCCATGACCGGCATGAGCGCAGCGGTGTGGGAAGGCCGCGATGCGCTGTTTAGCCGCACGGACAGCCGCAAGCTGACCACCGGGGCCAAGATCGAGCGCGCGCTGTCCGGCGCGGGTGCCTTCGGCAAATTCGACTCCACCATTCAGGCGCTGGGCGGCGGGGTGAAATACGGTTCTTCGCCGCTGTCCGGGGTAGCCGGTGCGGGCCTTGGGCAAGTCGCCAATCTAGGGGTAGCACTGGCTGGTGTGACCGGGCCAAGCAACTCGGACAACACCAACACCGCCGAGCGCAAACTGGCGCGGACGGCTTACCAGACCATTGCAGAGCCTGCACTCCAGGCAGCGGCGGCAACACTGCGCAACAGTCCGGTGGGCTTTGGCATCACGGCTCTCGGCGTGCCGAAAGCTGGCGAGGCGCTAGTGGACGCCATGCTGCCGCCGAAGGAAGGGAACAAGAAGGAGCTGCCGCCGGTCAAGGGCACCGTAGAAGCGATCAAGGACAAGATCATGGGCGAGAAAAAGCCGGGATGGTGAAACAAAAAGCCCGCCGAAGCGGGCTTTTCTTTGCGCCGGTTTAGGCGCTGGTTTTGCGGTGCTTCTTTACCGTGGCGTCCGCCAGACTGGCCGGGTCCGCCGCGTTGGGCACGCTCAGGGTGCGCGAATCGATCCCTTCGGCCTTCTGGCTGTTTCTCCAGCAGTGATAGAAATAACCGCGCAGGGTCATGTTGTGATCCACCGCTTCCATCAAAAACTCTTTCTGTTCTTCGTGGGTCAAGTCGATGGACATGCGCGTGGTTTGGCCACGGTTGCGCTGGCCAGTCAGACTATTGAGCATTCGGCCATCGGTGTCTTCTGGAATAAAACGATCTTTTGACATGGTGCATGTTCCTCGGAAAGTGTGTTTTAAGCGTTGGCGAGTTCGGCAAAGACGGCTTCTGCGCGCGTGCGCAATGTCGGGTAATAAACCTCTAACACGGAGCGTCCTGCATCCCCTGCTTTGCCATACGCCGCATACATCCGCAGGTCTTCGCCTGCTACGCGGAAAAGGCGCGCTTCGATTGCGAGCCGGGCATCACGCACTTCTACGTCCGTGAGTGCCTGACAGATCAGAAAAATAATCTTGTTCTGGTCAATGCCTCGGTGGACCAACTCAGTGGCCAGATCGAGCGCGGGTTTTAAATTGATCGTGGAAGTTCGGGTAGGGATCACAATGCAGTCCGCGTATTTGCACAGCGTCAGGGTGTCCATGCTGGCGTGCGGCGCTCCGTCGAATATCACAGCCTCGAATCCTTGCGCATGTTTGGGAATATCCCGCATGTGCAGACAGCGCACCAAGTCAAAGCCCAATTGCCTATCACCTAATTTCCCCAGGAGCACGCTGGAAAATTGAGGGCGATCCACGTCCAAGAGAGCGGTTTTACGCCCTTGCTTGGCGAGGAAACAGGACAGACCGTAAGCGACGGTCGATTTTCCGTCGCCGCCCTTCTGTCCAACGATGGCCCACACTTTTTGCTTTCTGGTCATACGTTAACCCCCACAGGTTAATAGAGTTTAGCTACAAGTGGTCGCAAAAGTGCGACAACCTGTAGCAATAATATGCAGGAAATTGCCAGCGCACAAGTATTTACTTAAATACTCACTTTTTGGCAAAGCGCGGGCCTGAGAAGCCATCAACCGCGAGCGGCATGCCTCTAGCCCAAGGCGGACGCTGTGCCATCAAGCGTCCGTAAAGATCGTCGTCCGCCGAGTCCGGGGCTTCCGCGAGGTTTTCATCATGTATTGACAGCACGGGTGGGAATCCAGCGTCCTCGCAGCGCAGCATCGCCGCTGCGATGAAATCAAAGGCGTCCCCTTGTGTGATGTTCTCAGCCCACAAGCCCCCGCGTCCGTGAGAGGCAGACCATTTATGCGTGTTGGGGTTGATTCCCATGAACCGCACGCTTTCTTTCTGAGCGCCCCACGGCGTCGTTTGTTCCGTCCAGGTGGCATATGGATAGTACAGTAACCTGCCGGACGGCAACTGGCACAGTAAATAAGGAATTCCTTTAATTCTGCCGAGTTGAAACGATATTGATCGGTAGCTAAACACCTTTTTAGGCTCGCGGACCGCCGCAATAGCGCACTCGTCCAACTTGTCCCACAGCGTGACAATCATCGGATTGGACTCACGCCATGCCAGTTTGAGCATTTCAGCCGTCAACCAAGTTTTCTCTTTGATCCCGGTCTTAAAGCCGAAGGTGGTCCAGCCCCATTCCGCTTTAGAAACCACTGCGCGGCTAACAGAACCGCTCACAACTTCGTAATAGTCAGACAAGTTAATGCCGTACTTCTTCGCTTGTTTGACCAGTGCGGGAGCCCCACCGGCAAAACCGAGGCTCAACTCCATTGTTTTACCTAACTGACGAAGCCCCTTCGCCGCCTCGATGGAAATCCCAAAGGCCCGAGCCACGGCCAGCACGTACAGGTCCGGTCCGCGTCCGGCGTCGAACGCGGCAAAGGCGTCGAGCTTCCACTGCTCCCCGGCGATCCTCGCGATACACCGACCCTCGATGTTGGAGAAGTCACGCACAAACAGCTTGTGCCTGGGCTTGGCGACGATAAAGCCCCGGATCGCGTCCGCCATCGCGGGCAGGACCGCACCGAACACCATTTCAAACAAGTCATACTTTTCGGTTGGGGTGTACTCCGTATTACGTAGTACACGTACCACGTACTCAACCATGTCCGCGTCCAGTTCCGGGCGGGGCAGGTTGTGCAGCTGCGCGCCCTGTCCAGTCCAGCGACCGGGACCGGCGCCGTTGAACAGGAGCATGCCGTGCATGCGTCCGTCCGCCGTCCGCCGCTGGAACTGCGCGATCTTGGCCAGC
>Ga0247820_10001002_pt1 | contig 15854 bp, 8 predicted proteins | sample 13C_Glucose_Day1_2_FD_192480 | JGI IMG/M metagenome (GOLD analysis project Ga0247820, IMG submission 192480) | Soil microbial communities from agricultural site in Penn Yan, New York, United States - 13C_Glucose_Day14 | ecosystem: Environmental > Terrestrial > Soil > Agricultural land | place...
GCGAAGCACCATGGCAGTCGTGTCGGCATCCGCGTGGGCGATCTGCACGCCTGTCGCGAATTCCCGGAGCAACGCGAGATTCCGGACGTCTCCGAGGAACAGCGCGCCCCCGGGACGGAGCAATCGCAGTGCCGTGCCGATCACGTCGATCAGATACCCTGCGTTCGGGAAGTACTGCACGACCGAGTTCAACACCACGGTGTCGAAAACACCGTGCGGCACACCCCCGAGGTCGTCGGCGGCCTGGACCCGCAGGTGCACCCGCTCGACCCAGGGGTCCTGCCGCTCCGCCAACCGAGATCGCAAGGCGTCGATCGTGGGAGCGGAAAAGTCCGTGCCCCAATACTCTTCGCAGTGCGGCGCCAACTGTGAGAGCAGCAGTCCTGTTCCGACCCCGATCTCCAACACCCGAGCCGGCCCGAGCTCGCGAATCCGAGCCACGGTCGCCGCGCGCCATTCCCGCATGTGCTCGAGGGCGATGGGCTTCCCGGTATAGCTACTGTTCCACCCCCCGAAATCCTCTCCGAACTCCGTCGGGTCGAGCTGCTCACCGGCATGGGACGCGTCCCCGGAATACAGGTCGTCGTATACCCGCCGCCACTGCGACACCAGCTCGGCCTCCCGTGCTCTGTCACGGACGAGCGAGACGCCCCTGTCGAGCACCACATACCCCACCAGCTGCGTGTCGGTTCCGGTGTCCCCGTCCGCACGATCGGCGCCGGAAGGGGGCTCGCGGGCGATCACCGCCGCCTGCGTCACCGCGGGATGTGACATCAGAGCGGTCTCGACCTCCCCCGGCTCGACCCGGAATCCCCGCACCTTCACCTGCTCGTCCACGCGTCCGATGAAATCGAGCATGCCGTCGGACGTCCACCGCACCACGTCGCCGGAGCGATACATTCGCGAACCGGGTTCTCCGAACGGGCACGCTACGAACCGTTCCGCCGTCAACCCGGCCCTACCCACATATCCTCGGCCCACCCCGAACCCTGCGACATACAACTCCCCCGCCGCACCGATCGGCACCGGCACCAATCCCGACCCCAACACGAAGACCCGCGTGTTACCGATAGGAATCCCGATCGGGCTTCGACCGCCGTCCCCGGCGCGTGCGGTCAACTCCAGATAGCTCACGTGCACAGTGGTTTCGGTGATGCCATACATGTTCACCAGAATCGGACTGTTCGAACGTTCGCCCGGGAACCAACCGCGTAGCCGGCCCGGGTCCAATGCCTCTCCGCCGAACACCACCATTCGCAGTACCGAATCAGGCCCCGGGGAATGGTCCTCTCGTTCGGCATCTGCGAACTCGTAGAACGCGGACGGGGTCTGATTGAGGATCGTCACCTGCTCCCGCCGCACCAGATTCCACAACTCGGCGGGCGAGCGCACCACTTCCCAGGGCACGATCACGGCCCGCCCGCCGTGCATCAATGCCCCCCACAACTCCCACACCGAGAAGTCGAAGGCCTGCGAATGACACCACGCCCACACGTCCCCGCCTCCGAAACCGCACCACCGATCGGTTCCGGCGAACAACGACACCACGTTGCGGTGGCTGATGACGACCCCTTTCGGGGTGCCGGTCGAACCGGACGTATACATGACGTACGCGGTATTGCCCGGTCTCAGCGGGGCGATCCGGTCATCGTCGACGGGGTTGATCACCGCTGACATGCCGTCGGTGTCGGCGTCGTCCAGGTCCAACACGAGACAGGGAATGTCGTTGTCCGGCAAAGATGCCGCGGTCGCGGTGTCGGTCAGAAGCAGGAGCGGTGCGGCATCGGTGAGAATGAAAGCGGTTCGCGCGCTGGGATAGTTCGGATCGATCGGGAGATACCCGCCGCCGGTCTTGAGAGTCGCGAGGAGCGCGACGATCAACTCGGAGGACCGTTGCATCGCGACTGCCACGAGGGATTCCGGGCCCACACCGCGAGCGATGAGGTACCGCGCCAACCGATTCGCTCGACCATTCACGTCTCGATATGTCCAGTGCCGATCGCCGAGAGTGAGTGCCACCGCGTCGGGTGTCGCGGCGGCCCGCTGTTCGACCAGGTCGGGAATCGTGGCCCGGGGTACCGGTACCGTCGTGTCGTTCCAGGTACGCAGAACCAGTTCGCGTTCGGCGGGTCGGAGGAAGTCATGTTCCTCTATCCGGCCTTCCGGGTCGGCGACGACCGCACGGACGAACGCCATCAGCAGATCTGCATATAGCCGCACATCCTCACCGCTGTACAGCGCGCCGTTCGCGTCGATCTCGACGTTCATTCCGGCACTGCCCCGACCGCCGTAGTAGATCGAAACCGAGAGGTCGTCCACGGGGCCGAACGACACGCCGCGCATGGATGCCGGATTGCCTGCAAAATCGATCGAATCGAAGAACGGAATGATATTCAGAATCGGACCGAAACGATTCTCCACGGATCCGGACAGTCCTCTGTCTCTCCTGACATCGGAGCCCTGATAACGGGAATGACGCAAGATGGCACGAATCTCGGTACCCACGTCGTGTGCGACGGCGGCGAAAAGCGCCCGCGGTGGGATCTCCACCCGGAAGGGCACCGCATTCGACACCAACCCCGGTGTGCGTCGTGCGGCCCCGACCCGATTGGCGACGGCCAATCGCATCATGAACTCCGACATCCCCGAGAGGCGATGGAAGAGTCCGGCTACCGCTGCCGCCAGGAAGCCCGGCATCGGTATCCCGATCGACTCTGCCGCCGTCAGCAATTGCGCGGTCTCGTCGTCCGACACCGTCAGGCTGTGATGCACAGTCACGGGAACCGGCGAACTCGGATGCCGCGGCAGGCGAAGTGGTTCGGGCAAGGCAGCGGTGTAGTTCCGCCAGAACTCCTTGTCGCGAGTGAATCGGTCGGACCGCCGATAGCGGGCATCTTCGTCGACGATCAACTCCGGTCCACCGAATCCGGATTCAGGAATCGGTCTTCCGGTCTGCAGCGCTGTGTAGATTTCACCGATTCGACGGGCAAGAATCGCGACGCCGAACCCGTCCATCACGATGTGGTGGCACACGGCGCACAGGAAGTATCGCGTGCCGTGAACCTTGATCAAGCCTGCTCGATACAGCGCATCCCGTTCGAGATCGAAGGGTACGGCGCCGACCTCTGACATCGACGCTTTCGCCGCCGATTCGGGGTCTGCTTCCGCACTGACATCGATGAAGAACGGCTTCCACGACTTCGAGTCCCGCACGACCTGGCGGGGGCCATCCTCGTCCTCGACGAAATTCACCAGTACCGAGCGAGCCTCGTCCGCCACTCGCCGCAGCGCGGCTTCCATCACCGAAGGGGCGATGTCGCCGGAAATGTCGAGATAGGCCGCAATATTGTTCGACAGGCCGGGCGCCAACTTCTGCGCCAGCCAGAGCGCCTCCTGGGCGGACGAAACCCGCAACGAGTCCATCGCGACCATGATGTGCCCTCACGAACGGCGGTAGGGATTCGCCAGGTGGCGACAGCGATCTGTCCCGACAAGTTTACGCCGCCGCGGTGTCCTCAACTGTCGATTCCTCACCGCCGCAACCACCGCGCGTAGGCAGATCCCATGGCCGTGACAGGACTCATCCGACCTGGTCAGGAAGCGATGGGAACACCGTTGCCCAGTCTTTTTCGATACTCACCACGGTCCAGCGGTTGGCGTCGGCCAGTTCGAGTGCCTGCTCGGCGCCCGCGACGTAGTCGAATTCGCGGGCGGCGTCGTCGTGGCGCAGCAGCAGCCGCAACGACGGCCGGTCCGGTTGCTCCGCGAATTGCAGCATCGGGATGTCCCCGTTGCTGTTTCCCGCCGCCAGGAGGGGCCGTCTGCCGACCCGGTTCCAAATCTGCACCGGCTTCTCGGGTCCGTCGTCGAGGACGTCGGCCTCGGCTCTGCGGACGATCGCGCCCCTGACGCCGTCGTGCTTCCAGATCAGCGACACCCCGCTACCGATGACCCTCTGCCGCGGAATGCCGTACACGTCGTGACTGATCGGCCGCATGAAATCGCGGCCGCCGCCGGAGACGATGTAGTTGCGGAATCCGTTGACGGCCAGGTACGCGAGCAACTCCACCATCGGTGCATAGCTGCACGCCAGGTAGTCCCGGTCGAGGGTGGGATGCCGGGCGGTGCGCAGGAACTGGTCCGCCCCGGCCTCGAACTCCTCGACGGTCACGTCGGCGAACGCGGCCAGCACCCCGACGGCGAGCACCGTCACCCCGCTGTCGTCGCCGCGGTAGTGATCGGTGATGACGGCGTTGAGCCAGTCGTAGTCGCGCGTGTAGGCGGCCTGCCAGGGCTGACGGGTGCGAAGTTCCTGATCGTGCTCGGCCATGACGACGAGGCGGCGCAGGATGAAGTCGAGCTGGATGGGCATCGGCTTCTCACACCACAGTGTGCCGTCGTTGTCGAAGACCGCGATCCGCTCCTCCACGGGAACGTCCTCCGCCGTCACACGCCCGACGAATTCCAGGACGGCCGCCTTGCCGGCACGCTCACGCCAGCTCGGAAGGGGCTCCGTCATGGCGTTTCCGCTCTCACTCACGCGAGAGCATGGCGGCGGCTTCGCGTTCGAGGTCGACGTAGGGTTCGCCGCTGACGTCGACGGCCACCCGGTTCAGGGTGCCGCCGGTGAACGCCCACGGGGCGGTGCCGGGGTAGTCGTCGGTGACGGGTTCCCCGGTGTCGCGGCCGGCGGTGAGACCCTCCCCGGCGATGCTGAACTTGCCGGGCTGAGTTCGGATCCGGCCCTCGCCGACCTTCCGGTCCCCGTAGTACAGGGTCAGCACCCCGTGGGCGATGCCGGGCGGATCCTCACCGTCCTTGTCGAACGAGGCGGCCAGGAGCAGGTTCTCGCCGGTCGGCAGGTCCTCGGTGGCGACGATCCGCTGTTCCTCGCTGCCGAGGAAGTTGTACTCGTAACGCAGGCGGTTGTCCTTGACGTACAGGGCGTGCCCACCGAAGCGGCTGCCGTGCGCGAACAGCACCCCCGATGCCCCGGGTTCGGGGAGATCGACCAGTGCACCGATCGAGTAGGAGCGGTTGCGAATGTTGACCGCGACCGACTCGGGGACCTCGGCACCGCCCGCGCGGTAGACGTAGCGGTTGCGCGGCGGCGCGAGCTGGGGGCGCGCGGTGGTGAGGATCTCGACCGCCGAGCGGTCGTCGAGGGGCAGCGCCTGGTTGGCGCCGGCCTCGTGGAACCACAGCCCGATCAGCTCGGCCAGCCGCCCGGGCTCCTCGGCGGCGAGGTCGTGCAGCTCGGCGCGGTCGATCTGGGTGTGGTAGAGCTCCCAGGTGTCGTCGGGGAACCGGGCCCAGCCGCTGATCGCCGGGTGGGTGGTGACGGCCTGCCAGCCGTCGTGCCAGATGCCTCGGGTGCCGAGCATCGAGTAGAACTGGGTGTGCTTGGCCGTCGGGATGGTGGCCGCGTCGAAGCTGTACCGCATGCTCACCCCCTGCAGCGGGTGCTGGGTGTGGCCCCTGACGGTGTCGGGCAGTTCGAGCCCGAGGCAGTCCAGGACGGTCGGGACGAGATCGATGGCGTGGTGGTATTGGTCGCGGGTCTCGCCGCGGGCGGCGATTCCGGCGGGCCAGGAGATGATGCACGGGTCGCTGGTGCCGCCGTTGTACGAATACCTCTTCCACATCTTGAACGGGGTGTTGAACGCCATCGCCCACCCGTTCGGGTAGTGGTTGTAGGTTTTGGTGCTGCCGAGCTCGTCGAGCATCTTCAGGTTCTCGGCCAGATCGTCCGGCACGCCGTTGGCGACCTTGTTCTCGTTGACCGAACCGTCCGGGCCGCCCTCACCGCTGGCGCCGTTGTCGGAGACCAGCATGACGATGGTGTTCTCGAGCTGTTCGGTGTCCTCGAGGTAGGCCATCAGGCGCCCGATCTGGTCGTCGCAGTGCGACAGGAACCCCGCGTACACCTCGGCCATCCGGGCGAAGAGCCGCTTCTCGTCGGCGGAGAGGGCGTCCCAGGGTCGGGTGAAGTCGAGCGGCGGGAACGGTTGCCCGTCGGGTCCGGTGCGGGTGTCGGGGGTCCCGATCGGGTTCATCGGGGGCAGTTCGGTGTCCTGCGGGACCAGTCCCATCTCCTTCTGCCGGGCCAGGGTCTGCTCGCGCAGCGCCTCGTAGCCGTCGTCGAAGCGGCCCCGGTAACGGTCGGCCCATTCCCGGGGCACCTGGTGCGGTGCGTGCGCGCAGCCGGGTGCGTAGTACAGGAACACCGGCCGGTCGGGGGCGATCGCCTTGACGTCGTCGAGGTACTCGATGGCCTTGTCGGTGATGTCGACGCTGAGGTGGTAGCCCTGCTCCGGGGTAGCCGGTTGCTGCACGGGGTGGTTGTCGTGGACGAGGTCCGGGTACCACTGGTTGGTCTCCGCGCCGAGGAAGCCGTAGAAGCGGTCGAAGCCGCGGCCGACGGGCCAGTTGCGTTTGGTGGAGGCGAGGTTCATCTCGTCCTCGGCACACAGGTGCCACTTGCCGACCATCGCCGTGCTGAATCCCTGCTCGACCAGGACCTCGGCGAGGGTCGCGCACTCCGGCGGAATGTGCCCGTTCGCGCCGGGGAAGCCGACCGCGCATTCGCTGATGCAGGCCATCCCGTTGGTGGTGTGATTGCGGCCGGTCAGCAGGCAGGACCGGGTCGGCGAACACAGGGCGGTGGTGTGCCACTGGGTGTAGCGGAGCCCGTTGTCGGCGATCTTGTCGATGTTCGGCGTCTCGATCGGCCCGCCGTAACAGCCCAGGGCGCCGAACCCGACGTCGTCGAGGACGATGTACAGCACGTTCGGTGCGCCGGACGGTGCCTTCGGCTGCTCGTACGGTCCCCAGTCCGGGACAGAGTCACGAATATCCAGGTTGACGACACCTCTGAACGGCTTGGCCATGACGAGCTCCTCGAATGGGTCCACCCCTGACTTCCACCCAAGCACTGTCGGCAGGTGAATGGCTAGGGGTGTGCTCGAAATGTCCGACTGTGCCGGAACGGAATTCCCCTAGCTCCGACCGCGGGCCGCCAGCGCGTTGACGAATACGTTCGCGATGTCGGCGGGATCCTTCGCGACGTAGCTCGACCCTCCGGTCACCCGCGAGATCTCGGCAAGCGTGGCCGCGTCGGCGTCGTCGGTGATGCCGATCGTCACGATGATGACGGGGCGTGCCGGATCCATCTCCCGCTCCAGGATGCTCATCAGCTGGTCCCTGGTGATGGAGTCCGGGTCCTCGTTGGCACCGTCGGTCAGGATGATCACACTGTTCACGGCGCGCGGATCGTACGTCTCCTGCACCGTCCGGAACGCGGCGAGCGTCGTGTCGTACAGCCCGGTGCCACCGCCGATGAGCCCTTCGACCTTCGTCGCCTGCTGCGCCATCAACTGGCGTTGCGTGACACCGTCGACCACCGTGTCGTAGCGCCGGATCGGGACCATCTCCTTGTAGTCCTGCGGTCCCCCGCCCAGCCCCTGCGAGAACGCCCACAGGCCTGCCGACACGCTGTCCGGGAACATCGCATTGCCGGCGAGTGCGGCATCGACCGTGAGATCCATGCGCGACCGGTTGCCTGCGGGGGTCTCCATCGACCCCGACACGTCGATCGCGACGAGCGTGCGAATGGGTAACGCCATCAACGCCCACCCGCCGAGGGCGTCCTGTAGTGCCGACTCGTCCTCGAGCGCGAGCTTGGTGACCCTGCCGACACCGCGGCCGTCGGCCAGTGGACTCCCGTCGGGTCCGCGGAATCCGTTCTCCGCGAGTACCGCGCGGGCCTCGTCGCCACCGAGAACAGCGGCGACGGCACGTGCCACCTGGGTGGCCTTGTAGTGCCGGTCGGGGGCCGGCGACGTGACGACGAGCGGGAAGTTCATGAAGTTGCTGCCCGTCGGGGGCACCGTCGCGGTGAGCGTGCGGGCGCCGTCACCGTCGGAGAAGTCGAGCACGGACTGTTCGGTGGCCACGGCGACTCCACCGTTGTCGACGACGCCCTGCAGCATCTCCTCGCCGACGGGCTCGTCCACGGTGCGTGCACTCTCCTCCTGCGCGAGCGGGACCAGCGCCGCCCGCACCGTCCCCGCGGACACGGGATCGGCCTGGCCCTCGGCGAGTGCCGCGTTGATCGGAGCCTGCGCGACGCCGGTCACGAGGGGGTTGCCCAGCTGGATGTCGTTGATCTGGAGCGCGGCGAGCCACGTCGGCGACGTGGGGGCGTCCGCCTCGCGGGACGCCAGGACGACGGGTGACGATGCGATCGAACCCGTCATCACCTCGACGGGACCGGCTGCGGTGAGTGCCGCCTTGCCCACCCAGGCGCCGGTGTCGGGGATCCAGAGATCCGGGGCGTCGGTTCCCTTGCCGAGCCGTCCCGCGATGTCGCCGGACGTCGCGCCGCTGACGGCGACGTTCGCGCAGCCCAGGTCGGTGTCTTTCGCTTCGCCGAGAATGCTGCTCAGAGCGGGCACGATGCTCGGGTCGGCGGCGAGGGTGTAGTCGGCGACCTGATCGCAGTCGTCGGCCCAGGAGCGCACCGCCTGAACGACGACGACAACGGAGGCCACGAGTCCGATCACGACGGCGGCGCACACCGCGTAGAACCCGGGCGAGCGACCGTCGCGCTCCTGCCCCGCGCTCGAATGACGCCCTCCGGCCATCGCCTGCCTCCCTAACATTTCGGTCACGAGACGACCACCGACACACCCGGACCGAATATGATCCGCCCCACATCGTAGCGAACGGTGCAGCGTACGACGCTGCGCTAGTGACGGGGCGGTATCAACCCCGGCCTCCGGGCGACCAGCGAGTCAGCGCTCGGGTTGCGCGACCTCGAGCCGGCGGGCGACGAGCGCGGCCTGGATCTGCCGCAGCCCGGACGGGCGGGTCGGATCGCAGCCCGTCAGCTGCGCCACCCTCTTGAGCCGGTAATCCACCGTATTGGTGTGAAGGTGCATCTGCTTCGCGGTGCGCTGCCGATTGAGATCGTGGCCGATGTGCACCTCGAGCGTCTCGATCAGTTCGGGTGAGCCCTGCAACGGCTCGAGGAGCCGCGCCAGGTGGGTTCTGCCCGGTCCGGGTCGGGTGAGCTGGTATTCGAGCGCCAGATCGTCCATCTCGTAGAGGCCCGGTTCCAGCGCCAGCTGATGGGCGAGGTCGAGGAGTTCGTGGACCTGGTCCGCCGCCGCGGGGATACCGGCAGTGCGAACCCGGGTTGCCGTGGCGGTGAGCGGAACTCCGGCGGCCGCTCCGATGCGGTCGAGCAGGGACACCATCCAGGCCCGCTCGGGTGAGCCGGGCAGCAACAGCGTTCCACCGTCCGGGCTCAGCGAACAGAGGGCGGCACCACCCGCGGCGTCCGCGAGCTCGATCTGCAACCGGCGGAGCTTCTGCCGGGCGACGACGGTTTTGCGCCGGTGGGTCACGGCCTCCGTGGGATGCGACGGAATCGACAGCCCCAGCACCACGTACTCGTCGGCCAACTCCACGCCTGCGTGCCGCGCGGCGGTCGCCGCCTTTCTGCCGCTGAGCAGCGCCGTGACGAGATTGACCGCGGCACCGTCACGTTCGCTGTTGACGGCTTCGAGTTCCTCCACGTAACTGGTCGTGGCGGCGACGGTCACGCACTCGAGCAGGCTGAACATCACCTTCTGGATGACCAGGAGTTCGGGCAGGTCTTCCTCGCGGGCGTTCGAGGCGACGAGGTCGCCGGCCTCCTGGATACCTTCGTGGAGGATGCGGAGTACGAGCTTCAACGGGAATCCCTCGCGGGCCCAGCGCGCGGAACTGTTGCGTACCTCTGCGAGGTCCTCGTCCGTCGGGCTGATGCCCTCGTCGAGCATCTGGATACCGAGGCCGAGGCAGACGATCGTGAAATCCATGACGTCGCTCTGCAGTTGTTCGCCGGGAAGCGAACCGCACGGGGTCACGTTGTCGGCGAAATGCCGGACCAGTTTCTGCGCGACGGTCAGCGTGTCGCGCAGCGGGGCCGAGGCGGGCCTGCCGTCGACGAGGATCTGCGAACCCGGCCCCGAACTATGGTTCGTCATAGATCTGATCACTCCCATATGTGGATGACACCGAACTCCCGCACCATCGACATCACGAAAACATAACGAGGGTTCGCTTCTGTCACCGTTGTATCACGACAGCGCCCTGTCCAGGGCGAATACGGGTGATCCCACGTGGACGGCCGTCGTCCGGACCCGTGTCCGTCGGCGCTTCGACCGCCGATCGAGTATCGGCTCCGGGCGGAGCGGGGCCCTCCCGGCCTCCCCGCGGGTGTGAGGTGCCACAGACGAGGGTCTGTCAGGTCTCCTCGGCGACCCGGACCACAATCTTGCCGAAGTTGCTGCCGCGGAGGAGGCCGATGAACGCCGCAGGCGCATTCTCGAGCCCGTCGACGATGTCCTCGCGGTAAGCGAATCGCCCCTCCCGGATCCACCCGGACACATCACGCTGGAAGTCCGCGTACATCTCGGAGACGAACTCGCGCTGGATGAATCCGCGGATCGTGAGACTCTTGACCAGCACCCGGGTGAAGAACCCCGGCAGCCGATCCGGCCCCTCGGGGGCCTCCGTGTCGTTGTACTGCGCGATCAGGCCGCACACGGGCACTCGCGCATACAGGTTGAGCAGCGGCAGCACTGCCGCGGCCACCGCACCGCCGACGTTCTCGAAGTACACGTCGATGCCGTCGGGACACGCGGCGCGCAGTTCCTCGGCGAAGTTCGGGGACCGGTGGTCGACAGCGGCGTCGAATCCGAGTTCGTCCAGCAGGTAGGCACACTTCTCCGGTCCGCCCGCGATCCCGACGGCCCGGGCGCCCTTCAGTTTCGCGATCTGCCCCACCGCCGACCCGACCGGACCACTGGCCGCCGCGACGACCACCGTCTCGCCCGCCTTCGGTTGCCCGATCTTCAACAGGCCGGAGTACGCGGTGAAGCCCGGCATGCCGAGAACTCCGACGGCGGTCGACAGCGGCGCGGCGTCGCGGTCGAGCGTGCGGAGCTGGTTGCCGTCGACCACGGCGTGCGACTGCCAGCCCGCATACCCGAGAACGTAGTCACCGGTTGCGAAATCCGAGTGCCGCGAATCGACCACCTGCCCGACGGTGCCACCGACCATGACCTCGTCGATCTCGACCGGGTCGGCGTAGGACTCCGCCGCACTCATCCGGCCGCGCATGTACGGGTCGAGGGACAGGTAGATGACGCGGACCAGCACCTGACCGTCGGCGGGTTCGGGGAGGTTCACCGCCTCGAGCCGGAAGTTGTCGGCGGTGGGCGCGCCGTCCGGCCGTGAGGCGAGGACGATTCGGGTGCTCTGAACGATGCTCTCGACACTCACTGTGCGCCTGCCAATCCGTGTTGGGCCGGTATCGCCCGCCACCTTACCGATTTCAGAACAGCTGCTTTTTCTGCACCTTGCCCATCGCGTTCCGTGGAAGCGACTCGACCACACGGATCTCGCGGGGCCGCTTGTGCACCGACAGTTCGGTGGCCACGTGCTCGATCAGCTCGGATTCCGACACGTCGTCCCCCACCACGAACGCCACGAGCCGCTGACCGAGGTCCGGGTCGGGAAGGCCGACCACCGCGGCTTCCCGCACACTCGGGTGGCCGAGGAGGGAGGTCTCCACCTCCCCTGCCCCGACCCGGAATCCGCCCGACTTGATGAGGTCCGTGGATTCGCGGCCGACGATGCGGTGGAACCCCTCCGGGTCGATGACGGCGACGTCGCCGGTCTTGAAGAAGCCGTCGTCCGTGAACGATTCGGCCGTCGCGTCGGGCCGGCCCAGGTAGCCGTCGAAGAGCATCGGGCCGCGCACCTGCAGACCGCCGATGGATTCGCCGTCGTGGGGGACGTCGCCGCCGCGCTCGTCGCGCAGCCGGGTCTCGACGCCGCGGACCGGCACACCGACCCACCCCGGGCGACGCTCGCCGTCGGCCCGGGTGCTGAGCGTGAGCATCGTCTCGCTCATGCCGTACCGCTCGATGGGTGCGAGCCCGGTCAGCTCGTGCAGCTTCTCGAACACCGGCACGGGCAAAGGGGCGCTGCCCGACACCAGCAGTCGGGCACCCGACAGCGCGCGCGCCGACTCGGGGTCGTCGGCGATGCGACTCCACACCGTGGGGACACCGAAGTACATCGTCCCCCGTGCCGCGGCGTAGGCGGCCGGGGTGGGCTTGACCGTGTGGACGAGACGGCTGCCGATACGCAACGGTCCCAGCACACCGAGGATGAGACCGTGGACGTGGAACAGTGGAAGTCCCTGTACCAGTGTGTCGTTGCCGGTCCACTGCCAGGCGTCCGCGAGGGCGTCGAGACCGGCGGCGATGGCCTTCCTGCTGATCAGGACTCCCTTGGGCGGTCCCGTGGTGCCGGAGGTGTAGAGCACGAACGCGATGCCCGACTCGGGCGGTTCCGGGTAGCTGTGCCACGACCGGGCGTGGACGCGGACCGGAACGACGGGCAGGCCCGCCGCGTCCGCGGGCGCCTCACCCAGCCACGCCTGCGCGCCGGAATCGCGCAGGATGTGCTCGAGTTCGGCGGGGCCGGAATCGGGCGGCACCGGCACCGCGGTCACGCCGGCGATGAGGCAGCCCACGACGGCGAGGACGGTGGTGACGGTGGGGGTGGCGAGGATCGCGACCCGATCCGCGCGTGCCACACGTTCGGCCACGGACGTCGCCGCACCGAGCACGTCGCCGCGCGACAGGGTGGTGTCGCCGATCCGGATGGCGTCGGGAATGTCGTCGCCCTGGGCGACGGCCAGAGGATTCAGAGATCGCAGCAGCACACGGTCAGCTTCTCACAGGGCCCGGGCGCGGTCCGGTGGGTCTCCCGGTGGCGGACTGACGGTGGCCAGCGCCGCGCCCAGCAGCGCCCCGGTCAGAACAGCCAGTCCGTGGGCGTCGTCGACGACCACCAGCAGGACACCGGCGACGACGATGCCGCCGCTTGCGGCGAGTGCCCGCCACTCCTTGGACTGCATCACCACCAGGCCGGCGAGGGACGCGGCCAGCGCGAGCGTGGCACCCGAGTTGCCCGCGCCGGGCGACGGGAACAGGAACGCGGTGAACAGGCCGAAGATGATCTGGCTCGCCACGAACAACAGTACGGCCCGCGCTCCACCCCAGACCCGGACCGCGAGCGGGGCCACCCAGGCGAGAACGAGCAGATTCACCACGGTTCCGGCCAGTCCCCCGTCCTGCACCGCAACCGAGGTGACGATCCGCCACCACTGGTGGTCCCGGATCTGGGTGGGGTCACGCTCGAGGGCGTCGAGGACTGCGGGGACGACGATCTGCAGCAGCGACGGCACGGCGATCAGCAACCACAGCACCACCGCGGTGCGCGGCGGACGAGTGAGCCGGACCTCGCCGATGCGGGTCGAAGCGAGCACCGTGGCAAGCACGATGACGACGGCGTAGAGGACCGCACCGGTCCATCCCCCGCCCGAAGTCGTCACCGCGAAACCTTACAACGGCGATTCCCCGCCGCAGCCGATCGGCGGCCCGCGTCGTTCAGTCCCGCGTGACCACCGAGCGCAGGAAGAACCGCAGGTTCGAGGGACGCTCGGCCAGTCGCCGCATGAAGTACGCGTACCACTGACTGCCGTACGGCACGTACACCCGAACCTGCTTGTCCTCGTTGGCGAGCCGACGTTGTTCGACGTCCCGGATCCCGAACAGCATCTGGTGCTCGTAGGCGTCCGCGGCGCGGCCGGTGCGCCCGACCAGCGGGGCGACGGCGTCGATGACGGCGGGATCGTGCGAGGCCACCATCGGGTACCCGGATCCGTCCATGAGGATCCCGAGGCAGCGCAGATACGACGCGTCCACGGCGGCGCGGTCCTGGAAGGCCACGGACTCGGGTTCCCGATACGCGCCCTTGCAGAGCCGGACCCTCGAACCTTGTCCGGCGAGGGCACGGCAATCGTCCTCGGTGCGTCGCAGGTACGACTGCACCACCGCACCGAGCCAGGGGTAGTCGTTGCGGAGTTCGCGCACGATCGCCAGCGTCGAATCGGTGGTCGTGTGGTCTTCGGCGTCCACGGTCACCCACACCCCGGCCGCCTCCGCGGCGGCACAGATCGTGCGGGCGTTGTCGGTGGCGATCCTGCGGCCGTCGCCGGCGAGCGCCTGCCCGAGCGCCGACAGTTTCACCGACACCTCGAGCCGGCGAACACCCGAAGTCCCTTCCGCTGCTTCCGGTAGCACCCCGAGATCGGCGACGAGCGCCAGATATTCGTCGAACGTCGCCTGGGCTCCTGCCGCGTCTCGCGTGTCCTCACCGAGGAAGTCGATCGACACCGACCGGCCCGAATCGAGGATCTCCCGGACCGACGACAGCACCGCTTCCCGGCTCTCCCCGGCGATGAAGCGGTCGACGAGTTTCCGCGTGACGGGGGCACCCGTGACCGCCCGTTCGACGCGGGACGACCGGGCCGCCGCGAGGATCGCCGGGCGCAACGGATTCGCCAGAACCGTGGGCGCTTTCATTCCGACCCCATGTGCGGATAACGGTAATCGGTGGCCGGGACGAACGTCTCCTTGATCGTGCGGGCCGACACCCACCGCAGCAGGTTGAGCTTGGACCCCGCCTTGTCGTTCGTGCCCGAGGCACGGGCGCCCCCGAACGGCTGCTGCCCGACGACGGCACCGGTCGGCTTGTCGTTGACGTAGAAGTTTCCGGCGGTGAACCGGAGAGCAGACGTTGCCTGCTCGACGGCCTGGCGGTCGTCGGCGATCACCGCACCGGTCAGCGCGTACGGGGCCGCCGAGTCGACCTTGGCGAGCACGTCGGCGAACGCGTTCGGCGCCGAGTCGTCGTACACGTGCACCGTCAGGATCGGACCGAAGTACTCGGTGGTCATCGCCTCGTCGGCCGGGTCGTCCGCGAGGAGCACCGTGGGGCGGACGAAGTAGCCGACGCTGTCGTCGTACTTGCCGCCGACGGCGATCTCGAGGCCGGCAGCGCTGCGGGCACGTTCGATGGCCGCGACGTTCTTGTCGTACGCACGCCGGTCGATGAGGGCGCCACCGAAATTCTCCAGATCCGTCACGTCACCGTAGGTGAGGGCGTCGACTTCCGCGGTGAACGTGTCCCGCATCCGCCGCCACAGCGACTTCGGGACGTACGCACGGGAAGCGGCCGAACACTTCTGGCCCTGGTATTCGAACGCACCGCGGATCAGCGCCGTCCGCAACACGTCCTCGTCGGCCGACGCATGCGCGACCACGAAGTCCTTCCCGCCGGTCTCCCCCACCAGCCGGGGGTAGCCGGCGTACTTCCCGATGTTCGCGCCCACCTCGCTCCACAGATGCTGGAACGTCCGGGTCGAACCGGTGAAGTGGATACCCGCGAGGTGGGGATCGCTCAGCAGCACCTCCGAGACCGCCTGCCCACTGCCGGTGAGCAGATTGATCACGCCGGGTGGCATTCCCGCCGCCTCGAGCAGTTTGATGGTCCAGTACGCGGCGACGGTCTGCGTCGACGACGGCTTCCAGATCACGGTGTTGCCCATCAACGCGGGCGCGGTCGGCAGGTTCCCCGCGATCGCGCTGAAGTTGAACGGCGTGATGGCGTAGACGAACCCCTCGAGCGGACGGTATTCGAGCCGGTTCCACACACCCGGTGACGAGATCGGCTGGTCGGCGAGGATCTGGCGTGCGAAGTGAACGTTGAAGCGCCAGAAGTCGATCAGCTCGCACGGCGCGTCGATCTCCGCCTGCTGAACCGACTTCGACTGGCCGAGCATCGTCGCCGCGGCGAGCGTCTCGCGCCACGGCCCGGACAGCAGGTCGGCGGCGCGCAGGATGACCGCGGCCCGGTCGTCGAACGAGAGCGCCCGCCAGTCCGGT
>Ga0247820_10001003_pt1 | contig 15851 bp, 19 predicted proteins | sample 13C_Glucose_Day1_2_FD_192480 | JGI IMG/M metagenome (GOLD analysis project Ga0247820, IMG submission 192480) | Soil microbial communities from agricultural site in Penn Yan, New York, United States - 13C_Glucose_Day14 | ecosystem: Environmental > Terrestrial > Soil > Agricultural land | place...
GGTAAACCCGCTCCCACAGGGGAGTCGCACTTAACCTGTGGGAGCGGGTTTACCCGCGAAGAGGCCGGCACCGGCAACCCACTGTTCATGAGGTACCTCCAGTGACCCCCGCAATGCCCCACCAGGGCGCCGCCGGCATCGCCACCGCCGTCGCCGAGAGCGTGCAGTACCAGGGCCGCAAGACCGCCCGCCAGGGCAGCGAACAGCGCCGCCAGCAGATCCTCGACGCTGCCATGCGCATCGTCGTGCGCGATGGCGTGCGCGGCGTGCGCCACCGCGCCGTGGCCGCCGAGGCCGCTGTACCGCTGTCGGCCACCACCTACTACTTCAAGGACATCCAGGACCTGCTGGCCGATACCTTCGCCCAGTACGTCGAACGCAGCGCGGCCTACATGGCCAAGCTGTGGACCAACACCGAAGGCGTGCTGCGCCAGTTGCTGGCCCAGGGCGACGGCACCCCCGAGGCCCGGGCGCACCTGGCCGATGAAGTGGCGCGCATGCTGGCAGACTACGTCCTGCGCCAACTGAACAACCGCCGCGATTTCCTCATGGCCGAGCAAGCCTTTCGCCAGGAGGCGCTGCTGTGCCCACGCCTGGCCGAACTGGTGCAGGCCCACGAGCAGATCCTGCTGCATGGCGCGCGGCAGATCCTGCAGGTGGTTGGCTCGCGCCAGCCCGAGCAGGATGCCCAGATGTTGACGGCGATAATCGAGCAGATGGAATATCAGGGCCTGCTCAAGGATGCGAATGCGCAGGCCGATGAGCAGATGCTCGCTATCCTTGTCCGATACCTGCAGATGGTGCTGGCCTCGGCCTGAGTGGCGAACGACTTTTCAAGGAGAACCTGATGAAAGCCTGGCGTGTGGTGTTGTTGACCTTGTCATTCCTCCTGCTGGGCGGTTGTCTGGTGACGTTTGACGAGCCGCTGCCGGCCAACCAGCCGGCGCCTAAGGCCCTGCTCGGGCAGTGGAGCAGCAAGGATGCCTGGGGCCAGCCGCTGAAGCTGAGCATCAGCCGCGCCGGCGGCAACACCTACAAGGCGGTGGCCCGCGCCCAGGGCAAGGCGCCCGAGGAGTACGCGTTCACCGTGGCCCGGCACGGCAACCGCTGGTACCTGTCGGCCGGCGTGCCCAAGCGCCTGGGCGGCAACTTCCTGATCGGTGGCTTCGAGGTGATCGACGGCAAGCAGCTGGTGGTCTACAACCTCGATGTCGAGCAGGTGCAGCAGGCCGTCGCAAAGAAAGAACTGAGCGGGCGCAATACCGAAGTGCCGGAAGATAACGGCGAGGGCGTGCTGATCGACAGTCCGACCGAGCGGGTGCTGGCGTACCTGGACGATCCCGCCAACTCCGATCTGTTCGTCGAGGTGGCGCGCTTCCAGCGTGTTGGCAAATAGTGGCGACAGTGTGTGCCTTTTCGCGGGTAAACCCGCTCTGCGCAGCTTTGCCGACGGTGCTGAACCTGTGGGAGCGGTTTTACCCGCGAAAAGGTCTGGCACGTATCTGAACCGTTAAGGAGTCCCGCGTGGACGAGTACCAGCAGACCATACGCACGTTGTCCGACCGCATCGTCGCCACCCAGACCCCGATCCGCGTGCTTGACGCAGTGAAATGGGACGACGGTATCCGCCAGGGCTTCCTCAAGGCCAAGGGCAAGGAGCCTCCGGCGGTGGACCGTGCCTACTACCAGAGCCGCCCGCTGTCGTTCGACTCCAGCGCGGTGAAGGCCGAATTCCAGAGCATCGAGCGCGACATCACCCGGCAGTTGGGCCAGTTCAACCCGGTCGGGCAGATCATGCGGCGCATGTGCAAGGAATACCGCATGGTGGTGCGCATGCTCGAGGCACGCGGCACCGAGGACTTCGGGTTGATTTCCCAGGAGCTCTACGGCGCCGCCTCCGACGCCTTCCACGCCGGTGATCCGACCCTGGCCGACCTGGGCCTGATGCTCTCGGATTACCTGAACAACATCGACGGTCGCGGCGACCTGAAGGACGAACCGAAGAACCTCACGGCCAAGGAAGCGGTGGCGATCCTTCAGCGTCGCCTGAACAAGGTGTTCGGCGAAGCCGAGGAGACCATCCGCGTGTTCGAGTCCGACGGCATCGTCGCTGACGCCGCGGCCGGCGCCGACTACATCAAGGTGCGCGCCGACGCGATGTTCAACAGCCGCGACGTGCGCGCCCTGGAAGTGCATGAAGGCCTGGTGCACGTCGGCACCACCCTCAACGGCCTGAACCAGCCGATCTGCACCTTCCTGGCCAAGGGCCCGCCCTCGTCGACGGTGACCCAGGAGGGCTTGGCCATCCTCATGGAGGTGATCGCCTTCGCCTCCTACCCCAGCCGCCTGCGCAAGCTCACCAACCGCACCCGTGCCATCCACATGGTGGAGGAGGGCGCCGACTTCCTGCAGGTCTTCGAGTTTTTCCGTGGCCAGGGCTTCGAGATGGGGCAGAGCTACAGCAATGCCAGCCGGGTGTTCCGTGGTTCGGTGCCCAATGGCCTGCCATTCACCAAGGACTTGTCCTACCTCAAGGGCTTCATCATGGTTTACAACTACATTCAGTTGGCCGTGAAGAAGGGCAAGCTCGAGCAGATCCCGTTGCTGTTCTGCGGCAAGACCACCCTGGAAGACATGCGCACGCTGCGCCAGCTGGTCGAGGAAGGGCTGGTCGAACCGCCCAAGTACCTGCCCGAGCAGTTCCGCGACCTCAACGCGCTGTCGGCCTGGATGTGCTTCTCCAACTTCCTCAATCACCTGAGCCTGGACCGTATTGAAGCCGACTACGCGAACATTCTCTGACGCCTGCCGTCACCTCGCCTTCGGCCTCGGGTTGCTGCTGTTGAGCGGCTGCAGCAGCCTGCTGTTCTACCCTGAGCCCGGCCAGCCGTTCACCCCGGAAATGGCCCACCTGCAGTACCAGGACCTGACCCTCAACGCCGCCGACGGCACGCGTCTGCATGGCTGGTGGCTGCCTGTGCCGCAGGGTGTCGAGGTCAAGGGCACGGTGCTGCACCTGCATGGCAATGGCGGCAACCTGGCCTGGCACCTGGGCGGCAGCTACTGGTTGCCGAAAGAGGGCTACCAGGTGCTGATGATCGACTATCGCGGCTATGGGCTGTCCCAGGGCAAGCCGACATTGCCTGACGTGTATGGCGACATCGGCGCGGCGCTGGACTGGCTCGGCAAGGCGCCCCAAGCCAAGGGCAGGCCGCTGGTGCTGCTGGGCCAGAGCCTCGGCGGGGCCATGGCCATCCACTACCTGGCCCAGCACCCTGAGCAGCGCCGACGCTTCAGCGCCCTGGTGTTCGATGGCGTGCCGGCCAGCTACCGGGCGGTGGGGCGTTATGCCCTGAGCACTTCGTGGATGACCTGGCCACTGCAAGTGCCGCTGTCGTGGCTGGTGCCGGACGGCGACAGTGCGATCAACTCGATCGCCCGCCTGGACAGCCCGCCGAAGCTGTTCTTCCACAGCATCGACGACAACCTCGTGCCGTTGGACAACGGACTGCGCCTGTACCGCCAGGCGCCGCCGCCCCGGGTGCTGCAGCTTACCCGGGGCGACCATGTGCAGACTTTCGCCGACCCGACCTGGCGCCAGGTGATGCTGCGCTTCCTGGAAGACCCTACCCATTTCAACGGCCTGCGCCGCCTGGCCGAAGTACCCAACTACCCTGACGAGAAGAACAAGCAATGAGTGAAGAACGCAACGCCATCCCGCTGATCCTGACCGGCGTCGGCAGCATCATCGTGACGGTGGGAGCCCTCTGGTACTACGGCTACCTGCATTTCGCCAAGCCCGAGGATGCGCTGTTGCTGCAGGATTTCACCATGCTCAAGACCATTCCGGGCGAAGACTACAAGCTCTCGCTGACGCCGGCGCCACAGGTGGCGCAGTGCATCGATGGTGTGCTGGTGCTGTTCGACACCGAGCAGAAGGGTCTGACCGGCGTGCTGGTGGACAACCGCAAGCGCGCGGTGCGTTGCATGGGGCAGGAGACGCCGCAGCAGGTGCAGTGAATGATGGGGCTGCTGCAATGCGGCCCGATCAGTTCAATCGCGCGCTGGCGACTGAATAGACATCGCATCGTTCACGTTTGCCGATCGCGATGACAAGCACTACCACGCGATGATCAATCACCTGGTAGACCAAGCGGTAGCCGGCTGATCTCAATTTGATCTTGTAGCAATCAGCCATGTTATTGAGCCGGTCTTTTTCAACTCTGGGTTGAGCCAGTCGGGCCTTGAGTTTCTTGGCAAGCTGCAGGCGCAGTGTGGGTTCGAGCTTGCGATACTCCTTGTGCGCTCGTGAATCAAACTCAAGGTTGTAGCTTGCTGTCGCGCTCTGCGTCGGCGATGAGCTCATCGATATCCACCTTCACGGTAGGCCCGCCAAGTCGCTGGCGTACCAGCTCGGCCAGTTGGATATCGTCAATCAGATCCATCATCGCCTCGTAGCGCTCTGGTGGTACTGCGTAGAAGGCGGGCTCGTTCCGATTGAGGATCACCACGGTTTCACCGTGCGCTTGGCGAATGGTGCCCATTGGGTCTTTCTTAAGGTCGGTGATGGATGCTGCCAGATCGGCGAGGACAGGGTAGGTCATAGTTGTATCAACCCATTTGTCGAGAAGGACGGTTGCCTCAGTTTAGTGCTTTTAAAGGTGTCTTCAAAGGTGCTTTTGACGGAAGGTCAAGCATGAAAAAACCCGCCATCAGGCGGGTTTTTTCATTCAGACAGCAGCCCTCATTGGACTTGGCTCACCGCCCGCGGTGCCACCGGCTGGTTGTCGTTGGAGATGGTCACCTCCACCCGACGGTTCTGCGCGCGGCCCGAGTTGCTGCCGTTGTCGGCCACCGGGTACTCCTTGCCATAACCCTGGGCGACGATGCGCGCGGGATCCACGCCGGCACGTACCAGTGCCATACGCACGGCGGCGGCGCGGCGCTCGGACAGGGTCTGGTTGTAGTTGGCCGAGCCGACGCTGTCGGTGTAGCCCTCGACGATCACCTTGCGCTCAGGGTTCTCCTGGAGGAACTGGGCCAGCTTGGTGACGTTGGGGTAGGCGCTGCTCTTGAGCACGGCCTTGTTGAAGTCGAACAGCACGTCACCGAAGGTCACCAGGGTGCCACGGTCGGTCTGCTTGGCGTTCAGGCTGTCCTGCAGCTTCTTGATCTGCGCGTCGCGGGCGTCCAGCTTGGCCTGGGCGCGCTGGGCGGCGGCGTTCTTGAGCTCGGCCTCGGCGCCGCGCAGGGCGATGGTCTGCTTGGCCACTTCGACACGCTGGTTGGTCAGGTAGGCGAGCTGGTCGACTTTCTTCGAGTCCTCGCGCTCCATGTAGGCCTTGTCGGCCTTGTTCAACCAGTCCTGGGCGTCCTTGGTCTCGAGTGCGGCCACCTTGCTCGATTGCGGGTCGCTCTGCAGGGCCGAGAAGTTGGTGCGGGCCGACTCCAGGTTGGCGTTCGGGTCGTGGGAGCAGGCGGCGAGGCCCACGCTCAGGGCCAGCAGGGCGGGAATCATGACGTAGTTGCGCATAGTGTTCATCCTTTGATCGTTAACGAAGGCTCATGAGGCTGGGCAGGGCTCATTCGGCGCTGCGCAGGCCTTCCTCGCGTACATCGTTGATACCCTGGCGGGCATCCTGCACGGCCTTCTGGGCCTTGGCCGCCTGGGCCTTGCGCTCGGCGACGCGGGCGTCCCACTCAGCTTGTTCGGCCAGCAGCTTGGCCTGGTCGTACTGCTTGTCGTGCATGGCGATCTCGGCCTTCTTGAACTTGTCCTGGGCAGCCTTCATTTCCACTGCGGCGAACTCGGTGCCACCGGCACTGACCGCCGAGTTGACCGCCGATTGGGTCACGGCGTATTGCTCGGTCGGCGGTTTGCCCGCGCAGCCGGCCAGCACCAGGCTGCTGCCCAGGGCCAGCGCGGCCAGCTTGAGCCCGCGCAGGTGAGTGGAGGAAGGTTGTGCGATGCGGGTCTTCATGGTGGTCAACTCCATTGGGTCACTCCTGTTAAACGACGATGCCACGCCGTGGCTATCGCTGTTCCCCTGTGGCCAGCGTCGGGCGCAAAGGCCCGTGTTTACAGGGTTTTGCCGTGATGGCTATTGGCTGTGACCGAGGCGTTTTTTGAATAGTTCAGAAAAATTTGCACGCTAAAGGTATTTTTTTCTGACTAATCAGTCAGCGGAATTTCCATGGAACTTCCGCTGTGGATGACGGTATGCCGGGTCTTGCCCGGCACCCGGAAAGGCTCAGTGCGACTGCTCTTCCCGCACCCGGCCAAGGGCCTGCAGGTGGCGCCGGGAGAGGGCCAGGAAGCGCGGCGTCGGGCCGATGTCCTCGTACAGCGGGTCGCCTTCCTCGTCGGTGGCGATCACCTGCTGGCCCTTGATGTAGGGGAAGCTGGCCTCCAGTTCCTCGAGCGCCGCCGCCACCAGTTCGCCCAGCAGTTCCTCTGGGCTGCGCTTGGGGTACATGTCGATCAGCGCGGCCAGGCGCGCTTCGGCTTCCATGTCCAGGTGCAGGACATGGCCGGTGGGGCTCAGGCGGCCGGCGGCGTTCTGTTCCCAGTGCTGGGCGAGTTGGCGAATTTTCATGATGACCTCTGTCAAAGCCTGGTAATGGCATTGCTTCGGATGTCCTGTGTTCACTTTAGTTGCTCTGGCCGTTTCTGGCTTGCCAGGCGCAGGCGCGAGTGGGCACTCTTGGGCGCATGCGGTTTCCTGGAGTGGAGAAGGCTGATGAGTGATATCGATCTGCGCTTGCGCGAGGATGTGCACCTTTTGGGAGAACTGCTGGGCGAGACCATCCGCCAGCAGCATGGCGAGGCGTTCCTGCAGAAGATCGAGGACATCCGCCACAGCGCCAAGGCCGACCGGCGCGGGCAGGGCGAGCGACTGAGCTCGACCCTGGGTGACCTGGCCGAGGAGGACCTGCTGCCGGTGGCGCGGGCGTTCAACCAGTTTCTCAACCTGGCCAACATCGCCGAGCAGTACCAGCTGATTCGGCGTCGCGACGCCGACCAGCCCGAGCCCTTCGAAGCGCGGGTGCTGCCGGAACTGCTGGCGCGGCTGAAGGCGGCGGGCCACGGCAACGATGAGCTGGCCCGGCAACTGGCCAGGCTGAACATCGAGCTGGTGCTTACCGCCCATCCCACCGAGGTGGCCCGCCGCACCCTGATACAGAAGTACGACGCCATCGCCGCGCAACTGGCCGCGCAGGACCACCGCGACCTCGTTCCCGGCGAGCGCCAACAGGTGCGCGAACGCTTGCGCCGCCTGATTGCCGAAGCGTGGCACACCGAGGAGATCCGTCGCACCCGGCCGACTCCGGTGGATGAAGCCAAGTGGGGCTTCGCGGTCATCGAGCATTCGTTGTGGCAGGCGATCCCCAACCACTTGCGCAAGGTCGACGCGGCCTTGTTCGAGGCCACTGGGCTGCGCCTGCCGCTGGAGTCGGCGCCAGTGCGCTTCGCCTCCTGGATGGGCGGTGACCGCGACGGCAACCCCAATGTCACGGCGGCGGTCACCCGCGAAGTCCTGCTGCTGGCGCGCTGGATGGCCGCCGACCTGTTCCTGCGCGATATCGATGGCCTGGCCGCCGAGCTGTCCATGCAGCAGGCCAGCGCCGCCCTGAAAGACAAGGTCGGCGACAGCGCCGAGCCTTATCGCGCCCTGCTCAAGCAGCTGCGCGACCGCCTGCGTGCCACCCGCGCCTGGGCCCATGCCTCGCTGACGAGCACGCAGCCGGCCAGCGCCGCGGTGCTGGTGGACAATCGCGAGCTGATCGCGCCGCTGGAGCTGGCCTACCAGTCGCTGCATGAATGCGGCATGGGTGTGATCGCCGACGGCCCGTTGCTTGACTGCCTGCGTCGGGCGGTGACCTTCGGCCTGTTCCTGGTGCGTCTGGACGTGCGTCAGGATGCCGCCCGTCACCGTGACGCGCTGTCGGAAATCACCGACTACCTCGGCCTCGGTCGCTATGCCGAGTGGGACGAGGAGCGACGCATCACGTTCCTTCAGGCTGAGCTGAAAAACCGTCGCCCGCTGTTGCCGGCGCACTTCCAGCCCCAGGCCGAGACGGCCGAGGTGCTCGCCACCTGCCGCGAGATCGCCGCCGCGCCTGCGGCGTCGCTGGGGTCGTACGTGATCTCCATGGCCGGCGCGGCCTCCGATGTGCTGGCGGTGCAGTTGCTGCTGAAGGAGGCCGGGCTGACCCGGTCGATGCGCGTGGTGCCGCTGTTCGAGACCCTGGCTGACCTGGACAACGCGGGCCCGGTGATGGAGCGCCTGCTCGGTTTGCCGGGTTATCGCGCAGGCCTGCAGGGGCCACAGGAGGTGATGATCGGCTATTCCGACTCGGCCAAGGACGCCGGCACCACCGCGGCGGCCTGGGCCCAGTATCGCGCCCAGGAGAACCTGGTGCGCATCTGTCGCGAGCATCAGGTCGAGCTGCTGCTGTTCCATGGCCGGGGCGGCACGGTCGGGCGCGGTGGCGGACCGGCCCACGCGGCGATCCTGTCGCAGCCGCCGGGCTCGGTGGGCGGACGTTTCCGCACCACCGAGCAGGGCGAGATGATCCGCTTCAAGTTCGGCTTGCCTGGCATTGCCGAGCAGAACCTCAACCTCTACCTGGCCGCCGTGCTGGAGGCGACCCTGCTGCCGCCGCCACCGCCGGAGCCGGCCTGGCGCGCATTGATGGACCAGCTGGCCGCCGATGGCGTCAAGGCCTACCGCGGCGTGGTGCGCGAGAACCCGGACTTCGTCGAGTACTTCCGCCAGTCCACCCCCGAGCAGGAGCTCGGCCGTCTGCCGCTGGGCAGCCGGCCGGCCAAGCGCCGCGCCGGGGGCATCGAGAGCCTGCGGGCGATCCCGTGGATCTTCGGCTGGACCCAGACAAGGCTGATGCTGCCGGCCTGGCTGGGCTGGGAAACGGCGCTGAACAATGCCCTGGCACGCGGGCAGGGGGCGCTGCTGGCGCAGATGCGCGAGCAATGGCCGTTCTTCCGCACCCGCATCGACATGCTGGAGATGGTCCTGGCCAAGGCCGATGCACAAATCGCCGAGGCCTACGACGAACGTCTGGTGCAACCCGAACTGCTGCCGTTGGGCGCGCACCTGCGCGACCTATTGTCGCAGTCGTGCCAGGTGGTACTGGGCCTGACCGGGCAGCCGGTGCTACTGGCGCACAGCCCGGAAACCCTGGAATTCATCCGTCTGCGCAACACCTACCTGGACCCGCTGCACCGCCTGCAGGCCGAGTTGCTGGCACGCTCGCGCAGCCGTGAAGCCGCTCTGGACAGCCCGTTGGAGCAGGCCTTGCTGGTGACCGTGGCGGGGATCGCGGCAGGTTTGCGCAACACCGGCTGAGGTTGTTCGAGGCCGGTCGTGGTCATTAGCCGGGCTGGCCTCGACCCAACCCCCGATGGCCGGTTGCGCCGGGCGCAACCAGTGCCCCGGCCAGCGGCGGGCGGCCCGTTCCTGGCACTTTTGGACGCTTGTCGGGGGGGCGGGCGCTGTGTATCTTGAGCAGCCTTTTGACCGATTTTACGGTCTCGTCCGATTTTCCGGAGTTGGCCTTGTGCGCCGAATCCGTTGATTTGCAAAGAAAAATATGAGGAGCACAAGATGCGCGTAATTCTGCTGGGAGCTCCCGGGGCCGGTAAAGGTACTCAGGCAAAGTTCATCACCGAGAAGTTCGGTATTCCGCAGATCTCCACCGGTGACATGCTGCGTGCCGCCGTCAAGGCCGGCACCCCGCTGGGCCTGGAGCTGAAAAAGGTCATGGATGCCGGCCAGCTGGTCTCCGACGAGCTGATCATCAGCCTGGTCAAGGAGCGCATCGCTCAACCGGACTGCGCCAACGGCTGCCTGTTCGACGGCTTCCCGCGTACCATCCCGCAAGCTGAAGCCATGGTCGCTGCCGGTGTCGACATCGACGCCGTGGTCGAGATCGCCGTGGACGACGAAGAGATCGTCGGCCGCATGGCCGGTCGCCGCGTGCACCTGGCCTCGGGTCGCACCTACCACATCCAGTACAACCCGCCGAAGGTGGAAGGCAAGGATGACGTTACCGGCGAAGACCTGATCCAGCGCGACGACGACAAGGAAGAAACCGTGCGTCACCGCCTGTCGGTCTACCACAGCCAGACCAAGCCGCTGGTGGACTTCTACCAGAAGCTGTCGGCGGCCAACGCCGGCAAGCCGAAGTACAGCCACATCGAAGGTGTCGGCTCGGTCGAGTCGATCACCGCCAAGGTACTGGCAGCCCTGAGCTGATCCGTCGACCTTGTCCGACAACGGCCCGCTTGCGGGCCGTTGTCGTTTATACTGCCGCTCTTTTTCCCCTGTTGCCTGGATACCTCGTTCGATGACCACCTTGCTGGCCCTGGATACCGCCACCGAAGCCTGTTCCGTCGCCCTGCTGCACGACGGCAAGGTGACCAGCCACTACGAGGTGGCCCCACGCCTGCACGCGCAGAAGCTGTTGCCGATGATCAAGCAGCTGCTGGCCGACTCGGGTGTGGCGCTGAGCGCGCTGGACGCCATCGCCTTCGGTCGCGGCCCGGGCGCCTTCACCGGCGTGCGTATCGCCATCGGCGTGGTCCAGGGTCTGGCTTTTGCCCTCGAGCGTCCGGTGCTGCCGGTATCCAACCTGGCGGCCCTGGCCCAGGGCGCGCTGCGCGAGCGAGGCGTGCAGCAGGTGGCCGCGGCCATCGATGCGCGCATGGACGAGGTGTACTGGGGTTGCTACCGCGCCGAGCAGGGTGAGATGCGCCTGCTCGACCAGGAAATGGTGCTGCCGCCCGAGCGGGTAACGCTACCGCAAGGTCTGGATGGCGAGTGGTTCGGCGCCGGTACCGGCTGGGGCTACGCCGAGCGCCTGGCGGTGCAGGTCGCGGCGAGCGACGCCGTTGCCTTGCCCAGCGCCCTGGACATCCTTGCCCTGGCCGGCTTCGCCTGGGCCCGGGGCGAGGCGGTCGCCGCCGAGCAGGCGCAACCGGTCTATCTGCGCGATAATGTGGCTACGCCCAAGGCGCGTTGAATGCAGTTCGTCGGCTATCGCCGTTCACGATAAAACCTTTTGTGTGTTCTGTGGTCCAGTTATCAGTTCGGGCATTAGCGAAGGATTCCTGATGCTGCTAAATTGCCATCATTGGTCCTGAGTGCTCCTGTCATGCGTATCGACGGCTTCTCCTCACAGAGCTACCCCATCAAGCGTACGCCTCGCAAGGCGCCAGCGCGTGACGAAGCCATCGACGAAGCCGATGCCGAGATCATCGAGGACATCGACGCACAGGTCAGCCGTGCCAGCCGTCGCGGCGAGAACCTGCCGGCCCGCCAGCAGGACCTGATCTACCCCCGCGCCCGCGACCGGCGTACCTCCACGGCCCTGGCCAGCTACCTGACCACTGCCGGCTTCACCGACTGGGAGATGGAAGTACTGGGGCTGGACCTGTACATTTGATGGATGACGCCATCACCCCGCCCTTATTTCCTCGGTTGCCCGTCCTGGGCTGAAAACGCCTGGCGCGAGTACCTGTACCCCGCCGACGCTCGCACCAGCGAATTCCTCGGGCTGTACAGCCAGGTATTCAACGCCGTCGAAGGCAACACCACGTTCTATGCCCGTCCCGCGCCAGCGACGGTCGAGCGTTGGGCGCAGATCATGCCGGCGGGGTTTCGCTTCACCGCCAAGTTTCCCGGGGATGTCAGCCACGCGGGCGACCTGCGCGAACAGCTCGACTCGGCGCTGGACTTCACCCGACTGATGGCCCCCTTGGGCGAGCGCGTGTCGCCTTACTGGCTGCAATTGCCGGCGATGTTCGGCCCGGCGCGCCTGGGCGAGCTTGCGTACTTCCTCGATGAGATCGGCGTGCCGGTGGCGGTGGAGGTGCGCAACGACGCATTCTTCGCCCGTGGCGAGGAGGAGCGCCAGCTCAACCGGCTGTTGCATGAGCGTAGTGTCGAACGCATCTGCCTGGATCCGCGTGCGCTGTTCAGCTGCGCTTCGCGCGAGCCCGCCGTGCTTCATGCCCAAGCCAAGAAGCCCAAGGTACCGCCGCGCCCGGCAGCCTTTACCCAACACCCGCAGGTGCGCTTCATCGGCCATCCCGAGCTCGAGGCCAATGAGCGCTTTCTCACGCCCTGGGTGGACAAGGTCGCCGCCTGGATTGAGGAGGGGCGCCGCCCCTACGTATTCCTGCACACCTCGGACAACCGCCTGGCTGCGGCACTGGCGCAGCGTTTTCACCAGCGCCTGATGACCCTGTTGCCAGGCTTGGCGGCGCTGCCTGAATTGCCGCGCGCCCCTGAGGTCGAACAACTGGGATTACTGTGATCTGACTGTCGGAGGTTGAACCATGGATGTGCAAACCCTGCGAGCCGAAGCCTTCAAGGCACTGCATGAGCGTGATGGCGCGTTCGTCATTCCCAACCCGTGGGATGGCGGCTCCGCACGGTTGCTGGCCAGCCTGGGTTTCGAAGCGCTGGCCACCACCAGTGCCGGGTTGGCGTTCAGCCTCGGACGGCCGGATGCCGAAGGCGCGCTGACGCTCGAGGAGACCCTCGACAATGCCCGCGCCATCGTCGATGCCACGCCGTTGCCGGTGGCGGCGGACCTGGAAAACGGCTTCGGCGATCTGCCGGAAGACTGCGCGCAGACCATCCTGCGCGCTGCCGAGGCGGGGCTGGTGGGTGGTTCGATCGAGGATGCCAGCGGTCGCAACGATGCGCCGATCTACGATTTCGAACACTCCGTGGCACGGGTGCGTGCCGCCGTTACGGCCGCCCGCAGCCTGGCCTTCCCCTTCACCCTCTGTGCCCGCGCCGAGAACCTGCTGCACGGGCGCCTCGACCTGGACGACACCATCCGCCGGTTGCAGGCCTATGCCGAGGCCGGAGCGGATGTGCTGTACGCGCCCGGTCTGCGCAGAGTCGATGAGATCCGCGCGGTGGTGCAGGCCGTGGCCCCCAGGCCTGTGAATGTGTTGATGGGCATGGCAGGCGTGCCCTTGAGTGTGAACCAGTTGCAGGACCTGGGGGTGAAGCGCATCAGTGTCGGCTCCTCGCTGGCGCGGGCGGCGTTGGGCGCTTTCCAGCGGGCTGCGCTGGAGATCCGCGAGCTGGGCACCTTCGGCTATGGCGAGCAGGCCCTGCCTTTCGCCCAGCTCAACGATCTGTTCCGTCGCTGAGGTCGCATGCGCAGAATGTTCACCCTGCTGGGCGGCCTGTTGCTGGTTGTGCTGCTCGCCTGGTTGTCGGGCTGGCGTCTACCGGATGCCTGGAACCCCTGGGCTGCCCTGGATGTGCGGCATCCTCCGAATCTGCTGACGCCCTACAAGCTGTCGCGCCTGCGCGACGATCCCGAGCTATGCCGCCAGGCGTTGCAGACCACCCCGCTGCGGTATCGACCGCAGAGTGACAGCCCGCCGCAGGCCGCTTGCCCGTTGCGCAACGTCTGGCGTGTGGAGGGAGGACAGGCGCGCTTGAGCAGCAGTTTCCTCGCCAGTTGTCCGCTGGCGGTGGCCTATGCGCTGTTCGAAGTGCATGGATTGCAGCCGGCGGCGCAGCGGGTGTTCGGTCAGCCGGTGGTCCAGGTCGATCATCTGGGCAGTTTCGCCTGCCGCAATGTCTACCACCGCAAGCAAGGCCGGCTCAGCCAGCATGCCACGGCCAATGCGCTGGATATCAGCGGTTTTCGCCTGAAGGATGGCCAGCGCATCGTACTGGCTCAGGACTGGCGGGGAGAGGGCCCCAAGGCTGACTTCCTGCGGCAAGTTCAGGCGGCGGCCTGCGAGAGCTTCAGCACGGCTTTGGGGCCGAACTACAACGCCGCGCACCACAACCACTTTCACCTGGACATGGGTTTCTGGCAGATCTGCCGTTGAACTCAGGCGTGTACGCGCACGTTGTTCAGCACCACCGGGCGCGCCCAGTGGATATCGAACTCCAGGTCGTTCTGTTGCTTGGCCAGCGTCTGCTCGTCGAAGGGTTCGGGCGCAGGGTCGAGCAGGTTGGTCTCGAACTCGGCGATCGGCAGGAACAGCGGCCGTGGCGATGGGCCGGGGCCGGGCTCGGCGGTGGGGTGGCCCTGGCTCATGACCACAGGGCGCAGCCAGCTGTTGCTGATATCGAGCTGGCGCTGTTGCTCGATCAGTTCGACGGTGTCGAAGGGTTCGGGGGCGGGCGGCAGCAGCTTGGCTTCCAGTTCTGCCTTGGGCAGGAACAGCGGCTCAGGCGGAGCCACTTCGGTGTCGTGAACAGGCAGGGTGCGCTGGGCATCGATCAGGGCCAGGGCGCGGGCGCCGCCGACCGGTTCGCCGCTGTCCTGGTCGCACTGCATCAGCGCCTGGCTGAAGGTGTCGACTTCGCCTTGCGATTGCTCTGCCATGGCCTGGGCGAAGAAATCCTGCCACAGGTGGCTGACGCCACCCAGTGCCTGGGTATTCTGTCGACCGTAGTTGCCGACAGGCGACAAGTAGGTCAAGCCGATGGGAAGAGTGTCTGACATGGCAGTCGCGGACGTTGAGCTCTGGCAGAATAGCGGGATATTGCCTGTATCGGCTCTGGCCGGGGTTTCATTAATTTATTTCGAGTGCGGGAACGGATGGTAGATCAGCAGCAGGGCGCAGGTATCAGGGTCGAGGCACTGGCCCCGCAGTTCCAGGCACAGGCCGAGGCATGGGCCGAGCGGCTGGGCTTGCCGTTGGTCGATGAAACCGCGGAATTCGCCGTGCAGCTGGGGGACGAGGGGCTGCAGATCCAGCAGCTCGGGCCGCAGGCGCCGGGGCCGGTGCGGGTGGATTTCGTCGAGGGGCAGGCGGCGCACCGGCGGTTGTACGGGGGTGGCAATGGGCAGATGATCGCCAAGGCCGTGGGCATCGCCCAGGGCGTGCGGCCACAGGTGCTCGATGCCACGGCGGGGCTGGGCAAGGATGCGTTTGTGCTGGCCAGCCTGGGTTGCCAGATGACCCTGATCGAGCGTCAGCCGTTGATCGCTGCGCTGCTGGAGGATGGTCTGGCGCGGGCGCGTGGGGACGAGGAGATCGGACCGATCGTTGCGCGCATGCGGTTGCTGACGGGCAATGCCATCGAGCGGATGCGGGCTTGGGAGGGGGAGGCGCCGCAGGTGATCTACCTGGATCCGATGTTTCCGCATCGGGACAAGAGTGCGTTGGTGAAGAAGGAAATGCGGGTGTTCAGGCCTTTGGTCGGCGATGACCTGGATGCACCGGCGTTGCTCGAGGCGGCTTTGGCGCTTGCCACGCATCGGGTGGTGGTCAAGCGGCCGCGCAAGGCGCCTGTTATCGAGGGGGCCAAGCCGAGTCATAGTCTGGAGGGGAAGTCGAGTCGGTACGATATATATCCCAAGAAGGCTTTGAAGGCTTGATTGTTGGTTAGTTGGTTGGGGTGTTTGTTTTTGAAGTTGTAGGCGCATTCATTTGCGATGTCGACGCTTATTCACCTTTCCGCCCTTACGGCGGGTTACTTTGGTCGTGGCCAAAGTAACCAAAGCCGTGGCGCTCCATTCATCCGGCCCTGCGCTTCGCTCCGGGTTCCCTCACTCCGGCCTTGCTCCCGGGAGGGCCGCGCTGCAGGGCCCATCCTGGGCCCCAGCGCTTGACGGGCATCCATGCCCGTCACCTCCCTTCGCAAGGCCTGCGTTCGGCCTCCTGAAGTCGCGAAGTTACGGGCGGCGCCTGAACTAGCGCAGCTGTCGCTAGTTGAAATTTAATTAATCTCTCGATCGCATCGCGGGGCAAGCCCGCTCCTACACGACAGTCGCCGTTATATATAACCCTGTAGGAGCGGGCTTGCCCCGCGAATGGGCCGGAACAGCCAATATATAAA
>Ga0247820_10001004_pt1 | contig 15848 bp, 18 predicted proteins | sample 13C_Glucose_Day1_2_FD_192480 | JGI IMG/M metagenome (GOLD analysis project Ga0247820, IMG submission 192480) | Soil microbial communities from agricultural site in Penn Yan, New York, United States - 13C_Glucose_Day14 | ecosystem: Environmental > Terrestrial > Soil > Agricultural land | place...
GCCGCCCTCCGCGGACAGCCCGAGCCCTCCGCTCTCCGCGGGCAGTCGCCCCGCCCTCCGCTCTCCGCGGGCAGTCGTGCCGCAGGGCGGCACGGGTGGGCGCGACGGCACCCCGCATGCGCCGGGCTGCGCAGTCCACCCCCGGCCCGCACCCACGCCGGGTACCGGGGAAGCGCCGGGCTGCGCAGCCTCACCCCCACGCCGGGGACGGGTGAAGCACCCGGCTGCTCAGCCACGCGGGGCCACCCGCACCGTGCCGGGTTGCCGAGCCCCGCCACGGTGCCCGTGTGATCAAACCCCCGCTCCACCGGAGCCCCACCCCCGCTCTGAGAGACTGGGCGGGATGAACGAGACAGATGCCCCGGGGGGTGCGGCACTGCGTGCCCGTGCCGAGATCGACCTGGCCGCCGTAAGGGCCAACGTGCGCACCCTGCGCCAACGTGCCCCCGGCACCGCCCTCATGGCCGTGGTCAAGGCCGACGGATACGGCCACGGCGCGGCCCCCTGCGCACGGGCCGCCGTCGAGGCCGGGGCGACCTGGCTCGGCACCGCCACCCCCCAGGAGGCGCTCGCGCTGCGCGCGCCCGGCTCCGGGGTGCCCGCCGGCGTACGGATCATGTGCTGGCTGTGGACGCCCGGAGGGCCCTGGCGCGAGGCGATCGAGGCCGACCTCGACGTGTCCCTCGGCGGCAGATGGGCGCTGGACGAGGTCACCCGCGCCGCGCGCCTCGCCGGCCGGCCCGCGCGGGTGCAGCTCAAGGCCGACACCGGCCTCGGGCGCGGCGGCTGCCAGCCCGGCGACGACTGGACGGAGCTGGTCGCCGCCGCGCTGCGTGCCGAGGCGGAGGGGCTGCTGCGGGTCACCGGCCTGTGGTCGCACTTCGCCTGTGCCGACGAGCCGGGGCATCCCTCCATCGCCGCCCAGCTCACCCGGTTCCGGGAGATGGTGGCGTACGCCGAGGCGCAGGGGGTGCGCCCCGAGGTGCGGCACATCGCCAACTCGCCCGCGACCCTCACCCTGCCCGAGAGCCACTTCGACCTCGTCCGCCCCGGCATCGCGATGTACGGGATCTCGCCGAGCCCCGAGATCGGCACCTCCGCCGACTTCGGACTGCGTCCGGCGATGACCCTGTCCGCGTCGCTGGCCCTGGTGAAGCACGTACCCGGCGGCCACGGCGTCAGCTACGGCCATCACTACGTCACCCCGGGCGCCACCACCCTCGGCCTCGTCCCGCTGGGCTACGCGGACGGCATCCCGCGTCACGCCTCCTCCGCCGGGCCCGTCCTGGTCGAGGGCAAGTGGCGGACGGTCGCGGGGCGGGTCGCGATGGACCAGTTCGTCGTCGACCTGGGCGGGGACGAGCCGGAGCCGGGCGCCGAGGCGGTCCTCTTCGGGCCCGGCGACCGCGGTGAGCCGACGGCCGAGGACTGGGCGCAGGCGGCGGGGACCATCGCGTACGAGATCGTCACCCGGATCGGCGCCCGTGTCCCGCGCGTCCATGTGAACGAGGGGAGCGGCAGGTGAGTGAGGGGATCGCGGAGGCCGCCGGCGCGCCCGGCTGGCGCCGTGCCACCGGCGTCGCGGGCGTCGCGATAGGCGTGCTCGCCACGGGGGCCGCGGCCGGCGTCGCCATAGAACGGATGACGGTCGGCCGGGGCATGCGGAAGAAGGCCAGGCTCGCCCTGGACTCCGCGGGACCGTACGGCGGGCTGCGCGGCACACCCGGCAAGGCGTACGCCGATGACGGAACCGAGCTGTACTACGAGGCCGACGACCTCGACCCCGACCCCACCCCCGCCCGCCGGCGCCGGCTGTTCGGCCGCAGGACGCCGGCCCCGGTCACCGTCGTCTTCAGCCACGGCTACTGCCTCAACCAGGACTCCTGGCACTTCCAGCGGGCCGCGCTGCGGGGCGTCGTACGGACCGTGCACTGGGACCAGCGCAGCCACGGACGTTCCGCGCGGGCGGAGCGGGGCGAGCCGGTCACCATCGATCAGCTGGGCCGGGACCTGAAGGCCGTCATCGACGCGGCCGCGCCCGAGGGGCCGATCGTGCTGGTCGGGCACTCCATGGGCGGGATGACGGTGATGGCCCTCGCCGACCAGTACCCGGAGCTGATCCGGGAGCGGGTCGTGGGCGTCGTCCTGGTCGGCACGTCGTCGGGACGGCTCGGGGAGGTCAACTTCGGGCTGCCGGTGGCCGGTGTCAACGCGGTGCGGCGGGTGCTGCCGGGGGTGCTGAAGGCGCTGGGGCAGCGTGCCGAACTGGTGGAGAAGGGGCGCCGGGCCACCGCGGACCTGTTCGCGGGGGTCATCAAGCGGTACTCGTTCGCGACCAGGGACGTGGACCCGGCCGTCGCCCGGTTCGCCGAGCGGATGATCGAGAGCACGCCCATCGACGTGGTGGCCGAGTACTACCCGGCGTTCAGCGACCACGACAAGACCGAGGCCCTCGCCCACTTCGTCGGACTGCCGGTGCTGGTCCTGGCCGGGGTGGAGGACCTCGTCACCCCCAGCGAGCACAGCGAGGCGATAGCCGACCTGCTGCCCGAGGCGGAACTGGTGCTGGTCCCGGACGCCGGTCACCTGGTCATGCTGGAGCACCCGGAGGTGGTCACCGACCGTCTCGCCGACCTGCTCACCCGCGCGGGCGCGGTGCCCGCAGGGACTACGGTGGGGGGCTATGGAAGCAGCAGCACCGCACAACCCGGCTGAGCCCGCGAACTCCGCCGTCCTGACCGTGACCTCCCCCGAGCAGATGCGCGAACTGGGGCGCAGGCTCGCCAAGCTGCTGCGGGCCGGCGATCTGGTGCTGCTCTCGGGCGAGCTCGGCGCGGGCAAGACGACGCTGACCCGGGGGCTGGGCGAGGGGCTCGGCGTGCGGGGCGCGGTCACCTCGCCGACTTTCGTGATCGCCCGGGTGCACCCGTCGCTTGGCGACGGTCCGCCGCTGGTCCACGTCGACGCCTACCGGCTCTCCGGCGGTCTGGACGAGATGGAGGACCTCGATCTCGACGTCTCGCTGCCGGAGTCGGTGATCGTCGTGGAGTGGGGCGAGGGCAAGGTCGAGGAGCTGACCGACGACCGGCTGCAGCTCGTCATCCACCGGGCGGTCGGCGACACCACGGACGAGGTGCGCCACGTGACCGTGACCGGTCTGGGCGGGCGCTGGGCGGGGACCGACCTGAGCGTGCTGTCCGCCTGATCCGCCTCGGTTCCGACAAGGTGTCGGCAAAGTGTTGCGTTCGGTGTCCCGGGCGTGGTCACATGGTATCCAGTTCGTAGTTAGGTGTGCCTAAGTACGTCCGCCCCCGACCTTCAGGAGGCGTCCATGCCGGTCACTCCGAGCGCTCATGAGTCCGCGCCGCAGCCGCCGTCACTCTCCGGGGTGCCCATGCGCGAGCTGCTCGCCGCCTGCGCCGCGGCCGCCGCGGTCTCCACCCCGCCCCGCGCCCCCGAACCCCGCGAGACGCGGGAAGGCCGCCGCGAGGCGGCGTAGCTCACGGGACGACGACGATCACACGGCCGATCGTCGCGAACCCCCACATCGCCGCGCCGTCCGCGCGGGTCTCACGGATGCCGCCCGTCCGCTCCTGGGGGTCGAGCTGCGGCGCCGAGCCGTCGACCGCCGCGCTGAACCCGATCGCCGTGCCCTCGACGGACGCGAACCGCACGACGTGCTCGACCGGGACGCCGTCCGATCCGGTGACCGCACCGGACCGCGACGTGACCCGGTAGGTGCCCGGCTCCGGGTCCACCGTGCTGGGGACGACCCCGAAGGTGCGCCGGACCTTGCCGCTCTCCTCGACGAGCCACACCCGGTCGTCGTCCAGCGAGTACACGACCCGTTCGCCCTGCCCGGAGCGGGCCGGCAGGGCCGTGCGGCGATGCGCGTCGCGGGGGATCTCGTGGGCGGCCGCCGTGGTGCCCGGCGCCGGCGCGCGCAGCTCGGCGGGCACGGTCGCCGCCGCCCGGTGACCGAGGTAGCCGACCGTCGCGAGGGCCGCCGCGGTCAGCCCCGCCACGATCGCCGAGCTGGTGCCTGCCACCGCCGTCACCTCTGTCCCGCTCTGCCCTGTTATTTACGTACCTGGAAGTGACCGTAGCAGTACGTGACCGGACGGCCCGTGCGGCCGTGGCCGGGGCGCGGGAGCCGTAGGCTGTTTGCGTGCTCTTGCTCGCTCTGGATACCGCCACCCCCGCCGTCACCGTCGCGCTGCACGACGGCGACGACGTCATCGCCTCGTCGAGCCAGGTGGACGCCCGCCGCCACGGTGAGCTGCTGCTCCCGGCGATCGACCGGGTGCTCGCCGAGGCAGGCCTGCGGCTGGACGCCGTCACCGGGATCGTCGTCGGCACCGGGCCCGGCCCCTACACCGGGCTGCGGGTCGGCCTGATGACCGCGGACACCTTCGGGCTCGCGCTCGGCGTGCCCGTGCACGGTGTGTGCACCCTGGACGGCCTGGCCTACGCGGCCGACCTGGAAGGCCCCTTCGTCGTGGCGACCGACGCCCGGCGCAAGGAGGTCTACTGGGCGCGCTACGCCGACTCCCGCACCCGGCTGACCGGACCCGCCGTGGACCGGCCCGCCGACATCGCCGGGGAGGTCGCGGGCCTGCCCGCGGTCGGCGCCGGCGCGCTGCTCTACCCGGACACCTTCCCCCAGGCGCACGAGCCCGAGCACGTGTCCGCCGCGGCCCTGGCCCGGCTGGCCGCCGAGCGGCTCGCCGCGGGGGAGGAGCTGCCCGCGCCCCGGCCGCTGTATCTGCGCCGGCCCGATGCCCAGGTCCCCAAGAACTACAAGGTGGTCACCCCCAAGTGACGGGAACCGAGACGTCCGTGCTGCGTGAGATGCGCTGGTGGGACATCGACTCCGTACTGGAGCTGGAGCGGGACCTGTTCCCCGAGGACGCCTGGTCGCGCGGGATGTTCTGGTCGGAGCTGGCCCACTCGCGCGGGCCGGGGGCGACCCGGCGCTACGTCGTCGCCGAGGAGGACGGCCGGATCGTCGGCTACGCGGGCCTCACCACCTCCGGCGCCGAGTCCGACAGCGACGGCGGCGGCGCCCCGGCGGCCGACGTGCAGACCATCGCCGTCACCCGGGACCACTGGGGCACCGGCCTCGGCTCGCGGCTGCTGACCGAGCTGCTGCGGGCGGCGACCGCCTTCGAATGCACCGAGGTGCTGCTGGAGTGCCGGATCGACAACGTGCGTGCCCAGAAGCTCTACGAGCGCTTCGGCTTCGAGACCATCGGCGTCCGGCGCGGCTACTACCAGCCGGGGAACGTGGACGCCCTGGTGATGCGGCTGACCGACCCGTCCACCTCCGTGAACCCGGCGAACCCCGGGAACGGCGTACAAGGAACCGAGACCCATGGCTGACGAACCCCTGGTACTGGGGATCGAGACCTCCTGCGACGAGACCGGTGTCGGCGTCGTCCGCGGGACCACCCTGCTGGCGGACGCCGTCGCCTCCAGCGTCGACGAGCACGCCCGTTTCGGCGGCGTCGTCCCGGAGGTCGCCTCCCGCGCCCACCTGGAGGCGATGGTGCCCACCATCGACCGCGCGCTGAAGGAGGCGGGCGTCAGCGCCCGCGACCTCGACGGCATCGCCGTCACCGCCGGTCCCGGACTCGCCGGCGCGCTGCTGGTCGGCGTGTCGGCGGCCAAGGCGTACGCCTACGCCCTGGGCAAGCCCCTCTACGGCGTCAACCACCTCGCCTCCCACATCTGCGTCGACCAACTGGAGCACGGGGCGCTGCCGGAACCGACGATGGCCCTGCTGGTCTCCGGCGGCCACTCCTCCCTGCTGCTGTCCGCGGACATCACCTCCGACGTCCGCCCGCTCGGCGCGACCATCGACGACGCGGCCGGCGAGGCCTTCGACAAGATCGCCCGGGTGCTGAACCTGGGCTTCCCGGGCGGCCCGGTGATCGACCGCTACGCCCGTGAGGGCGACCCGGCCGCGATCGCGTTCCCGCGCGGACTGACCGGCCCCCGCGACCCGGCGTACGACTTCTCGTTCTCCGGTCTGAAGACCGCCGTGGCCCGCTGGATCGAGGCCAAGCGGGCGGCGGGCGAGGAGGTGCCGGTGCGCGACGTGTCGGCGTCCTTCCAGGAGGCGGTCGTGGACGTCCTCACCCGCAAAGCCGTACGGGCCTGCAAGGACGAGGGCGTCGACCATCTGATGATCGGCGGCGGCGTGGCCGCCAACTCCCGGCTGCGGGCCCTGGCCCAGGAACGCTGCGAGGCGGCCGGCATCCGGCTGCGGGTGCCCCGCCCCAAACTGTGCACGGACAACGGCGCGATGGTGGCCGCGCTGGGCGCGGAGATGGTCGCCCGGAACCGCCCGGCCTCCGACTGGGACCTGTCGGCGGACTCCTCCCTCCCGGTGACGGAGCCCCATGTGCCGGGCGCCGCCCCCTCGCACGACCACGTGCACGAGACCGCCGGGGAGAACCTGTACTCATGACGGCAGCGCTGATGTGGGAGGCCCGCGCGGTCCCCGGCCGGGGCCCGGAACTGCTGGCCTGGGCCGAGGAACGCGTGCGCGAGTTCACCCGGCGCCCGCTGCGCCGCGAGACCTTCCGCGCCCCGCAGGACCGCGTCCTGGTCGTCACCTGGTGGGACGCCCCGTACGACGCGGACCTGCCGGAACTCCCGGATCCGGACACGGACCTGGTCACCCGTCCGGTGCACCGCTGGCGGTTCGAGTCGCTCGGCGCGGTCACAGACCCAGGAGCGCCCCCAGGGACGTGATCAGGGCCAGCACCCCGCTGCCCGCGTCCGCGCCCTCGCGGAGGGTCGCCAGCCAGCCCTGGATCCGTCCGCCGTCCACGGGCCGGTCCTCGGCCGCGGCCCGGGCGACCTCGGCGCGGATCAGCTCCGCCTCCGCGACCCGGTCCGGCTGCTCCTCACGGACCCGTGCCACCAGCTCGTCCAGGTTGCCGACGAGCAGGTTCTGGTTGTGGTCGCCGAAGTTGTTCTGACCGCTGACGGGCCCGTTGAAGTTGTACGTGCTCATGCGTACCGCCCTCCTCACTTCGTGCTGTCGTCCGCGGTGGCCGCCGAAGCCCCCGCGCTCCCGCCGTCGGTGGTGCCGCCGGCGGTCGCGCCGGTCCCGCCGCCCGTGCCGCCGTCGGGTCCGGGCGTCAGGCGCAGGTTCTTGGCGATGTTGATGCCGTGGTTGCCGAAGACGTTCTGGCCGTTGATCGGACCGCTGAAGTTGTAGGTCTGGGTGGTGATGATCTTCTGGGTCCGCCGCAGGTCGGAGATGTCGACGTGGTGCGCCTCGAGGAACTGCTCGGTGGCGCGCAGCAGGGCCTGCTGGATGCGCTGCATGGCGTCCTTGGCGTCCATGCGCTGGGTGTAGTCCCCCTGCCGGGAGGGAGCGGAGGCCACGGCCCGCAGAGTGCCGCCGGCGCCGTAGTCGAAGTAGCTGCGGGGGCGGGCCACCCGGCTGCGTCGCCACAGCAGCCGCACCGCGTCGGCGGTCCGCCGTGCGGGGCGGCGGAGCATCCGGCGGGGGGATCCGAAGAACTGGTCGCGCAGCTGCTCGCGGGTGACCCTCAGCACCGTCATGGCGTGGTCCCCGAATCCGAACCGGTGGGTGCGGGGGTGGTTGAAGGCCGTGTGCACGGGCGGCAGGTAGGAGGCGGCGATCTCCCAGGAGAGGCGGGAGCGGGCCAGCCGGGCGCGGAGGTGCACGGTGACGACGTAGGAGCCGCGGGTGCCGATCAGTTCGAGCGTCAGGTAGCTCCGCATCACGTCGCCGGTCTCGGCGATGCCCGTCTCGACCAGGTGGGGATCGATGCGGGTGACCGGGCGCTTCCGCGGGTCCGGCAGCAGTGCCGTGCCGAGGTCCCGGACGTGATGGCCCTGGATGTGCAGGCGGTCGCAGACGCGCAGCCCGTCGAGCCCCGCGAGGTGGGCGAGCCGCTCCGCCACGTGGGAGTGCAGCTCCGCGGCGGTGAACTCCTTGATCCTGGCCTTCTTGCCGGTGCTCTTCTTCGCGGGCCGGCTGACGTCGATGCCCGGCCAGACGGTCTCCAGTACGGAGATGCCGCTGCCGAGGAAGGGCTGTTCGCCGTCCGGCCCCTTGGCCGAGTACACGATGACGTTGGCCTGGTCGAGGGCGTCCAGCTCCCGTTCGAGCTCGGCCTTCACCGCCGGGGCGCCGAGGCGGGGCGGGCCGTCGCCCCACTGGACGCCCTGCGCCGCGCGCCACATGGCCCAGTTCCAGGCGAAGGAGACGACCGTTCCCGCGACGAGCGCGCCCGCGGCGAGGAGCAGGCATCCGGCCAGCCGCCCGGGGTCGCGCACGACGAGTGCGGCCAGGCCGGCGATCCCGCCCGCGGCGAGTGCGGCGAAGCAGGCCGCGAGCATGGTGTCCCGCAGCAGGAACAGCCGCTCCGCACGGCGGGCGTGCCGCACCACGGCGACGAGATCGACCCCCTTGGGCTGGCCGTGCGCGCGGAACCGCTCCGTCAGGAACATCCGGCCCACGGACACGGCCCATCCCATGTCGCGGTACACATGGCCGCAGAGCTCCCGTGTGACGGCGTCGTCGGCGTACCGCGGTAAGGCGCTCTTCCCCCGTTGCTGCATCGCTTCCCCCCTCCAGGACAACGGTCACGCTAGGAGGGTCGTGCCCCGCCCGTCCGGGGGTCGAACGCCTTGGGCGGGGCGGGTTCGCCCCGTCCCGGGCGCCGGTGGGCGCGGAGCCCGGTCACCGGGTCGCCCCACCGGGGCCATTCGAATGTTGCGGAGGGTGAGTCGAATATTCCGTGCGGTGGTGGCCCCCGGGAGTCTTCGTTGTGAGGGGCCGCGGGGTTACGATCGCGCGCATGACTTCCCCGCAGCCCGCTGAAAGCCGTACGCAAGGGCGTAGTGGCCAGACCGCGACCCTTGCCGAGATCGCCCGCGAGGCCGGCGTCTCCGCACCGACTGTTTCGAAGGTGCTCAACGGCCGGGCCGACGTCGCTCCCGCCACCCGCAGCCGGGTCGAGGGGCTGCTGCGCGCCCACGGCTACCGGCGCCGGCGTGCCGAGGCGTCCAGGTCGCCGCTGATCGACCTGGTCTTCCACGAACTGGAGAGCGCCTGGGCGATGGAGGTCATCCGGGGCGTGGAGAACGTGGCCAGGGACGCGGGCCTGAGCGTCGTGCTCTCCGAGAGCGCCGGGCGGCTCACCCCTGGGCGCACCTGGGCCGACCAGGTCGCCGCGCGCCGCCCGCACGGCGTGATCCTCGTGCTGTCCGGCCTCGACGAGTCCGGGCGGGCCCTGCTGACCAGCCGCTCCATCCCGTTCGTGGTGATGGACCCGGCCGGCGACCCCGGCACCGACGTGCCCTCCATCGGCGCGACCAACTGGCAGGGCGGGCTGGCCGCCACCCGGCATCTGGTCGAGCTGGGCCACACCCGGATCGGCGCGATCACCGGTCCCTCGCGGATGATGTGCAGCCGCGCCCGCGTCGACGGCTACCGGGCCGCCCTGGAGACCGCCGGGCTGCCGGTCGACCCCCAGCTGATCACGACCGGCGACTTCCATCACGAGGCCGGCTACCGGCAGGGCCTCGCCCTGCTGCGCCGCGAGGACCGGCCCACCGCGGTCTTCGCCGGCAACGACCTCCAGGCCCTCGGGCTGTACGAGGCCGCGCGCGAGCTGGGGCTGCGGATCCCGGAGGACCTGAGCGTGGTCGGGTTCGACGATCTGCCGATCGCCCGCTGGGTGGGGCCGCCGCTGACGACCGTGCGGCAGCCGCTGACGGAGATGGCGGAGGCGGCGGCCAGGCTGGTCCTCGACCTCGGCAAGAGCGCGGAGGCGCCGGCTGCGACCCGGGTGGAGCTGGCGACGAGTCTGGTGGTGCGGAGCAGCACGGCGGCGCCCGCGGGGAGGTGAGCCGGGCGAAAGTTTCGGGTCGGGGGACGGCGTACCGGAAGTCTGAGAATTTCCCAAGAAAACTGGCCGGTAGTCGCCCCTCGTAATAATTCGGACTTATGTTCCTGCTCGTGACGGGACATCAGGGGAACGACGGGGCCGAGGGCGCGGCCATACGCGGGACACGGCGGACGAAGGCCCTCAAGGTCACCGGGCTGACGCTGGCCGGCCTGCTCGTGCTGGGCGCCGGCGCCGCCGGCTGGGCCTACTGGCAGCTGAACGACAACATCCGCGGCGTCGACATCGACACCGCCCTGGGCGACGACCGCCCCGCCAGGGCCGGGGCCGCCCCGTCCCCGGACCCGTCCGCCACGGCCGAGCCCCTGCCGGCCGGGTCCCTGAACATCCTGGTGCTCGGCTCGGACTCGCGCAGCGGCGAGGAGAACCAGGCGCTGGGCGGCGGCGACAGCGGCGGCGCCCGCTCCGACACCGCCATGGTCGTCCACCTCGACGCCGGACGGACGACCGCGACGGTCGTCAGCATCCCCCGCGACACCCTGGTCGACCGCCCGTCCTGCCCGCTGGAGGACGGGGGGTCGACCCACCCGGCCTCCGGCGCGATGTTCAACAGCGCGTACGAGCTGGGCGGGCCGGTGTGCGCCGTGAAGACCGTCGAGGCGCTCACGGACGTCCGCATGGACCACTACGTCGAGATCGACTTCGCCGGCTTCGCCCGCCTGGTCGACGCGGTCGGCGGCGTCACCGTCACCACGGACGAGGACATCGACGACGAGCGGAGCCATCTCACGCTGGACGCCGGGACCCACCACCTCGACGGCACGCAGGCCCTCGCCCTGGCCCGCACCCGGTACGACATCGGCGACGGCAGCGACCTCGGCCGCATAGGGCTCCAGCACCTGCTGGTGAAGGCCCTGCTGGAGCAGATTTCCGGCCGGAGCCTGCTTACCAGCCCCACCGAGCTGTACGAGGTCGCCGACGCCGTCACCGGCAGCCTCACCACCGACACCGGACTCGACTCGCTGGGCGAACTGACGCGCCTCGCCCAGAGCCTGCGGGACCTGCCGTCCGACGGCGTCACCACCCTCACCATGCCGGTCGTCCCGGCCCCCTCGGACCCCAACCGCGTGGTGGCGGACGAGCCGGAGGCGGGGGAGCTGTGGGCCTCCCTGAGATGAGGCGAAAGAATTCCGGCGAGGGTGTCGAATCCGGTGTCTCCCGTTCGACGCAGGGGTGAGAGGCCGGGAACGACCCGGTCCGCACGACCCGAGGAGCCACCATGCCCCGCTTTCTCTCCATGATCCGGATCGACGAGAACAACACCCCCGAAGGCGGACCCAGCCCCGAGCTGATGCAGCGGATGGGCGAGCTGATCGAGGAGATGACCAAGGCCGGGGTCCTGCTGGACACCGCCGGACTGGTCCCCACCGCCCAGGGCGCCCGGGTGCACTACGAGGGCGGCCGGCTGTCCGTGACCGACGGGCCGTTCACCGAGTCCAAGGAGGTCATCGGCGGCTACGCGCTGATGCAGGCCAAGGACCGGGCCGAGGCGATCGAGTGGACCAAGCGGTTCCTGAAGGTCCACGAGCCGCACTGGACGGTGACCTGCGAGGTGCGGGAGGTCGTGGCGGGCTGACCACGCCGCACACCTGTGGTCCCCGGCCGGTCCTTCCTTGGCTCCGTCGCCGTACGGGTGTCTGATGGTGGGCTGTGACACCACAGCCCGCCACAGACCCCCGCGGCACGGAGACGGCACGGACCGTCGAGACCGTGTTCCGCATGGAGTTCCCCCGGGTGATCGCCGGTGTGACCCGCATCGTCCGGGACGTCGGCATCGCCGAGGAGCTCGCGCAGGACGCGCTGGTCGCCGCGCTGGAGCAGTGGCCGGGGGACGGGGTGCCCGACAACCCGGGCGCCTGGCTCATGGCCACCGCCCGCAACCGCGCGGTCGACCTGGTCCGGCGCAAGGAGACCTACGCCCGCAAGCTGGCCGAGATCGGCCGGGACCGGTCGACGGCGGTCGCCCCGCCGGAGGAGCCCGCCGGCCCCGACGACATCGACGACGACCTGCTCCGCCTGGTCTTCACCGCCTGCCACCCGGTGCTGTCCGCCGAGGCCCGCACCGCCCTCACCCTGCGGTTGCTCGGCGGCCTGACCACGGCGGAGATCGCCCGCGCCTTCCTGGTGCCCGAGGCGACCGTGGCCCAGCGGATCGTGCGCGCCAAACGCACCCTGGCGACCAGGAACGTCGCCTTCGAGGTGCCCGGCGGCCCCGACCGGGAGGCCCGCCTCGGCTCGGTCCTCGACGTCATCTACCTGATCTTCAACGAGGGGTACGCGGCCACCGCCGGCGACGACTGGCTGCGCCCGGCGCTGTGCGAGGACGCGCTGCGGCTGGCCCGCGTGCTCTCCGGGCTGATGCCGAAGGAGCCCGAGGTGCACGGGCTCACCGCGCTGCTGGAGTTCCAGGCCTCCCGCGCCGCCGCCCGTACCGGCCCGGACGGCGGACCGGTCCTGCTCAGCGACCAGGACCGCACCCGCTGGAACCGCATGCTCATCGCCCGCGGCGTCACCGCCCTCACCCTCGCCGACGCCACCGCCGCCGGAGCCCCGGGCCCGTACGCCCTCCAGGCGGCCATCGCCGCCTGCCACGCGTCCGCGTACCGCTACGAGGAGACCGACTGGCCCCGGATCGCCACCCTGTACGCCCTGCTCGCCGCCCGCGCGCCCTCCCCGGTCGTCGAACTCAACCGCGCGGTGGCCGTCTCCATGGCCGAGGGCCCCGCCGCCGCGCTGCCCCTGGTCGACGCCCTGACCGAGGTGCCGGCGCTGCGGGAGTACCACCTGCTGCCCAGCGTCCGCGGCGACCTGCTGGCCCGCCTCGGCCGTACGGAGGAGGCGCGGGCGGAGTTCGAGCGGGCGGCGTCGCTGACCCGCAACGCGCGCGAGAGGGAGCTGCTGCTGCGCCGCGCCGCGGGAACCGACGCGTGATCACCGCACCGGGTGCCCCAGCAGCATCGTCGGGGCGCCGGCGACACGGGTGAGGAACACCGTGACGGACTCGGGGCCGTACGGCTTGGGCATGACCTTGCGGCGGAGCTCCTCCGGCTCGACGGCCGAGCCGCGCTTCTTCACCGTCAGCGTGCCGACCCGGCGCTCACGCAGCAGCGCCTTCAGCTTCTTGACGTTGAACGGCAGCCGGTCGGTGATCTCGTGGGCGGTGGCGTACGGGGTGCGGTGCGCCTCGTCGGAGGTGATGTAGGCGATGGTCGGGTCGATCAGCCCGCCGTCGAGGTCCTCGGCCACCTCGGCGACCAGATGGGCGCGGATGACCGCGCCGTCCGGCTCGTACAGATACCGCCCGACCGGCCGGACCCCGGGGTCCGGGAGCATCGTGGCGGGTGTCGCGTAGACACCGGCGTCGGCGGGCAGCAGCGTCGCCCGCCGCGCCCCCGGCGTCACGTCGGGGCCGAACCAGAGGATGGCCTCCTTCACGTCCCCGCCGTCCGAGACCCACTCGGCCGTCGCCTCCGCGGGGATCGTCTCGTGCGGAATGCCGGGCGCGATCTTCAGCAGGCCGAGCGGCGCCGCGAGCGCGGCCGACACGGCCCAGGACAGGGGAGGGGAGTAGGCCTCCGGATCGAAGATCCGGCCGCGTGCGGAGGAGCGCCGGGCCGGGTCGACGAACACGGCGTCGTATCCCGCGGTGTCCACCTCCGTCACATCGGCCTCGCGCACCTCGATCAGGTCGCCGAGACCCAGCGCGTCGGCGTTGGCGCGGGCCACCTGGCAGGTCAGCGGGTCCCGGTCGACGGCCAGCACCCGGATCCCGGCGCGGGCGAACGCGAGCGCGTCGCCGCCGATCCCGCAGCACAGGTCGGCGACGGACCGCACCCCGGTCGCCCGGAGGCTCTCGGCCCGGTGGGTCGCCACACTCGTCCGCGTCGACTGCTCGACGCCGTGGGGCGTGAAGAACATCCGGGCGGCGTCCCGCTCCCCGAACTTGGCCACCGCCCGCTGCCGCAGCCGCGCCTGGCCGAGCGCCGCCGACACCAGTGCGGCGGGGTGCTCGCGGCGCAGCCGGGTCGCGACGGCGAGTTCGCGCGCCGGGTCGGTGTCGCGCACCTCGTCGAGGAGGGCGCGGCCTTCGGGGGTGAGGAGGGGGGCGAGGTCGTTCACCGCCTCATTGTGGGCCAGTCGGTGGACCGTGTGCCTCCGGCCGCGGTGTCGGGCCGTGGCCGGGGGTGCCGGCTGCGAGGATCCGGCACCATGCGAGTAGTAGGACAAAACGATAAGAGGTGGACGTGGGGCGGTGTGCGGACCGGCCTCGCCGTACTCGCCCTCGCCACCATCGCCTCGGCCTGCGGACAGGGCGATTCCTCGGAAGTGACGCCGGCCGGTGGCCGGCAGGCCCTCAAGGAGCCCCCGGCCCGCGCGCTCGACGCCTACGCCGACAGACTGCGCGCCGCGCACGCCGCCAGGGTCGCCGCCGCGAAACGCTGGGGCCTGAAGCGGGTGCCCCTGACCGCCCCGCCGCCCCCGGCGAAGAAGCCGGAGATCGCCACCCGCGACGGCTTCGAGGTCGACGGCCACCGCCGGCTGGGACTCCCCCCGGTCTTCACCACCGTCCCCACCGAGGAGAAGATCCTCTTCCTCACCATCGACGACGGCGACGAGAAGGACCCGGCGTTCCTGCGGATGATGAGCGAACTGAAGATCCCCTACAGCGCCTTCCTCAGCGACTACCTGGTCAAGGAGGACTACGGCTACTTCAAGGAGATGCGCGACCGGGGCGCCGGCCTGCACAACCACACCCTCCACCACCCCTATCTGCCCGCCCTGTCCTACGCCCGCCAGAAGCGCGAGATCTGCGGCATGCAGGCCACCATCGAGGAGCGCTACGGCAAGCGCCCCACCCTCTTCCGGCCGCCCTACGGCAACTACGACAGGAACACCCTGCGCGCCGCCAAGGCCTGCGGGATCACCCACGTCCCGCTCTGGAACGAGGAGGTCTTCGTCGACCACTGGGAGTACCGGGAGTGGGACCGCGGGCTGCACCCCGGCGACATCGTCCTCAGCCACTTCCGGGGCCGCGAGGACTGGAAGGGCACGATGCCCGACATGATCCGCCGCTTCCTGAACAAGGCCACGGCGGAGGGCTACGCGGTGGCCCGCCTGGAGGACTACCTGTGAGGGCCGGCCCGCCGGCGGCCGTCCTCGCCCTGCTGGCCGTGCTCGCCGGATGCGGTCCGCCGGGCGGGGCGCAGGACGGGGTGGGCCAGTCGCCCGGGGGCGCCGCGGCGTCGGCGGTCGGCCCGCTCCCGCCCGTGGTCGACCGGGTGCCCACCCGGGACAAGGTCGTCTTCCTCACCTACGACGACGGCGCCGAACGCGACCCCCGCTTCATCGACCTGGTGCGCGAGCGCCGGCTCCCCGTCAGCATGTTCCTGACGGACAGTGTGGTGGGCCCCGGCTACGCCCACTTCGCCCGTCTGCGCGCGGTCGGCGCGAGCCTGCAGAACCACACCCTCGACCACCGCGCCCTGCGCGGACTGCCGTACGCCGGCCAGCGCGCCGAGATCTGCGGCCAGCAGCGCAAGCTCCGGTCCCGCTTCGGCGTCCGCCCCCGGCTCTTCCGCCCGCCCTACGGCGCGTACGACACCACCACCCTGCGCGCCGCCGCCGACTGCGGCATCGCGGCGGTGGTCCTGTGGCGGGTCACCCTGGAGCCCGACGGCCACCTCACCTACACCCACGGCCCCCACCGCCTGAACCCCGGCGACATCATCTCCGTACCGTCCGGCGAGGCCCCGCCCCTGTCACTGGCGCAGCGAACCTCTCGGCTCCTTGCGGAACTGGAGAAGCGGGGCCTGACAGCAGGCCACCTGGAACACCACACCGACCACCTCGTCCCACGGGCAGCGCCTGACGAGCACCGTTGACCTGCCGCCC
>Ga0247820_10001005_pt1 | contig 15845 bp, 10 predicted proteins | sample 13C_Glucose_Day1_2_FD_192480 | JGI IMG/M metagenome (GOLD analysis project Ga0247820, IMG submission 192480) | Soil microbial communities from agricultural site in Penn Yan, New York, United States - 13C_Glucose_Day14 | ecosystem: Environmental > Terrestrial > Soil > Agricultural land | place...
GGCCAGGCGCTTCATGGCTGCATCGTGCCTGACGCCGCCCCGATGGGCGAGGCCTCGATGCGGCGGATCGCAGGCTACGGCGCGCGCTGGGCAGCCGCACCGATGCGAGGGGGCAGCCGCGTATAGATACGGAATGTCTGGCTCCTAGGGCAATCACCGATCCGCCGATGCAAACCGGTACAGGCCGTCGCGCCCAAAGTATCAGGTCGCATTCTGCGGACGCATATCTTTGCCTGGTCTGCCCGCATGCATCACGACGAAACACAGACCTTGACAGGAGACGCCCCATGAACATCAAGGCAACCCTCACCATCGCCAGCTGCCTGAGCCTGGCCGGCGGCACGGCCTCCGCAATCGACCTCGTGATCGCGACCGTGAACAACGGCCACATGATCGAGATGCAGAAGCTCACGCCGCACTTCGAGAAGGCCTACCCGGACATCAAGCTGAAGTGGGTGACGCTGGAGGAAGGCGTGTTGCGCCAGCGCGTCACGACCGACATCGCCACAAAGGGTGGGCAGTTCGATGTGATGACCATCGGCATGTACGAGACGCCGATCTGGGGCAAGAAGGGGTGGCTCAAGGAGATCAAGCCCGATGCGGGCTACGACGTCGACGACCTGCTGCCGGCGATGCGCAACGGACTGTCGGTCGACGGCAAGCTCTACGCCGTGCCGTTCTACGGCGAGAGCTCGATGCTGATGTACCGCAAGGACTTGACCGACAAGGCCGGCGTCACCTTCCCCGAGCGCCCGACGTGGGAGCAGGTGCGCGCCGCCGCCGAGAAGATCCATGACCCGAAGGCCGGCGTGTACGGCATCTGCCTGCGCGGCAAGCCGGGCTGGGGCGACAACATGGCGTTCCTGTCCACCATGGTCAACAGCTTCGGCGGCCAGTGGTTCGACATGAGCTGGAAGCCGCAGCTCGAGAGCAAGCCCTGGAAGGACGCCGTCACGTTCTACGTCGACCTGCTCAAGAAGTATGGGCCGCCCGGCTCCAGCGCCAACAGCTTCAACGAGATCCTGGCGCTGTACAACGAGGGCAAGTGCGGCATGTGGGTGGACGCCACCATCGCGGCGTCGTTCATCACGGATCCCAAGCAGAGCAAGGTGGCCGACAAGGTCGCCTTCGCGCAGGGCCCCTACAGCGCCACCGAGAAGGGCGCCAACTGGCTGTGGGCCTGGGCGCTGGCGATTCCCGCCGGCACGAAGAACACCGAGGCGGCGCAGAAGTTCGTCACCTGGGCCACGTCCAAGGACTACATCAACCTGGTGGCCAAGGAGAAGGGCTGGGCCGCGGTGCCCACCGGCACGCGCAAGTCGACCTACGCGAATGCGGACTTCCTGAAAGCGGCGAAGTTCGCCGTCGCCGAGAAGAAGGCGATCGACACGGCCAACCCGAACGACAGCACGCTGCCGAAGAGCCCTTATGTCGGCGTCCAGTTCGCCGCCATCCCGGAGTTCCAGGCGATCGGCATCGCGGTGGGCCAGCAGATGAGCGCGGCCTTGTCGGGCCGGGCCACGGTCGACGAGGCGCTGAAGACCTCGCAGAGCGCGGCCGACCGGGAGATGCGCAAGGCCGGCTACTACAAGTGATGTCGTGTCGACGGTGCGGGGCCGTTGCAGAACATGCACGGTCCTGCGGGTCGTGTGGTCACCGACGGGTCTGAAGCATGAACCGACTCCTGCCTCGTGCGCTGATGGCGCCTGCCGTGGTCACGCTCCTCCTATGGATGATCGTGCCGCTGGCGATGACGCTGTACTTCTCGAGCGTGCGGTACAACCTCATGCAGCCCGGCGACAAGGACTTCCTGGGGCTGGCCAACTTCGAGTTCTTCGTCACCGATCCGGACTTCGGCCCCTCGGTGGTGAACACGCTGCTCCTGCTGGGCTCGGTGATCGCCATCACCGTGATCCTGGGCGTGGCGCTCGCGCTGCTCGTGAACGACGCCTTCCCGGGCCGCGGCATCGTGCGCGTGCTTCTCATCTCGCCGTTCTTCGTGATGCCCACGGCCAACGCGCTGCTGTGGAAGCACATGATGATGAACCCGATCTACGGCGTGCTCGCGCAGGTCGCGATGTTCTTCGGCGCGACGCCGGTCGACTGGCTCACGGACCATCCGCTGTTCTCGGTGATCGTGATGGTCGCCTGGCAGTGGCTGCCCTTCGCGTGCCTGATCTTCATCACGTCGCTGCAGTCGCTGGACCGCGACCAGATGGAGGCCGCCGGCATGGACGGCGCCAACGCGCTGCAGAAGTTCTGGTTCCTGACGCTGCCCCACCTGGGCCGGCCCATCGCGGTGGTGGTCATGATCGAGATGATCTTCCTGATGAGCGTGTTCGCCGAGATCTTCACGACCACCGGCGGCGGTCCAGGCAACGCAAGCACCAACCTGGCGTTCCTGATCTTCAAGCAGTCGCTGATGAACTTCGATGTCGGCGTTGCCTCCGCCGGCGCGCTGTTCGCGGTGGTGCTGGCCAACATCGCCGCGGTGTTCCTGATCCGCATGATCGGCAAGAACCTGGATTGACATGGAGCCCCCACGCTCCTCCCGTCGCTGCCCCCCGAGGGGGCTCTTGCTGCTGACCGGCGGAGCCGGATCCGCGCAAGGACCTTGGTGGGGCCGTTTCTTGCCGGCGGGGTCGCGCTTCGCGGCGGTGGAGAACTGAAATGAAGCACCTTGCACTGGTCCTGCGCACCGCGGCCGCGTGGTCGGTCACGCTGCTGATCGTGTTCCCGCTGATCTGGCTGTTGCTGACGGCCTTCAAGACCGAGCTGCAGGCCATCGCCGTTCCGCCGCAGCTGTTCTTCAAGCCCACGCTGGAGAGCTTCGCGGAAGTCAACGTGCGCAGCGACTACCTGCTGTTCGCGCGCAACTCGGTGATCACCAGCGTCGTCTCGACGGTCCTGGGCCTGGCGATCGCGGCGCCGGCGGCCTATTCGATGGCCTTCTTCCGTACGCGGCACACCCGAGACATCCTGATGTGGATGCTGTCGACCAAGATGATGCCCGCCGTCGGCGCGCTCGTGCCGGTGTACGTGATGGCGCAGACCGCCGGCATGCTGGACACGCTGACCGCCCTGATCGTCGTGTTCACGCTGACGAACCTGCCGATCATGGTGTGGATGCTGTATTCGGGCTTCAAGGACATCCCGCCCGAGATCCTGGAGGCCGCGCGCATGGACGGCGCCGACGTGTGGGGCGAGTTCGTGCACGTGATCCGGCCGCTGGCCACCGGCACGCTGGCCTCCACCGCGCTGCTGTGCCTCGTGTTGGCCTGGAACGAGGCGTTCTGGTCGCTGAACCTCAGCTCGGCCAGGTCCGGCACGCTGGCCACGCTGATCGCCTCGTACTCGAGCCCGGAGGGACTGTTCTGGGCCAAGTTGTCCGCCGCGTCGCTGATGGCGATCGCACCCATTGTCGTGGTCGGCTGGTTCAGCCAGAAGCAGCTCGTCCAGGGCCTGACCTTCGGCGCTGTCAAGTGAGGAGCCCGCTCGTGTCATACCTGCAACTCAAGGGTGTCGAGAAATTCTTCGGCTCGCTGCGTGCGATCCAGAGCATCGAGCTGTCGATCGAGAAGGGCGAGTTCGTCGTCTTCGTCGGTCCGTCGGGCTGCGGCAAGTCGACGCTGCTGCGCATGATCGCCGGGCTGGCCGAAATCGACGGCGGCAGCCTCGAGCTGGACGGGCGCGACATCACCCGGCTGCCGTCGTCCAAGCGCGACCTGGCGATGGTGTTCCAGAGCTATGCGCTGTACCCGCACATGAGCGTGGCCGACAACATGTCGTTCGCGCTGCGGCTGGCCCGCGTCGACAAGGCCGTGATCCGCGAGAAGGTGCAGCGGGCCGCACAGATCCTGAACCTGGTGCCCTATCTGGATCGCACGCCCCGGGAGCTGTCCGGCGGTCAGCGCCAGCGCGTGGCGATCGGGCGGGCGATCGTGCGCGCGCCGAAGGTGTTTCTGTTCGACGAGCCGCTGTCGAACCTGGACGCGGCGCTGCGCGGCCAGACGCGCGTGGAGATCGCCAAGCTGCACCGCGACCTGGGTGCGACCACGATCTATGTCACGCACGACCAGGTCGAGGCGATGACACTGGCCGACCGCGTCGTGGTGCTGCGCGACGGCGCGATCGAGCAGGTCGGCTCGCCGCTCGAGCTGTACGACCGCCCAGCGAACCAGTTCGTGGCCCAGTTCATCGGCACGCCGCAGATGAACGTGGTCGACACCGCCGCGCTGCCGGCCCTGCGCGACGTGGTCGGCGCGGCGGGCGCGACCGACGGCTTCATCGGCGTGCGGCCGGAGAACGTGCTCGTGCGCCCCGCCGGCTCGGGCCGGCTTCCCGGCCGCGTAGAGCTGGTCGAGTCGCTCGGCGCCGACACGCTGATCTACGCGAACGTCGGCGGTCAGGGCCCGAACGGCGGCGTGCAGCTGGTCGCGCGCCAGAACGAGCGCACGCCGCTGCGTGCCGGCGACGTGGTCGGGCTGGACATCGCGCCGGCCTCCTTCCACCTCTTCGACCGCCGGGGGCACATCGTCGCGGCACGTGCGGGCTGAGGCGCGCATGAGCCTTCCGTCCCCGGCCGCAAGCACGGTGCTTCACATCGGCCTCGGCTCCTTCCACCGCGCGCACCAGGCGGTGTACCTGCACCACCTGCGCGAGCGAGGCGACCGCTCGTGGTCCATCGTCGGCGGCAACCTGCGCGACGACATGGCCGACACGATGGCCGCGCTGATCGCGCAGGGCGGCGAGTACACACTGGAGAGCGTGTCGCCTGCCGGAGAGCGGCACCATGAGCGCATCCGGTCGATTCGCGAGGTGATTCCGTTCGACCCGGCGCTGGGCCGGTTGATCGAGGTCGGTGCGCAGGACTCGACGCGCATCGTCTCGTTCACCGTCACCGAGGCCGGCTATTACCTCGACGCCAAGAACCGGCTCGACGCGAGCCACCCCGACCTGCGCGCCGACCTCGACGGCCGGGCACATCGAACGATCTACGGCGCCCTCGCCGCGATCCTGCGCGCTCGGATGGCGCGCGGCGGTGCGCCGGTGACGCTGCTGAACTGCGACAACCTGCGCAGCAACGGCACGCGCTTTCGCGCCGGGCTGCTCGACTTCCTCGAGCGCCGTGGCGAGGCCGCGCTGCGCGCGTGGGCCGAGGCGAACACGACGTGCCCGTGCTGCATGGTCGACCGCATCACGCCGCGCCCGCCGCCGGACCTCGCCGAACGCGTGCGGGCCGCGACCGGCTGGGACGACCGCGCGCCGGTCCTCAGCGAGCGCTTCATCCAGTGGGTCGTCGAGGACGACTTCATCGCCGGCCGCCCGGCCTGGGAAACGGTCGGCGTCGAGATGGTCGAATCGGTGCACGCGCACGAGGAGGCAAAGATCCGGGTGCTCAACGGCACGCACTGCTGCGTGGCCTGGGCCGGCACGCTGCGCGGCCTCGGCTTCGTCCACGAGGACATGGCCGTGCCCGAGATCCGGCGCATGGCCTTCGACTACGTGACGAACGACGTGATCCCGTGCCTGGACACGCCCGAACGCTCGAGCCCGATCGACCTCGCGGCCTACCGCGACGCCGTGCTCGAGCGCTTCGGCAACCCCCACGTGCGCGACAGCAACCAGCGCGTCGCGATGGACGGCTTCTCGAAGATTCCCGGCTTCATCGCGCCGACGCTGCGCGAGCGCATCGCCCGTGGCGCGCCCGTGCGCAGCACCGCCATGCTGCCGGCGCTGTTCTTCGTCTTCCTCGGGCGCTGGCATCGCGACGAGCGCGCCCACGCCTACCAGGACGGCGCGATGGACCCGGCGGCGGCCCATGCGCTGTTCGACGCACCCGACCCCGTTGCCGCGTTCGCCGGCGATCCGGTGCTGTGGGGGTCGCTGGCCGGACACCCCGATCTCGTTTCCGCGCTGAGGGCCGCCCATGCCGAGGCGCTTCGTTTCGCTGGAGAACAACATGCCTGACCTGCAGCGACTGGACGGCAAACACGCCCTGATGACGGGCGTGGCAGGAGGCATCGGCCTCGCGGTGACCGCCGCGTACCTGCGCGAGGGGGCGCGCTGCACGGCGGTGGATCTCGCAGCGCAGCCGTCCGACGGACTGCGCGCGCTGCAGGCCACGTTCCCTCAGGCGCTGCACTACGTGAGCGCCGACGTGGCGAACGTGGAGAGCATCGCGGCCATGGTGGCGTCGGCGCGCGAGCGCTTCGGCGTCATCGACGTGCTCTTCAACAATGCCGCGGTGTTCACGCTGGCGCCGCTGCTCGAAGCCACCCAGGAGGAGTACGCGCGCGTCTTCGACGTCAACGTCAAGGGCATGTTCTTCGTGATGCAGGCCGTGCTGCGCCGGATGGTCGAGGCCTCGGTCAAGGGCAGCGTCATCAACATGGCGTCGCAGGCCGGCCGGCGCGGCGAGGCGCTCGTGTCGCACTACTGCGCGAGCAAGGCGGCGGTGATCAGCTACACGCAGAGCGCCGCGCTCGCGATGGCGCCGCACCGCATCCGCGTCAACGCGATCTCGCCCGGCGTGATCGACACGCCGATGTGGCAGAGCGTCGACGCCCTGTTCGCCCGCTACGAGGGCCTGGAGCCGGGCCAGAAGAAGATCGCCGTCGGCAAGGCGGTGCCGCTGGGCTACATGGGCGCGCCCGAGGACATCGCCGGCGCCGCCATCTTCCTCGCCAGCGACGAGGCCTCGTACATCACTGCGCAGACACTGAACGTCGATGGCGGTAATGTCATGAGCTGAGGCACCCGAGGACCCCGATGGCCGTCGCCCGCCAACGCCACCTGCCGCGCCAGCGCCAGCCGGAGCTGGAGCACGACTACGCGCGGCCGACCTCGCTGGGCTACGAGGCGCCGGAAGTCGCGGGCGTGGTGCGCTGCATCGCGCACGGGTTCCCCACTCCGCTGGCGCGCTGGCACTTCCACGACGAGTACGAACTGCACCTCATCGTCGCGACTTCCGGCAAGGCCTTCGTCGGCGACTGGATCGGACCCTTCCAGCCGGGGCACCTGGTGCTGTGCGGGCCGCGACTGCCGCACAACTGGATCTCGCTCGACCTGCCCGAAGGCGGCGTGGCCGAGCGCGACCTCGTGATCCAGTTTCCCCATGAACCCCTCGCCCGCGCCGCGCAGGCGATTCCCGAGCTCGCCGAGGTGATGCCCCTGCTCGAACGCGCCCGGCACGGTATCGAGTTCTTCGGGCTGTCCGAGCGGGCGCATGCCCACTGGCTGGGCGTCAAGCGGGCACGGGGCATGCGCCGCTTCGCCGCGTTCTGCGACTTCCTCGCCGACCTGGCGCAGTGCACCGACTACCGGCTGCTGTCGAACGTGCAGATGCAAGGCGAGGACGACGACACCGGGCTCGAACGGATCAACGCCATCGTCGACCGCATTACCGGCGACGTCGCCAAGCCCTTGTCGGCCGGGGACATGGCCGCGGAGCTGGGCATGACCGAGAGCCGGTTCTCGCGCTTCTTCCGCCGCGCCACCGGCAACTCCTTTACCGACTTCGTCAACCGCATTCGCGTGAACCGTGCGTGCCAGCTGCTCATGGAGACCGACCGCCTGGTGACCCACATCTGCTACGAGGTCGGCTTCAACAACGTGGCCAACTTCAACCGCCGGTTCCTCGAGATCAAGGGCATGACGCCGACCGAGTTCCGGCGCCAGTCCGACCGCCGCTTCGGCGGCGCCTGAGGCCGCCGCGATGGCCGCCGCGCTCTCTCCTCACCGGTCCGATTTTTCGGACAGAGGTCGCACGCACTGAGCTCGAGATCGGAGCCTGGACTGCCGGATCGGGGTGCCGGGGAGACCGCGACCCCGCGCGCGTCCGAGCGTCAGTGGCGCAGCGGGCACATCAGTGCTAGCCTGAAGCGCCAACATCCCTGCTGTTGCGGGGAATCGACACGAGCTCACCTCGACGGAGATGGCGGGGAAGCCGCCCGAAGGAGGGCAGCATGCGCGCAACGATGGGCTTTCGGCAGCGCCGGCGCTTCTTGCGTTGGCTGGTGGCCATGACAGGGGGTATCGGTCTCCATGGGTGTGGCGGAAGCGGTGATGCGCCGAGTGCCGGCGAAGATCTCGCCGGCCCGCTTGCGACGCCGGTCTGCGCCAACGATGACACGGACCGCAGCGTGGTGCGATACCGCCTCACGGACCTCGGCGCGCTTCCTGGATTCCCGGTCTCGAACGGCCATGCGCTCAACGCGCTGGGCCACGCCATGAGCCAGGCCACCGGCGATGACGGCGTTCGTGCGTTCCTCGCCATCCGCGGAACCATGCGCGACCTCGGCACGCTCGGCCGCGGCTTCAGCGAGAAGGCCTTCCTCTACAGCGACAGTGCGATGCGACGCATCGGGCAGTTCGACTCGCGCAACAGCGCGGGGTACGCCCTCAATTCACGGGCCGACCTCACGGGCGTGGCGGCGTTTGGCCCGGGGCTTCGCCATGCCTTCCTGGTGCGCAGCGACGGCGAGGCGGTCGATCTGGGCACGCTCGGCGGGCTCCAGAGTGCGGGATACGACATCAACGACGCGGGCCAGATCGCCGGCACGTCGGAAATCGGCGAAACGAACGCCGAGCACGCCTTCCTCTACGCCGACGGGAGGATGCAAGACCTCGGCACCCTCGGCGGCAATGCCAGTGGAGGGCGCGCCATCAATGTGCACGGCCACGTCGTCGGCTGGGCAGATACCGACGCGTCGCGCACGCACGCGTTCCTCTACAGCGGCGGCCTGATGAAGGACATCGACGTGTTCGACGGCCCCATCAGCGAGGCCCATGGGATCAATGCGGCCGACTGGGTGGTGGGGCTGGCCGTGTTCCCCGGCTACACGGCCCCGCATGGCTTCGTCCACGACGGCACCTCCCTGCGCGACCTGAACGACCTGCTGATCGATGGCGGCCGCTGGGAGATCACCGAAGCGCTGGACATCAACGACGCCGGGCAGATCGTGGGCAGCGCGCGCATTGGCAGCGGCGCAGCAGCGCACGCAGTGCTGCTGACGCCGCCGAGGGCCTGCTGACGGCGCCCGGGGCCAGCGGCGGGCTTGGGTCGAAGATGCAGGTAGCTCAGAGACACCGCAGCGACGGATCACGCACATAGCGCAGGTAGGAGCGCACCTTGCGGACGCCGCCTTGGTCCGCGAACACGCGCTCTGCCTCCTCATCCGAGATGAAGGGCAGCACCACCGTGTCATCTCCCGGGTGCCAGTTCGCCGGCGTGGCCACCCGATGCTTCGCTGAAAGCTGCAGGGCGTCCAGGACGCGCACGATCTCACTGAAGTTGCGGCCAACGTAGGCCGGGTAAGAGAGGATCAACTCGACTCGCTTCGACGGCGAGATGATGAACACGTTGCGCACGGTCATGGTCTCACCAACGCTGGACCCCTCGCGGAATGTGGTGGGGTCGAGCATGCCGAAGAGCATCGACACTCGACGATCCTTGTCCGCGATGATCGGGAAGTTCACGTTGGTGTGCTGCGTCTCGTTGATGTCCGCGATCCAGCGCTTGTGGTCGTCAGCGCTGTCGACGCTCAGACCGATGACCTTCGTGTCGCGCCTGCTCCACTCGTCCTCGAGCCTGGCCGTGATCCCGACCTCGGTGGTGCACACCGGCCTGAAGTCCGCCGGGTGCGAGAAGAACACACACCATGAGTCGCCGATGAACGCGTGGAAATTGATCGGCCCCATGCTGGTCTCGGCGGTGAAGTCGGGGACACTGTCACCGATGCGGATGTAGCCCTGCTTCCGGAGCTGCTCCTGCGTTTTGACGAAGACGCCGTCCGGTCCCGAATAATTGAACTCGAACGCCCTGTGCCCGACCTCGTCGATGTCCGGCAGCCGGGTTTCGTACTCGTGGTCGAGCAGCTTCACGGTGCGCTTCTTCACCGCGCCGACGAACGCAAACGTGCCGTCCGACCGCCGGGTCAGCGGCAGGTCGAAACGGAACGAACTGTTGTCCAGGAAATCCTCCTCCGAAACGGTGCTCACCCGCTGCAGGATCTTGTTGCGATGGGGGAAGCGGCCGAAACGCTGTATTACCGCGACGTGTCGGTGGAAGATTTCTTGGAAGACGTTCAGCGGGTCATCCGGCGCCAGCTCTTCGATCGTCCGCTCCCACTCCTCCATGCACAAAAGCTGGTCCTCCAGTGCCTCGGAGTGGGTCAGCGCCAAGCAGAGGAAGACCCGCTCGATCGGGCGCAGGCGTCCGCCTATGCCGACGCGCAACCCTCGCCTTACCAGGCCCTGACAGTGTGCGTCACAGGCATACATCTGGGGCGTGTCGCGGTGCATGTTGCGGTTGAACTGGTCGAGCATGATGACCAGTGCCACCAACAGGCGCGGGTGCTCGACATTCAACGCCCAGTGGTCGTACTGCCCCCTGGATGCCAGGGCCACGTCCGCGCCGAACCGGTTCAAGATGTCCAGGTCCGTCTGCTCGGATTTGCCGAACCACAGGTTCAGGCACTCTTCGATGTTCGGGCGCAGCATGTATTGCAGGACTTGTTCAGCCTTGTCGATCTCCCCAGTCGCGATCTGGACGCGGTCGATCTGGAGCAACATCCTCAGCTCATTTCCAAGGGCCTTCAAGTCAGCTCCGGACAGCGCATCGCGCTCCTCTAGGCCCGCGAGGACCACGTGCAGGCTCTGCTGGATGCGGCGGCCCAGCACTTCGGCTGGTGCGATGGAGAGCAAATTGTCTATCTCGCGAAGCCTCCTGACGAGGCTCTTCATGTAGAGGGCCGCCCGTTGCGGTTCGTTCTGCATCAATGGAATGAAGTCGTCATAAGCAGTCGCCACGCATTCGACATTGGTCACGGCCGTGACCGTGGCCGAGCGCGGGCCGGGCTCGATCAGGCACAGTTCACCGAACACTTCGCCCGCGTTCAGCGTCCCGATGGTCTGGGCCTTCGCCTCCTTGCCGACGCTGACATCGACCGAGCCCGAGACAATGAGGAAAGCGGTGTTGCCGTCTTCACCCTCGGAAATGATCGTTTCCCCAGCCCTGAACTTGACGGTCCGCACTGATGTCCTCTCGAAGAAGGCCGACAACTCGTCCACCGTTGTCAGCGGAATGATAGGTGAGCAGGCTACGAGCGCTGTAGACACCAGAGAATCTGGAGGAGTGCCTCGGCGTACGGCTGATCCAACGCTGGACGCGCCACCTCGCGTTCATCGTCATCCATGCCGGAGCCCCCCGCTTGGCGGGGGCCTGGGGGGAGCCAAGCGTTCAGCCGAAGGCTAAGAGTCTGCCGCGCAGACTCTCCTAGCCAAGCTCGACCTGCGCCTGCATCACCTCCACGCGCTTGCTGTCGGCGAGCTGTGCGAAGCCCATCGTGAGCTGTTTCATCACCGGCGCCTCGGTGCCGCTTTCGGCGCGCGGGTCGTAGCTGGCGAAGGCCGATGACAGCATCGTGATGGAGACCACGTACTCGTCCAGCATCTCCACCGACAGCGCGCTCTTGGCCTTGGCCGCCTGGTACGCCTGCTCCTGCTGCTCGATGCGTTTGAGCAACTGAACGATGACGTCGTGCTCGCTGCGGTAAACCTTGCGGTTCTGCTTGGCCGCGGCCACCGTGGTGGCCCACACGCGTGCCTGCAGCGCCGGCTGCGGCGGCTTGCCCTCAGGCCACTCCTGATCGCTGAATTCGCCCAGCACGGTCTGGTCGTCCTTGTAGAGCGTGTCCAGGAAGCGCTTGACCTCGCCCACCGACGCATCGCGCCGTGCCAGGGTCTCGCGGTCCAGGCCGATGCGCGCCATGGCGCTCACCGCGATGCTGTCGCGCTTGACCACGGCGCCCCAGGCGATGGTGTACTTGGCCAGCGTCGGGTTCAGGCCGCGCGCCATGAGGCCGAGACGGCGGTTCTGCGGGTCCGACAGGGCCTCGCGCGTCAGCTCCCAAGCGCGCTCGAGCTGCTTTTCCTGGTACACCTTGTAGATCAGCTCCTCCGCGGTCTCGGACAGCTTCACGACCGCCTCGGCCACCTTGGCGACGTGGGCCGTCAGGCCACCCGCGGCGGCGAACTGGGTAGCAGCCTTCACCAGGTTCAGCGCGGCCTTGATGGCGTAGTGCGAGAACTGCTCCGCCTGGTTCTTCACGAAGTTGGCAATGGTCGTCTGGTACGGGCTCACCGCGGCCAGGGCGTCGCCGCGCGCCTCCATCCAGGTGCGCATGGCCATCGCACGCTCGGCGGCGGCCTGCAGGTTGCCGACGAACTGCACCAGCGTGACCGTGCCGGCCATGGGCGCGAAGAACTCCGCCAGGACGGCGGTGCCGGCCGAGGCCAGGCTCAGGGCCGTGGCCATGATGGCGCGATCCTTCTCCATCTTCGCGATCAGCGCGGCGATGGACTTCAGATCGTTCTCGTCGGGCTGTACCTTGCCCAGCGCGGCGAGGCTGGCCAGGTGCGCCTTCTGCTCGTCTTCCAGCCGCTTCAGCACCCGCTCGCTTTCGGCCAGCACCGCCTCGGCACCCTTGTCGTCGGCCTTCTTCTCCAGCTTCTCGAGCTCGGCTTTCGCGTTCTCGCTGAGTTCGACCGCTTCGCCCAGCAGCTTGGCGGATTCGTCCAGGCCCTCGCCGCTGGACTCCGTGCGGCCGGCCAGATCTTCCAGCCGCTCGGCCAGCTCTTCCTTGCGTTTCTCGAGCTTCTCCTTCTCTTCCGGGTCGAGCTCTTTGTCCTCGAGCTTCTTGTTGACCTTCTTGAGTTCCGCCGTGGGCTCCAGCGCATCTTCCTTGTTCTTGGTCGCGAAGGCCGACTTCGTGGCCTTCGCCGCGGTGCTGCCGATGAAGTTGGCGACTGCCGTCCATTCGCCCTTGCGGATCTGCTCCACCAGCTTCTTCTTCTTCGCGCCGACCATCGTGCTGAGGAACAGCGTGACGTTGGGCGCGGCCAGCCCCAGGTTGTCCTTGGTCTTGCCTTCGGTGACCATGCCGGCGGCCGTGAAGCCGACCCCCACCATGCCCACCAGGTCGCTGAGAAACGCATCGACGTCCGGCGGCTCGGCACTCAGGTGCCCGGCCATGGCCACCGCATTGCCGGCGCTCTTGAAGCCGGCCTGCATCGCCTTGCCGGCAACGCCGCCCATCAGGCTGCCGATGACGCTGCCCACGCCGTTCAGCACGAGCTGCGTGCCCGACACGGACTGCGCCCGTACCGCCTCGACGGTGTCCACGCCGGTCTCGAACACCGCCTTGCCGAGCTCGATGAAGTTCTTCGCCGTCTCGGCGTGCTTCTCCGAGAGCGCGACCCCCGTGATCGCGGTCGCGAAGTCGGCCGCGGCGCCGACGCCCGTCTTGAGCCGCTCGCCGAGCTCGCTCTTCTCGTCGTCCTTGTACTTCTCGAGTTCCTTCATGTAGAACTTGTTCGACTCGTCCAGCATCTGCTGCACGTCGCTGACCTCGTTGCGCACGAAGCTTTCGGGCAGCACCTGCTCGCGCACCAGCGGCGTGTACACCTCGGCGGCGATCTCCGGGTTCGGGAACAGCGGCTCCGTTTCGCGCCCGGGCACCAGGCGGCGAGGCTTCTGCAGGTACTCCCGCTGGACCTTGAGGAAGTCCTCGCCCTCGATCATCAGCTTCATCTGCGTCATCGACACCGCCTGGTCCAGCCGCTGGCCGGCTTCGCGGGAATCGATGGTCTGGGTCTGGTCGCCGCCCGCCCCCACCGTGGACAGTGTCTTGCCCTCCACCTGGATGGCAAAGACGAAGGCCTCGCGCAGCTTGTCCTTCTGGGCCGACACGCGCTCGCGCACGATGCTGAGATAGCTCAGCTTGAGCTTGCGCTCTTCCTCTTCCTTCTTCGCGATCGCGATGTCCTGCATCACCTCGGGGCCGGAGCCGTCGGGCGGCGGCACCTTGCCCTCGGTGAAGCGCGCGACCCAGACCTGCTGCTCGGGTTTCTCGTAAGCCATGGTGCGGCTCCTATGCGCTGATGAGCAGGTTGCGCTCGAGGTCGAAGAGGGCGTTGTTCAGTTCCATCAGGGCTTGGAACCGCACGAACGGATTGGTCGACAGAGCAACCATCTGGCGCTGCGTCTGCACGGCCTGGCGATAGCGGCGCAATGTGGCGAGGCCCTCCTCGCGGGCAGCGCGCAGCTCGGCCGGGCCGGCCGCGGGGCGGTTCATGGACTCCACGCAGCGCTGGAAGGCTCCCGCCTGCAACAGGTCCTTCAATCCCTGCGCCGACTCCTTCACCGACGCCTCATGCGCCGCCTCGGCGGCTCCGACCTTCCCGGCCAAGTCGTCGAGCTGGCGATGGAAAGCGTCGACGGAGCTCTTCCACCGTTCCTGGGCCGGGCCCAGCGCCTTGCGGAAGTGCAGCGCCTTGCCGCCGGGGTACGCGATGGCGTCCTCGGCACGATCGGTGGCCAGTTGCAGCTGCTGGCGGGCCACGGCCAGGTCGGCGGTCTTGGAGAACGTCTGCTGCGCCGCCTGGCCCAGCTGCACGATCTCCTTGACCAGCGCGCCGTCGGCCAGCTTGCGCACCTGGGGCAGGGTGGTGTCGGAGAAAGCCTGGTACAGGCCTTTCCACGTGGCCTTGTCCTGTTTTTTCAGCTCGGCGACGGCCGATGCCTGCTGCTGCCCGGCCTTCATGGCTTCGGGGTCCGACAGCGCCAGGGCCAGGTCGGCCTCGATCTGCTTCAGGACGTCCTGCTCCCCGGCGAGCTGGCCCTCGGCCTTGCCGGCGGTCAGGCAGGCGTCGAGCCGCGCCTGCAGCGCCTCCAGGTACTGCGGCTGGTCGGCGAACTGGGGCTCGGCGGCGTCCAGCTTCTTCTGCACGCCCTTCAGCTCGGCCTTGAAGTTCGCGTAGTCCTGTTCGGCCTGGGCGGCCTTGACCAGGGCCGCGTTCAGCTGCTGTTGCCATTGGGCCAGCGCGTCCAGCGACGTGTCGATCGGGCGCTTGAGCTTGTTCTTGGCGATGTCGTCGAGCTGCGACTTGAGCGTCCGGTGCGTCGAAGGCAGGTACTCGGAAAGCACCTCGGTGCCCAGGGCGTCGCGGCCCTTGCTGACCTTCGTATCCACCGCATCCAGCGTCGGCGCACCCGGGGGCAGGCTTCTGCCCTTCAGTGCGGCGTGGCCGACCTGCACGCGTGCGAGCAGGGTGTTCAGATCAGCCGCGGTGCCGGCGAAAAGGTCGAGGTCGCGCTCGTCCATCATGCCCTGCAGGGGCTTGTGCTGGTCGACCAGGGTCTTGAAATAGGCCTGGTACTCGGGACTCTTCGTCAGGAAGCTCTGGTCGTACCGGGCGAGCGTCTGCTCGAACGCAGCCAGCTCCTTGGCGATGGCCGTTTCGGCCTTGCGGCACTGCTGCCGCAGCTCCTCGTGGCGGCCGAACGCTTCGCCGAGAGCAAGGCGGACCTCGTCGCGCAGTTCCACCAGCTGCGGCAGCCACAGCTCGCGGATTTCGCCCTCGGCGTGAGCGGCCTCGATCTTGCGGTCCAGATCCTCCAGTGCGGCCTGCAGGCTGTCCTGGCGGGTCGAGCCCCAGGGCATCAGCTGCCCCAGCAGCGTGGCGACGGTCTCCCGTTCCTTGCCGTACTCCTTCGCCGCCGTCGCCCGCTGCTCCAGGCCGAGCAGCCCGAAATAGTCGGACGAGCCGGCGATCTTCGCCATCGCATCCGCGAGCCGGTTCAGCTCGGCTTCGATCGGGTCGATCTCCAGGTCTGATTCGATGGTGGCCGATTTCTGATTGCGCTCCCACCGCTCGGCCTGGGCCTGCACCTTGGGACCGTAGTCGCCGGCCGTGCTCAGCGGGTTGCCCGTCTCCTTCCGGATGGCGCTGTCGCTGCGTTTGAGCAGCGCGGCCAGCTCGTGCCTGGCCTTCTCCAGGGC
>Ga0247820_10001006_pt1 | contig 15839 bp, 19 predicted proteins | sample 13C_Glucose_Day1_2_FD_192480 | JGI IMG/M metagenome (GOLD analysis project Ga0247820, IMG submission 192480) | Soil microbial communities from agricultural site in Penn Yan, New York, United States - 13C_Glucose_Day14 | ecosystem: Environmental > Terrestrial > Soil > Agricultural land | place...
CCCCCAGTGCGATCAGCGCTCGGCAGCTCGCACGGTCACCGACCTGCCGGTGATGAGCGCCCTTCTACCGACCACGCTTTTTTTGCACCTCCCCCTTGCGGAACTCACCAGCCGCCAGGGCCGGTGGATATCCGCGTTTCTGCTAACCAGGAGATCCACCATGACGACTGCAAGCAACAACGCTCCCACCACCTACTTCAACCTGCACACCCAAGGCATTGGTTATTTGAACCGCGTTCGCGAAGTCCCTGTACGTCGCGGGCAACCGTTCATGGCCTGTGACATTGCCGCCTTGCACGGTGCCTCGGACGACGTCGAGTACACCCGCTTCGACTGTAAGGTCGCCAGCGGTGAAGCCGAACGGCTGATCCGTGAACACCTGGAAGACGTCCGTGCTGAACGCAAGGTCCTGATCGCCTTTCGCATTGGTGACCTTTGGGTTGACCCTTTCCTGTACGAAAAAGGCGAGCGCAAGGGCCAACCCGGTGCCAGCCTCAAAGGCCGGCTGATCTTCATCGAGTGGATCAAGGTTGATGGCCAGTTCAGCTACCGAGCACCCGCTCGCACCGACTCCATTACCGTTATCGACGCAGCAGCGGAATCGGACCAAGCCGACACCGTCGCCGAACAGCACCAACCCGCCTCTGCCCGCGCGAGCGCGTCCACCGCTGCACGTCAGTCTGCCTGAGGCACATTGACCGCCACCAACAGGCGCTCCCACGAGCGCCTGTTATCCACTCACGTCGGAGGCCGTCATGGAAAGCTTCTGGCTCTGCGAGGACTGCCTGCAAGCGGTCGCGTATTACGATTTCAGCGCACTTTCGTTGTACTACAGCGAGGCTGAAATCGAGCAACGCATCGCGCAGCTGCGCACCGAACTGCAGGCCCTGATGCCACTGAGCGCCGATTTCGATCCGCAGACCGGCTCCGGCATCGAGTCCTTTTCCACCCGAGCGTGCGAGGGATGTCAAAGCCGGCTACACGGTGCCCGTCATCGCTTTACGCGTCTGTGAATCATGCACTTCACCAGCCTGGGGCACTCCCCCAGGGGCGCTCCATCTCCCACGAGGAATTGCCCATGAAGACTGCCCTGAACCTGGTCGACGCGCTCGACCCGGCATTGGCCCAACGCGCCCATGAGGATGCACTGATCACCCAAGCCCTGCAGTTGCTGGATCAACGTTACTTCCAGCGCGGCGAACTGCTGTTGACCCCCTCCGACGCTGCAGCCTACCTGAAGCTGCGGCTCGCCCCTTACCAACACGAGGTGTTCGCTCTGCTTTGCCTGGACTCACGCCATCGCGTGCTGAGCTTTGACGAACTGTTCACCGGCAGCATCGACGGCGCCTCCGTCTATCCACGCGAGGTCGTGATCAAGGCGCTGGAGCACAACGCCGCCGCCGTGATCCTCAGTCACAACCACCCTTCCGGTTGCCCGGAACCGAGCTCCGCCGACCGGGTACTCACAGGACGCCTGACCGAGGCCCTGGCCCTGGTTGAGGTGCGCGTCCTGGACCACATCATCGTCGGCGCAGGTACCCCGCTTTCGCTCGCCGAACATGGCTGGATCTGACAGCCCATCCCTGCCTCGGAGGTCACCGCCAGTTTGGGGGGGCCTCTGCGCCTAAGGAGAACCATCATGCCCCCATCATTTCGCAATCCCTTCCTTCGCGGTTTCCACGATCTGAGCTACGAACGCGTCGTCCAGATCAGCTATGCCAACAATTGTCCACCCTGCTACCGCCCTCTGCACCCAGCGCAAATCCAGCTGCCCAACGAGGCCATCTATTTCCAACCCTGCGTATTCGATGACGACTGCGCGGTTATCACCGACGGCCAAAACGTGCCCAGATTTGTCCGTATGCGCCGCCCGGGCGCCGGCCTGGTGAGTAGCGTGATCTACCAGATCATCGACCATCACCGTGGACGACCGATGCATCTCGGCGACCTCCCCAACGAGGAAGCAGCACGCACCCTGATCGAGCTGTTGTCCTTTTCCACGGGGCACTACAGCCGCAGTTGGGAGATCAGCTCTGCCCACCTGCCAACGACGGAATTCGAGTACCTGCAAGAGCGAGCTTGGCACCCTTCACCGACAGGCTTCTTCGAGTGCTTCGAACTCAGCAGCAGCCATGCCGTGGGGTGCAAGCTGTACTCGACACCCTGGAGCATGGAGGCCGAAGGGCACTGCAGTTGCAGCGCCGACGAAGTCAGCACTCGCATGCGCGATGACGATGTCCCGCCCGTGTTGTTGCAGCTGTTACTGCTGGCAGGTCATGCCGACACCCGCTTGCTGATCTTTGACCCCGACGCAGCGCCACTCCCGGAACTGTCCCTATTCACTGAAGACTGACCCAAGGCGCCCCACGGGCGCCTTTTTTATGAGTGCTTCACGGTAATCCGGACGGCCAGATTCGGTTTTTCGGTAGGAGCGCGGCTCGCACTTTCGCCAAGGTAACGGCAACTTTTGTCGAGACCCGGACATGCATACCCCCACACTCCTCACCCTCGGACTGATGATCGCGCTGACCGGCTGTAACACGTCGCCACCGGCGCCCGCCCCAGCAGCGCCATCAGTATCGCCGGCCTCACTGCAGAAGCAGAAACCCAAGCTACCTAAATGGGTCCGCCAGGACCGATACACCCTGGCCAATACACAGCCGACCCTGGAACAGCGCCAGCCGCTGTATCAGCTCATCAACGTACAGATCGCCCCTGCTCTGCACGCGAATGTCGGGGAGGCACTGCGTCACGTGCTGCAACGGTCGGGCTACTCACTCTGCCCCGACAGCGCAGCGGTGGATCGGTTGTTCAGCCGTCCCCTGCCCGCCGTGCACCACCAACTCGGACCGATTTCGCTGCTGGACGCCTTGACCATCATCGGCGGACCGGCCTGGAGGATCAACATCGATCCGGTCGACCGGACCGTCTGCTACACCCTTCGCTCGCCACAGCCCAAACCGCCACTCTCGACATCGGAGATCGCGCCATGAAGGTCCACCGCTTTCAGGCCCTAGTGATCGGCGGCCTGTGCCTGGGCGCCGCCGTGCTGGCTGGCGAAACGTACAACCAACACCAGCAATTGGCCGAACTCCAGGCCGCAGCCCGCGGTGCCCCTGCCGACCCGGCTCCCGCGTTGCGGCGCGACGTCGATGCGCTCGGCAATACGCTCGCGACATTGCAGCTGCAGGTGGCGGCGCTGGGAGACGCGCAAGGTCAGCATGCTTCGGCGCAGACGACGCTCAGCCAGCAGTTGGATGAGATGGCCGCATCGCTTAAGGCCGTTCAAGCGGCACCGAGTGGGCCGAGCAGCGCCGACTTCAGTGCACTGGAACAGAGGCTTGGCAGGACAGAAATTGCGCTTGAGACCCTGTCGGCACGAGCCTCCGTGCCAGCGGCCGACACAACACGGCCGCTGGCGCCCATGGGCCAGAAAGCCAAGGCCAAAGCCCCGGCGCCGCCGCTGACCCTGCTGGGTATCGAGACCCGAGGCGTGGTGAGGTTCGTTACTGCCCTGCCCACCGGTGCCCACTCGCTGTCGACCGTGCACCTGCTGCAGCCCGGCGACAGCCTGAACGGTTGGCAGCTGCGTACGATCCACGAGGACGAGGCCGTGTTCCACGCCCCCGGCCATGGCGATCGCACACTGCCCCTGCCGTGAAGAGGTGCTTATGCTTCGGCTCTCCGCCCTCCCGCTGATCCTGCTTCCCACCTGCCTGCTGGCAGGGCCGGGATGGAGTGCACCGAAAATGCTCGGATCAGACCAGCAGTACAGCGAGCAGGCGCCGCTGGATCGGCAGCCGTCAGTCGCGACGCAGGCCAAAGTTTGGGGGCTAACGGATGACGAATGGGCCAAGTTCGAGCAACTGCAGTCCGGGCCGCGCCACTACTGGTCGCCGCAGCTCGACCCTCTCACCACCCTGGGCGTGGAGGCCGACTCTGAGCAGGAGCGGCAGCGCTACGCCGAACTACAGGTTCGCCTCGAAGCCAAACGCGCAGAACGCGAGCTGGCTTACCAGAAGGCCTACACCGCCGCCTGGGCACGACTGTTCCCGGGAATGCTGCCGGTGCAGGGTCTGGCCGATGAGTCCGCAACGTCGAGCAACACCCGCTATGCCCTGTTCGTGGAAGAACGCTGTCCTGACTGCGCGACCAACACCCAGCAGTGGCTCCGTGCCGGCGCCCGCCTGGACGTGTACCTGGTGGGCAGCCAGGGTGACGACGCGAGTCTCCGACACTGGGCGCGTGGCGCAGGCATTACCCCAGCCCAGGTTAGCAGCGGCCAGGTCACCCTAAACCACGACCACGGCCGGTGGTTCGCCCTGGGCGCGGCCCGACCCTTGCCTGCGCGTTTTCAGCAGGTGGATGGTAAATGGCAGCGCATCGACTGATCCTCACGCTGGCCTTGACCGGCGTGACCGTGGTCCAGGCGGACGCCCTGCCTCCGCCCGCGTACCAGTTGGCCGCCGCGCGGGCCGGCATCCCCGCCTCGGTACTGTTCGCCATCGCCCTGCTGGAGAGTGGCACCCCGCTACGCGGTCGTCTCATGCCCTGGCCTTGGACCTTGAATGTCGCCGGCACACCGCAGCGTTTTGCCAGTCGCGATGAGGCCTGTGCTGCGCTCAGGCTAGAACTCACACGCCATGACCCCAAGCGCATCGATGTCGGTCTGGGACAGACCAACCTCGGCTACCACTCGGACCGCTACCCCAGCGCCTGCAATGCACTCGATCCACGGGCGAACTTGGCCATCACCGCCGAGCTACTGCGTGCGCACTATGCCGATGTGGGTGACTGGGTCGTGGCTGCTGGGCGCTATCACCGTCCGGCCGGCGGTGCGCCCGCGGCGCGCTACCGCACACAGTTCAGTCGGCACTGGCAGCGCATCCAAGCGATCGCGTCCCTTCGCGGAGGGTCACAGCCATGAGTCTCTCGCGCTTGGTGGCACTGGCCATCTGTACGTGGCTGTCGCTAACCGTGATCGCCGCTCCCACCAAGCCCCTCGATCCACGCGCGCTGAATTGGGTGCTGCCGGTGCACAGCGCGCGCCTCACGCCGGGCGCAGTACCGCCTAGAAAGTTGGACCTGCCGGGCATCACGCCGCTGTTCCTGGTCGGGCAGGACGCAACCTCGCTGGCCTGGTTGGCGCAGCATGCGCAGGCCCTGCAGGACCTGGGCGCCAGCGGGCTAGCTGTCGAGGTCGCCGACGCCCAGGCGTTGCGCCGCATCCAGGCGACAGCCCCTGGACTGAACATCTGGCCGGTGAGTGGCGACGACATCGCCGAGCGGCTGGAGCTGGAACACTACCCGGTGCTCATCACGCCCACCGGCTTGGAACAGTGAGGGAGGATCATGGGCGACCATGCGATGGAATCCCTGCTGCGCCCTGCAGTGGAGCTGTACACCGTGGGTATCTGCGCCGGAGCTGGCGCCCTGTGCCTGCACTCGCCTTGGGCGGTGGCCCTGTCGCCTGAGGTGGGTACGGGCATGGCCCTGGCTTACACCGCGTTCGGCCTCAAACGGCTTAACGAGGCCCGGATTGTCCTGCGCTATCGGCGCAACATTCGTCGCCTGCCGCGCTACTCGCTGACCAGCCGACAGATTCCGGTGAGCCGCAAGCGACTGTTCATGGGGCGTGGCTTCCGCTGGACTCGCTTGCACACCCAGCGCCTGCTCGAAGCTCAGGACCCGGCGCTGGCCTGCTATGTGAACCAATCGGTTGCGTATCAGTGGGCCAGGCGCCTGGAGTGTCTGCTGGAAAAGGCGCCTTCAGGGCTCTCGCTGCTACCCCGCCTCACCGCCTGGGACAACCCGCTCAATCCGGTACGCCCGCTGCCACCGGTCGGGGGCTCACCGCTGCTGCACGGCGTCGAGCCGAGTGAGCAGGAAGCCACCTTGCCGCTGGGTGAGCGTGTTGGGCACACCCTAGTGTTGGGCACCACCCGGGTCGGCAAGACGCGCCTGGCGGAGGTCTACATCACCCAGGACATCCACCGTCCAACCCAAGAGGTGGTGATTGTCTTCGACCCCAAGGGCGACGCCGACCTGCTCAAGCGCATGTACGTGGAGGCACGCCGCGCCGGCCGCGAGCACGAATTCTACGTATTTCACCTCGGGTGGCCGGAAATCTCCGCACGCTACAACGCCATCGGCCGCTTCGGTCGCATCTCGGAAGTTGCTACCCGTATCGCCGGACAGTTAAGCGGCGAAGGCAACTCCGCCGCGTTTCGCGAGTTCGCTTGGCGTTTTGTAAACATCATTGCCCGGGCTCTGATCGAACTGGGCCGGCGTCCGGACTACCTGCAGATCCAGCGCCATGTGGTGAACATCGACGCGCTGTTCATCGAATACGCCCAACATTTCTTCGCACACCACGACGCGCAGGCCTGGGAAGCGATCGTGCAAATCGAGGGTCGCCTTAACGAGAAGAATGTGCCGCGGCATATGATCGGCCGGGAAAAGCGCGTGGTCGCCATCGAGCAGTACCTGGCTGCGAAGCGCATCTTTGACCCGGTGATGGATGGTCTGCGCTCGGCCGTACGTTATGACCGCACCTACTTCGACAAGATCGTCGCCTCGCTACTGCCCCTGTTGGAAAAGCTCACCAGTGGCAAGACGGCGCAACTGCTGGCCCCCAACTACGCCGACCTGGACGATCCACGGCCGATCTTCGATTGGCTGCAAATCATCCGCAAACGCGGCATCGTCTACGTCGGCCTGGATGCACTGTCAGACGCCGAAGTCGCCGCCGCTGTCGGTAATTCGATGTTCGCCGACCTGGTCTCCGTCGCCGGCCATATCTACAAGCACGGCATCGACCACGGCCTGCCGGGTTCCTCCAGCGCGGCGGACAAGGTGCCGATCAACCTGCACGCCGACGAGTTCAACGAGCTGATGGGGGATGAATTCATCCCGCTGATCAACAAGGGCGGTGGTGCGGGTATCCAGGTTACTGCCTACACCCAGACCTTGAGTGACATCGAGGCGCGCATCGGCAGCCGGGCCAAAGCCGGCCAGGTCATCGGCAACTTCAACACTCTGCAGATGCTTCGTGTACGGGAAACCGCAACCGCGGAACTGCTGACCAATCAACTGCCCAAGGTCAACGTGCAGACCCGCACCCTGGTCTCAGGGGCGACGGACACCGCGGATCCCGAAGCCCGTACGGACTTCACCTCCTCTTCGCAGGACCGTGTCACTACCAGCGCCGTGCCGCTGATCGAACCCGCACACATCATCGCCCTGCCCAAGGGACAGATGTTTTCGTTCCAGGAGGGCGGGCAACTGTGGAAGGTGCGTATGCCGCTGCCCACACCGGCCAGCGACGATGCGATGCCGGCGGATCTGCAGACCTTGGCCGCGTGCATGCGCGACTCGTACAACGCCAATGCGGGTAACTGGTGGACCACTGCGGGAGGTGCACCGACCATCGACTTCGATCCCGAGATGCCACCGCCTGGGCGTAGACGCGAACCGTAAACGCCCAGGCAGCAACCGAGTATTGTGGAGCCCATATGCCCACCACCACTGCTAGCGCGACTCCTGCGCCACGACGTCCGGGGCTCATCTTCGGCACGGTCGAACTGTGCTTACGGCTGTTCGGCCTGCTGTTCGCTTCGCTGGTTTTCTCCATCGTGCTGGAGTTTGTGGGCCTGCTGTGGTTCTGGCCGGAACAGGGCTGGCATCACAGCCATACCATGTGGCTGAGTGAACTGGGCTGGCTCAGCAGTCATTTCAAGAGTTCACTGCTCGTGCAAGAACCGGCGCAAGCGACCGCTAAGGTTCTTCAGCACCTCAACGACTGGGTCGTGGTCCGCTCCGGGTGGGCGCAATCCGATGCTCAACTGAAGCTGCTCAGTCGAGAGGCGTCACTACAGGGGCAGTTTGCCCAAGCCTACGTTGTGCTGCAGGACTACTTGCTGGCAGCCTTGTTCACGGTCTTCACTTTCGTGGTTCGCCTGGCCGTCCTCATCCTGGCCATGCCCCTGTTCCTGCTCGCCGTGATCACCGGTGCCGTCGATGGCTTGATGCGACGCGACCTTCGTAAGTTCGGAGCCGACCGGGAGAGCAGCTTTGTTTACCACCGAGCGAAGCGGACATTACTGCCGCTGACGGTGAGCCCCTGGGTAATCTATCTTTCTCTACCTTGGTCGCTTAATCCCAACTGGGTGCTGCTCCCATGCGCTACGCTGCTCGGCTGCATGGTCGCCATTACTGCTGCGACTTTCAAAAAATACCTCTGATCACTCACCTTTTACCTCTAAAAGCTGACGAAATAGTGCATTTGAGGTTTGCAGTGTCCAGCGCACAGTTACACACAGAAAAATTCGCATACCGGTCAATTAGCTGGCCTGTTTATTATCTCCCGCGCACCGGTTTGCCTCGAAACCTATCTATCAAGCCCCCTGTAAATCGATGGCCCGACAATCCTTTAAGGTCATGTCAAGACCTGCCTAATACATCAAGGTGAATGCCAGATTCTCGGCTGGATTTCGCCATGATCTCTTCACGCTATCCGCTGCTGCTTGCTTGCTTTGTGACGCTATCTGCCGCTGCACAGGATGCTCGCGAGCGTTCGGACCTAGGCCTTATGCAGCGGCAGATCACTGTCATCGAGCAGTTGGCCGATCACGCGCGCAGTAGCCAGGTCGATGTCGAAACGTCTCGGTATCACTTCGACTACCCGAGGTTCGTAGCCGACCTCGAGCATATGCGCCGCGGCATCAGCAAGTACCTGTCGCCCTCCCGAGCGCAGCCGACCGATCTAGCCGAGCTGACCAGTGACTATCGCGCTGAAGCGCCTCACCCGAGTTCGCCCGATGAGCATGACTGACGCCCAACTCACCGCGTTCTCCGCAGTGGCCGGGTTTACCCCCCAGCTCAGTTCGGTGCTGTGGCGCTCCTCGGTTCTGGTGCTGGCGTTGCTCTGGTGCGCCTGGGCGCTGTGGAGCGGCTACCGCGGCTGGGCGGCCGGCAACACTAATTTCGGCGCGCTTGGCGGCAGCACTTTGCGCCTCGCCCTCGTCTTGATCGTGCTGATGTTTTTCATGCTGTCGTAAATCAGGAGACCTTGCCATGAACTTCTCCCGCCGTTGCCACCGCCAGCTCGCCATGCTGCGGGATACGTGTTCGAAAGCCCTGCTCGGCGCTCTGGTGCTGCTGGGCTCGACCCTAGTCTGGGCTGACCTGCCGACCATGGAAGCGCCCTCCCGCGGCGAAGGTTCGGGGCTGATCGATACCATCAAGAACTACGCCTACGACGGCGGCATCCTACTCGGGCTGCTGATCGCCACCCTCGCGTTCCTGGGCGTGGCTTGGCATTCGCTCACCGTCTACGCCGACGTGCAGAACCAGCGCAAAACCTGGAAAGACCTCGGCGCCGTGGTCGGTGTCGGCGCACTGCTGGTGGTGGTGATCCTGTGGTTTCTGACCAAAGCCGCCACGATTCTGTGAGGTCACCATGTCCGACACCCCTACCACCCTGCCTGACGGCACGTTGACCTTCCTGCCGGAGCGCCTCAACCGTGATCCGGCCGTCCTCCGTGGCCTCACCAACGACGAGATGTGGGTCGCGCTGATCGTCGGCGCCACGCTGGGCGTGATCCTCGGTGCGCCGCTGGCGGTAGCCACCGCCTCCATCGCCACCCTCCCCACCTGCATGTTCCTGTGCATGACGTTGGTGTTGCTCGGCGGCGGCCAACTGCTGCGCCGGGCCAAGCGTGCCCGCCCCGAAACCTGGCTATACCGGCGCTTGCAGTGGCAACTGGCGGTGCACTGGGGCATCGGTACCAGCCAACTGATCCTGCATTCCGGCCCCTGGACCGTCCGGCGTACGCGCCGGCACGTGAGGGCCGCCACATGAGCCGCTTCCGCAATAAGGTGGACGCGCAGCAGGCGCATATCCTCAGCCTGCGTCTGGTCGTGGCGATCCTGGCGTTATTGTGCTCGGGGTTCTGGTACGGCTGGCAGACTGCACCCTCTGAGCTGACCATACACGTGCCGCCCGACCTGCGCTCCGGCAGTACGCGCAAATGGTGGGACGTACCGCCCGAAAACATTTATGCCTTCGCCTTGTACATCTTCGGCCAGCTCAACCGCTGGCCCACCGATGGCGAGATCGACTACCACCGCGCCATCTTCGCCCTGCAACCCTACCTCACCCCGGCATGCAAAACCTTCTTCGACGGCGACTTCGAGTACCGCAAGGCAGCAGGCGAACTGCGCGGCCGAGTGCGCGGTGTGTACGAGGTGCTGGGCCGCGGCTACAGCGACGATCCAAACCTGCGAGTGAAGCAGCTGGATAAGCACAGCTGGCTGGTCAAGCTCGACCTCAATGCCGACGAATACTACGCCGCCGAGCCGGTGAAACGCGTGGTGGTGCGCTACCCGCTGCGGGTGGTGCGCTTCGACGTCGACCCCGAACACAACAAGTGGGGCCTGGCCCTGGACTGCTACAAGGGTACACCGCAGAAGCTGACGCTGCCTGGAGGTGCATCATGATGCGTGCCTTGTTCCTGATACTCGTGACTGCCGCTGGCTGGTGCTCAGCCGCGGGTGCCGTCGAGGTCAAATACTGGGACCGTCTGCCGTTGGCCATCCCGCTTACGGTGGGTCAAGAACGCATCTTGATACTGGACGAAGACATCCGTGTCGGGCTGCCCAGTGCGATCGCCAGCAAGCTGCGCGTACAGTCCGTCGGTGGGACGGTCTACCTCCGCGCGACGGAAGCCCTTCCCCCTACCCGACTGCAACTGCAGTCGGTGAAATCGGGAGACATCATTCTGATCGACATCGAAGCACTCAACGGTAGTGAGTCGCTGGAGCCAGTCAAGATCATCGCCCAGACCCAGGCGCCGGATGAGGAAATCGCACGGGGCTCAGCACCTGCAGCGACCCCGGTACCGGTGGTGCTCACCCGCTATGCGGCGCAGAACCTGTATGCGCCTCTGCGCACGGTGGCGCCACTACCCGGTGTACGTCGGGTGCCGCTGAGCGACTCCATCGCCTTCAGCACATTGCTGCCTACCGAACGGGTTTCGATTAAGGGGTTGGCGGCCTGGCGCCTGGGCGACTACTGGGTGACGGCGGTGAAGATAGTGAATCGCGGACCCGGCAAAGTCTCGCTCGACCCGCGCCACCTGCAAGCCACGTTGTACGCCGCTACGTTCCAGCATGTGTACCTCGGTCATACCGGCACGCCTGAAGACACCACCGTGGCCTATCTCGTCACCCGCGGTGGCGACCTGAAGCACGCTCTGCTGCTGCCTCCACCAGCACCGGAGGCTGCCGATCATGAAAGCTAACAGCCTATTGAAGTGGCTCGTACCCGGCGTCCTTCTGGGGATCGTACTGATCATCGGCAAATCCTGGGTGGCCGCGCCTGATGGCCAGCCCGCTCACGATCCCGACAAGGCAACGCTCAGCCCGGAACAGGCAAAGACCCTGGGCATCGCTGGTGACACCCCGCGCGACACCGTGGCCACGTTGATCGGACAGGTCAAGGCGATGCGCAGCGAGATGCTGTCGTTGAAGAAAGGCAACGATACGCTGCAGACCGAGAACACTCGGTTACGCACGCGCGAAGGCAATATCGACACCCGCATCCAGAGCACGTTGAGCAGCGTCACCCAACAGGTCACCGAGCAGCGCCAGCAGGCCAACGACGCCCGGCAGAAGGCGGAGCAACAGCACCGCGAAACCCAAGGGCTGCTGTCCAGGCTCAAAGACCAGCTCACCGGCAAGCCGGCAGCGAAGTCCGACGTGCCGATGGGCTTTGGCCTCGAGCCAGGTGACGAGCAGAAATTTTCGAGTGCTCCGCCACCGGCGGACGCGGTGCAGTGGATCGAACCGTCGAATGCGCGCGCCAGCCAAGAGGACGCCACAAAACCCGAAGGACCGTTGTCGACACTCACGTCGAAATTCAAGGACTTACATGGCCTGGACAACAACGCAATCGACCGTGGTCAGGACCACCTGCGCGCTGTCGCCAAAGGCGAGCGCGATCTGGGAAGCGCCGAGGACCGCACCGAAGGTGCCAGGCCGGTCTACACCATCCCCGAAAACTCGACGCTGATGGGCTCCATCGCCATGACCGCCTTAATCGGTCGGGTGCCGGTGGATGGCACGGTGAACGACCCCTATCCGTTCAAGGTGCTGGTGGGACCGGACAACCTCACCGCCAACGGCATCGACCTGCCGGACGTGGTCGGTGCGGTCATGAGCGGCACCGCCGCAGGCGACTGGACATTGTCCTGCGTACGCGGCCAGGTTGAATCAATCACCTTTGTCTTCAGCGACGGCACTGTCCGCACGGTGCCGCAACCGCAGAAAGTCGTCAGCCGCAACCGCAGCAGCGCCCAGACATCGGACACCGAGAAGATCCGGGGCGGCTTGGGCTACATCTCAGATCCCTACGGCATCCCGTGCATCTCCGGCGAACGCCGCTCCAACGCCCAGCAGTACCTGGGGAGCCAGAGCCTGATCACTGCGGCCGGTGCCGGCTTCGCTGCGGCCCTGGGCAGTGAGCAGACCAACACCTCCTTCATCAACTCGGCCAGCGGCAACCTAGGCCCGACCCAGAACAGCGGCAACAGCGCGTTGAACTCGGTCATCAGCGGTGGCATTGGCGACATCCGTGACTGGATCAACAAGCTCTACGGTGAAGCCTTTGCGGCCATCTACGTCCCACCAGGGGCCAAGGTGGCCTTGCACCTGGACCATGAAATCAGCATCGACTACGAACCCAAAGGCCGGAGAGTGAATCATGAAAGCCCATCCGTATCGGTACTGGATCTGGATTAGCCTACTGCTCATCCTGCACCTGGCCGGTTGCTCCACCAGCAAAGATGAATTGCTGCCTCATGGCGATCAAACCATGCTGGACATCTGGAACGGCAGTGGCTCGGTCGGCCCGCAGCAACAGTTGCAAGAGGCTCGCGGTGAACTGCGCCGGCCGGTGCTCGATCCGGAGCGGCTGATCAGCGATCAGAGTGCCTATACCCGCACGGCCGCCAACGAGATCCGCAACCAGTTCCCGCGCCTACCCAACCCCGACCTGGTGATGTACGTCTACCCGCACCTGGCTGGCACCCAGCAGACGCCGGTGCCTGGCTATTCGACCGTGTTCCCGCTGTACGAGAAGGTTCAGTACGCGCTGCCCGGCGAGCGCCTGGAAGATCTGTGATGGCCGATGACACGAGTCGCGAGCCGCTGCGTTGGAAACCCTGGCGCGTGGCGCAGCGTCGGCGCGCCACCCTTGCCGATGAGGCTGCCCAGTACGCACACAATCCCAGTTTCACCGACCACTTGCCCTGGGTTGAATACCTTGAGGACGAGCAGTGTTTTCTCCTCGATGACAATCGCTCGGTGGGCGCCGTGTTTGAGCTGCAGCCGATCGGCACTGAGGGCCGTGAACCCGAGTGGCTGTTGGCGGCGCGCGACGCCCTGGAAGACGCACTGCAGGACAGCTTCGACGAGCTCGACCAGGCGCCCTGGGTGGTGCAGTTCTACTGCCAGGACGACAGTGACTTTTCCCCATACCTCGAACGCCTGGAGCGCTATATCGCGCCGCGGGCTCAAGGCACGCCGTTCACCGAGGCTTTCCTCGCGTCGATGCAGCGTCACCTCGACGCCATCGCCAAACCGGGCGGACTGTTCGACGACCATGTCGTGTCTCACCTGCCCTGGCGCGGCAGCAATCGGCGGATTCGGCTAGTGGTCTATCGCTGGCTGGGGGATCAAGGTGACGACGATACGCAGAGCCCGGCTCAGCTGTTGAGCCGGACGTGTGACCGTCTGGTGGCCTCGTTGCAGGCCTGCGGGGTCAGCCCGCGGCGTCTGACCGGGCGCGACTTCTACACCTGGTTGTTGCCCTGGTTCAACCCGGCCCCTGCCCTCACCGGCGAATCACCCGCAGCGTTTTATCGTCAAGTGCCCTACCCCGAGGAGGATGACGGCGATGGACTGCCGCTGCCGTTCGACCACAATTTTGCCGAGCGACTGTTCTTCCAGGAGCCACGCTCGGATAGCGACCAGGGCCTGTGGTACTTCGATCAGCAACCGCATGCCGTGATGGTGGTCGACAAGCTGCGCAGACCGCCCCATATCGGTCAGTTCACCGGCGAAACGCGTAAGGGCGAGGCCTTGAACGCCTTGTTCGATCAGTTACCCGAGCAGGCCGTCATGTGTTTGACCTTGGTCATCACGCCTCAGGATGTGCTCGAGGAGCAGCTCAACCGATTGGCGCGCAAAGCCATCGGCGAGAACCTCGCCTCGACCCAAACCCGCCAGGACGTGGAAGAGGCCCGCGCGCTGATCGGCCGACAGCACAAGCTGTACCGCGGCACCTTGGCGCTGTACCTGCGCGGTGCCGATGAACGGCAACTGCGCCAGTGCTCGACCCAGGCCGCCAACGTGCTGCTCGGCGCCGGCCTGCAGCCGGTGCGCGAGGGCGACGAAGTCGCGGCGTGCAACAGCTACCTGCGCTGGTTGCCGATGGCCTACAACCCGGCTCGAGACACGCGCAACTGGTACACCCGACTACTGTTTGCTCAGCATGTCGCCAACTTGCTGCCCCTGTGGGGACGCAGCATCGGCACCGGCAATCCGGGCCTCACTTTTTTCAACCGTGGTGGTGCGCCGCTGTCGTTCGACCCGCTGTCGCGTTTCGACCGTTCCATGAATGGCCACCTGCTGTTATTCGGACCGACCGGCGCCGGCAAGTCGGCCACCTTGGTTTCGATATTGATGCAGGTCATGGCCGTGTATCGACCGCGGCTGTTCATTGTCGAAGCGGGTAATTCCTTCGGTTTGCAGGGCGACTACTTCGCCACCCTTGGGCTGTCCGTCAACAAGGTTCAGCTCAAACCCGGCAGTGGCTTGAGCTTGGCGCCTTTCGCCGATGCTCGCCGTCTGATCGAACACCCCGATCAGGTGGCCAGCCTGTCGACCGAGGACCTGGATGAAACCGTGACGGACAGTGATGAGCAACGCGACGTGCTGGGCGAGCTGGAAATCACTGCCCGCCTGATGATCACCGGCGGCGAAGCCAAGGAAGAGGCGCGGCTGACCCGGGCAGACCGCAGCCTAATCCGCGAGTGCATCTTGGATGCCGCCAGACACTGCGCGGCCACCGAGCAGCAGGTCATGACACGCCACATTCGCGATGCACTGCGCCAGGTCGCCAGCGACGCCCATCTGCCCGACAAGCGTCGCGAGCGGGCGCAGGAAATGGCCGAGTCCATCGACTTGTTCTGTCAGGGTTTCGAGGGCGCTCTCTTCGACCGGCCAGGCACGCCCTGGCCAGAAAGCGATGTGACGATCGTCGACCTCGCCACCTATGCCCGTGAGGGCTACGAGGCGCAGATGTCGATCAGTTACATCAGCCTGATGAACACGGTGAACAACCTCGCCGAACGCGATCAGTACCTCGGTCGCCCGATCATCATGGTCACCGACGAAGGCCATATAATCACCAAGAACCCGCTGCTGGCGCCGTTTGTGGTCAAGGGCACCAAGATGTGGCGCAAACTCGGCGCGTGGTTCTGGATGGCGACGCAGAACCTGGCCGACTTCCCCGATGCAGCCCAGACCATGCTCAACATGATCGAGTGGTGGATCTGTCTGAACATGCCACCGGCAGAAATTGAAGAGATTGCCCGCTTTAAAAAGCTCACATCCGCTCAGAAGGCCCTACTGCTTTCCGCGAGCAAGGCCTCGGGCAAATACACCGAGGGCGTGGTCCTGTCGAAGAACCTGGAGACGTTGTTTCGCGCGGTGCCGCCGAGCCTGTACCTCGCCCTAGCCATGACCGAGCCCGAGGAAAAAGCTCAGCGCTGGCG
>Ga0247820_10001008_pt1 | contig 15830 bp, 13 predicted proteins | sample 13C_Glucose_Day1_2_FD_192480 | JGI IMG/M metagenome (GOLD analysis project Ga0247820, IMG submission 192480) | Soil microbial communities from agricultural site in Penn Yan, New York, United States - 13C_Glucose_Day14 | ecosystem: Environmental > Terrestrial > Soil > Agricultural land | place...
TCATCAAGCACGGCAACAAGACGTACTCCCAGTACGCCCACCTGTCGCAGATCAACGTGAAGGTCGGCCAGGTCGTCAAGACCGGCCAGAAGATCGCCCTGTCCGGCAACACCGGCAACTCCAGCGGTCCCCACCTGCACTTCGAGATCCGCACCACCCCGAACTACGGCTCCGCCGTGGACCCGGTGAAGTTCCTGCGCGCCAACGGCGTGACGGTCTGACCCTCACCGGCGGACAGCGCCTAAGCGCCCCCGGACCCCCGGTGGGCCTGGGTGATCAGATCGATGGCGACCTCGAGGACGGCCTTGCGCTTCTCCTCGGGGTCGCTTTCGACGTCCTGGAGGACGTGCATCCCCGCGTGCATGGTGAACAGCGCGCTGACGCAGCGCACCTGGTCGACCAGGTCGGCGTCCGGGTCCATGAGGATGTCGCGCAGCCCGAGCATGCGGGTCTTGAACATCTCGCCGATGCGCAGCTCGCGGATCGTCGCCTGGTTCTCCTGCATGAAGCGGAAGAGCGGGGCGGCGCCCATGAGCGCCTGGCTGTACCGGCGGATGATCTCCTGCTTGGTCTCCAGTGAGTGCGGCTGCTGCCGCCCCCACTCGATCAGGTCCTCCATCGGCCGGGAGAGGTCCTCGAAGATGCCGACGAGGATCTCTTCCTTCGTCTTGAAGTGGTAGTACAGCGCCGCCTTCGTGACGTCCAGGCGCTCGGCGATCTCGCGCAGTGAGGTCTTCTCGTAGCCCTGCTCCGCGAAGAGTTCGAGCGCCACGTCCTGGATGCGCTGGCGGGTGTTCCCGCGGCGCCGCTGTTTGGTGCCGTCCATGGTGTCGCCCATTCTCCCGCTCGCCCCCTCTTGACGAAAACTTACTTGACGCCCGGCTAGTTACAAGACTAGCTTCCCAGTGTAGTGAACTAGCCGGGCGGCAAGTAAGTAGCAGTGGCCACGTGATCGTGGCCGGGGGAGAAGGAAACCATGGTGGACACACCAGCGGCGGGGGCCGTGGAGACGGACGGCGGCAAACAGCCGAGGAGCGTGCGGGTGGTCCTGCTCGCCCTCATGATCGCGATGATGCTCGCGATGCTCGACAACATGATCATCGGTACGGCCATGCCGACGATCGTGGGCGAACTGGGCGGCCTGGAGCACCTGTCCTGGGTGGTCACCGCCTACACCCTGGCGACCGCGGCCTCCACGCCGGTCTGGGGCAAGCTCGGCGACATGTACGGGCGCAAGACCACGTTCATGACCTCCATCGTGATCTTCCTGATCGGCTCCGCGCTCAGCGGCATGGCCCAGAACATGGGCGAGCTGATCGGCTTCCGCGCGGTGCAGGGACTGGGCGCCGGCGGTCTGATGGTCGGCGTCATGGCGATCATCGGCGACCTGATCCCGCCCCGGGAGCGCGGCAAGTACCAGGGCATGATGGCCGCCGTGATGGCGCTGGCCATGATCGGCGGACCGCTGGTCGGCGGCACCATCACCGACAACTGGGGCTGGCGCTGGGCCTTCTACATCAACCTGCCGCTCGGCGTGATCGCCCTGGCCGCCGTCGGCGCCGTGCTGCACCTGCCGAAGAAGCGCGCCAAGGCCGGGATCGACTACCTCGGTGTGGCGCTGCTGACCGTCGGCATCACCGCGGTGGTGCTGGTCACCACCTGGGGCGGCACGGAGTACGCCTGGACCTCCGCGCGGATCATGGAACTGATCGGCCTCGGTGTCGCATCCCTCGTCGGCTTCGTGTTCTGGCAGACCAAGGCCGCCGAGCCGGTGCTGCCGCTGCACATCTTCCGCAGCCGCAACTTCACCCTGATGTCCGTCATCGGCTTCATCACCGGCTTCGTGATGTTCGGCGCGACCCTCTTCCTGCCGCTGTACCAGCAGTCCGTGCAGGGGGCCTCCGCGACCAACTCCGGTCTGCTGCTCCTGCCGATGCTCGGCGCGATGCTGGTGACCTCGATGGTCGCGGGACGGGTGACCACCAACACCGGCCGGTACAAGGTCTTCCCGGTGCTGGGCAGCGCGCTGATGATCGTCGGTCTGTATCTGCTGTCGACGATGGACACCGGGACCTCGCGGTTCACCTCCGGTGTCTTCATGGCCGTGGTCGGCCTGGGCATGGGCTGTCTGATGCAGATCACCATGCTGGTCGCGCAGAACAGCGTCGAGATGAAGGACATGGGTGTGGCGTCCTCGTCCACCACCCTCTTCCGCACCCTGGGTTCGTCCTTCGGCGTGGCGGTCATGGGCGCCCTGTTCAACAACCGGGTCCAGGACGTCATGTCCGAGCGGGCCGGCTCGCTGGGCTCCCAGGTGACCGAGCAGTCCGCCCAGCTGGACGCGGCGAGCCTGGCGAAGCTGCCGGAGGCGGCGCGGGAGGCGTACCAGTACGCGGTGTCCTCGGGCACCCACTCGGCGTTCCTCCTCGGCGCGGTGATCGCCGTGTTCTCGCTGGCGGCGGCCGTCTTCGTGAAGGAGGTCCCGCTGAAGGGCGCGGGCCCCGACAAGAGGGACAGCGACGACGGAGCCCCGTCCCCGGCGGCGGTGACCGAACCCGTCTGACGCCCCAGACACCCGAAGCCCCCGGAGGCCACCCGCCCCCGGGGGCTTTCGGGTCCCCGGGGCGTGGGCGCCGGGGGCGCCGTCGGTTCGTGGTCCCTACTGGCCCAGTACGGGATAGCTGCCGGTGTTCGTCGGGGCGTGTTCCGGTAGCCACAGGACGGCGGCCGCGCCCTCGGGCGGGGTGCTCTCCGGCGCCCCGGCCGGCCGTACGTTGCGGAAGGTCAGCCGTGCGCCCAGCACCCGCGCCTGCCCCGCCGCGATGGTCAGGCCCAGCCCGTGACCGCGCCCGGCGCGGTCCGCGCTGCCGGTGCGGAAGCGGCTCGGCCCCTCGGCGAGCAGGGCGTCGGGGAAACCGGGCCCGTGGTCGCGGACCCGGATGACCCGGCCCTCCACGGTGACCTCGACGGGCGGCCTGCCGTGCCGGGCCGCGTTGGCGAGCAGGTTGAACAGCACGCGCTCCAGGCGCCGCGGATCCGTGGTGACCTCCGACTCGTGCACCACCCGCACGGTGGCGTCCGGGTCCTTCGCCGCCACCCGCCGGGCGACGAACTGGCCCAGCAGGATGTCCTGCAGTTCGGCCCGCTCGGAGGCGCTGTCCAGCCGGGCCACCTCCAGGACGTCCTCGACCAGGGTGCGCATCGCCCTGGCCCGGTCCAGCACCAGCTCGGTGGGCCGGCCCGGCGGCAGCAGCTCGGCCGCGGTGAGCAGACCGGTCACGGGGGTGCGCAGCTCGTGCGCGATGTCGGCGGTGACCCGGCGCTCGGCCTCCAGCCGCTGCCGCAGCGCGTCCGCCATCGCGTCCACCGCGCTGGCCAGGTCGTCGGTCTCGTCCCGCACCACCCCGCCGATCGCCTCGCGCACCCGGACGTCCGTCTCGCCCTTGGCGACCCGGTTGGCGGCGCTGGCCGCCTTCCGCAGCCGCCGCGACAGATGGCCCCCGATGAGCACCCCGAGCGCGCTGCCGCCCAGCACCACCGCGATGGAGCCGATCACCAGAGCCTGGTCGAGGTCCTTGAGGATGTCCGAGCTGCGGTCGGTGAAGCCGGAGTGCAGCGACATCACGTGCCCGTTCTTCAGCGGCACCGCCGCCCAGATGTCCGGCGACCCGTCCGGCCGGTCGGCCACATAGGTGGCGCGCCGCCCCGCCTCGGTCTTCTCCCGCAGCGCCTTCGGCAGCTCGGGATCGTCGATCTTGGTGTTGGGGAAGTTCAGCCGCCCCGACAGCTCGTAGTTGCGCTGGGCGATCATGATCCGCTCGTCGGCCAGATCACGCGCGTTGTCCAGCATCGACACCCGTGCCGCGTTGTGCACGACCAGGCTCAGCGCGATCGCCACCAGCGCCCCGACCAGCGCGATGGCCGCGCTGAGCTTCCACCGCAGACCCGCGCCTATGCCCATCCGGTCGACGCACGCCGCCACCAGGCGCCGGAAGTACCCCCTCATAGCGCTTCTCTCAGGCCTTCAGCTTGTAACCGAAACCGCGGACCGTCTCGATGCGGTCCTGGCCGATCTTCGTGCGCAGCCGCTGCACATGGACGTCGACGACCCGGGTGTCACCGCCCCAGCCGTACTCCCACACCCGTTCGAGCAGCTTGTCGCGGGAGAGCACCGTGCCCGGCGCCGCCGAGAACTCCAGCAGCAGCCGCATCTCGGTCGGCGTCAGCGCCACCGGCTGCCCCGCCCGGCGCACCTCCATGCCCCCGGTGTCGATCTCCAGTTCGCCGAACGCCAGCACGCCCCCGGCGTCCGCCGCCGGTTCCTCCCGGCCGCCGTTCGCCCGCCCGAAGCGGCGCAGCACCGCGCGGATCCGGGCCACCAGCACGGCGCCGTCGAACGGCTTGGTCACATAGTCGTCGGCGCCCGCCTCCAGACCCAGCACCACGTCGATGGCGTCGGCCCGCGCCGACAGCATGATCACCGGCACCATCGACTCGTCCCGTATGCGCCGGCACAGGCTCACCCCGTCCAGACCGGGGACCATGACGTCCAGCAGCGCGATGTCGGGACGGTCGGTGCGGAACGCCTCCAGGCCCGACAGCCCGTCGGGCATCGCGGTGACCGCGAAGCCGTCCCGCTCCAGGGCCAGCTGGGTGGCCTCGCGGATGACGTCGTCGTCCTCGACGAACAGGACGTGGGTCTGGTCTGCCATCCCGGTGCTCTCAGTCCTCGTGTGCTCTCGGTCGGTGCGCGCCTGCGCCTGGCGGGCCGGCAAGGGTCCTTCCCGGGCCGGCGGGGGTGCTTCGCGGTCCCCCCACACGGACGCGGGGGCCGTGCGGCGGGTTCACCCGTGCCACCCCTTCACCCCTGCATCGGTCGGGGAGGCCCCGCCGGTTCACGTGGTGAGCCATGTCTCAGCTGTCGGGCACCGGAGTCGGCTCCGCGCCGGCCACCTGCCCGTAGTCGTTGTGGGTGCGGAACTTCTCGGCGAACCGGCCCGACTCCCAGCGGTACGTGATCACGTTCTCGCCGGACGGACTCGACACCGGGTCGCCCCGGTCGTACACCTGCTTGGTCACCACCAGGTCCCCGCGGTCGATCTCCCCGTACACCGGGGGCTCCTCGGCCGAGAACACGTTCACGTACGAGCCGCTCTGCTCCCGGTACACGTACGAGCCGACGCCCACCGCGTCCCCGCAGGTCAGCACGTTCACCACGACGTCGTCGACGGTCCCGCCGGTGAGGCTGCCGTAGCTGACGTCCACCGGGTACTCGTCGGCGACGCAGGGCTTCAGCTCCCGCTTGACCTCCGCCGAGACCTCCGGGTCGGCCTTGACCAGCCGGACCGCGTCCACCCGGTCGGGGGTCCGCGAGGGCTTGGCCGCCGCGGCGGGGGCGCTCGCCACGGACTCCGCGCGCGCCGGGCCCTCGTCCCGGGCGCCGGTGCCGCCCGTGCCGCAGCCGGCGGCGAACAGAACGACGGCGGCGAACACGGCCGTCACCGTGATCGCCGCCCGAGCGGTGCTCCGGGCCCATGCGGCCCCCGCGCCGGTCAAGCCGCGCAACGCTCCCGCTCCTCACGCTCCAGCGCGCGTGCGTCCAGATCGCGCGCCTCGAGCTCCTCGCGGAGCCGGGCGAGCGCCCTGTGCAGCGTGCTCTTGACCGTTCCGGCCGACATGCCGAGGGCGGCGGCCGTCTCGTCCGTGGACATCTGCTCCCAGTGTCGCAGCACCACGACACTGCGCTGCTTCGGGGCGAGCACCTTCAGGATGTCCATCAGCAGCGCGCGGTCCGCGTGCTGCTCGGTGGAGTCGTCCACGCAGGCGTCCGGGAGCTGCTCGGTGGGGACCTCCTCCAGCTTGCGGGCCCGCCACCACTCCGTCCGGGTGTTGATCATGACCCGGCGCAGATAGGCGTCGGCCAGCCGCTTGTCCTCGATGGTCTCCCAGCGGCCGTACGTCCGGGCGAGCGCGGTCTGCAGCAGGTCCTGCGCGTCGACGGGGTCCGGGACCAGGCGGCGGGCGCTGCGCAGCAGTGCGTCCTGCCGGGTACGGACGTACTCCTCGAACCCGAGCACCTCGCCCTGCGCCATGTCCTGCGCCATGGTGAACCGCCTCCCGCTCCCCGTCGCGGCCCGTCCGTGCGGGCCGGCCGCACTGCCTGTGATCCGTGGCCGTCGTGCCTTGCCGAGCACATGACCGAAGGTACGGAGGCGTTGTCACGGCACTGTCCGAAGCAGCCTGCGGGCAGCCCTCGGCTGTCCGTCGGTTGTGTAACGGAAGGAGGAACGGGGTGAAGCGGGCGGGCCCTCGCCGGGGGGAGGCTGTGACCCTGGTCAGGTCAGCGGCAGCCGGTACAGGCCACCCGGCAGCGGCTCCACCAGTCCGTCGGAGACCAGGCCGTCCAGGGCGCGGGCACGCTGCACCGGCTCGTGCCACACCCGGTCCAGCGCGGTCCCCGGCACCGGCGCGTGCGCCTCCCGCAGCACGGCCAGCAGCCGTCCGCGGACCTGGCGGTCCGTGCCCGCGTACGTCTGGGCGCGGCGCGGCGGGCCGTCGTGGGCCGGCTTGCCGGCCAGCCGCCAGGCGCACTGCGCGGCGATGGGGCAGCGCTGGCACGTCTCGTTCTTCGCCGTGCACACCAGTGCGCCCAGCTCCATCGAGGCGGCGGCCCACCGTGCGGCGGTCTCCGCGTCCTCCGGCAGCAGCGTGCGGGCGAGCCGGCGCTCGGCGGCGGTGGTGGCGTTCGGCGGGTACTGCGCACCGGTGACCGCGCGGGCGAACACCCGGCGGACGTTGGTGTCCAGTACCGCGTGCCGCTGCCCGTACGCGAACGACGCGACCGCGGCGGCCGTGTACTCCCCGATGCCGGGCAGTGCCAGCAGCTGGGCGTGGTCGGCCGGCACGTCGCCGCCGTGCCGTTCCGTTATGGCGACCGCGGCGCCGTGCAGCCGGAGCGCGCGGCGCGGGTAGCCCAGCCGGCCCCAGGCGCGGACCGCCTCGCCGGGCGCCTCCGCGGCGAGGTCGGCGGGGCGCGGCCAGCGGGCGAGCCACTGCTCGTAGACGGGCAGGACCCGGTTGACCGGGGTCTGCTGCAGCATGAACTCACTGACCATCACGCCCCACGCGCCGGCCTCCGGGCGCCGCCACGGCAGGTCCCGGGCGTGCTCGTCGAACCAGTCGATGACGGGGGCGTGCAGCGGCTCACCGGGAGCGCGCTCGGACACGGAATCGGCGGCGGTGCCGTACGGGGGTTTAGTGGGAGCAGTCATGGCCCTCCGATCCTCCCACGCCGGGACTCCCTTACGGGGGAAGCGCCACGGTGGTGAGCGGGGGAACGAGGAGCGGCCACCTGACGATCGGCAGCAGTGGCACACCCGAGCCCGCTTGTAGCGTCGTGGCATGAAACGTGCCCGTCCCGCCGCGCCGGGCAGGGCCTGCCTGCTCTGGGCGGCCCTCGCGCTGCCGGCGGTCTGCGCCGACCGGATCGGGCTGAACGAGCCGCGACCGCCCTGGCAGCAGCTCGCCGGACTCGTCGTGCTCGCCGCCGCCACCGCCGTGGCCCGGCGGCGGCCGGCCGCCGCCTTCGGGCTGACGGCCGCGCTGAGCCTGGCCGTCACGCCCGCGCTGTTCAGCGTCTCCTACGGTCCCGCCCTCGCGGTGTTCGCCCTCCTGCTCGGGCTGCGGGCCGCGGCGACGGCCCCCGCGGCGCTGTGCTTCGCCGCCGTCGCCTGCGCCGGCACCCTGCGGATCGCGGTCGCGGGCCCCGACCCGGTGCCCGGGTGGCTGGTGATGACCGGCACCCTCCTCTTCGGCGGCGTCCTGCCCTGGCTCGGCGGGCGGTACTGGCGGCAGAGCCGCGCGCTCACCGAGGCGGGCTGGCAGCGGGCGGCCCGGCTGGAGGAGGAGCAGCGCCTCGCCGGGGAACGCGCCCGGCTGCGCGAGCGGGCCAGGATCGCCCAGGACATGCACGACTCCCTGGGCCACGAGCTGAGCCTGATCGCCCTGCGCGCGGGCGCCCTCCAGGTCGCCCCCGACCTCCCCGGCCACCACCGGGCAGCCGCGGCCGACCTGCGCGTGGCCGCCGCCGACGCCACGGACCGGCTGCACCGCATCATCGGCGTCCTGCGGGAGGACGACGACGAGCCCGCGCCGCTCGGCCCGGCCGGCGAGAACGTCGAACAACTCGTCGCCCGGGCAGCCGAGTCGGGACTGCCCGTGCGCTGGGAGAACGGCGGGCCGGACACGGCGGTGGCCCCGGGCACGGTCGCCGAGCGGCTGCTGCACCGGGTGGCGAGGGAGGCGCTGACCAACGCGGCTCGGCACGCACCGGGCGCGCCCGTCGTCGTGGAGGTGACGGGGGACGACGTACGGGGAGCGGCCGTCACCGTCACCAACGGGAAGCCGGCCGGGCCGGGTTCGCCCGCCCCCGGAGGCGGCTCGGGGCTGCGCGGACTGCGCGCCGCCGTCACCGCCGTGGGCGGCGCCTTCGAGGCGGGCCCGCACGGCGACGGCTTCCGCGTCCGGGCGCACGTCCCCGCACGGGCGGCCACGGCCGCCGGGCCGCCCCGCGCCGCCTCCGCCCCCTTCACCCGGGCCCGCCGCCGTGTCGCCGCCGGTCTCGGTGCCGCCGCCGGCGCGGGCGCCGTCCTGGTCGGCGCCGCCTTCGCCTGGTACGCGTACTCCGAGACGCACTCGGTGCTGGAGCCCGCCGCGTACGCCGCACTGCGCCTGGGCACACCGGTCGCGGAGGCCGAGCCGGTGCTGCCCGACCTGCGCGTCCAGGACCCGCCGGCGGAACGCGCGCCGGCACCGCCCGTCGGAGCCGACTGCCGTTACTACCGCGCGAGCGGCGAGCTCTTCGTCTCCGTCGACCACTTCCGGCTCTGCTTCGACGACCAGGGGCGCCTGGTCGCCAAGAACGTGATCCCGCGTGTCGGCACGTCCGGCGAAGTGCGGGAGGAATACGAGGAGTTCGCACCGTGATCCGAGTCCTGCTGGCCGACGACGAGGCGATGGTGCGCGCCGGGGTGCGCGCCATCCTGGGGAGCAGCGGCGAGACGGAGGTGGTCGCCGAGGCGGGCGACGGCCGCGAGGCGGTCGACCTGGCGCGGGCGCACCGTCCCGACGTGGCGCTGCTCGACATCCGGATGCCCCGCCTGGACGGGCTCGCGGCCGCCGAGGAGATCGTCCGCGCCGTCCCCGGCACGGCCGTCGCCATGCTCACCACGTTCTCCGAACGCTCCTATGTGGCCCGTGCCCTGGGCGGCGGCGCCACCGGCTTCCTGCTGAAGTCCGGGGACCCGTACGAACTGATCGCGGGGGTGCGGGCGGTGGCGGGCGGCGCGGCCTTCCTCTCGCCCAAGGTGGCCCGGTACGTCATCGAGGGACTCGGCGGGGCCGACGGCGCCGGCCGGCTCGCCCGGGAGGCCGGGGCGCGGGAGCGCGTGGCGGTGCTGAGCCCGCGCGAACGCGAGGTCCTCGGCCTGGTCGGAGCGGGACTGTCCAATCCGGAGATCGCCGCCCGGCTGCATCTTGTCGAGGGCACGGTGAAGGCGTACGTCAGCGCGGTCCTGGACCGGCTCGGTGTGCGCAATCGCGTACAGGCGGCGATCGTCGCCCATGAGGCGGGCCTGGTGGCGGGATGAGCGCCCTCAGCGGTGCCGGTGCACGGCGTACGGGGGCACGGCGGGGGCCGCGGGTCGCGGTCCCGGCCCGGTGAGCCACCGCGCGGCGGGCGCCGACGAGGCGCGCACGGCCTCCGCGAGCCGGATCGCCGGACGGGTGCCGAGACGTACGACGGCGAGGGCGACGACCGCGCCCAGCAGCAGCCCCGCCGCCACGTCGTGCGGGTAGTGCACGCCGACGAACACCCGGGAGAACGCCATGAGCAGGGCCAGCGGGGCGGTCAGCAGCACGAGTGCGCGCCGGACCAGGACCAGTGCGAGGGCCGACGCACCCGCGATCGTGGCGTGGTTGCTCGGGAAGGACCAGTCGCCGTGCGGCGGGCACTCCACCAGCGGCGGAGCCGCGCCGGTGACGGCCCGGCACGGACGCTCCTCCGTCACCCAGGACTTGAGCACCTCACTGCAGACATACGCCACGGCAGTGGCCAGAGGTGCAAGTACCGCGATCGCGAAGGTGCGGGTGCCGGAGTGCCGGGCCCGCCACCAGCCGGCCACGAACAGCGCGACGAACACCAGCAGTCCGGCCTCCGTCCCGATCTCGGCGGTGAGCCGCACCCACGCGGGGGTGCCGTGCGCGTAGTCGGTGATGCCGCGGTAGAGCCCGCTGTCCACGAAGTCCATGGTCACGCACGGTAGGCGAGGTGGCGATACGGTCACACCCCGCGATCGTCGCGTGCCGTACCTGACGAAAGACAGGGGTGGTACGGCGGTTACCGGGATGATGATCCGGAAAAGTTGTGCGCGGAGCGGCGGGTGGGACGGGCGAACGTGCCGATCTCTCGTACAGTTTGCGCCGTGGGATCTCTGCGCAATCCGGTCGGGCCGCTTCCCTCCACGATCTACTGGCGTCGGAGGGCCGTACTGCTGTCCGTGCTGGCCTTGTTGGCGTTGTTGATCACCTGGGTCGTCCTCTCCGGCGGCGGTGGCGGCGGCGACGGCGAGAACGGTGCGAACGGCAAGAATCCCGTGCCCTCCATCACCCCGGGTCCGTCCGGTTCCGGGCCGGCGATCAGTCAGGCGCCCGGCGGGCGCGACGAGTCGGGGGACGGCGGATCCGACGGTTCCGACGAGCCGGGCGGCTCGGACGGGTCGGGCGGCTCGTCGTCGGGGTCCGGTGACGACGGGGCCAACGGCGACCCGGCGGACTCCGGTGGCGGCGAAGGCTCGGGCGGTGGTGCCGGCGACGGCGCGGGCGGCGGTTCCGGAGGCGGTACGTCGGCCGGGGTCGGCGCGGGCGACGCGCTGCCGGCCGGTTCGGGCTCCTCGCTGGCCAAGTGCTCGGCGAACGCGGTCAAGTTCACTCTGCGCAGCTCCCGCAACGCGTACGAGCCGGGACAGACGCCCACGTTCCTGCTCACCGCGCGGAACGTCTCCGGCAGCGACTGCAAGGTCGATCTCGGGCCGGAGAGCGCGGTGTTGACGATCACTCCGGCGAACGGCGACGACCCGTACTGGGCGTCCGACGACTGCCCGAAGGGTGCGCGGAGCCTGGTGTTCCGGGTGCCGGCGGAGGACAGCATCACCTACACCGTGAAGTGGGACCGCAAGGCGAGCGCGCCGGAGTGCGCGACGCCGAAGGCGGGGGCGGCCGGTGCGGGCACCTACCTGGTGGAGGCGAAGGCGCCGGGGTTCGAGAAGGTGCGGACGTCGTTCGTGCTGGAGGCGGACTAGGGCGCGACAGGCCCTGGCCGCCCGCGGCCGAGCGGGCGGGTTCCCTAGACGTACCGCTCGAGGATCGAGCTCTCCGCCAGGCGGGACAGCCCCTCGCGCACGCTGCGCGCCCGCGCCTCGCCGACCCCGTCCACCGTCTGCAGATCGTCCACACTGGCGGCGAGCAGCTTCTGCAGCCCGCCGAAGTGCTCCACCAGCCGGTCGATGATCGCGCCCGGCAGCCTCGGCACCTTCGCCAGCAGGCGGAAGCCGCGCGGGGACACCGCGGAGTCCAGCGTCTCCGGTGAGCCGGTGTAGCCCAGGGCGCGGGCGACCGTCGGCAGTTCCAGGAGCTCCGCCTGGGGGAGCGCGTTCAGTTCGTGCAGGGCCTCGTCGACCGTGCGGGAGCGCTTGGCGGTGGGCTCGGGCACGTAGTCCCGCACGACCAGCTCGCGCTCCGGCTCCACGCCCGCGATCAACTCGTCGAGCTGGAGGGCGAGGAGACGGCCGTCGGTGCCCAGTTCGACCACGTATTCGGCGATTTCGGTGGCGATGCGGCGCACCATCTCCAGCCGCTGCGCGACCGCGGAGACGTCCCGGACGGTCACCAGGTCCTCGATCTCCAGCGCCGACAGCGTGCCGGCCACCTCGTCGAGGCGGAGCTTGTAGCGCTCCAGGGTGGCCAGCGCCTGGTTGGCACGGGACAGGATCGCCGCCGAGTCCTCCAGGACCCGGCGGTGGCCGTCGACGTACAGCGCGATCAGGCGCATCGACTGCGACACCGAGACGACGGGGAAGCCGACCTGCTTGGAGACGCGGTCGGCGGTGCGGTGCCGGGTGCCGGTCTCCTCGGTGGGGATGGTGGGGTCCGGCACCAGCTGGACGCCGGCCCGCAGGATCTTGGACAGGTCGGACGACAGGACGATGCCGCCGTCCAGCTTGCACAGTTCGCGCAGCCGGGTCGCGGTGAACTCGACGTCCAGCACGAAACCGCCGCTGCAGAGCGTCTCGACGGTCTTGTCGAATCCGAGGACGATGAGGCCGCCGGTGTTGCCGCGGAGCACGCGCTCCAGGCCGTCACGGAGATGGGTGCCGGGTGCCACGGCGCTCAGCGAGGCGCGCATCAGGCCATCGGAACCGGCACTCCCACCGGACTTTCCGGGAGCTCCTGCCCGGTCGTTGGCTGCCACTGCACTCCTCCGTCGCAGGTTCTGGGCGCCCCCGGTTCGTACGGACGGGCGAGACCTGGGCAAAGTCTACCGGCGCTGCTCCTCGTCCCGTGGGGCGTCTCGGCGACGGGAGCGGGGAAGAACCTGCAGCGCGTCCCCTATGTCCGCCACTTCCAGCACCTTCATGCCCGGCGGGACCTTGCCCGGATCGCCCGGAACCAGGGCGTGCGTGAAGCCCAGACGGTGGGCCTCGGCGAGCCTGCGCTGCACGCCCGTGACCCGTCTCACCTCGCCGGCCAGGCCGACCTCGCCGATCGCGACCAGGTTCTTCGGCAGCGGGGTGTCGCTCGCCGCCGACGCCAGCGCGAGCGCGACGGCCAGGTCCGCGGCCGGCTCCGAGAGCTTCACCCCGCCGACCGTCGCGGAGTAGATGTCCCGTTTGCCCAAGGCGCTGATGCGGCCGCGCTGTTCCAGCACCGCGAGCATCATCGACACGCGCGAGGTCTCCAGGCCGGAGGTGGTGCGCCGGGGGGAGGGGATCTGCGAGTCGACCGTGAGCGCCTGCACTTCGGCGACCAGGGGGCGGCGGCCCTCCAGGGTGACGGTCAGACAGGTGCCGGGGACCGGTTCGGCACGTCTGGTCAGGAAAAGTCCGCTCGGGTCCGCGAGGCCCGTGATGCCCTCGTCGTGCAGTTCGAAGCAGCCGACCTCGTCCGTCGTGCCGTAGCGGTTCTTCACCCCGCGCACCAGGCGCAGCCGCGCGTGCCGGTCGCCCTCGAAGTGCAGCACGACGTCCACCAGGTGTTCCAGCAGACGGGGCCCGGCGATCGCGCCGTCCTTGGTGACGTGGCCCACCAGGAGCGTGGACATCCCGCGCTCCTTGGAGGCCCGGATCAGCGCGCCCGCCACCTCGCGCACCTGGGCCATGCCGCCCGGGGCGCCGTCGATCTCCGGGGATGCCACCGTCTGCACCGAGTCCATGATCAGCAGCGACGGCTTCACCGCGTCCAAGTGGCCGAGCACGGCGGACAGATCCGTCTCGGCGGCCAGGTACAGATGGTCGTCGATGGCGTGGATGCGGTCCGCGCGCAGCCGGACCTGGCTCGCCGACTCCTCCCCGGTCACGTACAGCGTGGGGTGCTCGGCGCTCGCCGACTTGGCCGCCACGTCCAGCAGCAGCGTGGACTTGCCCACACCCGGCTCACCCGCGACCAGCACCACCGCGCCGGGCACCAGGCCGCCGCCGAGCACCCGGTCCAGCTCGGGCACGCCGGTGGAACGGGCGGTGGCCTGACGGCCGTCGACCTGGCCGATGGGCAGGGCGGAGGTGGTGACCCGCCCGGGCGTCGTCGTACGGACCGCGGGCGCGCCGTACTCCTCGACCGTCCCCCAGGCCTGGCACTCGGGGCAGCGCCCGAGCCACTTGGCCGTCTGCCAGCCGCACTCGGTGCAGCGGTAGGACGGGCGGTCCTTGGAGCTCTTGGTACGGGCAGCCATGCAGCAAAAGGTAACGGCACCCTCTGACAACGGGAACGCGCCCCCGGGGCGGCGGCCCGGCGGAGAGCGCAGCTCACGGGGCAGCGAAAGGTTCCTGTACCCGATAGAGGGATCGTTTCACCCGTACGGATTAAATGTGCTCAGGGTGCCGGAAAGCGCCGCCCCGCGCCGCCTACGGTCGCCGGATGACGAGCAGTGGCCCGGAGACCTCGACCCGTATGACCGGAGCACACCGGACGCACCGGGAAGTGCGTGACCGCGGGGCCGCGCGCACCCTGGCACAGCGGCCGGCCACCCGCTACGAGCCCCATCTGGACGGCCTGTTCACCTACTGCCTGTCCGTGCTGTGCGACCACGACGCGGCGACCGCCGCCCTGGCCGACATCCTCACGCTCGCGGAACGCCGCGCCCGGACCGCCCCGGGCGACCCCGGGGACCGCAAGGCCTGGCTGTACGCGCTGGCCCGCTGGGCGTGTCTGCGCAGGCTCGCCGAGGCCCGGCAGAAGCGGCCGGCCGGCCACGCCGCGGGCCGCCCCGGCCGGCAGCGGACGGCCGGGGACGCGGCCGCACCTGCCGTCTCCGAAGAGGTCAGGGAGCGGCGGCGCGGCGAACTGGCCGAGCTGGCCTGGCCGGAGGCCGCCGGCACCACACCCGAGCAGCGCGAGGCGCTCGAACTCGCGGTGCGCCACCGTCTCGCCGCGCCCCAGGTCGCCGCCGTCCTCGGCATCCAGGCGGCCGCCGCGCGCGAGCTGCTCGCTTCGGCGGCCTGCGAGGTGGAACGCACCCGCGCGGCGCTCGCCGTCGTGGAGACCGGCGCCTGCCCGGGCGTGGCGCACCTCACCGGCGACCGGCGGCTGGTGCTCAGCGCCACCCTGCGCCGTGAACTCGTCCGGCACGTCGACGACTGCCCGCGCTGCCGCCGTACCGCGGAGCGGGCCCTGCCGGGCCGCTGGCCCGGCACCAGCGTCACACCGGACGAGCTGCCCGTCCTGCCGGCGCCCGGCGCGGACCTGCACGCCGCCCTGGCGCACCCGCCCCGCGCGCGGGGCGCCGCGCCCCGCTTCGACCGGCGCGGCTTCCCGGTGGACGCCAGGGACCGGGTCGCCCGGCGGGACCGGCTGCGCGCCCGTGCCGTCACGACGACGGTGGTCGCCACCGTCGTCGCCGCGCCGGTGCTCGCCCTGTGGGCCGCCTACCGGGGCACGCCCGTGGGCGAGGCCCAGGACTCCCGCGCGGCCTCCGCGCGGGAGGACGGCGGCACGGTCGACCTCGGCGCCGAGGGAGCGGGCGGCTACGAGAACACCGGCAACGCGAGCACCCGGCCGGGAACGGGCTTCGGCGAGGACGGCGAGCCGGACGTCACCGTGGAGGTGGTGAGCGTCGCCGGGGCCGGGCGCGAGGGCGCCGCCGCGCTGGGCGTCACGGCCGACCGCAGCGGCGACACCACGCTGGTCACCCTGACCGCGACGGGCGCCGAACCGGTCCGCTGGTCCATGTCGGCGGGAGCGTCCTGGCTCTACCTCAGCCGGTCCTCGGGCAGGCTCGCCCCCGGCGAGTCGGTCACGGTCCGGGTGTACGTCGACCAGCTGCGCGAGCCGTCCGGCCACTGGAGCGCGACCGTCGCGGTCTCGCCCGCCGGATCCGCCGTGACCATCGAGGGGTACGGCCCCGCCCCGGCCGGCGGCCCGCCCTCCGGCCGCCCCGGAGGTCCGGGCACGGCGCACCCCGGCACCCCGAGCGAGCCCCCGCCGTCCTCGTCCGGTCCGGAGCCGACGCCCACCGCACCGGCGCCCTCGGAGCCCGCGCCGGGGGACTCGACGCCCCCGCC
>Ga0247820_10001009_pt1 | contig 15828 bp, 12 predicted proteins | sample 13C_Glucose_Day1_2_FD_192480 | JGI IMG/M metagenome (GOLD analysis project Ga0247820, IMG submission 192480) | Soil microbial communities from agricultural site in Penn Yan, New York, United States - 13C_Glucose_Day14 | ecosystem: Environmental > Terrestrial > Soil > Agricultural land | place...
TATTCTACAATCTTCAGCACCTCTGTCAACCCCCTAAATTGCTTTCAAGTTAATGATTTGCAACTTATTTTGGATTCCTGCTTGGGGAGCGGAAACCCTTCGGAGCGACTTACTGCGGGGCGCACTTTACAAGCCTTTTCCTTTCAGTTCAACAACCTAATGAAAAAAAGGCCTCGTAATGCGAGGCCAGTTGTTCAGTTAAGCGTTTTTGTAGGAGCTAGCTTGCTAGCGAAGAACTCATGAGCGCTGCGTTTAGCCAGTTAACACGCGTTATCGTTAACGACCATCGCTAGCAAGCCAGCTCCTACAACAGCGGATCAGGCGAAAACGATTTCGTCGTTCTCCACGACACCTTTGGCGGTATCGCCGGGCATGAAACGACCCGACAGAATCAGTTGCGCCAGCGGGTTCTCGATCCAGCGCTGGATCGCTCGCTTGAGCGGTCGTGCGCCGTATACCGGGTCGTAGCCCACCGCGATCAGCTTGTCCATTGCCTCCGGACTGAGCTCCAGCTTCAGTTCCCGTTCGGTCAGACGAGCGCGCAGACGCCCCAGCTGGATCTCGGTAATGCCGGCGATCTGATCCCGCGCCAGCGGCTCGAAGATCACCACTTCGTCGACCCGGTTGATGAATTCCGGCCGGAAGTGCGTGGAAATCGCATCCATCACCGCCGCGCGCTGCCCCTCACGATCACCGACCAGTTCCTGGATCTGCACCGACCCCAGGTTGGACGTCATGACAATCACGGTATTCTTGAAATCCACCGTGCGGCCATGGCTGTCGGTCAGGCGGCCATCTTCCAGCACTTGCAGCAAGACGTTGAAGACGTCCGGGTGGGCCTTCTCGACCTCGTCCAGAAGGATCACCGAGTAAGGCTTGCGACGCACCGCCTCGGTCAGGTAACCGCCTTCTTCATAGCCTACGTAGCCTGGTGGCGCCCCGATCAGCCGAGCCACGGAATGTTTCTCCATGAACTCGGACATGTCGATCCGTACCATCGCCTCTTCGGTATCGAAGAGGAACTCGGCCAGCGCCTTGCACAACTCGGTTTTACCGACCCCGGTCGGGCCGAGGAACATGAACGAGCCGCTCGGGCGATTCGGGTCGGACAACCCGGCCCGCGAACGCCGTACCGCGTTGGAAACGGCAATCACCGCTTCGTCCTGGCCGATCACACGCTGGTGCAACAGGCTTTCCATCTTCATCAGCTTGTCGCGCTCGCCTTCGAGCATCTTCGACACCGGAATGCCGGTCCACTTCGACACGACTTCAGCGATCTCTTCTTCAGTCACCTTGCTGCGCAACAACTGGTTTTCGCTTTTGCCGTGCTGGTCGACCATCTGCAGGCTGCGCTCCAGGTCCGGGATCACCCCGTATTGCAGCTCGGCCATGCGGTTCAGGTCGCCTTTGCGGCGCGCGGCTTCCAGTTCCTGGCGGGACTGTTCGATTTTCTGCTGGATCTGCGCCGAACCCTGGACTTCGGCTTTTTCCGAATTCCAGATTTCTTCGAGGTCCGAGTACTCACGCTCGAGCCGGGCGATTTCTTCCTGGAGTTTTTCCAGGCGTTTCTTCGCCGCGTCGTCGCTTTCTTTCTTCAGCGCCTGGGATTCAACCTTCAGCTGAATCAGGCGTCGCTCCAGACGGTCCAGCACTTCCGGCTTGGAGTCGATTTCCATGCGGATGCGGCTGGCGGCTTCGTCGATCAGGTCGATGGCCTTGTCCGGCAATTGACGATCGGTGATGTAGCGATGACTGAGCTTGGCGGCGGCAATGATCGCGCCGTCGGTGATCGCCACCTTATGGTGAACCTCGTAACGCTCTTTCAGGCCACGCAGGATAGCGATGGTGTCTTCTTCGCTCGGCTCGTCCACCAGCACTTTCTGGAAGCGCCGTTCGAGGGCCGCATCCTTCTCTATATATTGGCGGTACTCGTTGAGCGTGGTTGCGCCGACGCAATGCAACTCGCCGCGAGCCAGTGCCGGCTTGAGCATGTTGCCCGCGTCCATCGATCCTTCGCCTTTGCCGGCGCCGACCATGGTATGCAGTTCGTCGATGAACAGGATGATCTGCCCTTCCTGCTTCGACAGCTCGTTGAGCAGGGATTTGAGGCGCTCTTCGAATTCGCCGCGATATTTGGCACCGGCGATCAACGACCCCATGTCCAGGGACAGCAGGCGCTTGCCTTTCAGGCCATCGGGCACTTCACCGTTGATAATGCGCTGGGCCAGGCCTTCCGCGATCGCCGTTTTACCGACGCCAGGCTCACCGATCAGCACCGGGTTGTTCTTGGTGCGACGTTGCAAAACCTGGATGGTCCGGCGAATTTCATCGTCACGGCCGATCACCGGATCGAGCTTGCCTTCTTCGGCGCGCTTGGTCAGGTCGACGGTGTATTTATCCAGGGCCTGGCGCGACTCCTCGTGGTTGGCGTCATTGACGGCCTCACCGCCACGCAGGTTGTTGATCGCGTTTTCCAGGGCTTTCTTGCTCACACCCTGGCCGAGCATCAACTTGCCAAGCTTGCTGTTCTCGTCCATGGCGGCAAGCAGCACCAGCTCACTGGAAATGAACTGGTCGCCTTTCTGCTGGGCCAGGCGATCGGCCTGGTTGAGCAGGCGTGCCAGATCCTGCGACATATTGACGTCGCCGGTCGGGTTCTGGATTTTCGGCAGCTGGTCGAGCTCTTTGGTCAGCGCTTTACGCAGGCTGTTGACGTCAAAGCCCACCTGCATCAGCAATGGCTTGATCGAACCACCCTGCTGTTCAAGCATCGCCTGCATCAAATGCGCCGGTTCAATGCCCGGATGATCGAGACCAACGGCCAGGGATTGGGCGTCGGACAAGGCTAACTGCAACTTGCTGGTTAAACGGTCTATACGCATGGGTCACCTTCCTTTTGAGCAGGCCGGACCGATAAAACATCCTGAATGAAGAAACCTGCCAGATACCTCATTAGATGTGGTCGATTCTGGGAGATTCAAGCGTCGTACAGTTGATGCAGGTCAGGGAAGTCTAGCGTTGTGCCCTGTCTCACGAAGACGCTCCTCTTTTGACGAGTGGCTGTTGTCGTCAGGCAAGGCGCCGCGACGAGTCATAGCTCGCTATGGCGAGGAACGGCAACGCAGCATGACGACAACAGACGCCGTCAAAAAGGAACAGGCTTCGTGAGACAGGGCACTAAAGCCAGATCAGGGAGGCAAACCGACCAGTGCGTGGACTGCGGCGGTAAGAAAAGAAGCGAGGATCGGTCACGGTGCAAAAACCGCCGCCATAGACGGCCGTGACACCGCGGGCAGCCAGGCGCAAACGCGCCAGCAGATAGATATCAGCCATGAATTTGCCAGCATTTTGGCTCGGCACAAAGGCTTCAGCGGCTTCAGGTAATTGCTGGACGAATGTCTCGCGCACTTCCGGGCCGACTTCAAAGGCTTGCGGGCCAATGGCAGGACCGAGCCAGGCCAACACGTCTGCTGGCGGCACGGCCAGGCTGTCGAGGGTGGCTTCCAGCACGCCCGCCGCCAACCCGCGCCAGCCGGCATGGGCCGCCGCTACGCGAGTGCCGGCACGGTCGCAGAAGAGTACCGGCAGACAATCGGCGGTCATCGCCGTGCAGGCGATTCCGGGCGTTGCCGTCCAGCTGGCGTCGGCAACAGCCACCAGGCCTGGGTCGGCATGAGCCACGGCGATGCCGTGAACCTGCTGCAACCAGGCCGGTTGAATAAAGAAATGCTCGGTGAGGCGGCGGCGGTTTTCGGCCACGGCTTCGGGGCTGTCTTCGACGTGATCGCCGAGATTGAGGCTGTCGAACGGCGCCAGACTGACGCCGCCCGCACGGGTGGTGACACAGGCTTTCACCCCGGCCGGCGCAGGCCAGTCAGGAATCAGCCAGTCATTCATCCGATGAACGCCTCGCGGTCTTGCTTGAGCAACGTCAGCAACCAGACGAAGTCGTCCGGCAGTGGCGATTCCCAGCTCATGCGTTTGCCGGTGGTCGGATGATCCAGCTCCAGGAACCGCGCATGCAGTGCCTGACGTGGAAAAGCCTTCAACGACTCGATCATGGTCACACTGGCTGCCGGCGGGATGCGGAAACGACCGCCATAGGCAGGATCTCCGACCAACGGGAAGTTGATGTGGGCCATGTGCACACGAATCTGGTGCGTACGACCGGTTTCCAGCTTGACCCGCACGTGAGTGTGGGAGCGGAAACGCTCGAGCACGCGGTAATGGCTGACGGCCTGCTTGCCCCCTTCCATGACGGCCATGCGCTGGCGTTGCTGGCCATGACGACCGATCGGCGCATTGATCTTGCCGCCGGCGGTGACCACACCGATCACGATGCATTCGTAGATCCGGCTGACGCTGCGGCTCTGCAGCTGGGTGACCAGCTGTGTCTGCGCCTGAATGGTCTTGGCCACCACCATCAGACCGGTGGTGTCCTTGTCCAGGCGATGCACGATACCGGCGCGGGGCACATTGATAATGTCCGGCACGTGGTGCAGCAAGGCGTTGAGCAAGGTGCCGTCAGCATGACCGGCGGCCGGGTGCACCACCAGGCCCGCAGGCTTGTTGATCACCAGGATGTCGTCGTCTTCATAGACGATGTCCAGCTCGATGTCTTGAGCGATCCATTCGCCCTGAGCTTCCTGCTCGGCAGTCAACTCAAGTACGGCGCCACCATGAACGATGTCTCGCGGGCGGACAACCGCCCCATCCACAGTCAGGCGGCCGTCTTTGATCCAGGCGGAAAGGCGCGAGCGCGAGTGCTCAGCGAATAATTGTGCGGCGACTTGATCGAGGCGTTGGCCGCCCAATTCGGACGGCACCTCTGCGCGAAGTTCAATTTTATCGGACATGCTCAGACTAGGCGTCGGCACAGCTTTTGGTTTCGGCTGCGCGCTTGTGGTTAAATACGGCGTCTTTTGCCCCGATGCTATTCAACGGGGCGCTCATCATAACAGGACGGCCCCGCCCAAGACAGCGGCCGTCATAGGGACGCAAGCCGCCATGCAAGTGAAACACCTGCTGCTGATCGCCATCCTCGCATTGACCGCTGCTTGCTCATCGAAGGAAGTCGTAGACGAAAACCTGAGTGAAGTCGAGCTGTACCAGCAGGCTCAGCACGATCTGGACAATAGCAACTATACCAGCGCCACAGCCAAGCTGAAGGCCCTGGAGTCACGCTATCCGTTCGGTCGCTACGCTGATCAGGCTCAACTCGAGCTCATCTACGCCAACTACAAGAACACCGAGCCCGAGGCTGCGAAGTCCGCCGCCGAGCGTTTCATTCGTCTGCACCCACAGCACCCGAACGTCGATTACGCCTACTACCTCAAGGGCCTGACCTCTTTTGACCAGGACGTCGGCCTGCTGTCGCGCTTCCTGCCGCTGGACATGACCAAGCGGGATCCGGGCGCCGCTCGCGACTCCTACAACGAGTTCGCCCAGCTGACCAGCCGCTTCCCTAACAGCCGCTACTCGCCTGACGCCAAGCAGCGCATGATCTACCTGCGCAATCTGCTGGCCGCTTACGAGATTCACGTTGCCGACTATTACCTGACCCGTCAGGCCTATGTCGCCGCCGCGAACCGTGGGCGCTACGTGGTGGAAAACTTTCAGGAAACCCCGGCGGTCGGTGACGGCCTGGCGGTGATGACCGAGGCCTATCAGCGTCTGCACCTGGACGATCTGGCCAACACCAGCCTCGAAACCCTGAAGCTCAACTACCCGAACCATCCAAGCCTGGTCGACGGTCAGTTCAAGCCTTCGGTCGACGAAGCCGACAACCGTTCGTGGATGAGCAAGGCCACCCTGGGCCTGATCGAGTCCCGTCCACCGCTGCCGCCGGGCGAAACCCGCGCCAACCAGGATGTGCAGAGGCAGTATCAGGAAGCCAAGGACGCGATTCCAAGCGATCTCAAGCCTAAAGATGCAGATGGCGACGTGATCGAAGCAGAGGAACCTGAAGCCGAAGCCAGCAACAGCGATCGCTCGTGGTTCAGCTACATGACCTTCGGCGTGTTCGACTGATAGACGCAGACTTTGTAGGAGCCGGCTTGCTGGCGAACGCGGTGTATCAGCCAGCATCTAATTGACTGACACACCGCATTCGCCAGCAAGCCGGCTCCTACAGTGTTACCCAGCGTTATAACGCTGTGCGCTGGCCATGTCCTTGGCTAAACTGCTGATTCACTCGTCATAAAGCAGCTCGCCATGCTTCGTTTATTGTTCTGGATCGCCCTGATTGCCGCTGCGGTATGGTTGTGGCGCAAGTTCAAGACTTCTTCCTCCGCCCCCAAGTCCTCCGCCGAGCTGGAAGCAGCGCCAATGGTCCGCTGCGCGCATTGCGGCGTCCACCTGCCGCGGGATCGCGCGCTGCACCTTCAACAACAGTGGTACTGCAGCCAGGCTCACCTTGAGCAAGGCCCGGGCTCAAGTGATCGCTGAGACATCCGGTCACTTCAGCAATCAGGCCCAGCGGCTGCTGCGGCTCTACCATCTTTATCGTTTAAGCGTCGGCATCACCCTGGTGCTGTTGATCTCCAGCAACATGGACAACCAGTTGCTGAGATTCGCCAATGACGATCTGCTGCGCAATGGCAGCTGGCTGTACCTGGTACTCAATATTCTGCTGGTGGTATTTCTAGGGAATACCCGGCGCCCTACGCAATTATTCAGTCTGGCCCTGGCCGACGTGCTGCTGCTGTGCGGCCTGTTCTACGCCGGCGGCGGCGTGGCCAGCGCCATCGGCAACCTGCTGATCGTGTCGGTGGCGATCAGCAACACATTGTTGCGGCGGCGTATCGGCTTGCTGATTGCCGCTGTCGGCGCGCTCGGCATCGTCGGGGCGAGCCTGCTGATAAGCTTCAGCCATCCGGCCAACGCCAACGACTATCTGCAAGTCGGTACGCTGGGCGCCCTGTGCTTCGCCGCAGCACTGTTGGTACAAGGCCTGACCCGGCGCCTGGAAGTCAGTGAAAACCTGGCCGAGCAACGGGCCAGCGAAGTGGTCGGCCTCGAAGCCCTCAATGCGCTGATCCTGCAACGCATGCGCACCGGCATCCTGGTGCTCGACGACCAGCGTCGGGTGCAACTGGCCAACCACAGCGCGTTGACACTGCTGGGTCGAGAAGCACTTGAAGGCAATCTTATCGATGATTACTCGCCCGCTCTGGTCGAACGCCTGCAACTGTGGCGCAACAACCCGACGCTGCGCCCCCAGAGCGTCAAAGTCGACGGTAGTGGCCTGGAACTGCAACCGAGCTTTATTGCCCTGGATCAAAGCCCTCACCACCAGACTCTGGTATTCCTCGAAGACATCGCCCAGATCGCCCAACAGGCCCAACAATTGAAACTTGCCGCCCTCGGCCGCCTGACAGCCGGCATCGCCCATGAAATCCGCAATCCACTGGGCGCCATCAGTCACGCCGCGCAGCTATTACAGGAATCAGAGGAACTCAATGGCTCGGATCGACGTCTGACCCAGATTATTCAAGACCACTCTCAGCGAATGAATCGGGTAATCGAAAACGTCCTGCAACTGTCCCGTCGGCAACAGACCGTGCCGCAACGGCTCGACCTGAAGCCTTGGCTGGAACGGTTCGTCGCCGAAACCCGAGAGGGCGCGACCGCGCGCCAGCAGATTCACCTGCACATAGGTTCGGGCGACTTCAAAACCCTGATGGATCCGAACCAACTGACCCAGATAGTCGACAATCTGGTGCGCAACGGCTGGCGTCATAGCATTCAGGTTCACGACCAGGCGCAGGTCTGGCTCGAACTGTTTGTCGACCGCGCCAGCCAGCTGCCGATTCTCGAGGTCCGGGACGATGGAACCGGTGTGGCACCGGATCATCAGGCAAAGCTGTTCGAACCGTTCTTCACCACCAGCACCCAAGGGACGGGGCTCGGACTTTATCTGTCCCGTGAGCTGTGCGAAAGCAACCAGGCCCGCCTAGACTTCAAACCAAGCCAAGGCGGCGGCTGCTTTCGTATCACCTTTGCTCATGGACGGAAACAAAGTTGAACACAAGCCCACAGCAAAAAGTCCTTATCGTCGACGACGAGCCGGATATCCGCGAACTCCTGGAAATCACCCTGGGACGGATGAAACTTCACACCTTCAGTGCCCGCAACCTTGGCGAAGCCCAGGCACTGCTGAGGAGCGAGACATTCGACCTGTGCCTGACCGACATGCGTCTGCCGGACGGCACCGGCCTGGAGCTGGTGCAATACATCCAGCAACGCCATCCACAGGTACCGGTGGCAATGATTACTGCCTATGGCAGCCTTGAAACAGCGATCAATGCACTCAAGGCCGGTGCCTTCGACTTCCTGACCAAACCGGTAGACCTTGCCCGCCTGCGGGAACTGGTCACCAGCGCCCTGCGCCTGACCGCACCAGGCAGTGTCAGCAGCACCGTCGATCGGCAGCTGCTGGGTGACTCATTGCCCATGCGCAGCCTGCGCAAACAAATCGACAAACTGGCCCGCAGCCAGGCCCCGGTGTACATCAGCGGTGAGTCTGGCAGCGGCAAGGAACTGGTGGCGCGACTGATCCACGAGCAAGGGCCACGGGCCAACCGCCCCTTTATCCCGGTGAACTGCGGGGCGATTCCCTCGGAATTGATGGAAAGCGAGTTTTTCGGTCACCGCAAAGGCAGCTTCAGCGGCGCCATCGAAGACAAGCCCGGGCTGTTCCAGGCGGCGCACGGCGGTACGCTGTTCCTCGACGAAGTGGCTGACTTGCCACTGGCGATGCAGGTCAAACTGCTGCGGGCGATTCAGGAAAAAGCCGTGCGCAGTGTCGGTGGCCAGCAGGAAACCGTGGTCGATGTGCGCATCCTCTGCGCCACCCACAAAGACCTGGACGCTGAAGTCGCCGCCGAGCGCTTCCGCCAGGACTTGTACTATCGGCTGAACGTGATCGAACTGCGGGTTCCGTCCTTGCGCGAACGTCGGGACGATATCGAGACCCTGGCCGTCCATATTCTCAAACGGCTGGCAGCCGGTAGCGGGCAGCCCGCGGCAAAACTCCACCCACACGCTCTCGACGCGCTGAAAAGCTATCGTTTTCCGGGCAATGTGCGGGAACTGGAAAACATGCTCGAACGGGCTCACACGCTGTGTGAAGACAAACAGATCGAAGCGGGCGACCTGCGCCTGGCCGACGGCAACTGTGCCGCTGAAGGCGGGGTGCCGGACCTGACACAGATCGACAACCTGGAAGATTATCTGGAAAACGTCGAGCGCAAACTGATCCTCCAGGCGCTGGAGGAAACCCGCTGGAACCGGACGGCGGCGGCACAGCGGTTGAATCTTTCTTTTCGGTCGATGCGCTACAGACTGAAAAAACTCGGTTTGGATTAAGGGCCCCATCGCGGGCAAGTCGAATCGTCGCACCGCCACTCCCACAGGGATCTGCTGTGAACACAGAATCGGGGGGTGACCTCGAATTCTGTGGGAGCGGCGGTGCGACGATTCGACTTGCCCGCGATAGCGATCTAACAGGCGCTGAAAATCCCGCGACTAGATCCGCCCTTCTGGCGCATACGGCGCCGGATCGATAATCGGCTCACGCCCCACCATCACATCCACAAACAACTGACACGACGCCGGCGCCAACACCAGCCCATTGCGGTAATGCCCGCAGTTGAGCCACAGACCCTCAAACCCGGGCACCCGACCAATATAAGGAATGCCCTCCGGCGAGCCCGGCCGCAATCCCGCCCAGTGGCCGACCACTTCGGCCTCGGCCAATGCAGGAATCAACTCCACTGCCGACGCCTTCAGGCTTTCCAGGGCTGACTCGGTCGGAGTCTTGTCAAAACCTTCATGCTCCAGCGTACTGCCAATCAATATGTGCCCGTCGCGCCGAGGAATCGCATAACGCCCCTTGGCCAGGACCATGCTCGGCAGAAAGTCCGCCGCGCACTTGTAAAGGATCATCTGTCCCTTGACCGGTTCGACCGGCAGGTCCAGACCCAGGCTCTTGAGCAAATCACCACTCCAGGCGCCAGCCGTCAGAACCACCTGATCGCCATGAATGACGCCCGCCGAGGTTTGCACCCCGACGACGACAGCGCCTTCACAAATGAACCCGCTGACTCCGCACTGCTCGTGAATCGTCACGTTCGGCAATGCCAGCAACGCGGCCTTGAGGGATTTCACCAACCGCGGGTTGCGTACGTTGGCCACATCGGCCATATGGATCGCCCGGGAAAACCCGGCACCGAGCACCGGCACCGCATCGTGGGCCGCCGAGATATCCACAGCCCGCAACGGCCGGTTTTCACGCTCGGCCCAGGCCAGCGCCTCGACTTCATCATCGAGATCCAGCCAGTACAAACCGGTGGTGTGCACTTCGGGATCTATGCCGGTCGCCGCGAACAAGCGCTCGCCCAGCTGTGGATAAAAGTCCTGGGACCAATGGGCCAACGCAGTGACCGCCGGGCTGTAGCGCCATGGATAGAGCGGCGACACGATCCCGCCACCTGCCCAGGAGGACTCCTGACCGACATTCGAGCGATCCAGCAATACAATGCTCTGCACTTCGGAGGCGAGATTGAATGCCGTCAGCAAACCTATTACGCCACCACCGACAATCACCACTTGCTGTTGCCTGGTCATGTTCTGATCCAACCGTTAAATAGACAGAGGGCGAAAAGGCGCCCGAAAAAGAACTCAGCGACCCCAGCAATCCTTGGTGGTCACGCCAGCGGCAGCATTTTCCATGCTTCTGACGCCTGTATTGGTGATGGTGAAATTTCCACACTTGTCCGTCGCCATGGCGCTGCCGGCCTTGCGCACCGCCGTCAACTTGAAGGTCTGGTCGGTCAAGGCCGGAGTGATCGTGTAGAAATCATTGCCGGCGCTCAGGCCGGTGGCACCGGTGTAGACATTCGACTTCGAATAAAACCGTTCGAGAATCTGCGCCTGCTCGGAGAGTAAACCCGCCACTTCAGTCCGGCGGCCTTTCTTCACGTACTCGGTGAGGCTCGGGTAGCCAATGGTGATGACGATCCCGATGATCGCAATCACGATCATGATTTCAATCAGGGTAAAACCTCTACTGGTTCTGCGCATGCCTCAACTCTCACTCACTGTATTTGTCGCCACATGATGCGACGGCCGTCATTGCCGCCGCCCTTTTCAGTCAGCCTGGTCACCGTCGCACTGGAATCGCCCACGATCTTGGCGGTTCCGCTGTTGACGATGGCGTTCAATACCGGTATTCCACCCGTGAAAATCACCCCGCTGGAAATCGTATCGCTGCTGTCGACGAGGTTATCGCCGTTGGTATCGAGTACCGCGTAGTTGAACATTTTACCGCTGAATGCATCCAGTTCGATCAGTTTGCCGGTGCCGAAACTGGCACAAGGGTCCGTGGTGTCGACGCTGGCGGTGGTAAATACGATCCGCCCGAGAACCAAGGCCGCCTGGTTGATCACCCGCTCACCGTTCAACGCACTGTTGTAGACCAGTGGCAGGTACCAGCCCTTCTTGGCCGGGTAGGTCACTTCGTTCTGGCTGGTGGTGATGAACTGCCCCGAGCTTCCCGAAAACACGCCCGTCACCGCCTGGGCCTGCAAACTGGAAGTGGTGATCTGCCCGGCGCCACCGTTGGCGTCCCACACCGCATAAAACGCCTGTAGATCCTTGTTGGTCTTGTCAGCCGTCTCGTTGAATTTTCCAGTGCCGAAAAATACCACCTTGCCGCCCAGGGAATTGTCCGCCAGCAGCGGTTGCGCAGTGATCGGCTGAGTGGCGCCGCCCGCAGTGGTAAACAACGGCTTGCCGGCAAACGCCACGCCCCAGGTGTCCGTGGTAACGCCGCTCAGATCAAACTTCCACAACCGCCCTTTCAGGTCGCCGCCATAGGCGGCCTGCACCACATTCTGCGAGTCGACCTTGAGTTTCACCGAGGACAGGCCGTTGGTGGTTTCGCTACTGTCGATAACGATCTTCTTGATCAGCGACCCATCTCGAATGTCCACCACGTACAACGCCGCCACCCCCGAACTGCTGCCATAGCCGTTGGAGATGAAAGCCGCCCAACGTCCATCGGCCAAGCGTGCCACTTCCGGGCGGGCGTAGGCATAACCCAGGTCATTGAACACGTTCGCAGTATTGGCCGTGGTTGGTGCACTGATCTCCCATAATGCCTTGGTCACGTTGCCAACCGCAGCGTCGTACAGCTGCACGGCGTAAAACGCCTTGCCGCCCGCGCCGGTACCGCCCAGTGCAAGGGTTTTCCAGGCACTGTTGAGCTGGGCATCGAACACCCCGAGCTGACCATCGACCAGAAATTCGTGACCGACACCATTGAGGTAGGCGGTGTCGGCGATATTGCGCAGGGTGGGCAGCACACTCGACGGCATGTAGGCATAACGCCTGGTGCCGTTGGCCGGGTTGATGACGCTGACAAAGCCGTCATTGGCGTTGACCACCAGACTGGCGGTCATGTTGGCGGCCTTGGTGGCCAGGTAGGTGCTGTAGCTGGTGTCGCCCACCAGGTCGGCGGCGGTCTTGTCCAACGGCGACGCCAGGACCAGGGGTGAATTGATGATGTCGCCGAGTAATACGCTGCGCGGTTTCAACCCGGTTTTGTTGATGCCCTTGCTCCATTCCACCAGATCGCTTCCGGTGATGCCGGTAGGTAAACCCTGGTTGAGGATCGCCTGCTGCGCCGGGGAAAAGTTGGCATTGGCCAGGGTCACTGGCGCATTGGTCAGGGTGTTCCACGACTGATAGGTCGGCGCCGTGGCGCCGGGCACGATGGCCGTATCGGTCGTCCAGAGTACCGAGGCGGTATTCACTTCGCCGCTGGAGGTGAAGCCATAGGACTTGATGGTGCCGCGCCAGTCCTTGGGGTCATAGCTGGTCTGGTAATAGGAGGCGCCGACCCCGACGATCGAGCTGCTGGTGATGCCGCTGCCCCCGGAACCGGCCTTGGACGTGATGTCGCTCAAGGCCGATGACAATGCCGTATTGAGGCCGGCACTGTCGGTCGCCTGATAGTACTTGCCCTGTCCATACCTGGCGGCATCCGACAACATCTGGTTCGCGGCGGCGAAACCTACGGTGTAGGTGTTCATGTTCTGCCTGGGAAAATCCGGGGCGTTCCAGCTTTTGCCCGCGGCATCGAAGCCCGTGGAGCGCATGTCGATGTCGAAGGCGAACTTGGCGATGTCATCCAGGTACAGGGTGTCGCCCTCGTCGTCGCCAAAGCGGTTGGCGCCATCGTTATTGCTGATACCGTCCCAGTTGGGTAAGGAGCTGCCACCCAATGGATCGTCGGTCGGAAAGGTTCGGTCGTAGGTCGGTAGACCATCGGTAATCACCACCCCGTAGTTTCTCTGGCAGCGATACTGGATCGGACTGGTGTAGGTGGTGGGCGTCGAGTTGTTGTATGGCGCCATGCCGCGGAAATAGCGGGTGATCTCGTAATAGGCTTCAGCCAGGGGCGTATTGGCCTCCGCGCTCAGTTCGTCGATTCCGGCGATCAATGCGCTGTAGTTGGTATTGGCCTGAGCCTGAGTCACGGTGCCGCTGACTGCCGACAAATCACTGACCGAGCGGGCGATGTAACCGCCGTCATTCTTATGTTTGCCGACAGCCAGGTTGAACGTCGCCAGGCCGATACGCAGCGAGCGATTACCGGCCACCAATGCCTTTGAAACGTTGCGCGCCACATTCATCCGGTAATCATTGGGGATCGAGCCATCGGTGAAATCCCGGTCGGAATTGTTGGCCAGGCTTATCAGATACGACAAGTATTTCGCCGAATAGCGAGTGTCCTCGCGCCCCACCGGATCGGGGAGTTTCAGGCAAAGCGAATCCCAACCAAAAAAACTGTTCTTATAAAAACCGTACCATCCATCCCTTTCGCATGTTCCACGAGTCAAACTCGACAAGGAAATATTGTTATCGCTCATGTCGAGTTCCCGGCCTTTCAAGCACGAACCGTTCGAGAGGCAAATAGTCACTTGAGGACGCGCGATAGTCGGGTCGAAGCCTGCCGCCCAGATAATGTTGTTCATACTCCCCGAGTCGTCGAGTAACAGCATCACATTGGGGGCCACGGCGGCGGCGTTCAACAGCGGCGAATCAGAGGGCGTGAAAGCGTAAGCCGGCGCTGCCAGATAAAGGCTCAACACCGCGCCGCAGAACAGCTGCAACAACCGATGGCGCCAACCTGTGCGCACCTCAATATTTCGCATAGATACTCTCCACCACACTGCGCGAGTTGCCCGCGATGCCGACTGCGGTCACCCGGTACAGTGTTGCCGAGGTGTTGCTGGGCACATTCACGGCGTTCAAGGTGGTGCCGATGTTTTGCACCCCGTAGAAGCCACCGCCGGCGGCGATCCAGGTCACCCCCGAGGTGGAGTTGAATCCGGCGCCGGTGATCGTCGAAGATTCCCCCGGCGGCGCGCATTGACTGGTGCCGCTGCAGACCGGCAACGAGTAGGTCTCCAGCTGCACGGCACTTTCCCCTATACGCAGCGCGGCTTCGGCGGCCTGGAACGATTGATTGCGCAAGGTCACGCTGCCGGCCATCTTTTCCTGCAGGGTGGCGTTCTGCATCGATGAAATACCGATCAATGTCAGCAGCAAGAGGAACACCAGGCTCACCAGCAGGGCCATGCCGTGCTGGGAGCGAGCGCTCACGGGAGAGAAACTCATCGACCCTCTCCTCATGGCAACCGGTTGCGCAAAGCGGCAACCACGTTGAAGGTTTGCTCGCGCGCCCGGGCGTTCGGGTCTCTGAGGGTCAACGTCAGACGGACGCTGCGGATTCGCGCAGGGTCCGACGGGTTGCTGCTGTAGCTGGAAGCGGACACATCGGTGGCTGAACTGGCGAGGCCGAAGCTCACAGTGAAGGCACTGACGTTATCGACCAGTACCACTTGGGTCGGCGTACCGGGGCCGACTCCCATGGTCAGTTGGTTATTTTTAAGGCTGTAGACCAGCCGCCGGATCGGAAACGCCAGCTGTCCCGATGCTGGCGATCGCAGGTCCTTATAAGCCGTCGCCACGGTCCTACAGTCAGATACCACGGTCCACGTCGGTGTCCCTCCAGCACCACCCACATCGGCAGTCACCAGGGTCAGTTTGAGATTGGCATTGTCCCAACTGATCGGTGTTGCCTGACTGGCTGTGAAGTCGCCCGCCGAAGTGGCGTCGGTGATCGTTCCCAGGCAACCGAACATGCCGACCATGCGGATTTCCTGAATCATCTTGCTCAGCACGAATCGTGCGTCTTCCTGCATGACGGCCGCTGCGTTCTGGCTGACATAAGTGTTCTTGGCTGCAATAAAAACCTGCGCAACGCCCAACACCACGACCAGGCTCAACGCCAGGGCGATCAGCAATTCGATCAGGCCGAACCCTTTGCTGGTGTTATTCATGGCGTCGACACCGGGTCGACGGTGGCGCGACTGCTCAACACATAGCTGCGCCGCGAATTGGCGGTATTGGCCGCCCGCGAGTCGTCCCAGGTGATGGTGATGGTGTACACCCGCTGATTACGCGTGACGCTGCCGGTCGCGGTGGCGCCAAGGGCGTTGACGATGTTGGAGGTGAAATCGTACAAGTCCTGATCCCGGGCGACGCCGAGGTTGCCCGAGGTCGGTGGCGTGACGGTGTAATCGGCCGCGGAGTTGGCTCGAATGCGGTCCATCAGGTCGTAGGCGATAAAACTGGCCTGGCTGGTCATCCGCGAGCTGTCGGTGTATTTCAGCGCATTGAGCTGGATCGCCGCCGCCCCCAACAGGCCCACGCTCAGAATCAGCAACGCCACCAGGACCTCGATCAGCGTCATGC
>Ga0247820_10001012_pt1 | contig 15805 bp, 24 predicted proteins | sample 13C_Glucose_Day1_2_FD_192480 | JGI IMG/M metagenome (GOLD analysis project Ga0247820, IMG submission 192480) | Soil microbial communities from agricultural site in Penn Yan, New York, United States - 13C_Glucose_Day14 | ecosystem: Environmental > Terrestrial > Soil > Agricultural land | place...
ACCACCAGTAATGTTCGGATAATTCAACATCAAATCAGCAGGCACTGGAACCTCTGAATCAACGTGTAGCTTATATCGAATGTTATTGCTGTGTTGCAGCTTTTTGAAATCGTTGATATCGTCGATGTGCAGATTGACCAATTCAAAGTTCGGCTTATTCAGCACGAAGTTGTGTTTGAAATCAATCTTGTTTTTATTCAACGTTGCACGGAAATGAATGAAACCTTTTGGAAGGCTTTCGCCAAAGTTCTTTTGAAACGGGTTGCCGCAATAAACAGCACGACGGGTTTCCATGTACTGGTATTGGTGAATGTGGCCGGAAACAGTAAAGTCGTTTTTGTGCTGTGCCAATTCATGTTTGGTTTTCAGCGAACGTCCGTTGTCACCAATCGCACCGTTATATTCCACGTGTGCAAAGTTGACTGCGCCTTTCTTCGTGCTCAAAGTTTCAAGGCACGGATACGGCAGGAAGTTTACAGGAATACCGTCGATTTCACGGCGTTCCGGTTTGAGGAAAATGTGCAGTGTTTTGAATGCACGGCTTTTGCTCAGTTTGTGCAGGAAGTTCATCGAGGTATTCACGATATCGGCGAAGTCGTGGTTGCCTGCGATGTAGTAGCTGTGAATCAAACCGTCGTATTTCATGAAGAAATCAAACAGCATGCCGTACGTATCCCAATCGAGGTTTGGCGTATCGGCCAAATCCCCCGGCATGAAAACGTGCTTGATACCGTTTTTGAGAGCGTACTGATAAATCTTTTCCATTTCCTGAATGATGCGTTCGTTTGCATCAGGGAAATGTTTATTCAAACCATCGAAGTGGAAGTCCGACGCGGCAACACCTTCCAGAATTTCCTCACTCATTTGCCACCGAATTCCTATACGAAAAGGTTGAGCACCTGACCTTCAAGAATCAGGTCGGGATTTTTCAATTCGTTGATGCGTGCGAGGTCTTCCCACGTCACGTCAAGATCGAACCAGAAGTTGAGTCGCAATGCGATATCGCTCAACGTGTCACCGAGTTGCACAGTGTAGGTACGATCCTGCACATTGAACGCTTTCAGCAATTTTGCAACGCTGATTTGATTCGGTTGGTGCGAAAGCAGACCCGCCAGATTCTGACCCATATTTAACCTCACAGATGGCATACGAAAACTACACCACTGGATTTCAGAAAGGATTGATAATGCATAACACCGTGACCGTTGATATCACGGTTTATTTTGTACCCTGTCTTTACAGTCTTCACGTCATCACCGAAAGCGCGAGTCAGTTCCAGTTCTTCGCCTGCTTTGCCTTTCAGCACGAAACCAACCTTTCCGATTACAGGAAGGGATTGAAGATTTTCAAGCATTTCACTGACTTCTTGCGCCGTGACGTTTTGGTGCGGAACAGTAATAACCGAATATTTCCGACTGTATCCGCCGATGGTGTCAAAGTTCACGGTGTAGCGTTCGTGTTTCTGGTGATTGAACACAGCCGGGGCAATCATTGCGATCATGGGATATCTCGCAAAATGGTTTCAGGATCGACGCCGAGGTTTTTGCAAACGCTGGTCAGAATTTCAACGTCGAATTTGTCCATGTGACCGGCCATGATGGATTGCGCGGCTGTCATGGGCACGCCGAAGGTTTCAGCGAGTTGAGCCAACGATTGATCCAGCTTGCGTGCTTCGCGAACGATGTTAATCAGCAATGCACAACGCTGCTTTTTATCAAGTGCTTCGCTCGGATCGGTGTACAGATCATCCCAAATAGATTTGCTCATGTGTCTTTTCCTGTGCGTTTAGCAGTGTCGTAGCGTTTCATGTGCACGTGTGCGAGGCGGGCACTGCGGAATTTGTACCAGTAGGTTTTACCGGGGTTCTCACGTTCCCACAAATACGCCTGCACGATATGTCGGCCTTTGTTGTCTTTGCCTTTCGTGAGCGCGTAAATGTATTTCGATTTGCGGGGCGCAAGATTAATGAAACCGTCACTGATGATGTTGTAGTGCGTGATCGTTCCGATTTTGCCAGTCAACAAACCTTCGATACGATGGCCTTTGTAGACCGGGCGCGGAATGCTTTCGTAAATGTCGAGGTCGTTTTCTGTTTTGCTGTGCGCGTAATCCCAACCCGGTGGCAAACTCCAATCGTCCACAAAGTGAACACCGCCGCGCTTGCCTGCATAGTTTACTTTCGTGCGTGGATTTGGAATCACGAATGTAGGCACATCGCTCAATACCCAACCGAATTTCCGGTTCTCTTTTGCAATGTCTACGCAAGGATCAATAATAATCTCATCCATCACGCAACCTCCAAATATTCGCGGACGTACTCACGCGCTTTTCGCAGGCCCCAGTGCGGAACCAAAATGGTCACGTCTTCATACTGAATAAATACCAGCACTTCGCGACTGTCCACGACGATAAAAATCTCAGTCAGCGTTTCTGTTGTGAAAACGTCGCCCTGATGTTTGCGTACGAAACGGCGTACCGATTCATGGCTACTATCGGCCAGTTCCAAACGCGGGCGGTCGCGGTTGATCGGCGTTGCGTCTGTACGAACGTAAATGCTGGCGCGTTTCATTTATTTTGTGTACCCAATGTGTAAGCGTGGAACAACATTTCGTTGGTCAGACACGGTTTGAAATCTTCAATCACCAGCGGACGTGGCATGGCTCGGACAAAACACGAGAAACACACAAGCGCAGCCGGTGCAAATTTGGCAAGTGCCCACACTTCGTCATGCACCATGAACATTTGCGCGTGTGGCAATTGGCATTCGTGGCACATAAACTTTTCGTAATTCCGCGTACGCTCGGCGCTGATACGCTGGCCGGTCTTGCGACGATCAGCCTCTTTCTGTTTCAGTTCCATACGGCGCACGGTAACGAACGCGATAGATTCTTGTGCGTAATTCATTTAACGAAACTCGATAGTAGGGATGTAGATTTTGATAATGCGTTTCTTGTTCCACACCTTGGCGACACGTAGGCTGCGGAATTTGTGAACCTTCTGCGGCATGATGGTTTCCACCAATACACCGTAGCGCGTGCATTTGAAGTCTGCATGACGCAGCGAATCGTACATAAGCTCACCCATTTTACTTTTGAGTTTGCCTGCTACACGGCGCTGCATATTCTGCACACGTTCTTTGTGGCCCGGTTCTTCCCAACCACGATTAAAGAACTGCGCGGTGTTTTGCGATTCCAATTCCTGTTCAAGAAACGCCGGATCAATGCCCAAGCTTTCCATCATTTGCTTTTTCTTGGCAGTCACGTCAACGATGATCTTCCAATCGTCCCGTACTTCGAGTTGCAGAATTTCTTCTGACTGAAACATAGTGGCATCCTAGTGGTGTTGCAGTTTTTCTGCGGCAGTTTCCGGGTGCATTTCAAACACGTTGAGGCGTTTGGTTTTCGCCAATGCTTCCGGTTTGTGTCTGGTTAAAAACCACTGGCCGCGTGACTCAGAAAATTCATACACAAGCGGGCCACGCCGACTGAAAAACATTTCAGCGTAGCTTCCAAAGTTATGTGCATGCGTGGCGCTGCGCGGTGATCGAATCATGATTTCGGCCCGGCGTTAATTGCGCGGATATACCGCAATTCGTAAGCACTGATTTTCAACGACTTCGCCACGGTTTCTACATCGCCTTCTGTTTGCAGCGCTTGCTTGTACAGGCGCGCAACGTCGGTGTCTGCAAGGGCGATCAATCGTTGCACCTGCTTTTCGCTAAGGTGCAGCGTCTCACGTAGTTTCATCACTCGTTTACAGTATTGGTTCAACGACTCTTTCGACGCCATCCACTTGCACATCATTTCCTTGATCGGAGTCTGGTGCGTTTCGCGTGGCATCGTGTAAACGAAAGTCATGTACTGGTTCAAGAATGTCGTTTGTTTTTTCGCAACCTTGGAAGCAGTTTCAATAATGTCGAAACGCTCACGAGCCACCGGATTGTTCGGGCAGTTCTCAAGATTACGCATCGGCACCAGACTGAATCCGTCCGCGTGAAAAAACTCTTCACACTTGTAGTCGGCTGGTGTGAAGCCCCGGTACTGCGATAACGAAATCGGATCGTCACTCACATAGGAAATCACTTCCAACAATTCAAGCATGTCGCGGTTTCTGTGAAAGGAAAGCACACTCATGAAAATGTAGTGCTTGCGTGGGTTTTTGCGCTTGAGGATTTCCTCTTCACCCACGATGTAAATGTCAGAACGTTCAATGCCGTCCTTGCGCAGCTTGTTTACGATTTCGTCGGGGGCGTGATGAGCAAACGCAAAAACTCGCATGTTATACCTTTTTCATTTTGCGAACTTCGGATTTCAGACCCGACAGTTCTGCATTGTTGAGGAAAGCGTTAGTTGCAATGTTGGCATCGGCGCGGAAACGTCGGCTGGCGTTGAACAGGCGATAACCGACGATGAAATCCAGTTGGCGCATGGGGTTGCGAAACGTTGTCATGTGTACTCCTTTGCCATATCAGCAATGTCATCTGTGATTTGATTCAGAATTGTTTGCAGTTGTTCGGCAGTGAAATCAAGACTCGGGAGGGTTTCAATACTTCCGAATTTTTTAGCACCCATGCCAGTGCCGACAATGCAGGAACCTTCGACCAACATACCGTGTTCAGTTGTTTCACAGCGCCATACGATTTTCATTTTGGAAGTGTCCCGTACAGGATGTAATCGTCGAGTTGCTTAATGGCTTTTTCTGTAACGTCTTGCTGTAACGATTTCGCCAGTTCCCAACCTTCCGGCACTTCCTCGTTGGTCATCTTCTCAATGACTTTCCAAAAGACTGCCGGATCATCGAACAGATCGGGAAAACGTTTGGTAGTTTCGTATTCTAAAATATCTGTGCGGATACGAAAGCTAACAAACGGGCCGCGCTCAGGATCAACGCCGCCCCACCAAAGAATGTCCATGTGTTCCCCGTATGCGGTGAAGGGTTTCAGAAATTTCACGGGACATTTCTGCAATCGCCATTTTGAAAACCGTGTCTTGACTGCCGTGTTGCAAGGTCAGTTCGTCAAGTGTTCCGTAGCGATGGAAAACAAAATTCCCGGTATCAACTTCCGCGTGGATAACGTATCGGCTTTCACGCTCGTTCCGATACGCGTCCCACTTCATCGGCGCTGTCACGAATAGCCGCGCAACGAAAATTGCGCAGTCATGTCGATGGTGTCAATCAAACTGAAACTCCACACAATTTCTGTGTAGTCTTCGTCCTCTTCACCATTGCGGCAACCGTCTGCGCGGCACGCGAACACCGTGTTGAGTGCGACGATACGCGGGAACGGCAATTTGGCAATGTCGTAAATCACGCTTTCAACGTAGTCGCTATCCACGTCTGCCGGGTCGCTGTCTTCATCGGATTCAAAATCGCGAATCAGGTTGCGCAGGCCGTCGAGACTTTCGACAAAATACATATTGTCTTTGTCAGTTTCAGCGTAACCATTTTCGATTGGATCAAGATTGCTCATGTTTATCCTGCCATTCGGTGATTGTGTCGAGCGCAGCTTGCGCGTGTTTGTTTTTGTGCGCATGTTTTCGCACAAGCATGTTGTACTTGTACGACAGCGAGATTTCCGCCTCACGCACAATTTCTTTCATGTAGAAGCCAATCCCTTGCACACGTTTTGCGTAGGTGAAGGGAATGCGATACTCACCAGAAACTTCCAACGTGGCGTCGCCGGGAATCTCCGCGTACGCATTCACTACCCAAAAGCCATAGTTGTTTTCGTGACACTCCCACGAAATGCGAGGCACATAATTCGGTCTAGGCTTTTTCGCCATCACACGCCCTCTTTGATTCGGGAAACGCCTTTGTGTTTTTCGATGGTCAAGTAGCTGCAATTTCCGTGGCTGTGTTTTCCCTTTTGGGTAATCAGGAAAATGTGAGGCACCAGCGTACGCAGGAACGGAATGTAACGCTCAGCAAACAGCGATGCAGTTGCCGCATCCATGTGCGAATCTGGTTCGTCAAGAATTGCCAAGTTCACACGACGATTAGCCGGGGCCATGATGATGCATGCAAGGAAATGCAGCAGACGGAAACTATCCGATTCAGCACCGGACAATTCACGCACATCGGAAACCCGGCCATTGCCCCGGTCAACGATAATGTGCACGCCGTCATCTTTTGCAGTGACACTGAATTTGAAATTCTCTGCAAAGATCAACGACGCAAACCGGTTGTAATGTTGCTCCAACTGATAAAGCACGTTGTTGGTCTGGTGCAGTTTCAGACCTTTGTTGCTGTACGCTTTCGCCAACGTTTTGAACAGGTGCAGTTGCTCAGTCAGCGGACGCAATTCGTCCAGCTTTAGATTCACCTCTTCGCGCTGTTCTTCCAGCAGTTTGAACTTGGCTTGCTTGCCGCCCAGCTTGACCGTTACCTTGAAAGCCTTTTCGTATTTCGATTCGATTTTCTTCAACTTCTTTTTGGAAGCAGAATACTCAGCGTCGATGCCTTCGTGTTTCGGCACCTCTTCGAATTCTTCGAGTCGGGATTTCAGTTGCTTGATTTCGGTCAACGCTTCCGCCATTTCCTCGATTTGCTCACGAGTGTACGGCGGTTTTTTCTTGCTGCCCTTTGGCTTTTTCAGGTTAGCCAGTTGCTCGTTGAGTTCGGCAACCACGGCGCTGTTCGACAGAGTATCGTTAAGCTCATCCAGTTCTTTGGTGGCTTTCTTGATCTTCGTGCGCAGGCCGTAGAAATAACGCTCATCGAATTTCAACGTGTCGATGATTTGCTTGTTCTCAACGCGGGTGTCACGAATTTCCAACGCACGAATCAGGCTGTGCAATTTGCCTTTGCGTTTCTTCGCAGCCTTGATGTTTTTCTCAAGGTCTTTGACGTTGACTTTTTGCAGACAGGTCGGACATTTGCCGTCTTCGTGTTCGTGCAGTAGATCAGAAAGAGCGAGCGTCGATTTAACGATACCCAATTCTTCCTTGAGCGCTTCCATTGGATTCTTTTTCTGCTTGTTGCACATCGACAGATATGAACGCAGGTCGTTATCCACGTGGTCGTCAAGGTTTTCCAGTTCGCGTTTGGCGTCGTCGTACCGGTCGCGATCTTTGGAAAGGCGTTTCTCTTCTTTTTCCCAACCGGCAATCTGCTCACGCAATTCTGCGATGCGCTTTTTACCGCCCTTGGGAATATCCGCACCGCCAAGTTCCGCCAGCTTTTTATTCAGGCGCTTGAAGGTTTTGGTGTACTCTTCCATCGCTTCGTCGTACTGCTCGTACGCTTCCACTTCGGCATAGAATTCTTTCAGTTCTGCTTTTGTGTACTTGGATTTCTTTTGCAGCTTCTTGAGTTTGGACTCAGTAGACGCATAAAACTCCACTTGCTTTTTCAGCGAGCGGAGTTCTTGGATGCGACCTTGCAATTTCTTCACTTTCTTTGCAAGGGTTTTGACAACCTCGGTCGCGTCTTTGAGTTCGGTGGCCTTCTTGCGATTCCATCCGTTATCATTGAGCGCGTCGTTGAGGCGTTGCAGACTGGTATGGTGAATATTGAAATCGTTTTGTGCGAGCTTTACTTCGTCAACTTTCTTTTCGAAGTATTTGCGCATCACATCGTACTGATTCAGGCGCCACACGTCGGTGATGTAGTTCATCCGTACGCGGCTGGTCGCCTGTTGAAACGCCAACGCTTTTTGCGATTGCAAATAAACGTAGCTGTACCATTCATCCTCAGTCAGGGGAAGAATTTCTGCGACCTTGGCTTTCTGTCCGCCGTGTGTACGCACTTGCAAATCCACACCGTCTTCAACAATTTTGTAACTGTTGCCGGTCTGTGTGACTTCGTACGTGTGTTCCGGTGTTTTAATAGCAAGGGTGATATGCGAACCTTTGCTGTGAATCAGACCGCGCTTTTTCACATCCGCCAGCGGTGTCGCTTCGAAGCGCACGTTTGGGATCATGCCGAAAAAAGTTGATTTACCGGAACCGTTGTTTTGGTCTTTGGCAATCAGCGAATCTTTGTTGTGACCACTGACAATCACGAGGCCGCAATTGTCAGTGAAATCATATTTGCCTTCGGCGTGGGAAATCACGCCCTTGTAATCAGAACTCAGGATTTCGATCATTTGGGAACCAAGTAATCGTGAATTTCACGCAAGACATTTGCGGTCGTATATTGGTGTTCGTGTTGGAACCGTTCGGCCAGCATTTGCAGCGTCATGGCCCACTGGGGATTTACAATTTTTGGTTCAACCGGTTTGTTTGCAGGCTCACCACCAGCAGGGCCAACTAGGCCGGAATCATCAGGGCCAGATGGGCCGCATGGGCCGACACTCAAATCATGTTCCGGTTTGTTGCACCAGCATTTGCGTTTGTCTTCTTGCAACTCAAAGATTTCTGCAAAGCTTTTTACTTTCGGCTTTGGCACCACAGGTTCTTCCGGCTGGGGTTCCGGTTCGTCCTTGAGTTCGAGCGGTTTTTTAATATCGCCCCAATCGTACGTCAGTTCGATTTCTTCCGGGTGCGCTGGATCAATTTCATCGGCAACAACCACGCTCACCGGGTAGCGCAGCAGGATATTTTCCAGCCGTGCTTTTTCGCTTTCAGTTGCATCAGGTTGCGATGCGATCCACTCCAAATCGGGAGTGGTGGAAACATTCAGTTGCTCGCCCTTGCGCCCAAGAACCGGGTGCCCATAAAGCGGACTGTTCCGGTTCGTGATATGCGTAGGCATTTCCTTTTCAGGCACAGGTTCAACGACGGTTTCCGCCACGAATTTTGTGAATGTTTCTTTGCTGACGCAGTTCAACTGCTTTTCCAATTGCGTCTGTTCCAAAACTACTTCTGGAATTTCTTCTGCAACGGTTTCTTCGACAGGCTCTTCGATTTCTTCCTCGACCGCAGGCGCAGGTTTGATCGGGCCGAGATAACCAGAAGCCACATCGTATTTCGCCATCTTCACCAGTTCCAGCAATTTGACAACTTCGTCTTTGCTGGCCGGGTCGAGATTGAAACGTTTCATGAATACTTCAAGTTTCACAATTCCGAAAATCAACTGATGAGCGCTTGCCACATCAATGTCTTCGAATTTTGTGTAACCATTAACCGGCTGCACTGGTGCCTTCGGTTTGAAAATCTTGTTCTGATTGGAAACATCCCAACCAAATTTCGCCAAGTGTTTAGTGATACGGTCGTGGCGCAGATTGGTTTCTCGAACAGCGGTGCTCAGGTCGAAAGTTTCCCACGCACAAACGAAATCGTTCATGGTGGTGGCGATACCTTCGTCACTGGAAATGTTCGCGCAACGCTTGTGCTGATTGGTCGGGCTGAAATCCAAATCGTGCTGCACAAATTCAACCCCGTCGTGGACGTTGTAATAACCGTCAAGCACGAGGTCAGAGAAAACTTCGCAGAATTTGTTTTTGTCGATGATGAACGCACGCGACAAAACTTCGTACATCGAATCTTGCGTGTGTGATTCGTCGTGTTGCAGGATGAACGAACGGATTTCCAACGAGGTATCGACTACCCGCCGCTCATCCACAACAACCGGGACGTTTACAACCTTGTCGCACTCTTCCGCCATGAAATATTTCACATCGCGTTTTACAATCATGCCCTTTTTAATCAGGGCACGCAGAGTCCAATTAAGGCTGGTTCCTTTGGTGCCGAAAGGCTGCGCCAGTTCTTTCGCAGTGCGACCGTTTGGCGAGGCTTGCAGCAATTCCAGAACTTTTTTGTCAACATCTTCAAACTTTTTCACTGTCTCAGTCTCCACGGCTACGACTTCTGGTTTCGGGTCTGGCTGTTCGCCGTTCGCCAAAATGAGTTTAATGTTTTGCTCTTCAATCACCTTTTCGTTCACCTGCATAATGCCCTCACCATTTTCAAGGATCAGGTCTTTGTGCAGTAGATCGTTGCGAGCATGCAACGCTTTGATGTAGGCAATCTTCAAACTGTTTCCATACATCGCGAGCCGCATATTGGGTTTGCGCTTGATCGCAAGCAACAAACTCAATTCTTCACTGGACAGGTTTTCCATCACTCGTACTCTGAAATGAACGCGCCTACGCTAGAATAGAATAGGACGTTTTCGTCGATAGTTATGCTGTTGAATTTGATTTCAATTTCACACAACAAATGCTGGACAACAACCAGCAGTTCAAATTTCGTTTTGACTTTCATCTTCTGGAAAATCTTCGCGTTGTTTGGTGTCCATTTCGGCGCAGTGCGAGTTGCATCACCGATCAAGTAATCCACCAGCCAACGGGTACGATTCAGAAGCCCGCGTGCGTTGTTCGCCACACGGATTGCCAGCACTGCCGCTTTTACATCGAGTGCCAAAACCGCTGCCAAGAAACCCGCCGAACTTTCATCAAGGTCAGCTTCCACGTCGTCAATAAAAGTCGCTGCATCTTCTGCATCGAATTTTTTACCAGACGCAAGAATATTCAGCAGCATGTCGAGCTTGGCAATTGCTTGCCGCATGGAACCGTCGCTGGATTGCGCGATAGTTTCCAAAGCTTTCTTGCCACTCTTCTTGATGGTCACACCTTCTTTTTCTGCAATTTCCAAAAGCTTTGCAGAAATCACGTCAACCGGAATTGGCTTGATGTGAATGTGGCCGTTACGCGACGTGAGTGTCTTCGAAACTTTTTCCGGGTTGGAAGTACAGAGAATCCAAATGGTGTTAGGACTTGGATTTTCGGTTTCAACCAGCAGCGCCTTTTCAGGCTGGTCACGCAGCAAATGGAATTCATCGACAATGATGATTCGCTTGCGTGTCATCGGACTGTTTTGCGAAGCGGAAATCAGTGCACGAATGTCGTCGATTTTGCTTTTGGTTCCGCAGTCGTGATAGACGATATCAGGATGCGACGATTTGCCGAACTTGCACGACAAACACTTTCCACAAATGGTGTTCTTCTCGCAGTTAATCAAATGGCCGACGATGTAGGCCAGCGAAGTTTTGCCGCACCCATAGTGACCCGAAAACATCATCGCTTGCGGGAAATTCTTACGGGCCAACATACCTTCGATTGCAGCAACCGCTTGAGGCTGACCAACAACGTCTTTCAGTTTGCGTGGGCGGTATTTATTCGCCAACTGTTCCGAACTGGAAATTGCAACGTCGTCTTTTGGTGCCTTGTCTTTCTTTGCCATGGTGTTCTCCGAATGATTTGCCTACCATGTCTTTACAGTTAATTGCACGGCACGATTTTGCTGTTACGATCCAACTGAACGGTGTGGCTTGGCTTGTAGCCACCGAAGTTGAGATAAGTCACGCCGTCAACACAAAGCTTGGCATACGTGGTGTGCGCATACCCGGCTTTGTGTTCGCTATCGTATTTGGTATCACAGCCGATCAGGAGAATGGCTACGAGAAAAACGAATGCGTATTTCATCACTCGGCGACCTTTGCGGCCTTCAAGGATTTTTCCAACAGCTTCATAACTTCTTTCGGGAACTGCTTGCCACCAACGGTTGTCCACGCATACGCTTCGGCGAACAATTCGTGAACCGACACGCGGGCGTATTCGGTAACGAGACTTTCGTTGCTGGAAACCGATGCAGTAGTCGGCCAGATTTGCGCCAACACTTTTGCATTCTGATTCAGCAAAATGTTCACGTCTTCGGCGCTCATCTTGTGAATCTTTTTCAGGTAGGCCAGCGCTTCCTTGAACATCGCCAGTTCTTCGCCTTCAATGTTGCGTTGGAATTCGCGAACACTTTCTTGCGACGACACGAGCGAAGTGCACAGGTCTTCCATTTGCGATTTCTTCGCCTTGGAAACTTTAGTGCTTTCGTTGTACAGTTCCAGCCATTCAGCGCGCAGTTTTTCCGAAAGGAAACGGCACCAGATTGCGTGACCCAGTTCGTGCGCCCAAATGTATTGGTTGTGCACTTGATCGGCCAGAATCTTTGGATGCAGTTTGATAACGTCGTGAACTTCGCCGCCCTTGTTGGTGTAGCGGTATTCACCGGCCCACTTCCCTTTCGAGTTGTGGATTTCAATGCGGGAAATCGGGAAGACTTTTTCGAGGCCCTGACCTTCGACTTTCTTCACGATTTTCTTGATCGAAATTTCGATGGCTTTCTTTTCATCGTCTTCGAGTTTGCGATACACGTGTACACGACCGATTGGCGAAGCATAATCGCCGTGGTGTGGGTTCACGTCAACGCCGTACGCTTTGCCCGGTGCTGGATCAGCGCCAAGGTTTGCAATCAACGTGTTTGCATCGTATTCGATTGTTACCGGCTCATCGAGGTTCATTGTGTCTTCGATGTATGCCGTATTGCGTTTCGGGTTGTGGGCGAAACACAGTTTGTTTTTCTTGCCGATGCGGACAACGATGTAATCGTCTTTGTCCACAGGCAGTTGAGTTTTCTTGCTCTTTTTCTTCGGCGCGACTTCGGAACTACCGCCGCTCACGTCGATGATTTCTTCTTTCTGTTTCTTTTTCTTTTTCGGCTTCAAGTCGAGCGAGTTGGTAGGCACCAGTTCCTTGCTCTTACTCTTTTTCTTTTTGCCGTCTTTGTCTTTCTTAGCCATTACAATTCCTCCCAGTTTTCACCGCCGTCGCGGCTGATTTCGAATTCGTACCACGTATCGCGGCGGTCAGCTTCGCTACGTTTCAGTTTCCACATGTGGTCGCGAGTAATCACAACCCAGTTTGTATATTCCGTGCCCAGTGCATCGCTAATCTGTTCACGATAACGATACATCGGAACATGCCAGCCGCGAGCCTTGAGGTCGAAGCAATGAGTTTCTTCCGGCACCGCTGGAATCTTCTGCGCTTCGTACGTGCAACTGCCGTCGCGAATGTGCGTTACGATTTCTACGTATTTTTTCACATCGCAGAATTCCCACTCCGACCAACCGCAGTTTTGTTTCCACGAATCGGATGGACGACGGAAATGCCGATAGCGATAAAAATATTCTTGCTCAGTGTCCGGGTCGGTCAGAGCAACAGCCATGATAAATTCATCGCGTGTGATTTCACGATCTGCGCCGTTGTCCCGTTCGCTGTAGGTCACGTCATTGTTGAACGGGTTAATATCCAACAAATAGCGGCGACCATCAGTCCGTTGAACCTGAATCTTGCACGGCGCCAGCGGATTTTCCAAAATGCGAATGAACATCGGTGGCGGAATATCCAAAAACTTATTCCAACAAACACCGCCACCTTCTTGACCGTAAGAAGGTTTGCTCATTTTGATTGAGGCAACCCAGTTATTGATTTTCATCCCTCAACACCTCGGTGTAATTCACCGGCCCATCGTAGGGCTGGCGAGTGATTGCAGTAAAGAACTGCGAAGAACGCCGCGACTTTTTAGTCAACAGGTCGTTGCTCCGCACATAAATTCGTTTGCCGTGTATTGCAACTGAATACAAACGACTGAAATCTATTTCACGAACTTCAATAATCGTATTGTGGCCCGACCATTTTTCGTGCTTCCAGTCGTCGCCCAATTGCCAGCCGCCCGTAAAGTTCGGCGTTACTCCCGGCGCATGAAACGAATTTCTCCACACTTGCACAATTCGAAAAGCGTCTGGTAGGGCCACGATCAGCCAGCCTCTGCCGAGTGTTGCATAAGCAGGCCGAGTTCTTTTGTCATGAAACCGTTTTCCAGCGCATCGTTATCCGAAATGCCCATGTAAACCATTTTGACGCCATCGTTGAATTCGAAGTTGCCACCCAAGGTTGCACTTTTCAAAAACGCTTCGACAGGCTTGGCCCAAATGTAACCATTGCGACCAACGTAGAAAACAACAACCGGGTATTTGTCGCGGTTCTGTTCCTGCGCATGCAGGTTGCCCAGTCCGAAAACCAAATAGGTGTTGCCGTTGTTGTGCGTGAATACCGAACCAATGTCCGGCATCGCAGTTTCGTAACCGCCTTCGGTGCTGAATTTCTTGTTTGCTTTTTCGACAACATCAAATCCAAGCAAACCAGCTTGATAAATGATTTTGTTCACGCCGGTAATGCGGTTGGTTGCAACAACCACGGCGTCATCGGAGGCAATCACGTCGTACCATTCGCCGGTCGCCAAATCGCGCAGCGCGTGTTCGAATGGTTTGCACATGGTGTAAGTCAATTCACCATTTTTCATGCCGACGTTGTAAATCGGTTGCATCGCATTCAGGTGCAATGCTTGGCTGACGAAATTTAAAACGTCTTCCTCGGTGTAAGCTTTGCTCATGTTCGCATGATCCTGTTCTTTAGCAGCAGTACGATTGCAAAACCGTACGCATCAATTTTGGAATCGAGTGGCGGCAATTGAAAATACGCACGCCGTAAAATTGTGTCGGCTTCCTGTGTGGTGATTTGCGTGCCAGCGGCATCACAAATTTTCACCAGACGATTCACGAGGCCGGGAAGTACCACAACCTCAAGGGGTTTACGCCGACAACGGAATGATGGTTCCTCGTGGCGATAATGCACGGAACCTTCCGCATCTGGAAAACCGATAATCACTCGGTCATCACAAACAATAACGACTGCGTTTTTCCAAATGTCCGAAACCGATGAAGTCATCGTCATGCTGATAACGTGCGAATCAAAACATGATCGGACGAAGTTCAACAACTGGCGTTCGGCATTCACCTTATCCAATTCCGCACGCGCCTCCCCAGCACGATTGGTACAGATAAAATGTCCTTCCGAATTCTCACGGGTGTAGGGTCGTTTGGTTTTGAACGCAATCGCCATACCGCTGTTGTCGAAAACATAATCGTGGCTATCAGCGACCACAAGTGTTTTCGCAAATGTTCTGCATCGTTCGATGAAACGATGATCTTTTATTACCACTTCCAGCATGACGATGCTCCTATGTATTCTAAGTGTCTTTACAGTTTTTACTCTTCTACTGACCTACGGAGTTGCATATAAAGGCCCGCGATTTGATTTGCAACAAACGCACGGGGCTGTTCCGTTTCCACATCAAAGTAAACGCGGAAAGGCCGGGTATCCACAGAAACAAATACAACGGGTTCATCTTTTCTACGCGTCATTAAAGCTACCAATCGTAAAAGCGCTACCACTTCGGGCATGCCGATACGATTCATATATTCGTTATCGTTGTAACCAATCGGTTGGCAGTAAACGACGTAACGCGAATGGCCGAGAATTTCTTGAACCGTATCATTGACGTGAACCGTGCGCTCAGTTCGAAAACGGTTTTGCATTTTCAAAGAATGTTCACGATAACGGTTTACGGTGTGGGCATCGTCCATCCGTCCACGCAAGCCACGCATAAACTTTTGTTGTTCGCTTGTAGAAAGTTTTGTACGGCCTGCCATTTTTCCACTGTGCACGAGCGGGCGAACTTTTTTCCCTTCGTCAAAAGCAACGTGTACATCCGGGCTGGTTACGGCTGCGCGTGCATCGTGTTGATAAACCGTAGCCATTTTGTGTTTGGGTTTTTTCAGTTTGACAGCTACCCATTCACGCACGTACCACTGTTGATCCAGCCACACATACTCTCTTTTGTTGTCCCGCACAGAATTGCTGAACCACGTACGAATCATTTCTTTGTGTGTCAAATATTCGTAGACTGTGTTGATATCCAGAAAATCTAAAATTTCAACCGCGTGCTTAATCGCGTTGGCTGCAAGATTTTCATCGTGTGCCCACAACGCTTCGCTGCCCACACCTTTACTGTTGTATCCGCCATCCGACATTACTTCTAAATCCAGCGCATGCCACAACGCAGCTTGATAAAGGCTAAGCGATGCTGTGAGTTTTGTTGCATTGCTTTTATTCGTAACGAGTGTGTATGCGGGTTGGTAATAATGCATATGCTTTCTCTACTTGGGTGGATGGCCGATGGGCCGGGTGCTG
>Ga0247820_10001013_pt1 | contig 15795 bp, 18 predicted proteins | sample 13C_Glucose_Day1_2_FD_192480 | JGI IMG/M metagenome (GOLD analysis project Ga0247820, IMG submission 192480) | Soil microbial communities from agricultural site in Penn Yan, New York, United States - 13C_Glucose_Day14 | ecosystem: Environmental > Terrestrial > Soil > Agricultural land | place...
CGCCGCCCACCAGAGCGGGCATCGACGCGCTATGGTGCGGCGACCGGAAGGGACGGCGGCGCATCATCTTGCCGCCTTCGAGCACTCCGGCGACCGATGCGACCATCGAAACTTCGAGCGCCTCGGCCGGCTGAAGCGGCGGCAGGATTCCGGGGAGGCAGGCGGCGAGAAGCGACTTCCCCGCCCCTGGCGGCCCGCTCATCAGCAGATTATGCCCGCCCGCTGCCGCTATCTCCAATGCGCGCTTGGCGACTTCCTGCCCTTTCACCTGCCTGAGATCCGGTCCACCGACCGGCAGCTCGGCTTCACCCGGCACCGGCGGCGTGAGAACCGATGTTCCCTTAAGATGCGCAAGCAGCGCCAATAGGTCCGGCGCGGCGATGACTTCAACGTTGCCCGCCCAAGCTGCTTCCGCGCCCTGCGCGACAGGACAGATCAGCCCCTTGTCCTCTGAAGAAGCGTGCAACGCCGCTAGCAACACGCCCGGGGATGACGCGATCCGCCCGTCGAGCTTGAGTTCGCCGACGATCACATAATGGGAAAGCGCCTCGGCATCCGCAGCACCGATGGCGGCGAGCAGGCAAAGAGCGATCGGCAAGTCGAAATGCGATCCCTCCTTGGGCAAATCGGCGGGCGACAGGTTGACCGTGATCCGCTTGGGCGGAAGCGCCAGTCCGATCGAGGCGAGCGCCGCATGCACCCGCTCCCGGCTCTCGGCGACCGCTTTGTCCGGCAGCCCGACAATGGTGAAACGCGGCAGTCCGGCGGAGAGCTGCACCTGAACTTCGACCGGCCGGGCCTCGAGCCCGAGATACGCGACAGTAGCCACGGTGGCCGTCATGCGGCCCCGCCACGGTTCGACATTAGGCTATGCAGACACCCCCCTAGCTCGGCGCCCGCCTGCTAGCGTGGGCCGGCGGCTGACCGCAAGTCCTTGCGGTGACAACTGCCTCGCCCCACATCTTCACGATGATCACGAAGGAACAATGGCGTACCTTCATCGACCATCCCGTCGTCGAGTCGTCGCTCCCCTGGTCGGCGCCCTGCCGGGACCGGGCGGTATTGTCGTCGCCGGTATCGGCCTGGCGATGGTCCTGAAGACCAGCGCGTGGGCCAAGCGGCGCTACGTGCGCTTCAAGCGCTGGCAGCCGAAGGCCGGCGGCTGGACCGATTGGGCACTTCGGCGCCAGAGCGCGCGCCGCAGGCTGAAGCTGCAGAAAGAGCGGGAGGCACAGGGCCTGCCGCTGCTGGAAGAAGAAAAGGAAGGTTCTGTCGAAGCGCTGGTGGCGGAACCACCGCTGACTCCTCCGGAGACATGGGCCGACCGCGAAGGGCGCGCACATCTTGACCGGAGCGCCAATTGACTTCCGCCCTCCCCTCCCTTATCGGCCCGCTGCAACAGCGGCTGCCCAAACGGCGGCCCTTTTTTCTTTAGATTTTGAGAGAATGAGCGATGAAGCGCACCTTCCAGCCGAGCAACCTCGTCCGCAAGCGCCGGCACGGCTTTCGGTCGCGCATGGCGACGGTGGGCGGCCGCAAGGTCCTGAACGCACGCCGCGCCCGCGGCCGCAAGAAGCTCAGCGCCTAACAATCCTCCGCAAGCGCTCGGATTTTCTCGCTGCGAACGCCGGTCGGCGCGCGGCGACGCCGGGTTTTGTCCTTCTCGTCCGCGACCGGAACGACGGCAATCCGCTGAAGCGGATCGGCTATACGGTGAGCAAGAAGGTCGGCAACGCCGTCGTGCGAAACCGCATGAAGCGGCGCTTCCGGGAGCTTGCGCGCGAGATCATCCTCAGCCGTGGCCATCCCGGCTCCGACCATGTCATGATCGGTCGGTCAGGCGGGATCGAGCGCAAGTTCAACGACTTGCGCCAGGACCTGACGCTAGCGCTCGAGAAGGCTCGGCCATGATCGCCAAGCTGCTCATCCTCATCGCGCGCGGCTGGCAAAAGGGCCCCTCAAAGGTGCTCCCGCCGAGCTGCCGCTATCAGCCAAGCTGTTCAGCCTATGCGATCACCGCACTTCAACGCTATGGCGCGGCCCGCGGCAGCTGGCTCGCTATCAAGCGGATCATGCGCTGCCATCCCTGGGGCGGCCAGGGTTACGACCCAGTCCCTTAAGTCCCATCGACGAGGATCATAAGTGAACGAGAACAAGAACCTGATCCTCGCGGTCGTCCTGAGCGCGCTCGTGCTTCTGGGCTGGAGCCTGCTGTCCGAGAGGTACGCGCCTTCGAACCCGCCGCCGGTGAAGGTGGAGGATGGCAAGGTGAAGCCGATACCGCAGCCTGAGGCCGGGCCGGTCGCGCAGACGCCGGCCACTATGCGCAACCGGGGCGTCGTTCTTCGCGAAACGCCGCGCGTCCGCATCCAGACGCCGAGCCTCCAGGGCTCGATCAACCTCCAGGGCGGACGGATCGACGACCTCGTGCTTGTTCGCGAGCGGCAGGGCATCGCCAAGGACTCGCCGCCCGTGCGGCTCCTTTCGCCCGCCGGCGCTCCGCAGGCCTATTTCGCTTCGTTCGGCTGGAGCGGCCAGGGCGTTCAGACGCCGCCCGCCGACGCCCGCTGGACCGCCAGCGCCCCCGTCCTCTCGCCGGGGCGACCCGTCACATTGAGCTGGACCAATCCGACCGGTCAGCGGTTCGAGCTTATCTATTCGGTCGACGACAATTATCTCTTCACGGTCCGGCAGCGGGTCGAAAATCCGACCGGCCATGCCGTTGCCGTCAGGCCGTATGGGCTCATCAGCAGAGCCACCAAGTCGCACGACCCCGACACATGGACTGTCCACGTCGGTCCGATCGGAGTCTTCAACGACGCGGCCAATTACGACGTCGACTTCTCCACACTCGACGAAAATCCGAAGCATTTTTCGACCAACGGAGGCTGGCTCGGCTTCACCGATAAATATTGGCTGACCGCACTTGCCCCAGCGGGCAACCGCAGCTTCGCCGCGACTTTCCGCAAGGGCCCGAGCGGGGCTTACCAGGCGGATTTCTCGGATGCGCCCGTGATCGCGGAGCCGGGCAAGGCTGTCACCACGGAAACCCGCCTGTTCGCCGGCGCGAAGAGCAAGGTGCTGCTCAACCAGTATGAGGACCTCGGCATCCCGAAGCTGTCCAAGGCGATCGACTGGGGCTGGTTCGAATGGTTCATGCGGCCGATTTTCGATCTTCTGAACTGGCTGTTCACGCATATTGGCAATTTCGGCGTGGCGATCATCTGCCTGACCTTGATCGTTCGCGGCATCATGTTCCCGATCGCCGACAAGCAGTTCAAGTCGATGGCTGCGATGCGCAAGGTCCAGCCCAAGCTCAAGGCGATCCAGGAGCGCTTCAAGGACGACAAGCCTAAGCTGCAACAGGAAATGCTGAAGCTCTATCAGCAGGAGAAGATCAATCCTGCAGCCGGCTGTCTTCCGATCCTGCTCCAGATTCCGATCTTCTACGCGCTCTACAAGGTGCTGCTCGTGTCGGTCGAAATGCGGCACCAGCCCTTCGTGCTGTGGATCAAGGACCTCAGCGCACCCGACCCGCTGACACCGATCAACCTGTTCGGTCTGCTCAACTTCACGCCGCCCTACTTCCTGATGATCGGAATTCTCCCGATCCTGCTCGGCGTGACGATGTGGCTCCAGTTCAAGCTGAACCCGGCTCCGATGGACCCAATGCAGCAGCAGATCTTCTCGATCATGCCGTGGGTGATGGTCTTCGTGATGGCGCCGTTCGCAAGCGGTCTGCAGCTCTACTGGGTGACCAGCAACATCCTGACGATCGCGCAGCAGTGGTGGCTGTACAAACGGTACGGGCTGCACTTCTCGGACACGCATCCGGCGACGACCTGAGGTGGCACAGGAACAGGACGAGATTGTCGAACGCGCCCGCAAATTATTTGCGGGTCCGGTCGAGTTCCTGAAGTCGGCACCCGGGCTGAAATTCCTGCCCGATCCCAATTTTCCGGAAATTGCATTCGCGGGCCGCTCGAATGTCGGGAAGAGCTCGCTCCTCAACGCTCTCACGAACCGAAAGGGTCTTGCACGGACATCCAACACGCCGGGCCGGACCCAGGAGCTCAATTTCTTCGACGTCGGCAGTCCCCCGCAGATCCGCCTGGTGGACATGCCCGGCTACGGTTTTGCCGAGGCGCCTAAGGATTTGGTGAAGCGCTGGCGGTTCCTGGTGAACGACTTCCTGCGTGGCCGCGCGGTACTCCGGCGAGCGATCGTCCTCGTCGATTCCAGGCACGGCCTGAAGCCGGTGGACCTCGAGATCATGGAAATGCTCGATACAGCCGCGGTGAATTATCAGCTCGTCCTGACCAAGGCCGACAAGGTGAAGCCGACCGAGCTCACGAAGACGCTCGAGCGGACGACGGAGCAGTCAGCCAAGCATGCTGCGGCGCATCCGCATCTGATCGCGACGTCGAGCGAAACCGGGCTGGGCATTGCCGAGTTACGAACTGCAATCTTCGAAGCAGCCACATCCTAGGAGAGTCCCATTGATCAAGCTCATCGTCGGCAATCGCGCCTATTCGAGCTGGTCGATGCGCGGCTGGCTGGCGGTGAAGCATTCGGGCGAGGAGTTCGAGGAGCTCGTCGTGCCAATGTTCGACGAGGAATGGGAGAAGCGCCGCGAAGGCGACGAGTTCGCACCCTCGCTCGGCAAGGTGCCGATCCTCTGGGACGGCGATTGCGTGGTCTGGGACAGCCTCGCCATCGTCGAGTTCCTCGCCGACCGGCACGGCAAGGAGACCTATTGGCCGCAGGATGAGTCCGCGTGCGGAATGGCACGATCCATGGCGGCGGAGATGCACTCCGGCTTTTCGAACCTCCGGCGGGACCTGCCCATGAACGTCCGCAAGACCTTCCCGTTCAAGCCGTTGTCCGACGAGGTCCGGAACGAGATCGAGCGGATTCTACAGCTATGGGCGCAGGCCCGGGCGCGCTTCGCCGGGACCGGCCCGTTCCTGTTCGGCGACTGGTGCGCCACCGACATGATGTACGCGCCGGTCGTCACGCGTTTCATCACTTATTCGGTACCCCTGCCGCCTTTCGCCGAGCTCTACATGAAAGCGGTGCTCTCCCATCCGCACGTCATCGAATGGATCGACAAAGCCCAGGATGAGCCCTGGGTCATCGAGCAGTACGAGCACGAGCCCGCCTAATAGGCAGATCCGTCCTTGTGGACGTAGCGGTTGTCGGCAGTGAAGAGCATATCGATGTCGGAATAGCCGCCGCCGGTATTTGTCCCTCCGCCGACCACCACGAATGAGCAGTCGCTCTCGCTCTCGTTGCGAAGATGATGGCCGTTGCCCGTGCCTTTGGGCCAGGCGGCAATGTCGCCTGCGCGGAGGATTGTGCGCCCTTCATCTTCGACGAGGACGGCCTCGCCCGTGAGCATTACCAGGAGCTCATCCTCGCCGTCGTGCCAGTGTCGCTGGCTCGACCATGAGCCAGACTTCAGGACGACGTGGCTGGCTGCAAAATCCGTGAGCCCGGTCGCGGGCGCGAGCCGGCGGTACCACCGGCCGGCGACCTCCCGATCGAAAGGCGGCGGGTATCCGGTGCGGTTCACCTGCTCGATCGACTCAAGGTCCACCTTGGGCATCCCACGCTCCTTTGCTACGCCGCCTGAATGTCGGTCGATCCCATCGCGCTTGCGCGTGACCTTATCAACTGCCCAAGCGTAACACCGGCCAGCGGCGAGGTATTCGACGTGCTGGAAGCGGCGCTGACGCCGCTGGGCTTCACAGTGCACCGATTCGTGCTGGGCGAGCCGCCGGACGGACCGACGGAGAATATGGTCGCCATCCGGGGCGAAGGCGGCCCCCATTTCGGATTCGCGGGGCACCTGGACGTCGTGCCACCCGGCGATGGCTGGAGCACAAACCCGTTTCAAACCGTCATCGAGGATGGTGTTCTTGCGGGGCGCGGGGCAGTCGACATGAAGAGCGCCATTGCCGCTTTCGTCGCGGCCGTGTCACGCGTCGATCAGAACAGCGGGACGACCTCCCTCCTGATCACCGGCGACGAGGAAGGTTACGCGACCTACGGAACGCCGCGCATCATCGACTGGCTGAAGGAGCGGTCGATCCGGCCGGACATGATCCTGATCGGCGAACCGACTTCCGTCGAGCGGCTAGGCGATACAGTGAAGATCGGCCGCCGCGGGTCGGTCAACATGTGGATCGACGTTCCCGGCACCCAGGGCCACGTCGCCTACCCGCACCGCGCGGACAACCCCATCCCGAAGCTCGCAAAAGTGCTCGAAGCGCTCGATGACGTGCACCTGGACGATGGGACCGACGCCTTCCCACCCTCCAATCTGGAGTTCACCGCGGTCAGTACGCCGACTCAAGCGAGCAACGTCATTCCCGCGTCGGCGATTGCCCAGCTCAACATCCGCTTCAACAATCTGCAGCGCGGCTCCGACCTCGTCCGAATGGTCGAAGAGATTGCCGAGCGCGAGGCGCCGGGGTCGAAAGTGCGGGCGCGCATTTCGGGGGAGGCGTTCCTCACCCCGCCGGGCCCGCTCTACGACGTCATCGTCGCGGCTATCGAGGACGAGACCGGCCTCGCCCCGGAACTGTCGACCAGCGGCGGCACATCCGACGGGCGCTTCCTGATCGAGCTATGTCCGGTGGTCGACTTCGGCCTGCCCAACGGTACGATGCACAAGCTCGACGAATGCGCGGCGGTCGAAGACATCCACGCGCTTTCGCGGATCTATGAGCGGGTGCTGCTCAAAGTCTCGGGCTGAACGTGAGTAGCGCCGCCTGACGATTTACATCGGATGCGAATGAACTAGCCTCGGCTTCAGGCTGGAGGAGGGCCCGCGATTGGTTCCTGCCATATTCGTGATCGACGATTTTTTGCGCAATGCCGAGGAAGTGAGGCGGCAGGCCCTCAGCCTCACTTATGCCGTCGGCGGACGCTATCCAGGCCTCAATTCGGTCGAGAAGCTTCGGATTGAAGGACTGGACCAGGTCATATCGACGTTGGTTCGGGAACCCGTCCGCGCACCCTGGACCGACGATTTCTCGCATGGCTCCTGCCGCGTGGCCCTTGCGAGTGACGACCAGCAGGCGCGAATTCATATCGATCAGAGCCACTGGTCCGGCATTCTCTACCTGAGCCGGCCGGAGGATTGTCAGGGCGGGACCGAATTCTTTCGGCACAAGCGGACGCAAACCGATCGCGTGCCGATGGACGAAGCGAGCCTGAAGGCGATCGGCTATCCAAGCTACGAGGCTCTTCAGCACGACATTCTCGACAAGGACGCGCTCGATAGATCGAACTGGGAGCACACGATGACGGTGCCGATGCGCTTCAACCGTCTCGTTCTGCTCCAGCCCCATTATTGGCACACGGCGGGGCCGGGCTTCGGGGACAGCCTAGAAAACGGCCGGCTGATTTATCTGATGTTCTTCCTGCGGGGGCCCGGTCAGGCCTGACCGGAGATGATCAGGCGACGATGCGGGACGAACCGGCGTCGCGGGTCCAGGCAAGGTATTCATGCTCGAACATCGGCTCGGCAAAGACATAGCCCTGGATTGTGTGACAGCCCATCGCCCGCAAGATGTCTGCCTGGGCTGACGTCTCGACGGCCTCGGCTACAATCTCACAATCTACGCCCTTGATGAGCTGCATCACCGCCTGGACGATAACGCGAGCCTTCTCACTCTCTTCGATGTCCGCAATCAGCGAAGGATCGAGCTTCACGCGATCGATGGGAAGGGAGCGAAGCCTGGCGAGGTTCGAATAACCCGTTCCGAAATCGTCGATCGAGATTCGGGCTCCATCGCCGCGAAGCGATGCGACTTCCGCGATCACGGCTTCGCTGGCCTTCATCGCTGCCGTCTCGGTGAATTCCAGCTCCACGAGCGAGAGCGGAACGCCATGCTCCATGAAGACCTGACGCAGCCGCGCGAAGAAGTCCGCTCGGTCGAGCTGGCGCGGGCTGACATTGAACGCGACCCGACGGTCGAAACCGTCGCGATACCAATTGCCCAGAGTGGCGGCCACCTCTCCGGTCACCCAGTCGCCGATCTCCGAGATGAGACCGGTACTTTCGGCCACCGGAATGAAGCTGTTGGGCATGCGGAGCCCTTGGCGCGGATGATTCCAGCGCAGGAGCGCCTCGGTTCCGACAAGCTCGCCCGTCACCAAGCTGAGTTGCGGCTGATAGGCCAGAACGAACTCGCCGCGCTGCACGGCTTCGGTCAGCGCCTTTTCCGTATCGATCTTACGCTGGTGCGATGCCGCCAGGTCGTCGTCGAACAGGCAATGCTGTCCGCCGCCGAGCTCCTTGGCGCGATACATGGCGATGTCCGCGGCACGCATCAGCGATTCGATGCTGTTGCCGTGATCGGGGCTAAGCGCGACGCCGATGGATGCGCCGATGTCCACGCTGTGCCCGTAGAGTTCGAATGGCTCCGAAATGGCGAGGGCGATGCGCCGGGCGACGCGCTCCACGTCGGCCGCGGACTGGATCTCGGCGAAGAAGAGAGTGAACTCGTCGCCGGCCAAGCGCGCTAGCAGCGGCCTGCGACATACGGATTCGCTGATTTCCGCGGTAACGACGACGCGCAGCCGGTTCGCGACCATGATGAGCAGCTGGTCGCCTCGGGCATGGCCGAGGCTGTCGTTCACCATCTTGAAGCGGTCAAGGTCGACGAACAGCATCGCGCACCTGCTTCCGGGCGCCGCATCGCCGAGCAGCTTGTCCGCTTCCGAACGGAAATGAAGCCGGTTGGGCAGCGATGTCACGGGGTCGTACATGCCCAGCGCCTGCGCATTCTCGATCGACGAGCGGACTTCGGCGAACAGGGTGTCCACCGCTGCGGCGAGCTTCGGCATGTTCTTCTGGACCAGCACCGGCGGCGGTGAGACCAGGTCACCATCCTCGACGGCGAGCAGCCGATCACCCAGCGCCGCGAGCGCACGGGCGCTCTCGCTATTGGGACGCTCAGACGCAATGTAGCTGATGAGCAGGCAGAAGGCGCCGGCAACGATCGATGCAATGATCTGATCGTTAAGCTCGGTGATGTAGAGGAAAGCGCCCAGGGAGAAGAGGAACGAGGCGAATCCCGCCGCGCCCGAGAGAAGGGCGTTGCTGATCCTCTGGGCCGTGCCTGCTTTCATCGGATGAATATCGCCCCGCGCGCGTCGGCATGCTGCCGATTGGCCAGCCCTAAACGGGCAGGGTTAAAAAAGCGTGCAGTGGATAGGTTACCGCCGGCGGAGGACGATATAGAGGCTCCCGCCTCCTCCATGCCGCGGATGAGCGCCCCTAACGGCTGCAATCCGACCGGCATGGCGGGATACCGCGAGCCAGTCGTGAACGGCCGCTCGAATACGGCCGCGCTGTACCGGCGGCTCACCCGACCGATGATGCCCGGTTATTAACAAAATAACTCGATCGCCGGCGTCTTCGGCGCGCTCGAGCGCGGTGTCGATCGTCCGCCAGGCGCTGTCCAGATTGAGGCCGTGGAGGTCGACTACCCGGTCCGGCTGAACCGAGCCGGAGCGCAGCTTGCGGTCCCAGGTCCCGTCCAATGTCGATCCAGGGCGTAGAGGAGCAGGTGGCGGCGCTTGTCTCTTGGGTTGGGAGACTTTGGGCTTCTGAGGCGGCGCAACAGAAGCGGCGACCGGCACATCAGTCTGCTGCTCAACCTTCAGAGGCTCGCGCGACAGCGGCCGGATGGTGGAAGTTACCCGAGCCCAAAGCTCGGCTTCGTCAGGGCTGAGCGCGCGCGACACTCGCGGTGCCTTTCGGCACCAGGATCAGCGCCACACCATTGGCGGACATGCCGCCGGCAGTGTGCGTCGCCTCGAACCCGTGGCCCCAATAGGTGTCGAAGCGGTTCGCGCCCTTGATCGCTCCGCCGGTGTCCTGGGCAACCCAGAATCCGTACGCTTCGGGCCGATCCAGGGCCAGGAAGACCGGAGCGCCCAGCGGCACGAACTTCGGATCGGCCGCGACCGTTGCGCGCGGCGTAACCGGGACGTTCAGCGCCCCGAGCGGCCCCGGCCCGGTCAGCTCCCGGAAGAAGATGTAGGACAGGTTCTCGCGCATCAGCTCGCGGCCCTGATCCGGGTTCGCCCGCATCCAGTCTTTGATCGCCTGCATGTTCGCGCCGCCCGGCGGAAGGATTGCGCGCTCGCGAAGCTGGCGTCCAATGGCGACATATTCGCGGCCGTTCTGGTCGGCATAGCCGATGCGCATCACGCTTCCGTCGGGAAAACGGACCCGGCCGGAGCCCTGGATCTGAAGGAAGAACAGCTCGATCGGATCGGCTGCATAGGCGATGACCGGCGCCTTGTTGGCCAGGGCGCCTTCCTCAATCTCCGCCCTGCTATGGTAGAGTACGCAGACGCCCGTCTCATCGACGCGTCCCCTGCCCGTCTGGCCGTCCGCACGTGTGCAGCGGGTCAAATCCGTAGGGACGCCGTGGATCGGCGCATATCCCGGCAGCGGAGTGCGCGATCCTGCAATCTCCGGCTCATAATAGCCGGTCGCGAAGGCCTTGCCGTTGCCTACCGAGACCCAGTCGAACCGGTCACGGAAAAAGGCGGCCGCATCTGCGGGAGCGATCGAGGCTGCCTCAGAGCAGACCGCGGCCCAGGCAGCGCTGTTGGTCAGCCCGGACTGGTCCTGACGGCGGAGCAGAACAGGGCAGCTCGTACGGAATGCCTGAAGCGCCCGGCTCGCATCGACCTGGGTGATGAACGGAGGTGCAGCAGCGAGCGCGACGCCTGCAGCGACGGCATTAGCAGGAGGCGGCGGGATTACTATGATCGGCGGCGGCGCGACGGGCGCTGGGGCCGGTGCGGGCGCTGGAGCCGGGGGTGTCTCGACCGGACGCGACGCACAGGCGGATAGAATCAGGAATGTCGCGAGGGCAAGCGCCCGTGCAGTGCGGGTCACTCTTCCTCGTCGGTCTCGATAAGGAGCCAGTTGGGGTCGCGCGAACCGATCGAGCGGCGGAAGGTCCAGAGATCGCGGGTCTGGACGGCATCGCTCAGCGATCCGGCAACCACTTCGCCGTCCTTATTGCGGGTGATCGCAGCAATATCCGCCTCGAACCGCACGGTTACCACGGCGACATCCCGGTCGGCCTGGGCCGCGGTAATCAGCACCTGCTCGATGTTGACCAGACGGTTGTCGAGAAGGAGCCCGTCCTTCTCTCGCTGCTGGATGGCCGAGTTAAACGTTTCGAAGACATGGTCGTCGACGAAGGGCCGAAGACCGGCCGCGTCTCCCTTCCAATAGGCTTCGAGGACGATTCGGTAAGCGGACTTCGCGCCCTCCAGGAAGCGCGCGACATCGAACGTCGGATCGGTGGCAAGAAGTGCGCGAACGCCGGGGCCCGCGGTCGGCAGATAGGCCATGTCGCCCGCGTCGACCGCGGACGGCTGAACGACGGAGGGGCGATTCACCTGTGGCCCAACCACAGCCTCGGGGTCGGCCGGCTTCAGGATCGGCTGCTGCTCATGCCCGGTACGCTCGCCGAGCACGCTGTAGAGCCTCAGGCCGATGAAGAGAGCAACCAAGGCCAGGATGACGATAACGGTCAACGCTTCGAGTCCATTCTTTCAAATCTCACGCAGAACATAGTGCGCGAAACCTTTCAATTCAAAGCCCGCATCAGCACGCTGCCGCCATTGCACGCCCGTTGGGCGACTGCTAGGCGACCAACGCGAAACGCGCGCGGGTCCCAAGGGGTCCGCCAACTCCCAATCGATCAAGGCGAACTAAGAGAATGGCCGACCAGGATATGCTCACGCCCGGAAACGGTTCCGGCGACCCGACCACTGGCCCGCAGGCGGCAACCCTGGCGCAATACGTCAAGGACCTGTCGATCGAAAATCCCAATTCGCCCCAGGTCTATCAGTGGACCGATCAGCCTCGCGTCGACGTCCAGTTCAACATCAACGTCGATCGGGTCTCCGACGAAGTGCATGAGGTCGTTATCAAGCTCGACGTCTCGGCACGCTCCGACAGCGGCGTCCAGTTCATGGTCGAGCTCGCCTATGCCGGGCTGTTCGGCCTTCGCAATTTTCCAGAAGAAGCGCTCGGCCCCTTCCTGCTGGTTGAGGCTCCGCGCTTACTCTTCCCGTTCGCGCGGCAGATCATCGCGGAGTCCACGCAGAATGCGGGCTTCCCGCCGCTGCTTCTGGACGGGATCGACTTCGGCGCCGCTTATCTCGCCCAGCTGCAGGCACAGCAGCAACAGAGCGGTGAAGCGGCGGAGCCGTCGGGCGACGTGGCGCCTGGCGACGAAACGCCCCAGGTCTAGCGCGCCCTTTTACGCGGCATCGGCCGAATGAACCTGCTTAAGGCTACTGGGACGATCGGGGGCCTGACCCTCGTCAGCCGCATCGCGGGCTTCGCCCGTGAGATGCTGATGTCGCGCGTCATGGGCGCCAGCTGGCAGGCCGACGCCTTCTTCGTCGCCTTTCGCCTGCCCAACACCTTTCGGCGCCTGTTCGGGGAAGGTGCCTTCTCGGCCGGTTTCGTCCCGCTTTACAGTCAGCGGCTGCACGGGGAGGACGGCGAAGCGGAAGCGAAGAAGTTCAGCGAGGAAGTTCTCGCGGTTTTCGCGCCCACCCTGATTATTTTTACGCTGGTCTTCGAGATCATCATGGGGCCGTTCGTGTTCCTGGTCTCCGGCTACCACGGCGAGAAGCTCGCGCTTGCGACCTTTCTCACACAGATCACCTTCCCCTACCTGCTGCTGATCAGCCTCGTCTCGCTGTTCTCCGGCATCCTCAACAGCCTCGCGCGATTCACAGCCGCCGCGTTTGCTCCGGCGCTCCTGAACCTCGCGATGCTGACGGCGCTGATCCTGGTGCCGGTCGGCGGTACCACGACCTCGATCGCACTCTCCGCCGCAGTCACTGCCGGCGGGATCCTGCAGCTCGGTCTGCTCCTAGCGGCGTGCAAGCGTGCCGGCGTTGTCTTGAAGCTGCGGCGGCCGAGGATGACTCCGGGCGTTCGGCAATTCGTGCGCGTCGTGATTCCCGCGACCCTGGGCGCGGGCGTCTATCAGATCAGCGCCTTCATCGACACTTTCTTCCTGGCACGGCTAGGCACCGGTGCGCTGAGCTATTTCAATTATGCCGACCGCCTGAACCAGCTGCCGCTCGGCGTCATCGGCGCCGCGCTCGGAACGGCGATCCTGCCGCAGGTAAGCCGCCACGTAGGCGCGAACGAACCGGGCAAGGCAGCACGCGTTCAGGGGCAGGCTGCGGAATTGGCGATGCTGCTGTGTCTGCCTGCTGCCCTTGCACTCGCCGTGAGCGCAATGCCGCTTGTTTCCGCTCTGTTTCAGGGCGGCAAATTCACCGCTGAGGACGCGCGGCTGACCGCCCTCACCTTGTCGATTATCGTCCTCGGGCTGCCGGCCTACGTGCTCGTCAAGGTGCTGACACCGGGCTTCTACGCGCGACAGGACACGGCAACTCCGGTGAAAATCGCGGCGCTCGTCCTGATTGCGACCGTTGTGCTCAACTTCGTGCTGATCCCGCCGTTCGGCATCGCAGGCCTGGCTTCCGCGATTGCCATCACGTCGTGGCTCAACTGCCTGCTGCTGTACATCGTCCTGCACCGGCGCGGACATTTCCGTATTGAAGGATGGCTCGCATCGCGAATCCTGCGTCAGTTCATTGCCGGCGCCCTGATGGTGGTGGCCCTGTACGGAATCCGCAGCCTGATCGGCGACTGGTTCAGCGGCTCAGTCGGGCACCGAATGGTCGGCGTGGTCGCGCTGGTCGGCGGGGGAATGGCCGTCTACTTTCCAGCAGTCTGGTTCCTTGGCGGCACCGACAGGGAGGAATTGAAGAGTCTGTTCCGCCGCAGGAGGCCGTACACCGATGTCGGCTGAGCAGACCGCCATGCGCGTAGTTTCGGGCATCCAGCCGACGGGCGGGTTGCACCTGGGCAACCTGCTCGGGGCGATCCTGCGCTGGGTCCGCATGCAGGATGAGGCCGAGTGCCTGTTCTTCCTCGCCGACCTCCATGCGATAACGATCGACGTCGAGCCGAACGAGCTGAAGTCCAACATCCGCGAGATGGCAGCTGCGCTGATCGCGAGCGGCATCGACCCGGCCAAGTCGATCCTCTTCCAGCAAAGCGCGATCCCGGCGCATGCGGAGCTCGCCTGGATCCTGCAGTGCACCGCGCGCGTCGGCTGGCTGAACCGCATGACGCAGTTCAAGGAAAAGTCGGGCAAGTCGCGCGAAGGCGCCAGCGTCGGCCTCTACACTTATCCCGTGCTTCAGGCGGCGGACGTGCTGCTCTATCGCGCGACCCACGTTCCCGTCGGCGAGGACCAGAAGCAGCACCTCGAGCTGGCCCGCGATATCGCGATCAAGTTCAACACCGATTACGACAGGGAACTGTTCGTGCCGCCGGAGCCATACATTCCGAGCGGCGCCGCGGCGCGCATCATGAGTCTGCGCGACGGAACCGCGAAAATGTCCAAGTCCGACCCGTCGGACATGAGCCGCATCAATCTTACCGACAGCGACGATCAGATCGCGCAGAAAATCCGCAAGGCGAAGACCGACCCGGAACCCTTGCCGGAAGACCCGGCCGATCTCGATGCGCGTCCCGAAGCGAAGAACCTCGTCGGCATCTATGCTGCGATCACTGACGAGAGCATCGAGCAGGTGCTCGCGCGCTTCGCCGGTCAGGGCTTCGGGGCGTTCAAGCCGGCGCTTGCAGATGCGCTTGTCGCTCTGCTTCATCCGCTGCGCGCTCGGCTGGAGGACCTGCGTAACGATCCCGCCGAGCTGGACCGGCTGCTGGCGGCAGGTTCGGCCCGGGCGGCGGAGCTCGGCGCGCCAATCCTGAAAGATACCTATAACGCGGTCGGCCTGTCTCGCTGAGGCCTCGCTTCATCGACAGTTCAGCACGCGCGATACTATAAAGGCCCGAGCCCAATGGGTTTTCGGGATTCGAGGTGTATCATGCGTATTCGTAATTTCGCGGCCGCCGCCATCCTTGGCGTTGCGGCCCTTGGCCTTTCCGGCTGCGCTACGGGCCTGCCGACCAAGGTCACCCGTTATTCGACGGCCATTCCGCAGGGTCAGAGCTTTTACGTGGTACCTGCACAGGGCATTCAGCCCGGCCTGGAATTCAACAGCTACGCCGGCATCGTGGCTCAGCAACTGGCCGCGCGCGGCTATCGGCAGGCGCCCAGCACGGCCGCGGCCGACATGCTGGTCAAGGTCGGCTACGGCGTCGATGAAGGCAGGCAGGAAGTTTACGTCGATCCGGTCGCCCGCGATCCGTTCTTCTATGGCGGCTATTACGGCCGGCCCTACTTTTCCCGGTACGGCTATTACGGCGGCTATCGCTCGCCCTTCTATTGGGGCTGGAACGATCCGTTCTGGTATGCATCGCCCTACGGCGGCTACGGCGGCTACGGCGGCTATCGCGACGCGATCCGGACCTACACCGTCTACAACAGCGCGCTGGACCTGAATATCGTGCGCCGCGTCGACAACGCCCCGCTGTTCGACGGACGCGCGGCGGCAAGGTCGCAGACCGACGAACTCGGAACGCTCGTTCCCAACCTGATCGAAGCCATGTTCACGAACTTCCCCGGCGAGAACGGCAAGACGGTGAAGATCACGATTCCTGCCAGCAAGCGCGACTAGGCCGCAGCCCTCGGATCCACAGGGAGGCCCGGCCGAGGGGACCGGCCGGGTCATTTCGTTTTCGGTTAGGCAGTCCGAGCGCTCAGTTCTCGGTTGCGTCGCTTCGACGAACGCATGATGCCGCCC
>Ga0247820_10001015_pt1 | contig 15793 bp, 8 predicted proteins | sample 13C_Glucose_Day1_2_FD_192480 | JGI IMG/M metagenome (GOLD analysis project Ga0247820, IMG submission 192480) | Soil microbial communities from agricultural site in Penn Yan, New York, United States - 13C_Glucose_Day14 | ecosystem: Environmental > Terrestrial > Soil > Agricultural land | place...
TGCCGTACGGGCCGAGATCGCCGAGCTTGGAGCCACGCGAGCCGGTGAAGCTGAAGAACGGTACCGGGACCGGGATCGGAATGTTGATGCCGACCTGGCCGATGTCGATTTCGCTCTGGAACTTGCGTGCTGCCGCACCGCTTTGGGTGAACAGGCCGGTGCCGTTGCCGAACGGGTTGGCGTTGACCAGGGCGATGGCCTCGTCAAGGGTTTCGACCTCCAGGGTCACCAGCACCGGGCCGAAGATTTCCTGGGTGTAGATCTGCATGTCGGTCTTCACCCCCGAGAACAGGGTCGGGCCGACGAAGTTGCCTTGCTCATAACCCGGTACCGTGACGTCACGGCCGTCAAGTTCCAGCTTGGCGCCTTCCTTGATGCCGCTTTCGATCAGGCCCAGCACACGCTCCTTGGCGCGCTTGGAAACCACCGGGCCAACATCGGTGCCCGGCTCGCAACCGGCATTGACCTTGAGCTTGCTGGCCGCTTCCTTGATGTCTGGCAGCCATTCGCGGGCCTTGCCCACCAGCACCGCCACCGAGGTGGCCATGCAGCGCTGGCCTGCTGCGCCAAAGGCGGCACCGACCAGGGCGTTGACGGTTTGCGTGCGGTTGGCATCGGGCAGCACCACTGCATGGTTCTTGGCGCCCATCATCGACTGCACGCGCTTGCCGTGCTGGCTGCCCAGGTTGTACACGTGGGTGCCCACTTCGGTGGAGCCGACGAAGGAAATCGCCTTGATGTCCTGGTGGGTGCAAATGGCGTCCACCACCTGCTTGCCACCGTGCACCACGTTGAGCACGCCAGCCGGTACGCCGGCTTCCAGCGCCAGCTCGACCAGCAGCATGGTCGACAGTGGGTCCTGCTCGGACGGCTTGAGCACGAAGGTGTTGCCGCAGACGATGGCCATGGGGAACATCCACAGCGGGATCATCGCCGGGAAGTTGAACGGGGTAATGCCGGCGCACACGCCGATAGGCTGGCGCAGGGTGTAGGTATCGACGCCACCAGCGACGTTCTCGGCGAATTCGCCCATTTGCAGGGTGCCGATGGACGCGGCGTGCTCGACCACTTCCAGGCCGCGGAAGATATCGCCTTCGGCATCCGCCAAGGTCTTGCCCTGTTCGGCACTGAGGACTTGAGCAATACGTTTGGTGTTTTCGCGGATCAGCGCCTGCAGCTTGAGCATGATGCGCATGCGCGCGCCGATCGGGGTGTTACGCCAGGTCTGGAAGGCGCGGTGGGCAGCGGCCACGGCCGCGTCGACTTCTTCGACAGTGGCGAACGGTACGCGCGCCAGCACCTCTTGGGTGGCTGGGTTGACGATGTCGCGCCATTCGGTGGTTCTGGACTCGACCCATTGGCCGTCGATCAGCAGTTTGACCTGTTCGATTTTGGTCTGGGCAGGGGATTGCGGTGCGTTCATCTGCGTTCTCCTTGGAATTATTGTCGGGACGAGATCGCCATTGCCGGGCAAACGCGAGGTGGCGTCCTGAGGCTTGTTTCGAGTATAGATGTGCAAACATCCAACAAGAACGCACAAAAAAACCGGATCATCATGCAAAAAGACCTCACATCCCTGAGCGCGCTCAACTGGGACGATTTGAAGTTCTTCCTCGAAGTGGCCCGTACCCGCAAGGCCAGCAGCGCCGCCAAGCGCCTGAGCGTGGACTACACCACCGTGTCGCGGCGCATCAGCTCGCTGGAGGGGGCGCTGGGCACCTTGCTGTTCGAAAAGTCCCGGACCAACGGCTTTGTCCTCACCGCCGAGGGCCAACGCCTGCTGGGTTATGCCGAGTCGATCGAGAGCACGCTGCACATGGCTTGTGAGCAGGTGTCCGGCTCGGGTGTGGCGTTGTCGGGGCATGTGCGCATGGGCTGCACCGAAGGTTTCGGCAGCTTCTTCGTCACCCCGCAGCTAAGCCACTTCGTCGATGCCTACCCGGCTATTTCGGTAGATATCCTGCCGCTGCCGCACTTCATCAGCCTGTCCAAGCGCGAGGCGGACATCGTCATTGCCCTTGAGCGGCCGGAGCATGGGCCTTATGTGTGCTGCAAACTGTGCGACTACCGTTTGCGGCTGTATGCGACCCAGGACTACCTGGACAGCCATGCGCCGATCAAGCAGATCGCTGACCTGGCCAGGCACCCGTTCATCAGCTACGTGGACGACCTGGCCTTCAGTTCGGAGCTGCTGTACCTGGCCAACCTGATCCCCAGCGCCAGCGCGCATTTGCGCAGTACCAGCGTGATTGCGCAATACACAGCGGCGTTGCAGGGGCGTGGGCTGGCGATCTTGCCGTGCTTCCTGGCAGCGCAGGACCCGCGGCTGGTGACGGTGTTGCCGGAGGAGATCGAGGTGACACGGCAGTTCTGGATGTATTGCCGGGAGGATTTGCGCAAATTGAAGCGGATTACGCTGTTGTGGGATTACATTCGCGGGGTGACGGAGGCGAATGCGCCGTTGTTGATGGGTGAGACCCGGGAGATGCGGTTTGCTCAGGAATGATGGGGCTGCTCCGCAGCCCATCGCCGGCAAGCCAGCTCCCACAGGTACAGCGTAATCTCGGAGCCAGCACAGTACCTGTGGGAGCGGGCGTGCCCGCGAACACCGGCGCAGCCGGTGCCGGTCACTGAGCAAGGGCCGCGTCGCGGCCCTATCCCTTCAGCTCATTCTTCTGGACATCCCTAGCTCCATATCGTCAATCAACGCTTTTGCCATCTCACTGAGAATTCGTGCAGCACTACCTGCAATCCGGTCATTCTCCATCTCTGCCTCACTCGTGAGGTGACGAATACAGCCAAGCAACACAGATAACTGCGTGAAGGCATGATTGAAGGGAACGTTTGGCTGCAAGCGGAACAGGTCAAAAGTTTCTATGCCCGCGGTCGAGGATTTCCTTGGATCATCGCTCATATCATTGCTCCTTGATGCGGGTGCTAGTGTGATCTGTCAAAGCGTGGATCGCTCGACACAGAAGGCGAATATTCATGCCCATAGCATCCTGCATAAGCCCAGGACCGCTATCGATTAGTACGGTAGTGGTGTGATCCACTGTCAGGATCAGGGCGCGGAGCAGTTGGTCACATTCTTCGATACCCGGAGGATCTAGAAGTAAGAGATTGGGTGGGTCGAGTTGGAGAAGGGCTGAGGCGGGTGGATCAGGTACGAGCTTTTTCATGATGGAGCTCCCTTGAACAGACCAGGAACTGCCGCCCTCTTCGTCTCAAGGATTTGGGTGGCAGTCGTGCACGGTTTGAGACCCGGGACACATGAATACCGGCCAGGCCGAAGCCTGCCCGCGCACGACCGCCATGAAGCGGTGCCAACACATGTAGTCCGGGGGTCTCAAGCCCGGTCACCTGGAAAGGCGACCCAAGGACGTTATCTCAGGAGGGCTTCCCCGCCTATGTGGCGGCTTCTGACTGGCGTGTAGGATAATTCGCCATGTGAGGTGAACTGAAGCAATTGGCTTCAGGTTCGGAAATTTCTTACAGGCAGATGGCCCTGGCGAGGGCTGCGCCCTCGATCGCAGGCAAGCCAGCTCCCACAAAGGTCTGCGCTGGATTCAAGGCATGCGCTGTACCTGTAGGAGCGGCCTTGTGTCGCGAAAGGGCTGCAGAGCAGCCCCGGCAATTGTGCATCTGCGCTGAAGCACCGGGGGTAACACAGATAATGTGGGAGCGGGTTTACCCGCGAAGTAGACAACTCGGTGCATGGCACCGGCTTCGCCGGTGTTCGCGGGTGAACCCGCTCCCACAGAGATTTTGGATAGCCCGTGAGCAGGTGGTCAGTAGGAAGCCACCACGATGGACACACGCCGGTTCTCGGTACGCCCGGCGCTGGTGCGGTTGTCCGCCACCGGCTGGCTACTGCCAAGGCCGCGGGACTGGATGTTCTGCGCCTGCATGCCCACCTCGACCAGCGCCTTGGCCACGCTCTGCGCCCGGCGCTCGGACAACTGCTGGTTATACGCCGCCTTGCCCGACGCGTCGGCATGCCCATCCACCCGCACGCCCTGGATGCCAACGCCGAGCAGCGCCTTGCCAATGCGCTCGACAATCGCCTGGCTCTGGCTGTTGAGGCTGTCCAGGTCGCTGCCGAACAACACCTTGCCGGACAAATCGTAGGCCCAGCCTTCATCGGTCGGGGTAAAGCCTTCGCGCTTGAGCACGGCAATCTGTTCGGCGGTCAGGCCTTTGGGCGGAGCGCTCTGGCAGCCGGTCAGCGCCAGCACGGCAAGCAACAAGGCCCAAAGGGGGAAACGCAAACGCTGTATCACGGGGTCAACTCCTGTTCTTGACTTCGCTGGCGGACCGCTCCGTCTGCGCCACTTGCCAATGGCCACGGCGCTTGCGCTTGGCCTGGTACATCGCCGCATCGGCGGCATTCAGAAGGCTGGCGGGGTCGGCGCCGTCATCAGGGTAATAGGCAATGCCGACACTCAACGAGGTGGCGATACTGCGGCCACTGTCGAGCTGCACCGGCAGCTTCATGCTGGCAACGATCTTCTCGGCAACGTGCTCGGCGTCCTGACGCGAATGCAACGGCGTCAGCAGCACTGCGAACTCGTCGCCACCCAGGCGCGCCACCAGATCGTGCTCGCGCAGTTGGGCACGCACGCGGTCGGCCACGCTGATCAGCACTTCGTCGCCCACCGCATGGCCGAGGGTGTCGTTGATCTGCTTGAAGTGGTCGCTGTCGAGGAACAGCAGCGCCAGGTGATCCTGCTGCCGTTCGGCATTGCGCACGCTGCGGCTCAGGCGCCCCTCGAAGAAGGCGCGGTTGGGCAGGCCGGTCAGGCTGTCGTGGCTGGCCTGGTGCGCCAGGGTCTGGTTTTCGCTCTGCAGGTGGCTTTGCCACACCTCCAGTTCGTCCAGCAGGGCGTTGAAGTCATTGCCCAGCTCGTTGAGCTCGGCAATCGGCGCTTCCGGCACGCGCCGGTCGAAACTGCGCTCGCGGCGGGCGGCGTGGGCGACACTGGCCAGGCCGCGAAGCGGGCGGACGATATCGCTGAGCAGACGTCGCGAAAGATATTGGGCAGCCAGAGCGCTGAGCACCGTGCAGAACAGGATGCCAGCCAGCCCGCTGAGCAGGAACAGCAACAGGCTACGGCCCTGGCCGACCAGTTCGATGCGCCCGACCTGCTGTTGCTGGTGCGTGATCGGCAGGTTGATTGGCTCATCCAGCAAGGCGGTGGCGACCTGGGCTTCCAGCCGCGCGAGCACGCCGGTATCGCTGCGCTGCCAATGCGCCAGTTGCTCGCCTTCGTTGTTGAAGACCTTGGCCTCGGCGACTTCCTCGGTACTGGCGATCAGCGCCAGCGATTCATTGGCCGCAGCGCTGTCGTCAAACACCACCGCCGCTTCCACGGTGTAGCTGATCGAGCGGGCGATCAGGTGCAGGTTGTCATTGGCGTAAACGCGCAGGGCGAGCACGCCCAGCAGGGTCAGGGATATGCCGGCCAGGCCCACAGCGAGCAAAGCGACGCTGAGGTGGCCACGGCCCAGCACCGAGCGCAGGGTCGGTCGCACGCCCCGTTTGCGGTTTGGTTTCATGGTTGCACCGCCCGCCGCCGCGACAACTGCAGCACGCTGGGGTGAATGCGTACGCCGGAGCGTGCCACCGAGTCGAGGTTGACTTCAAAGGCGACCTGCTGGTCGCTGACCCGCAAGCAGAACAGGCTGCCGACCGTGCACGGGTCGTCTGCCTCGCTGATGCTCAGCACCGGGTGGCCGCTGACGCGCTCGAACAACCGGTCGCGCTGGCCCTGGTCGAGCTTGCCGATGTAGATGGCGTCGCAGGCCTGGGCGACCTGGCTATCGTCTGCCAGCAGCCGCCGCACCTGCAGCGGCCGGCCGGACTCCTGCACATGGCCTTTGATCAGGTCATCGGCGTATTCGGTCGGGCCGACCAGGCACAGGCGCAACGGTGAGGTTTCGACGGGCCAGCGGGCGTAGCTGAAGATGCCCAGCACCACCTGGGTGACGGCCTTGGCACGTTGCTGCGCCTGAACGGCGGTCATGGCGGAGTCTGCCTGGGCCGGGCCTGAGGAAAGGAACAGGGCGGCCAGCAATAGCGAAAGCGCACAGCTCGTCATTCGCCTTGCGGCCACTTTCATGTGGGGAATCTCTTGAGGCCCTTTCCGATATCGGCGCAACGATAGCACATGGCCGCATGCTTGTATGAAAGGCGCGGAGCCTGGAAGCATTTGCGTTCCCTGCAGGAGCGGCCTTGTGTCGCGAAAGGGCTGCAAAGCAGCCCCTTGATCTCTGCTGCGCTGCTGATATCTGGGGCCGCTTTGCGGCCCTTTCGCGACACAAGGCCGCTCCTACAGAGGAGTGCGCCCGGTGTCAGACCTGCTCCAGCATCAACCCGGAAATACGCCGTACCTTGCGCGCGACCGCTTCTTCGAAAATACCCTGGCGAGGCTCGACCAGGCTGAAGCAGTGCTTGGCGCGGGTGATGCCGGTGTATACCAGCTCCTTGGTCAGCACCGGGTTGAGCGCATCCGGCAGCACCAGCGCGGTGTGGCTGAACTCCGAGCCCTGGGACTTGTGCACGGTCATGGCGAATACCGTTTCCACTTCGTTCAGGCGGCTGGGCAGGACGAAGCGCACGCCGCCACTGCCGTCGTTACGCGGGAAGGCCACGCGCAGCAAGGGTTCGCCGCGCTCATCCGGCAGGCGCAGGGCGATGCCGATGTCACCGTTCATCAGGCCCAGGCCGTAGTCGTTGCGGGTCACCAGCACCGGGCGCCCTTCGTACCAGGGCTGCTGGCTGTCGATCAGCCCGGCATTGTGCAGCACCCGGGCCACCCGCTCGTTGAGGCCTTCGACACCCCAGGCGCCGCGGCGTACCGCACACAGCAACTGGAAGTCCTCGAAGCTGTGCAGCACCTTGCCCGCCCATTGCTCCCACGCGGGGTCGTCAATGGCGGTATCGAGGGCCGGGCGGAAGCGCCCAAGGGTGCGCAGGTAACTGCGGTAACCCTGCGGACCGTCGCTGCCGCGGTTGAGTCCGTCGAGCAGCAGGCGGTCGAAGGCGCGATCCTGTTCGTGCTTCAGGGCCAGGCTGTGCACATCGGGAGGCGGCGCGGCCAGCAGGTTGCGCGCCGCATGGGAATCCTGGCGGTTGACCAGCCGGGCCAGCTGGCCAATGCCGCTGCCTTCGCCGAAACGCCGCGAGAAACGCAGCATCACCACCTGCTGGGCCAGCGGGTTGCGCTGCTCATCGCCAGCCTTGAGGCCGCTGCCCGCCAGCGACTCGCCACCGGTCTGCTCCAGCCATGCCTCGGTAGCCGGCGAGTAACAGCCCTCCTCGGCATCCCGGCACAGGTCGCCCAATACCGCGCCGGCCTCGACCGAGGCAAGCTGGTCCTTGTCGCCCAGCAGTACCAGGCGTGCCCGTGGCGGCAGGGCATCGAGCAGGTTGGCCATCATTTCCAGGTCGATCATCGACGCTTCGTCGACCACCAGCACGTCCAACGGCAGCGGGTTGCCGGCATGGTGGCGGAAGTGCCGCGAACCGGGGCGGCTGCCGAGCAAGCGGTGTACCGTGCTGACCTCGGTGGGGATCTGACCGCGCACCTCGGGGCTGACCTGCAGGCGCTCGACCTGCTGGCCGATGGATTCGGTCAGGCGCGCGGCCGCCTTGCCGGTCGGCGCGGCCAGGCGAATGCGCAGTGGCCTGCCCTGCTCCACCGCCGGCGCCTGCAGCAAGGCCAGCAGGCGGACCACGGTAGTCGTCTTACCGGTGCCGGGGCCGCCGGTGATGATGCTGAAACCGGCGCGGGTGGCCAGTGCACAGGCGAGCTTCTGCCAGTCCACCTGGCCAGCCGGCGCACCACCGTCGAACAGCTGCGCCAGACGGCCAGGCAGGTCGCCCGGCGGCGCTTCGACCTGGGACAGGCGCTGGCGTAGGGTATGGTCGATGCGCCGCTCGTAACTCCAGTAACGGCGCAGGTACAGGCGCTCGCCGCTGAGCACCAGAGGCCGCGCTTGCTGGCCCGGGGTATCACCGGCCGCCACCAGCGGGCTGGCGGCAATGCGCTGGCGCCAGGTGTGCAGGTCGAGGTTGGCCAGCAACTGCGAAGGCAGCAGCAAGGGGCCGGTCAAGGCATCGCCTTCAGGTGGCAACGACAGGGCGAAATCGGGCTCGGCCAGGGTTTGCTGCAGGTCGAGGCAGACATGGCCGTGGCCCAGTTGATGGCTGGCCAGGGCGGCGGCCAGCAACAACAGGGGGTCGCTACCGGGGGCTCGCTCTTCCAGGAAAGATACGAACGCACGGTCCAGGGCACGCAGCCAGCCTCGCTCCACCCAGCGGTCGAGCAGTTGCAGCAGGTCGCCGCTGTCATGCTGTGGCGCCAGTGCGAGCAGGTGCTCGGCGTGCAGCGGGGTGGGCAACAGGTCGACGAGGCTCCGGCTCATATCACGGCTCCAGCAAACAGGTCCTGCTGTACGGGCGGGTGCTCGCCACGGAACAGCGCATCGAGGCTTTCGATCAGCTCACGCGGTGGCTTGGCGTGGTAAACGCCGTGGCCGCTACTGCTGGCGCCTCGCAGGAAGATGAACAGGGCGCCGCCGACATGGCGGTCGTAGTCGTAGTCAGGCAGGCGGGCGCGCAACTGGCGATGCAGGGCCAGCAGGTACAGCACGTACTGCAGGTCGTAGCGATGTTCGAGGATGGCCTTTTCCATGGCCAGGGCATCGTAGGCCTGGATATCCGGCCCCAGCCAGTTGGATTTGTAGTCGGTCACGTAGTAACGCCCGTCCAGCTCGAAGGCCAGGTCGATGAAACCCTTGAACATGCCATTGAGCAAGGTCGGCTGTGCCGCCGGCCGCGCCAGGCCGCGGTGGGTGTGACGTACCACCAGGCGGTCGAGCTGTTCGGCATCGACCTGATGGCTGGCGAACCAGAACTCCATTTCGATCTGGTAGTGGCGCAACTGCCCGAGCGTCACGCCAAGGTCGCTGCCCGGTAACGGCAACGCTTCGCCCAGCAGGCGCTGCAGCCATTGGGTCAGGGTGGAGATCCAGCCGGTCCAGTCGCGACGATTGCAGCGCTGGCCAACGGTTCGCTCGATCAGCTGTGTATTGCTGCTGACCTGGCTGAAGCCCTCGCGGCCAACCCATTCCAGCAAGCCATGCAGAAAGGTGCCGGGGTTTGGCCCGCGCGGGAAGCGGTGGATGTCGCCACTGTCGGCCGGGACCTCGCGCAGCACCTGAGTATCGACCACTTCATCATCCAGTAACTGTTGGGCCTGGGAGCTGTCGGCACCGAGGGTCTGGTCGCCGACGCGCAGGGCACTGTACGAGGCAATCCACCAATGCTCGGCGCCCGCTGCGCGGCGCGGCTTGCGGGCAGGCAGCAGCTCACGCTCGGCGTGCGGCATGCGATACACCTGCTCATCTGCCGGCGGCAGGCCCGGGCAGCTGATGTGCGGGCACGTTGCAGCCAAGGCCTGCAACCAGTCCGTCAGTTGTTGCGAGCTCGGCAGGGCGAGGCCACCTCCCAGCAGGTAGCCGAACGCAGAGCGGTGCAGTTGCGAGCTCTTCTGGTTGCCCCGCTTGAGGTCGGCGACACCCAGCCAGCAGGCATGCTGGGCACGGGTCAGGGCCACATAGAGCAGGCGCAAGTCTTCGGCCAGGCGCTCATCGTCGGCGCGCTCGATCTGTTCCTGGTCTGGGGTGAGGGTGAGATGGGCGTTGCCCTGGCTATCATGCCAGGCCAGCGGCAGGCGGCTGCCGTCCACCGGTTTGCTGGTGCAGATGAACGGCAGGTAGACCAAGGGGTATTCCAGGCCCTTGGACTTGTGAATGGTCACCACCTTTACCAGTTGCTCATCACTCTCCAGCCGCAGTATCTGCTCTTCACCAGCCTGGCCGGAACTGGCCAGATGTTCGGCCAGGTGGCGGATCAGCGCCTGTTCGCCGTCCAGTTCACCAGCGGCCTGCTGCAACAGTTCGGCCAGGTGCAGCAGGTTGGTCAGCACCCGCTCGCCATCGCTGCGGCGGATCAGGGTACGCGGCAACTGGAAGTCATGCAGCAGGTGCCGAAGCATCGGCAGCACGCCCTGGCGCTGCCAAGTGTCGCGGTAACGGCGAAAGCGCATGACCCAGTCTTCCCAGACCCGCTCGTCCTGGTTCAGGCGGTCCAGCGCAGCCAGCGACAAATCGAGGGTGAGGCTGGCCAGGGCGGCCTTGAGCAGGCGCTCCGAATCGGGCTCGGCGCAGGCTTTGAGCCAGGCCAACAGGTCGTGGGCCTCCTGGGCGGCGAATACCGAGTCCTTGTCGGACAGATACACACTACGCACCTCGCGCGCGGCCAGTTCGGCGCGGATCATTTGCGCTTCATGGCCATCGCGCACCAGGATGGCGATGTCCGATGGCAGGCACGGGCGCAGTTCGCCCTCGGCATTCTGAAAACCCGCCGTGCCCTGTTGGCCACCATTGAGCAAGGCGACGATATGGCTGGCGCAACTGGCTGCCAGCTGCTGGCGGTATACGCTGCCGGAGACCGGCTCTTCGCTTTGCAGTTGCCAGCACTGCAGGGCTGCGCAAGCTTCACCATCGATCAACAGCTGCTCGCCACGGCCTTTGGCGCGCACCTCGATGAACGGCAGCGGGTTGTCATCGGCCTCGCGGAACAGGAATGCGCCGCGCCCTGCCTCCCGCGCCTCGGCCTGCAGGAACACCTGGTTGACCGCCGCGACCATGGCTTTGCTGGAGCGGTAGTTGGTGCCAAGGCTGTGCAGGCGACCACTGGTGGCACGGCGGGCGGCGAGGTAGGTGTAGATGTCGGCACCACGGAAGGCATAGATCGCCTGCTTGGGGTCGCCGATCATGAACAGGCCGGTTTCGGCGCGGTTTTCGCTGATCTGGTAGATGCGCTCGAAGATGCCGTACTGCACCGGGTCGGTGTCCTGGAACTCGTCGATCAACGCCACCGGGAACTGCTCGCGGATCAGGCTGGCCAGGCGCTCTCCGGCCTCGCTGGCCAAGGCGTGCTGCAGGCGCAGGAGCATGTCGTCGAAACCCATTTCCGCGCGCCGACGCTTCTCCACTTCGAAGCGCGCCGATACCCAGTTGGCGGCGTGCTCGAGCAACGAGGCATCCGGGCTGTCCAGAGCCTGCAACTGTTGCTGCAAGCTCTGCATGGCGTCGAGGGCCGGGTGCTCGGGTGGTGCGCCCTTCCAGGCTTCGGCCATACCCGCCGGAGTCAGGCGGGTGAAGCCGGTGCCCAGGTCGAGTTCCGCCAGTTGGTCGTCCGCGGCCCAGGCGCAAAGCTTGTCGAACCAGGGTTCGAAGTAACGAGCCTGCATCTTGCGGCCATCGACCTGTTTGGCGGCCAGCGCATCCCGGCAGATCTGCCGCAGTTCTTCGGCCCATTGCGCCCAAGGCGCCTTGAGCCGGGCCAGCTGCTCGCCACGCTGCTGCAGCGATGCCTTGATCAGTGCCGCAGGCTCTGGCCCGTCCTGCTGCGCGCGCACGCGACCGAACAGCGGGCGTATCCGCGGCAGCAAGGCATCGGGGCTGCCCCAGTGGGCGCGCACCCAGGCCAGCGCATCACCTTGCATGCCATAGCAGAAGCGTCGCCAGTAATCGCGCATGACCTGGCCCAACAACTCGCTGTGGTCGGTTTCCAGGGTCTGGGTGAACAGGCTGCCGCTGTCGAAGGCATGTTCGCGCAGCATGCGCTGGCACCAGCCGTGGATGGTCGATACCGCAGCCTCGTCCATCCACTGCACGGCGATTTCCAGGCGCCCGGCACAGCGTGGCCAGGCTTCTTCCGGGTAGTCGTCACGCAGCTGGTGCAGCAGCGGGTCCGCCGCCTCCAGCTCGCCACGGAAGAACCGCGCAGCTTCGGCCAGGCGGGCGCGGATACGTTCGCGCAGCTCTTTGGTGGCGGCGTCGGTGAAGGTCACCACGAGGATCTGCGGTGGCAGCAGTTCGCGATCGAAACCCTGCTCGCCGCCGTGACCGAGGATCAGGCGCAGGTAAAGCGCCGAAATGGTGAAAGTCTTGCCCGTGCCGGCGCTGGCCTCGATCAGCTGGCTGCCATGCAGGGGGAAACTCAGTGCCAGGGGACGGTCCTGGGTCATGCGCCTTTCTCCGGGTTGCCCAGGGCCTGCCACGGGGCGTTGAACAATGGGCGGTACAAGGCTTCGCACCAACCTTCGAAGGTTTCATCAGCGGTGAGAGCGGCGAAATCGCGATACTGTCGGGCCAGGGCGATGCTTTCACTGCGCTCGCCGAAGCTGGTGCGCTCGTCACCTTCGTACGCGCGGGCTGCAGCAGCCAGGGCTTTGTCGCTATCGTCCTGGGCCAGCCAGGCGAACGCAGTCTTGGCCGCGACCGGCAATGGCGCATTCATCGCCGCCTGGCGGGCTACCAGCAGGTCGCCCAGCAACTGCGCCGCCTGCGCTTGCGGCAGTGGCGCGAGCAGCAGGGTCAGGTCGCTGGCCACCAGTGCGCTGTTGTAGGGGTAGCCCGCCGCGCAGGCCGCCAGGTGCGTGACCCAGGGCGCGATCAGGCGGTGCCACTTGAGGGCGTTACGCCCGGCACTGATAGTGTTGGGGACCGTGGTTATGCTGAGCAGGCTTTGGTCATCCGCCTGAAACACCCGCCCAAGCCAGCCTTCGAGGCAGTGCGAGCCGTGCTCGAAATGCACAGGCAATGCCCCCTCGACCAGTTGTGGCCAGCGTTGCAATAACTGGCGGTGGCGTTGCAGCAGGTCTGGCAGGGGTTCGATCAGCTCGCGCTGCAGCAGCTCGCCGAAGCCGGCCAGGGGCAGCACGCCGCAGGCCTGCAAGCGCCGGGCCTGGGCCTGCAGGGCCTGTTCGGCATTGTCCGGCTCGGCCAGCGCTGCACCCAGCAGGCTTTCACTGGCGCCGTACCGTTGCAGCGTATCGAGGACGAAGGGTTCCTCGTCCGGGGTCGGTGCTGCCAGCGCTTCGAAGTACACCTTCAGGCGCTGACTGAAGAAGTGCCGCACAGGGTGGCGCAGGAAATCACTCAACTGGGCCAGGCTCAAAGCCTCATCAGCATGATAAGGCGGCAGGCCGGGGTCACCCTGCTCCTCTTCGTGGCCTTGCTGGTGCAGTACCTGCCATTCGTGAGCAAAGCTGAACAGCGGGCTGTCTTTCTGGAAGTAACGTGGGCTGAAAGGTTGCAGCGGATGCTCCTGGGTCAGTGCGTGCAGCAGTTGCTCGCCCGGCTCTGCTGGCTGCCCCGGCTCCACAGTTGCCAGCTGCCAGCCGGCGGCAAGGTGGTCGCGCAACTGGCCGATCAGGACCGAGGCCGGGCGTTCGCTGTTGTCGCGGATGCTGCGCCCGACCCAGCTGACATACAGCTGGTCGCGGGCCGATAACAGCGCTTCGAGCAGCAGGTAGCGGTCATCCTCACGGCGCGAGCGGTCACCAGGGCGGTAGTCGCTGGCCATCAGGTCGAAGTCCAGCGGCTGCTGGGCGCGGGGATAATCGCCGTCGTTCATGCCCAGAAGGCAGACCACCCGGAACGGGATGGCGCGCATCGGCATGAGGGTACAGAAGTTGACCGAGCCGGCGAGGAAGCGCTGGGACAACTTGCCCTGGTCGAGGCCCGAGAGCCAGGCTTCGCGCACTACGGTCAGCGGCAATGGGTCTTGCAGACCGACGGCTTCGCACACTTCAAGCCAGCTGTCACGCAGATCCTGCAGCTGCATCAGCAGGAACTCGTCGCGCTCGCCTTCGGCCAGGAAAAACACTTGCAGCAAGGCATGCAGCCGCTCGCCCCACTGGCTGACAGTGGCAGGCTCGGACAAGGCCTGGCTGGCTACTTCGAGGGCGTCGAGCAATGCGACCAGCGGGCCGATCAGTGCCGCATCCAGGCCACCGATTTCATCGTAGGGTTCGATGCCGTCACAGGCCTCGCCCAAGCCTACGGCATAACCCAGCAGCATGCGCCGCAGGCCGAACCGCCAGCTGTTCTGTTCCAGCCCTGCGGGCAGGCCCAAGCTGGCCCGCTGCTCGGCATTGAGGCCCCAGCGGATGCCGGCCCCCTCGATCCAGCGGTGCAAGGTGGGCAGGTCGTTTTCACGAATGCCGAAACGGGCGCGGACTGCCGGCACGTCCAGCAGGTCGAGCACTTCGCTGACCGCGAAGCGGCTGTCCGGCAGTTTGAGCAGGTGCTCGAGAGCAATCAGCAAAGGTTCGCGGCCACGCTGGCCCTGGTCGGCCAGGGTGAACGGGATGTAGCGCGGATCGTTGCGCTGCAACTGGCCGAATACGGCGCGAATATGCGGCGCGTAGGTATCGATGGCCGGCAGCATGACGATCACATCACGTGGGCGCAGGGTTGGGTCGGCGCTGAACCGGGCCAGCAGCTGGTCGTGAAGGATCTCCACTTCACGTTGCGGGCTGTGGGCGATGTGGAAGCGGATCGAGCGGTCCTTCGCCGGCTCGACTGGTTGCCAACGCTCGCGGGTTTCGGCGAGCGGGCGCAGCTCGAGGATGTCGTCCTGCAACTGGCTGAGCAGCGTGGTGGGCGAGCCGTCACTGAACAGGTCAATGCGGCCGTCGCTGAATACGCCCTGGTAACTGCCAGGGTCATCGTAGCTGTCGAGGAGGTTGATGTAGTCGCGGCCTTGTTTACCCCAGGCAGCCAGCAAGGGGTGGGCATGCTGGTGCAGCGACTGGTCGTCCAGCTGCAAGGGCATGCCCTGCTTGCGTTGCTGGCGCTTGTACTGGTGGCGCAGCAGGTCCTTGTCGGCAACGATATCGGCCCAGTGGTGGCGGCAGGGGTTGTGCACACATAGCAGCACCTGGCTGAAGCGTGCCAGGCCCGCCAGTGCCTCAAGGGCCTGGGCTGGCAGCGAGGATATGCCAAATATGATCACCCGGGCCGGCAGACCGGCAGGTGCCTGCTCCAGGCTGTTGATCCGTTCGATGAAACGCTGATGTACCCCGGCGCGGCTTTGCTCCATGCCTTGCTCGCCAACATCATCCAGCAATGCACGCCACAGCTCGGCCTGCCAGCGGTTGCCCGCGGGCAGCGCCTTGCGCTCGCCGCGGGCGGTATTGAGGATATGCTCGCCAGCGGCCCAATCCTTGAGCCAGTCGGCGCGGTAGACCTGATACTGGTCGAACAGGTCGGCCAGGCGCTCGGCGAGCTGGTAGCGCTTGCGCAGGTCGCTGTCGTCGGTGAGGAAGCGCCGCAGCGGCTCGAAATGCGGGCGTTCGATCAGAGCCGGAAGCAGGCGCATCAGGCGCCAGGTCAGCGGTGCCTTGTCGAGCAGGGAGACTTCGGGAATTTCGTCGCGGCCCAGCACGCTGCGGTACAGCTGCCACATGAAGCTGCCTGGCAGTTGCACGTCGATGGCCGCAGCGATGCCGCAGCCGCCCTGGTCATCGTCCCGAGGGTCTTCGGCAAGGGCCAGCTTGAGCCATTGAGCGATGCCATTGCTTTGCACCAGGGCGATTTCGTTTTCCAGGGGCGCCAGGGGATAACGACGCATCCAGCTCACCACCAGGCTGCGCAGGTCGTCGAGGCGGTTGCCGTGGACGATCATGAAGCCGGGGTGGAGGTGAGTGGTGTTGGGCATCGGGAGGTCTCTGGCAGGCACTGGTGGCTGAGGGGGAACGATATCATGCGAATGCCTGAAAGGGCCGAGTGCCATCAGGCTGACGCGATTCCTGACTATTGCTGCGACTCCTGGGAGCGGCTTTAGCCGCGAAGCAGGCAGCGCGGTGGATGGCACCGGCTTTGCCGGTGTTCGCGGGTGAACCCGCTCCCACAGAGAAGGGTTGTGCAGGCC
>Ga0247820_10001016_pt1 | contig 15791 bp, 13 predicted proteins | sample 13C_Glucose_Day1_2_FD_192480 | JGI IMG/M metagenome (GOLD analysis project Ga0247820, IMG submission 192480) | Soil microbial communities from agricultural site in Penn Yan, New York, United States - 13C_Glucose_Day14 | ecosystem: Environmental > Terrestrial > Soil > Agricultural land | place...
GGCCGCGGCCTTGTGCGCGGCGATGCCGGCCGGGGTCTGCCAGTCGGCGCAGCGTACCGCGGTGTGGGCTTCGAACATCGCGGTGGGGACGGGGAACGGGGACACGGTGACGCTGCTCCACAGGGTGTAGAGGGGTGCGCCGTTGCCGTCCTGTGCGGCCAGCAGCGCCGAGGTCAGCAACGGCCAGGTGTGCTGGTCGCCGGCCAGGGCTCGGGTGGCCTCAAGGGCCATGGCGCCGTCGAGTTCGCCGCCCGGCGTGACACCCTCGACGGGTGCGATCCTCAGCGGCTTCGCTTCCAGCGTGTCGATCAGTGTGTCGAACGCCGCCTGCGGGTCGCCCGCTCCGAACGGGCACACCGCGGTCCCTTCGGTGCGGCAGGTCTCGAACCATGCGTTGAGCGTCCGTTCGCTTGCCACGGCGACGTCGTTCAGGAAGGGGAGGGGGTTGCCGAACCACTTGTCGGTGTCGACGGGCGCGTCGAGCACCATCTGGCGGACGCGGTGAGGGAAGAGGGTGGCGTACATCGGGCCGACCACGGTGCCGTAGGACAGGCCGTAGTACGTGATCTTGTCCTCGCCGAGCGCGGAGCGGACCTGGTCGATGTCGCGGGCCACGTTGTCGGTGGACAGGCCGGCCAGGAACTTCTTGCTCTGGTGTTCGGCGCAGCCGTCGGTGAACGCGGCGGCATCGGCCAGCAGCCGCGGCAGGGGTTTGCCCCCGGGGACGGCCGGGTCGAAGGCGGTGCCGGCGGCGTCGGCTCGCTGCTCGTCGGTCAGGCAGCGAACGGCCCGCGATTGGCCGACGCCGCGCGGGTCCATGGCGATGACGTCGAACCGGGCGAGCACCTCGGCTGAGAAGGCGCCGGGAGTGCCGGCTGTCTTGGGCAGATTGCGCAGTGTCTCGGTGGCGGAGACTCCGGGGCCGCCCGGGTTGAAGAGCAGGCTGCCGATGCGCTGGTCGGGATCTGTGGCCCGGTGCCGCATGACCGCGAGCGGGATCTGCGCGCCCTCGGGCTCGGTGTATTCCTGCGGCACCTTGATCGTGGCGCACTCGAGGTTCTTCCCGCACGAGCTCCACGCGAGTGGGTCCGGGGACGGGGCGGAGGCCGACGTGGCTCCTGCGGACGCGCCGCGCGTCCCCGAAGCGCCGGGCGAACACCCGGTCAGGGCCATGAGTGCTGCGGCGAACGCCACCCCGTACCGGGCGGCGGGCCTTGACCTCGACTGGATCATGAGGATCTTCCTTTCTCCGTACTCGTGACGTTCACGTCGAGGGGTCAGCGTCCGGCCGCGTCGAGCAGCGGGGAGTACCGCAGGCGGAGCGCGCGCTCCATGCTCGCCAGTACGGCTCCGCCCCCCAGTGCGAGGTTCAGCCAGATCGGCAGGTGGATCGGCGATTCGAACGTTCCGACCCGCTGCATGACGGGGGGAATGCGGGAGAGGGGTTCGGCGAGCTGCACCAGGTTCAGGCCCACCCCGATGACGAGCAGCAGCACCGATCCGATGCCGATCGCCCGGCTCAGTCCCGGATGGCGGGCGCCGAAACGCGCCCGCCGTCCCTCCGCCGAGGCCGGGTCGGGCGTGAGCTGACGCGGCTCTCCGTCCCGGGGGCGGTAGTGGCAGCGTTTGATGCCGTAGTCGCTCATCGCCACCTCGATGACACCCCCGTCGACAGGGAAGGCCGCGGGCAGTTTCGACTCGGCCACGTGCCTGCCGTCCAGGAACAGATGCGCCCGGATCCTGCTGTTGTCCAACCGCGCCCAGTGCCGTACGTCGACGGCGTGCAGGCGGGCGTGCCCGTCGGCACCGGGAAGCCGTAGCCAGAACAGGGAGCGCAGGGGGAGCTGCCACCAGTGGAACCGCTGTAGCTCCCTGCCGTCTCCCGGCTTGAGGCGCTTCGATGCCGCCCACTGCTTCCACGCCATGCTTCGCCCAACCCCTTCGCGTACCGGCCGCACCTCACTAGTACAGCGTGTTAGCGGGACGGTAGCACACTGTACTAGTACGGCGTACTAGTACAGTGGGGAATCAGGAGAAGCGAAGGGGAGCGGGTATGGAAACGCGCGAGAAGATCCTCCAGGCCGCTGCGGAGATGCTCGCCGAGGACATGGCGGCGAAGCTGAGCGTGCGAGCGGTCGCCGCGCGTGCGGGAGTGAGCACCGGCTCGCTGAGGTTCCACTTCCCCACCCAGCGCGCCCTGCAGGACAGCCTGCTCGCGCGGATCTACGATCACCTGCTGCCCGGCGACCCGATCCGGGACCGGACGCTGCCGCCCCGTGAACGGCTGCTGAACTGTCTGCGGCAGGTCCTCGCTCCGCTCGGCACCAGCGAAGACGCGCGAACCGCATGGGGCACGATGTATCGGACCTTCATCGAACCCGAGCCGACCGAACAGGTACGCGCCGCTTACCTCCGCCTCGAACGGGAGTCGGAGCGCCGGGTCGAACACTGGCTGACCGTGCTCGAGGAGGAGGGTGCTCTCTCCCCGGGGGACCACACCCGCAACCTCAAGTTCCTTCTCACGGTCCTCAACGGGCTCTCGGTCGAACGCGCCCTGCCCTCCCGCGAATCCGTCCTCGTCGCCGAGACCGAGACCCTCAACGCCGCCGTCGACCACGTCCTCTCCACCGGCCCCGCACCACCCGCCGGGCCGACTCGGCCGTGAAGCGAATCGGCCACCCCTCTGCGCCGGTTCCCCCGACGCGGAGGCGCGAGTCCTGCCACATCGGCGCGAAGGCCCGCTGCACCCTCTCCTCCCGTCCGGGGCCGCCGGCAGGAGGGACGTGCGATGTCCCGCGACGACATCGTTGATCTGCTGCCCCGCCATCCCATGGGGGAGCAGCCCTTACGCTGGGAGCGCCCCCCTGCTTCCCGAAACATTATGCTTCGGCGGGGTCGATATCTGTGCCCGCGAGCTGAGATTTCAACGGAACAGGCAGACAAATTTTCTACCCCATTAAGTGGGGTGGGATTCTTCGCCGCCCACAGGCCGCTGTGACGTGCTACTGTCGAAGTCAGTTGCAGTTGTGGTTCCCAAAACTTCAAGCGCCGTCCGGTCGGCACCTGTGCCGCCGGAAGTGCTTTTGTTATCCGGTTCTTTTTCCGGGCGGGGTGATCATTGCGGCGACACGGGGCCCGCACAGTGCGGATCCCGATGCACTGCCCCTAAGGAGAAATGACATGGCTGCTGGTACCGTGAAGTGGTTCAACGCGGAAAAGGGTTTCGGCTTCATCGAGCAGGACGGTGGCGGCGCCGATGTGTTCGCCCACTACTCGAACATCGCCGCCCAGGGCTTCCGTGAGCTGCTGGAGGGCCAGAAGGTGACCTTCGACATCGCGCAGGGCCAGAAGGGCCCGACGGCCGAGAACATCGTTCCCGCCTGACGCTGACTGTCGCGTACGTGTAGCTGGGGCCCGCGTCCTTCGGGGTGCGGGCCCCAGCTACTCGCATTTTCCCGCAGTGGTTTCGCCTGCGGACGGCGACCAGGAAACCCGTAGGCTCACCGTATACGGAGCATCCTTCAGGGGCGCACGCATCCCTTCTGGATGCATCGCGGTGGACCCCCGGGCATTGTGTCCGCTTCGCTTCACTCATTCCAGCTCCTGTACCCGCACGGATTTTTCGTCGGTCAGATACGCTTTCGCATTCCACCGGTCCATTCTTGCAATTCTCTGTGCTGCTGATCGCTGCGGGAATTCCTTGACATGTGCCGCATCGAGGAAGGTTCCGCATGAACCGCACACGCACGAACGACCGCTTCACCCGCACCCGTAACGGCAGTGCCGAATCCGGAAGGGGCGGCAGCCGATTCGGTTCGTCGGCCAGAAGCCGCTCCGCCGGGCCGAGCCGGTCCGGTGGTTACGGCCGCCGGCCCGGCGCGGTCCAGGGGGATTTCGCGCTGCCCAGGACGATCACTCCCGCGCTCCCCGCCGTGGAGGGCTTCGTCGATCTCGACATGCCCGGGGCGCTGCTGGGCGCACTCCGCTCGCAAGGCGTGACCGTACCCTTCCCGATCCAGGCCGCGACCCTGCCGAATTCCCTCGCCGGCCGCGACGTATTGGGCCGTGGCCGCACCGGCTCCGGCAAGACCCTCGCTTTCGGGCTGGCGTTGCTGGCCCGTACGGCCGGGCAGCGCGCCGAGGCCGGGCAGCCGCTGGGGCTGATCCTCGTACCCACGCGTGAGCTGGCGCAGCAGGTCACCGACGCGCTCGCCCCGTACGCCCGTTCCGTGAGGCTGCGGCTGGCCACGGTGGTGGGCGGGATGCCGATCGGCCGGCAGGTGAGTGCGCTGCGCGGGGGCGCCGAGGTCGTCGTCGCCACACCGGGACGCCTCAAGGACCTCATCGACCGTGGCGACTGCCGGCTGCACCAGGTTTCCATCACCGTCCTCGACGAGGCCGACCAGATGGCTGACATGGGCTTCATGCCGCAGGTCACCGCCCTCCTCGACCAGGTCCGCCCCGAAGGCCAGCGCATGCTGTTCTCCGCCACTCTCGACCGCAACGTCGACCTGCTCGTGCGCCGCTACCTCAGCGACCCCGTCGTGCACTCCGTCGACCCCTCGGCCGGCGCGGTCACGACGATGGAGCACCATGTGCTCCACGTTCACGGCGCCGACAAGCACACGGCAATCACCCAGATCGCCGCACGCGACGGCCGCGTGATCATGTTCCTCGACACCAAGCACGCCGTCGACGGCCTCACCGAACACCTCCTGAACAGCGGGGTACGGGCCGCCGCCCTGCACGGCGGGAAATCACAGCCTCAGCGCGCCCGCACGCTGGCACAGTTCAAGACCGGACACGTCAACGTGCTGGTGGCGACCAACGTCGCGGCGCGCGGCATCCACGTCGACAGCCTCGACCTCGTCGTCAACGTCGACCCGCCGACCGACCACAAGGACTACCTCCACCGTGGCGGCCGTACCGCCCGCGCAGGAGAGTCCGGCAGCGTCGTCACCCTGGTCACCCCCAACCAGCGCCGCGGCATGACCCGCCTCATGGCAGCGGCCGGCATCGTCCCGCAGACCACCCAGGTCCGCGTCGGCGAAGAGGCACTGCACCGCATCACCGGCGCCCAGGCCCCCTCCGGCACCCCGGTCGTCATCACCGCACCGGTGGTCGAACGCCCCAAGAAGCGCGGCGCCGTCGCACGCGGCCGACGCCGCCCCGTCTCGGCGGCCCGCCGCGCGCCCGTACGGCAGTCCACCGCCGGTGCGGCGGCATAGAACCTTGGTGATCAGGAAGCCGGCCCAACACCGCAGGAGGCACCCTTTGACGCTGGACCAGACGCAGTTCCGCCCGGCGAGCGCCCACCCCGCGTACAGCAGGGTGGCCGACACCATGGAAGCAGCCGGACCGCAGGTCTGGAAGGACATGACCGTGGAGGTGGCACTGTCCGTGATGGCCGCCGCCCGTACAGGTCAGCTGGTCGTCTGCGACGAGGACGGTATGTGCACCGGCCTGGTCACCCGAGACCGGCTCACGGCCGTTCGTGACGGTTCCGGATACACGGACCGGCTCCGCCTGCGTGACGTCGCCGACGTCTTCTGGCCCTTCGTCTCGCCGCCGGCCACGAGGGCCGAAGCCGAGCGTGCGATGCGCTGCCGCCGGCTCGGGGCCCCGCCCGCTGTCCGCCTCACGTACGGACAGGTGTGAGCCGAACCGCCGAGCGGTGAGGCCGCACCGGCGGGGGCGCATTCCAGGGGGCGTAGCAACACTGCGGGTGAGTTGATCAAGCCGCGAGCAGTTCAGACAGACGCTCGGCTGGGGTCTCCCAGTCGGGCGTCTGCGTGGGCGACTTTGGAGTTCGGTGCCGGCGGCGTCCAGGTCCTCGCGGGTGCGGCGGGACAGGTCGGTGTCCTTGGGGAAGTACTGCCGCAGCAGGCCGTTGGTGACGCGGATGCCTGCCGGCCGGCGAGCCAACGCTTGCCGGTGCGGCGGGTTGCCGATGATCCGGCAGGCTTTCCGTGTTCCCTCTTCCGAGATTCACGAGCCGGAGGTGTTCCTCCCGCTCAGGGTCCGGCCTCCTGGGTCTCTGAAGACCGCCGGTCCTTCCGGATCCCGAAGTCCCTCGCACCCCTTGGACTGGGGTGTCGCGATGACCACTGGAACGGAAGCGTGCCGGTCGGGCCTCTGTGTCGTGGTCGGTGAGTCAGTGGTCGGAGTAGCTGAAGTTGCCCACGGTCCAAGCACTGACGTCCTCGATCGCGACGCGGTACATCCCGCCTGTCTCCGGGATCCCCACCGGACCCTGCAGGATCCGGGCGACGTGGAAATGCAGATGCGTGGGCGGTCCGTCTTTCCTCGCGGGGGTGTCGAAGACGGCGGAGAACTCGCCCAGGTCGGCGGAGTCCGTCAGCACCTCCGACACCCTCTGCCTCCACATGGCTTCCGGTGCCAGCCGACCGGTGATGACAGCACCACTGGTGACCACGGTCAGGGACATCTGATTGCTCTGCTCGGACTCCACAAGGGCGGCTATCGCAACGAGCAGCTCGTCAGGCTTCGGCATGAGATCGCATTCTATGCACCAGCGGGATCCTCATCGTCGAACCGCAGTAAATCTATGGTCGCTGGAGTAGACATTCGATGTCACCGTGGTTATGGTTTCTTGCGTGGACGAGGTCGAGTAAGGCCCGGCAGACACGAACTGCCGGGCAGTAGTCCGCGTATGGCAGTGCGGTCGCAGTACCAGTAGTGCGCAGTCCCTGTTCGCAAGTGATTGGTTCCGAGGGAAGAACGGAGGAGTCGAGCGCCATCAGGATCGCCCGGGCGGAAGACGCGAGCCCGGGTACCGCAGGACATCGATAGGTAGGTGGTCTCCGGTCACGCATCCGCGATCCCCGCACCCCCGCCGGAGTATCAGGCGGCCGGGCGGACACAGAAGGCCGGCGCAGTACCAGGGCCGGCAGATGGTGTTGCAGTTCCTTCGGGGCCTTGGTGCCAAGCGGCACCAAGGCCCCCTCCACGCGTTCCGCAGCAAAGGTGGATGACAGCAGACGAGTCGCTGGGATCAACCTGCAGTTCCTGTACCAGGGCGAGTCCCTCACCGCGGGCGGCCCCTACAGCCAACTGCCGTGGCGGCCGGGTGTGCTCACCCTGCGGCGTTGCCCCTCCGGCTGACGGCACCGGCGGTTCCGCCGGTCAGGTCAGGGCGTTCACGCCGGTCAGGGCGCGGCCGATGATGAGCTTCTGGACCTGGCTGGTGCCTTCGTACAGGGTCAGCACCCGTGCGTCGCGCAGGTACTTGCCGACCGGGTACTCGTCGATGAAGCCGTAACCGCCGAAGACCTGGAGGCAGTTGTTGCTCACCCGGACCGCCGTCTCGCTCGCGTGGTACTTCGCGGCGGAGGCGTCGGTGGCGTACTCCTTCGGGGAGGCGCCGGCGTCCGCCATCCGGGCCACGTGGTGGGTGAGCAGCCGGGCGGTCTGCACGTCGACGGCCGAGTCCGCGAGGAGCTCCTGGACCAGCTGGAAGGAGGCGATCGGCCTGCCGAACTGGGTGCGCTCCGTGGAGTAGCGCACCGCCGCGTCGAGTGCGCCCTGGGCGAGGCCGACCGCGCCGGCCGACACCGATATCCGGCCGCGGGAGAGGGCGCCGAGCGCGATGCCCAGGCCCCGGTCCACCTCGCCGAGGCGGGCCGAGTCGGGCACGCGCACCGACTCGTAGGTGAGTTCGGCGGTCGCCTGGCCCCGCAGGCCCAGCTTGCCGTGGATCTCCGTGGCGGTGAATCCCGGCGTGTCCGTCGGGACCAGGAAGGCCGTGACGCCCTTCTCGCTGGTCCGGGCGAACGTCAACGCCACCGCGGCGACGGTGCCGTTGGTGATGAACATCTTGCCGCCGTCGATGATCCAGTCGTCGCCGTCGCGCTTCGCGCGGGTGGTGAGGGAACCCGCGTCGGATCCGGTGCCCGGCTCGGTGAGGGCGAAGCAGCCGAGCGCCTCACCCGACGCGAGCCGGGGCAGCCAGCTCTCCTTCTGCTCGTCCGTGCCGTGCGACGCGATGGTCTTGGAGACCAGCCCCAGCGAGACCGACACGATGCCGCGCACCGACGAGTCGCCCCGGCCCAGCTCCTCGGTGACCAGGACGTACGACAGCATGTCGGCCTCGACGCCGCCGTACTGCTCGGGAAGCATCAGTCCGAGGATGCCGAGGTCGCCGAGGCGCTTGGCGATACCGGGGTCGACCCGCTCGGCCCGGTCCCAGTCGCGGGTGTGCGGCACGATCTCGTTGTCGACGAACTCCGCCGCCAGGGCGCGGAAGTCCCGCTGGGTCTCGGTCAGCCCGAAGTCCCTTGTCAGCACGGTGTCTCTCCTTCGGTGGGTGGTGTTCAGCGCGCGGCGGGGTCGGTGCCCGGCTCGGTGAGGGGGAGACCGAGCTGGGCCCGCTCCGTCAGCCACCGGGTGGGGCGGTAGCGGGGGTCCCCGGTAGTGGTGTGCAGGGCGCGCTGCAGGTCGAGCATGCGCCCGGCGCCGACGCGTTCGCCCCAGGCCAGCGGCCCGGCCGGGTATCCCAGGCCGGCCGTGACGGCGGTGTCGATGTCGGCCGGGGCGGCGATCCCGCGCTCCGCGATGGACGACGCCACGGAGACGATCGAGGCGAGCAGCCGCTGCGCGACGGAACCCGCGGTGTCGCGCACCGGGGTGACGGAGTGCCCGCCGCCGGCCAGGACGGCGCGCGCGTCCCGGGCGGCCTCCGGGCAGGCCGCCGGGGTCACCGACAGGACCCGGCGTGATGTGCCGAGGCACAGGGGGTCGACGCCGAAGGTGCGGTCGGCGGGCAGTCCCCGCTCGGCGACCGCGGCGGCCACGGAGGTGCCCCACACCGGTACGAGGACGAGCGCGTCCCCGGTGAGCGGTCCCGGTGCCGCGCCGGAGGCGGTCAGCGCGTCTCGCAGCGCCGCGGCGTCCCCGCCGTCTCCGGGTACGTGGACGGGACGGGCGGCGTCCCCGGTGACGGCGGGCTCGGGCTCCGTCTCGGGCGCGGCGGAGCCGTAGGAGTAGAAGCCGCGTCCGGTCTTGCGTCCGTGCAGTCCGGCCGCGACGCGGTTGGGGGTCAGGTACGAGGCGCGCAGCCGGTCGGAGTGGCGGAAGCCCTCCCAGACGGTGTCGATCACGGTCGCCGTCACATCGAGCCCGGTGAGGTCCATCAGCTCGAACGGGCCCATGCGCAGCCCGAGCACGTCACGGGCGATCCGGTCGATGCCGGCGGTGTCGCCGACGCACTCCTCGAGGAGGGCGAGGGCCTCGGTGACGAGCCCGCGTCCGGCGTGGTTGACGAGGAAGCCCGGGGTGTCCGCCACGACGACGGCGGCGTGCCCGCCGGCCCGCACCATCTCCGCGAGTTCCTCCGGGAGTCCGGGGCGGGTGAGGACGCCGGGGACGACCTCGGCGACCTTCATCAGCGGGACCGGGTTGAAGAAGTGCAGTCCGGCCAGGCGGGAGGGGTCCTTCAGCCCGGCGGCGATCCTGGTGACCGACAGCGACGAGGTGTTCGTCGCGAAGACGGTGGAGGCGGGCAGGGCCTCCTCCAGCTGCCGGAAGAGCGCGGTCTTGACGTCGAGGTCCTCCAGGACCGCCTCGACGACCAGTTCCACGTCGTCGCCGGGAGCGGCCGGGGAGTCCACCGGGACCAGGCGCGTGAGGGCGGCCTCCAAGGCCCGTGCGCTCATCCGGCCCTTCTCCGCGGCCCGTTCGAGCATGGCGCGGATGAAGAGGACGGCGTCGTCCACGGACTCCCGGCGGGCGTCGGCGAGTTCGACGGTGTGTCCGGCCGTCACCGCCCACTGGGCGATGCCGCGGCCCATGACGCCGGCGCCGACGATTCTGATGCGCATACGGGCTGTCTCCTGCTTCGGTACGGTTCGGCTCGGGGATCTCGGGGCCGGTCAGCGCAGATAGACGCGATCGGGGTCGACGTCCTCGCGCAGCAGGCGCAGTTCGGAGTCCGAGGGAGGGGCGACGACGGTCACGTCCTCGGCCACCTTCAGGTCCCAGCCGGTGGCTTCCCGCACCTGGTCCACGGTCACCCCGGGGTGCACGGCCACGAGCCGCAACTCGTCGCCCACGCCCCGGCGTTCGAGCACACCGAGATCGGTGATCACCCGGGTGACGCCCGCGCCGAGCGGCCGGATGCCGTCGGCCAGCGCGCGGTCGGGCCCCGAGGAGGTGCAGAAGTCCAGCTCCTCGGTGAACGAACGCGGGGTGTGGCGGCGCATCACCACGAAGACCTCCCGCGCGTTGGCCATCACCTCCATCGCCCCGCCGGAGCCGGGAAGCCGTACGCCGGGGGAGTGCCAGTCGCCGATCACGGACGAGTTGAGGTTGCCCCACTTGTCGATCTGCGCGGCGCCGAGGAAGCCCACGTCGATGTGCCCGCCCTGCAGGACGTAGCCGAACAGCGCCGGGATCGTCAGCACCGCCTCGGCGCCGGTGATCAGCACGGCGTCCGCGATGGTCTCCGGCAGGTGCGAGGGGTGGGCGCCGCACACCCCGGACTCGTAGACGATCTCCAGGCCGGGCGCCACCGTCAGATGGGCGAGCGACGCCGCGAGGGTGGGCAGCCCGATGCCGGCGAAGACGGTGCGCCGGCCCACCAGGGCGCGCGACGCCACGACGGCGAGCAGTTCGGACGAGGTGACCTCCGGTGCGTCCGGAGCCGCGTCGGTCGTCGTCATCGTCACGGTGGTCATCGTGGGCTCTCCTTCGGGGTGCGGTCCGGTGGTGCGCCGGTCGTGCGGGGTCACAGCCGTCGCCCGTAGTTCACGGGCAGGCTCATGGCCTCGCCCACCGCGAGGGAGGCCCAGAACTCCTCGCCGAGCTTCGCGGTGTACTCGGCGTGGTCCTTCGTGCCGTACACCCACTCGGCCATCCATTCCCGCAGCCGTACGGGGTCCTTGCTGATGGCCGACCAGGCGCGGTAGAAGGCGTTGTCGCGGTCGTAGTAGCCCTGGGCGAACGACGGGTGGGCGCCGCGCGGGCACTCGACCACCGCGTCCACGGCGTGCGCGGGGATCACGGTGCGGTTGGGGTCGGAGCGCACCACCTCGTCGTCGACGACCTCCTCGACGACCACGACGGCCGTGCGGGCCGCGTACACGGCTTCGGCCTGGACGCCGGTCAGGCCCCAGACCTGGGTGTTGCCGCTGCGGTCGGCGCGCTGGGCGTGGACGATCGTCACATCGGGGTTCACCGGCGGCACGACGTAGATCTGCTCGGGCTCGCCGTCGGGTCCCGGGTAGGGCGAGGTCACCTTGCGCAGGCCGTCGTTGACCTTCGTCAGGTCGCTGCCCGCGTAGCTGCGCAGCGGGTAGAACGGCAGCCGCTGCGCGCCCGCCAGATAGCGGCAGACCATCCCGTGGTGGCTGTACTCCTCGAACACGAGCGGTTCCGGGTCGGCCCGCTCCACGCGCCGGCGCAGCTCTCCGAGCGAACCGGCCGACGAGTTGCCGACGAAGGAGGACACCAGCCGGGACACGCAGCCTCCGGCCAGCATCTGGTCCACGACGATGTCGGCGGTCATACGGACGACGGTGAGGTTCCTGCGGCCCTGGCGGATGATCTCGTGCCCGGCCGCGGTCGGGATGAGATGGGTGAAACCCTCCAGGCAGACGGTGTCGCCGTCGTGCACGAAGGCGGCGATCGCCTCTCTCATCGACATCGTCTTGTCCGCGCCGGCGCCCCGGTTCCTCGCGGAGGCCTCAGACGCGACGGCGGTGCCGGCTCCCTGGGAGCCGGCGGGGGCGGAGTCCACGGATCGGTCCACGGGTGGCAGCTCCTCGGAGGGGGTGCGAGTGTCGCGTCACACCGTGCCAGGAGCCATTGATTGCCGTCCAATACCGAATTAAGGTGAGATCGAGACGTCGAACAGATAAATGCCGGGGAACGCCGAGGGCGGCGAGGGAGAGAACTCCGTGGAACTGCGCTATCTGACCGCCTTCGTGGCCGTCGCCGAGGAACTCCACTTCGGACGGGCCGCCCGCCGGCTCCAGATGGCGCAGCCGCCGCTCAGCCAGCAGATCCGGCAGCTGGAGAAGGAACTCGGCGTACAGCTCTTCGAACGCAACACCCGGTCCGTGCGGCTCACCAGCGCCGGGGACTCCTTCCTCGGTCCCGTCCGCACGGTGCTGCGCGACCTCGACCTCGCCACCCGCGCGGTCAAGGCCGCGGGCCGCGGGGAGTTCGGCAGGGTGACCGTCGGATTCGCCGGAGCGTCCAGCCACGAGGCGCTGCCCCTGCTCACCCGCGCCGTCCGCGCCTCCCATCCGGGCATCGAGCTCGTCCTGGCCGGACAGACGTACGCCAACACCGCCCTCGCCCGCGTCGCCGAGGGCACCCTCGACCTCGGGTTCGTCCGGCTCCCCGCTCGCCGTCCCGGCGTACGGACCCGGGTGATCTACGAGGAGGAGCTGATCTGCGCCCTGCCGTCGGACCACCGCCTCGCCCGCCAGGAGCGCATCGCGCTCGCCGACCTCGCCCAGGAACCCTTCGTCACCTTTCCGTCCAACGCGGGATCCAGCCTGCGTGACGCCATGACGGAGGCGTGCGAGAAGGCGGGCGTCGTCCCGCGGGTCACCCAGGAGGCGCCCGACTCGCACACCATCCTGGCGCTGGTGGCGGCCGGCGTGGGGGTGACCCTCACCCTGACGTCCGTCCAGCACGTCCAGGGCACGGGACTCGTCTACCGGCCCCTCGACGGGGACCCCGTGCGGCTGCACGCCGCTCTCGCCTGGCGGGCGGACAACCCCTCCGCCGCGCTGCGCACCGTCCTCGCCGTCGCCGAGGAGGCCCTGCCCACGCCGCCCGGCTGCGTAGCGGAATAAGACGCCAGGGGTATCAGTCCGCTACCAACTGAGTATTGGAGTTGAACGACAGGGGGATGCGAAGGTCAGCCGGACGCCGTTGTCCGTCTGACCGGAAAGGTCCCCCCAGCATGTCCGAACAGCCAGCGAACCCCTCACGGCCGACGTCGGCGGCGGGAACCGACGTCGTCATCTGCGCACCCCTGCGCACCCCCATCGGCCGCTTCGGGGGCGCGCTCGCCGGTCAGCGTCCGGCGGCTCTCGCCGCGCACGTCGTCTCGGCCGTCGTCCGGGAGAGCGCCGTCGACCCGGAGCGCATCGACGAGGTCGTCCTCGGTCACGCGTACCCCACCGCCGACGCCCCCGCCATCGGCCGGGTCGCCGCACTCGACGCCGGCCTTCCCGACCGGGTGACGGGCGTGCAGATCGACCGGCGCTGCGGCTCCGGCCTGCAGGCCGTGCTCGACGCCGCCATGCAGGTCCGGTGCGGTTTCAGCGAGGTGGTCGTCGCGGGCGGCGTCGACGTGATGAGCGCGGCGCCCTACTACACGCACGAGGGGCGGTGGGGGATCCGCGGCGCCGGACTCCAGTTGCACGACTCCCTGGCGCGCGGCCGCGTCACGGCGGGCGGGGAGCACCACGCCGTCCCCGGTGGCATGATCGAGACGGCCGAGAACCTGCGCCGCGAGTTCGCCGTCAGCCGCGAGGACCAGGACGCGCTCGCCCTGCGGTCGCAGCAGCGCGCCGCGCGGGCCATGGCCGAGGGCCTGTTCGACGACGAGATCGTGCCCGTCACCGTACGCACCCGCAAGGGCGACGTCGTGGTGGACAAGGACGAGCACCCCCGCCCGGACACGACCGCCGAGACCCTGGCGGGCCTCAAGCCCCTGATGCGCGCCTCCGATCCGGAGGCGACCGTCACGGCCGGCAACGCCAGCGGCCAGAACGACGCGGCCGCCGCCTGCCTCGTCACCACCCGGGAGACCGCCGAGCGGCTCGGCCTCACCCCGCTCGTGCGCCTGGTCTCGTTCGCCCGTGCGGGCGTCCCCGCCGAGACCATGGGTATCGGCCCCGTGCCGGCCACCCTCACCGCGCTGGACCGCGCCGGACTGACGCTCTCCGACCTCGACCTGATCGAGCTCAACGAGGCGTTCGCCGCGCAGGTGCTCGCCTGCACCCGCGCCCTCGGGCTGTCCGACGCCGACCACGCGCGCATCAACGTCAACGGCTCCGGCATCTCGCTCGGCCACCCCGTCGGGGCGACCGGCGCCCGGATCCTGGCCACCCTGACCCGCGAGATGCACCGCAGGCAGGCGCGCTTCGGCCTGGAGACGATGTGCATCGGCGGCGGACAGGGACTGGCCGCGGTCTTCGAACGCGTCGCCCCCTAGGTGTCGACACCCACGCCGCCGCCCCGCGCCGCGCGGGGAACCGCGACCACTGATACGCGAACCGTCTCACTGAATCCGTTATTCGGTATTGGACCGCTATAGGCGGGGACTGGCAGCGTTGCGCCATCGCACGGGACGGACGCCCCGTCCGATGGCAGGCGCGTCGCCGCCGCGCTGCGGAGCACGAGAACCCACCCCCCTCCACTTCCCCTGATCACCGCTGCCCATGGGAGCCGTCATGAGCACCACCCCGAGCCAGGCACGGAACAAAACCGCGCGCAGAGCAGGAATCGGAGCCTTCATCGGCTCGACCATCGAATGGTTCGACTTCTACATCTACGGGACCGCGGCCGCACTGGTCTTCGACAAGGTCTTCTTCCCCGAGCTCGAAGGCGCCATCGGCACCCTCGTCGCGTTCGGCACGTTCTGGGTCGGCTTCCTCGCCCGGCCCCTCGGCGGCATCATCTTCGGTCACTTCGGTGACCGGCTCGGCCGCAAGAAGACCCTGGTCATCACCCTCCTGATGATGGGCATATCGACCACCGCCATCGGCCTGCTCCCCGGCTACGCCAGCATCGGCGTGGCCGCTCCCATCCTGCTGATCCTCATCCGCATGATCCAGGGCATCGGCCTGGGCGGTGAATGGGGCGGCTCCGTCCTCATCGCCTCCGAACACGCCCCCAAGGGCAAGTCGATCCTGTACGGCGCCTTCGCCCAGCAGGGCTCCCCGGTCGGCAACACGCTCAGCACCCTCAGCTTCCTCGCGATCAGCCAGCTGCCCGACGAGGACTTCGTCTCCTGGGGCTGGCGCGTGCCGTTCATCGCCTCCGCCGCGCTCGTCTTCGTCGGACTCCTCGTCCGGATGAAGGTCGAGGAGTCCCCGGCGATGGCCGGCATCATCGAGAAGAAGGAGGTCGTGAAGGTCCCGGTCCTCGAGATCTTCCGCAAGCACCCCGGGCTGATCGCTCTCGGTATCGGCGCCTGCACCATCGGTCTGTCGGCCACCTACTTCAAGGGGACCTTCGCCCTGTCCTGGGCGACCAGCAGCCTCGGCTTCGACCGCAGCTCGTTCCTGACGATCCTGCTGGTCGCGAACGTCACCCAGGTCCTCGTCCAGCCCTTCGGCGCCGTCATCGCCACCAGGATGAACAGCATGGCGCGCGCGGTCACCATCATGCTGGTGCCCGAACTCGTCCTGATGCCGCTGATGTTCATGCTGATCGCCACCGAGAACTACGCCCTCGCCATGCTCGGCGTGGTCGTCGCCACCATCCCGCACTGCCTCTACTACGCGGCCCTCGCCGGCCTGCTCGCCAGCCGCTTCCCGGCGCACCTGCGCTACACCGGCATCTCCCTGAGCTACCAGCTGTGCGGCACCATCCTCGGCGGCACCACGCCGATCGTCGGGCAGTTCCTGCTCAACCAGACCGGCTCCATCACCGCCGTGATCGCGTACGCCCTGTTCCAGGTCGCCCTGACCCTCGTCTGCATGCTGCTCCTGCTCAAGCGCCGCAACTACGACGAGACGGCCGGGGCGGAAGAGAAGTCGGCGGGCGCGATGGCCGCCGCCTGACCCGCCCGCCGGGCCCCGCCCGGT
>Ga0247820_10001017_pt1 | contig 15786 bp, 23 predicted proteins | sample 13C_Glucose_Day1_2_FD_192480 | JGI IMG/M metagenome (GOLD analysis project Ga0247820, IMG submission 192480) | Soil microbial communities from agricultural site in Penn Yan, New York, United States - 13C_Glucose_Day14 | ecosystem: Environmental > Terrestrial > Soil > Agricultural land | place...
CCGAAGCCGAGGACATCGCCGCCCGGGCGCTCGCGCTGCGCACGGCGGCCGGCACCCTGTCCGGGCAGTCCGTCGGCGCGGCCGTCGAGGAGCTGGACGTCGAGACCGTCATGGACCACCTGCGCAGCATCTGGCCCGACGGGGTGGAGGCGGTCCACTCTCACCGGCTCGTCGAGGCTCTGGCCCGCTACCGGCCGGACCTGTACAAGCCGTGGCTGGAGATGGACGCGGCGGGCGCGTCGACGGCCCTGTCCGCTGCGCTGAAGCCGTTCAAGGTGAACACCCGGCAGCTCACGATCCGGGAGTGCTGCGGCGGCGCGAAGGGCCTGCGGTGGGCTGACATCCCGGCCGTCGAGGACGGCTCGTAGGACCCGCCGGACCGGTTTCGGATAGGGATGATGGTTTCACCTTGATCCGAAACCGGTTTCGCCCCCGATATCGGGACTGACCTGGGAAGTTTCGAGTTTCGGGCCCGGCCGCGGCAGTCCGCTTGCGGGCCTGTGAGCGGCCTGCGGGAGTGAGTCCGCGCCCTCGATACCGCTGGGCACGGCGAAGGCCCCCGGAGACGGCATTGTGTCCGTCCTCGGGGGCCGTCTGCTGCCCGCGTAGGTCTACGGGGGAAGACACTACGGCGGGCCGCCGACCGCCGGAAGGCGGCCGTCTGGGCCCGTCACCGGCGCGATCGGCGGCATGCCGATGACGGGGGTTCCTCACGCCCGGCTGTGGCGCTCCTCGCGGCACGCCCGCCGCCATGCCCGGTACAGCTGCTCAGCCTCCGGACACTCGGGCCGTGGCGCCTCCGGGTGGTCGACGTCCGGCCGGCAGACGGTGCAGCCGACGCTGTGGTCGGCGAGCGCGATCAGCGCCTCGTCCTCCCCGGCCTTCACGGCTGCGGCCGGTCCGCGAACGGCACCAGGCCGTACCGCGTCCGGCACGGGGTACAGGCGTACAGGGTGCCGCCCGCTCCGCTGCCCTGCTCGATCACCTCGATCAGCCGGACACCGCCGGCGAACTCCTTGTGCCAGGCGCAGAAGGCGTAGGCGGTGGGGGTGTCCTCGGTGACGGTGGGCTGCGTAGTCTCAGACATGGCGGTGCTCCCTCGAAGCGTCGTCCACGCCCCCGGGCCCGGCAGCCGCGGGGGCTTTCCTGTTTCCGCAGCGTAGACCCGGTTGTATCGCCCTGTCTCGCTCTGTATCGATACGTACACAGACGTATCTCAAGGTGCCGCGACGTTGCCCCCTATCTAGCTTCGGATCATGGCCACCAACCCGGACGCCGAGATCGACCACGAGGGCCCCGTCACCCCGTACCGGCAGCTCGCCGACATCCTCAAGGCCCGCATCGCACGGGGCGACTGGACAGAGGGCCGACCGATCCCGTCGGAGAACAGGCTGGTGCAGGAGTACGGCCTGGCCCGGTCGACCGTGCGCCGGGCCATCGCCGTGCTCATCGACGAGGGCGTGGTGTGGACGGTGCAGGGCCGCGGCACCTACGTCGGCCAGGAACCCGACGCCGACTGAATCGCGGGCAGCTCGTCGGCCCGGAGCGGCCGTACTGGGGTGTGGCCGACGAACACGCCTTCCCCGTTCTCGTCCGGGTGCTCGCGCCACTCCCAGGCTTCCACGCCCCCCGTGACCACGGCGTACCCGAGGTCGGCGAGGGCGTCGTACCGCGTCAGGAGCGGCGGCGGCGACGCGTTCGCAGCCCAGGTGGCCCTCAGGTCGGCGACCTCGCCGTCAGCGTCAGCGATCCGCACCGTCCAGGCGCCTTCCGGCTGCTCCTCGGTCGACCAGTGCAGAAACGCGTACCTGCCGGCCGTTTCGCGCTGCTCGGTCACCGCTGCCCCTTTCCGAAGGCCCGCTGCACGTCGCCGCCGCCCTTGACCGCGACCATCTCGCGGATGACGTGGGTCAGCAGCGCCTCGAGGCGGCCGCCGTTGTTGCGGACCTCCCACACCACGCGCTGCGGCTGCTGCACACCGGCCGCCGTAGAGGCGCCCGGCAGGGTGCTCACGCCCGGCCGCGCATGCGACGGCAGCGTCAGCGGCGGAAGGCCCCCGAGCACACCCGCCATCTGCGTACGCAGCCGCGGCGCCTGCGCGTCGATGCCCTTCTGGAAGCCCTCGATCAGGGCCCGGCCGGAGTACGTGGTGTAGCCCGTCCCGGAGAACGGGCCCTCCTTCGCCGGGCTGAAGGGGAACAGGTTCCGCACCGACGACACCACCGAGCGTGCGGCGCTCTTCGCCGAGCCGATCATCGACTTGATGCCGTTGATGAAACCTCTGATCAGAGCCTGGCCAGCCGACCGCAGGACACCGCCGAGGTTGCCCAGAGCGGACCGCGCACGGCCGGGGAGGCCGCGCACCCAGTTCACCGACTCGGTCAGCTTGCTGCGGAGCATGGAGACCAGCGCGCGGCCCGCCTCCGATGCCCGCGCCCGCAGCCGCCCGGCGAGCCCGGACAAGGCGGCCGACACGCGGCCCGGCAGGCCGCGCACCCATGCGACGAGCTGCCCCCACTTCTCGATCGCCCAGTCCTTCGCCTGCCCGAACCATCCGGCGATCTTCCCCGGCAGCTCCCGGAACCAGCCGACCTTTTCGATGATCCAGTCGACGGCGGTACTGATCGCGGACCGTACGGCCGCCCACACGGCCTGCACGATGTTCCGGAACGTTTCGCTTTTCTGGTAGGCGATGACGACGACCGCGATCAGGCCGACGATCAGGGCGATGATCAGGCCGATCGGGGATGCCATCGTGATCGCCGACCACAGGGCCTGAGCAGCCGCCCACGCCCGCGTAGCCGCCGCCACGATCCGCGTGTACAGGCCGTAGGCCTTGACCGCCAGAGTGATCGCCGCGAACCCCGTCGCGATGCCCATGAGGACGTCAGGCGGGACCTTGTTGATCAGCTCGGCCAGCCACGTCGCGACCTGCGCCGTCACCCCGAGCAACGGCGACAGAGCTATGAACAGCTCCCCCGCAGCTGTGGCGAGGGTGCCGAGGGTCTGACCGCCCTCCCGAGCGAGGTCCAGGAACTGCGCGAACCCCTCGGAGTCCTTGAGGGAGGAGCCCCAGTCGGCGAACGCGGCGGTCATCTCCACCAGGCCGCCGGTCATGTCATCGCTGACCGGGAGGAACGCCTGCAACAGCCCGCCGAACCCGATCGCCAAGTTCTTGATGACGTCCAGGAAGTCCTTCAGCGCCGGTCCGGCAGCCGCGGACATGTCCGCCGCCCACTCCTTGAACCCGGCCCCCTTCACGCCAGCGGACACCTCGTCGAGGAACCCGCCGAACGCGGCCGCGGCCCCCTGCACGAACGGCGTCAGGGCGGGGAGGAGGTCCCGCAGCAGCTGAATGCCCTTGGTGAAGACGGGCATCGTCGTGCCGCTGAGCGAGTCGGACCAGGCCGAGAAATCGGATTTCAGGCCGATGAACGACTTCGCGGTCTGCTGCGTCGCCGGCGGAAGCTCCTTGAGCGCGTCGGTATACGCCTTCTGCTTCTCCGCCGCGTCCGCAGCCCCCGACGCGGCAGCCTTCTGCGCCTCCTCGGCGAGCGTGGCGACATCCTGGACGCCCTGCCACTGTTGGCCGGCAGCGAGCGTGAACGCCTTGACCGCGATACCGGCAGCGGCAGCGCCGGCCGCCAGGCCCAGCAGCCCGGCGCCCACTGCGGTGACCGCAGGCAGGCCCACGCCGAGCGCGCCCAGCGCCAGGCCCACCTTCTTCACGGCTGGCGCGGCCATCTCCGCGTGCGCGCGGATCCCGTCCGCGAGCCCCCGCCCGGCCGCCTCGCCCTCGGTGATGAACCGGCCGCGCAGGTCCTGCAGTCGGCCCTCAGTGTCGCGCTGGAGGCCACGCATCCGCAGCTGTGCGTTGCCCAGGCCGCGCACAAGGCCCTCGTCGTCGGCCCGGATGAAGCCGACGAGTTCGCCGATCGAGAGGGACACGGTGCACCCCCCATCAGCGCGCGAGCGCTATGCAGTTGTTGTGCTGATCACCGGTGCAGTGCGGCCCGGATTTGCGCGTCGTCGTCGACAACGGACACGAAGTCGGCGGCCACCTGCCGCCATACGGCCTCGCCGCTCAGGCCGGAGAGCAGGGTGTAGAAACGCCGTCTGGTCAGGCGCGCGATGTCTTGCGGGCCGTACCGGTACTCGCGCGCGAAGTCGGCTTCGACCGCCCACCACCAGCGGCGGACCGCTTCGCGGGTGCGCCAGTCGCCCGCCGCGTCGCCCGGTTCGGCCCCTTCGGTTTTCCCAGGCCCTCCCCCGAGCGGACCATCTCCAGCGCCTCCGCGAAGGACAGGTCGCGGCCGCCGGCCTGCGCCATCCCCCACGTGAGCACCGTCTGCAGCTCCAGCATCCCCATGCCCGCGTCCATCCACTGCTCGAGGACGTCCCGCCCGAAGAGCAGGGCCAGGAGCTCGGCGAGGTCCTCCTGGGCGTCGGAGTCGCGCAGCTCGTCGACACGCTTCTCCAGCGCCATCGGTACATCCGTCGGCACGGCGACTTCGACGCCGCGGATGACCTCGGTACGGCCGCCGGACGCCTCAGCCCAGAACGCGTCCCACGTCTCGTGCCCGGCTACGGGCTTGCGTGCGGGGCTCAAGACTTGACCGCCGTGGTCGACGCGCCGGACCGGGTGAACGTCGCGGACCACGAGGTTTTGTCGTTGTTCCCGCCGCCCTGGTCCCCGAGGTTGACGTGCGCCGTCCACACCTCCCAGGAGGTGTCCTCCTTGTGCGCGAAGCGGACCCGTCCCAGGGAGTCCTCGCCGAGGAGCTCGGACAGCTCCTCCACGAGGGCCTGGCCGGGGTCCAGGGCGCCGGTGGCGTCGTCCCGCAGTCGGAAGCCCTCGATCTCCAGCTCCTTGCCGAGCTGCATTTTCTGCGACTCGGCCTGGCCTTCGGACGCGAAAGTGGTGGTGTCGGTGGTCTCCTCCTCGTGGCTCTTGGAGAAGGTGTTGATGCCGCCGATCGCGACCCAGGTGTCCGGGGTGTCCGGGTCCTCGACCTCGAACTCCACGTCCCTCGCGTTGTACTTCTGGAGCGCCATGGCGCTGCCTCCTTCGGGCATGACGAACTGCCCGCAGCGGTCGCCGCCCGGGCTGGATAAGGGGTTGGGGTCAGACGCGGTGCGCCGTGACGGAGCGGATCTCCGCGCGGAAGTTGCACACGTGCTCGTGCCGTCCGTTCGCGTCCTTGCCGAGGGCCGCAGGACCGTGCTGGAGGGCCACGCACAGAATCAGGCGCGTACCGTCCGGCAGGACGATCGGGCCGAGCCCGTGAAGCTCCTCGTAGATCGCCCGGCAGCGGTCGCGGGACACGGTCGCATCCTGCGTGCCACGCACCCGGACCTGAAGGCGCGGCTCGTCGTAGCCCAACAGCGAGTCAGGCTCGGAGTTCGACGCCTCGTACAGGGTGAGCGCGATGGCCTGGTCGGGGGCGGACGGCATGTCGTCGAGGAAGGTGTCACCGCCGGTGCCGTCCGGGCCGTAGGTGAGCAGGCTCTTCGCAGTGAGGTAGAGGGCGATGCCCTCGGCGAGGTCAGCCACGCAGCCACCTCCGCAGCGAGACTTGCATCAGCCGCAGGACCACGTCCCGCTCCCGGTTCATCGGGATCTCGAGGTACTTCGCCGACCGGCCGGGCAGGTGCTTCCAGGTCAGCTCCTCGTGCTGGCGTCGCGCGTACACGGTGTCGTAGCTGACCGCGCCGTTCAGGCCGTCGCGGACGACCCTGCCCGAGCGTTCCAGCGTGCCCTCCTCGAGAGGCACGATCTTCCCGGACTCGGCGAGCACGTGCTCGAGGCCGCGCTGGAGACCCTCCTCGGCGAGCCTGCGCCCGCGCGAAGTCCACTGCCGTCGCCCGTCGAACCGGAAGCGGGTGTACTGGCTCATACCAGGCTCACCTCCAGGTGTGCGGGCAGCGGCAGCCGTCCGGCATCCCGGCGGGCGACGGTCAGCACGGTGGTGACCCGGCCGGAGGGCAGCGTGACCCTGGACTCCGGCCGGGCGTCCAGGGCGTCCAGGCGGCAGTAGAACTGCGCCGACGAGGTCACCTCGTTGCCGTCCGCCGCGCGCACCATGCGGTTGGTCTCCTCCAGCCAGCACCGCACCGTCACCGGCGCGGCGAACGCTGGCCCCTTGGCGGTGTTGCCCTCGTACGGCTCCACCGTCACCCGATGCTGGAGCCACAAGCCGGGCAGGGTCACCATGTGCCCACCTCGCCGAGGCGGAAAATGTCCGGGGTGAGGTCCATGCCCTGAAGGGCGTCCCACGCCCTCGGAGCGATCTCCCGCGCCGCCGAGGCCGCGCCCGACGCGTTGCCGTCGGACCGCGACATACTGGCCGATCCGAGACTCACCGACGACCAGCCCGCCCCGGCCGCACCGATGGAGTCGCCGACCTCGTCCCACCACTGCGCCTGCGCGCACGCGGCGTCCGCGAACGCCTGCAACACGGTGGCGTTGGAGGGCATGCCCTCGTCGTCGACCTCGTACCAGCACAGCCGGAACACCCGCGCCTCCAGCATGCGGGAAGCGTCCGCCAGCAGCTGGCCGATGCTGTCCGGGGGAGTGGCCCCGGTGTAGGTCTCGTACTGCTCGCTCGTGGCGTACACCCGGGCCATGCGCCACCCCCTACAGGTCCAGGACCGCGACCGTGACGGCCGTGTCCGCCCCGGAGTAGTCGAGCCACACCGCACCGTCCGTACGCCGGAACTCCGGCCCCAGCCGGGGCAGCAGCTTGGCCGCCCCTGCGGCGACGGTGAACGTGGCGTCGGCGATGGCGAGGGCCTGCGCGCCGACCGTGCCCGGCGTCTGCACCGTCACGGTCAGCGTGGTGGAGTCGCCGTTCGCGACGTACAGGCGGCGGCCGGACGCCCACGTGAAGGAGTTGCCGTCGGTGAGTTCGGCGGCAACGTCCACGTCGGCGAGGACGACCCCGGCGGCGGGGACCGTGGTCGGCGCGATCAGCGTGCGGGCCATCAGTCCTCACCCCCGTACGCCTCGATCAACTGATCTTTGGTCATGGACCGGTGATCGCCCGGGTCCTGAGCGTCCGTGTAGGCAACCCATGCCGCCTTGCTCGCGGAGCGGGCCGGACGCTGCACCCCGTCCGGCCCGCTACCGCTCCCCTCACCATCCCCAGGCGGGTCCTCGAGGCGGCGCCAGCCGCCCTCACCAGCAGAGGCCAGCCGCTCCAGGCGGGCCTCTGCGTCGCTGCCGGGGACCGGCCGCACCCGCTCCGCGGTATGCCGGCCGGACCCCCTCACATACGTGGCCATCAGACGGCGAGGCCGTTCATGACGGCGTGCGCCTTCTCGTTGCCGTACTCCAGGCCGATCTCGCCGTACAGCTGCACCTCGTCGGACGCGCCGGTCTTGGCCAGCGGCTCCTCGAACATGACGCCCTTGCCGGGGATGTTCAGGAAGACGGGGCGCAGCTGCTCCAGCGAGGCGACGACGATCGTGTCCTGGGGGACGTGCCGGTCCATCATGACGCCGAGGCGGCCGAAGTCGGTCTCGATCGTCTGGACGTTGACGCCGCCGACGCTCCGGTTCCCCTCCGTGATCATCACGGACTTCCCGTACGCGTCCGCGTATGCCTTCGTGATGGCCCGCTTCTGCGCCGAGTTGACGATCAGGGTCGCGGTGGCCTGCTCGCTGATGCCGCCGTTGTCGTAGGCGAGCTGAAGCAGGTCATCGATGTCGTCGGTGGCCAGCGCGGTCGCTGTCGGCTCGGCGTAGGCGATGCCCGTGGCGGTGCCCAGGGTGATCGCCGTCCCGCCGTTGGTGGTGGACACCTTGAAGGTGTCGGTGGCCACCGCGTCGACGTAGTACACGCGTCCGGCGACGATGCCGGTGGCGTTGCCGGTGTCCCGGAACACGACCTTGTCGCCGTCGGTCAGGCCGTGCGCGGTCGACGTGATCGTGTCCGTCGCCGAGGTCGCGCCCGTCACCTCGGTCGCCTTCGCCACCCGGTTCGTGGTCACCGCCTGCAGCAGGCCCCGCGTCTGGCGTGCCGTCGCGTTCGTCGTCGGGTTCGCGAACTCCCCGTTGATGAACGAGAAGTTGACGTCCAGCGCGATGCTCTTGAGGGCCTGCGCGACCTGCCAGTCCAGCTCGTTCCCCACCGGGTTCGAGCCGTCCACCCCGCGGAACGGGGCGCTCCCCGGGGTAGCGAGCTGCCCGATCGCCGCCTGCTTCGTGTACGAGACGGACACCTTCTCCTGGTGGATCTGGGCCACGTTCCGCACGTTCGCCCGCTTGCGCTCCTCGGCGGTCGGCGCGGTCGCGCCCTCCACCCGGGTGCGCTGCGAAGGGTCCCGCAGGTCGTAGGTCTGCCACTCGAACTCCACGGCGGTCGTCATGCCGCCGCCGGTGAGACCGCCGATGGCCGAGAGCAGCGGGGTGTCCTCGGGCGTGAGGGCGAACAGCTCGCCCGCGTAGTTGGGAAGGTCGAACGTCGTGCCCATCCCGGTGATCCCGGCCATGGTGACTCCTTACGTGGTCGTCGCGGCACGCTGCCGCTTCAGTCGAATGACCTCGGTGAAGTTCCGGGCCGCCATCGCGGCCTCGATCTTCTTGTCGATGGATGCGGCCTGATCGCCGCTGCCGCCGGCCCCGCCCAGGTCCGCACCTGAGCGCCCGGCTCCCCGGCCGCGCAGGCCCGGGTCACGGCCCATGGCCGCTTGCACCGCCTGTTCTACGGCCGTGTTGAACGCCTCCGGGTCGGACGGGTCGAGGCTGTCGATGGACTCGCAGAAAGCGCGGGAATCGAGCAGTCGGTCGGCGTCAGCGCCCAGCCGCGCCGCCGTCCTGTACACGTGCAGCTCGATCGCCGCCGACGCGGCCTGCTCCTGCGCAGAAGTGAGCGCCGTCTGCGACTGCGTGAGCTGGCGGGTCAGCTCCTCCGGGGTGGCTGGCTTGTCGCCCTCCAGCCCCAGCGCGGAACTGATCGTGCCGAGGAGCTCCTGGCGGGCTTCGTTGGCCGCGTTCTCCTTGGCCACGGTGCGGGCCTTGCCAGCCTCTTCCCGCGCGTCCCGGATGACCTTCGCCACCGGGTCCGGGAGAGAGTCGACCTTGCCGTCCCACTGGAACCCCTCCCAGGGGCTCACAACGGGCTGGCCGCCCTGACCGGTACCGCCTGTGTCTGCTCCGGGCGCGCCTTCGTTACCGGGCTGTCCGCCGCCGGATCCGGAGCCGTCTCCGTCCCCTCCGTCGGCATACACGGGGCCGAAAGGGCCAAAGCCGTAGGGGTGTGCCCATCCGGCGCCGTCCAGGCGCACACGGGCGAGGGTGTTCTTGTGCATGGTGCCCTCCAGGGGCATCGAAGGATGGGCCCGCGCCAGGCGGGCCGATAAGCAGAGACCGCAGCGCGGCCCCCATCGGGCTACAGGAACGACGAATTGCCGAACATCCGCCGGCGCTCCGCCTCCGCCTTCTTGAAGGCACGCGCGCGCAGCACTCCGACTCGGTCTGTCTGCGCTTCCTCATCCCCCCAACCGGCGCGCTGCGCCCGGCGGAAGGTCGGGGTATCCCTTGTCAGCCGCTGCTCATAGGCGGAGATAAGGGACCGCTCTTCAGGGGTTGTGACCGGGCGGGCCGGGGCGCCTGGCGCCGCGTTGATCCGGGCCAGCCTCTCCCCTTGCGACAAGGCGGCTGCGGGCTTCGCCGCGTCAGCCTGCGACGTGCCGCCCTGGGCGCCAGCGGAGCGCGTCGCAGATGACTCGGTGGCGCTCCGGCTTTTGCTCTTCCTGCCGCTGGCGGCCAGCTTCGCGAAGGCGCCCTTGCCGTGCTTCTTCCGCCCGATCCATGCGGCGAGCGCTTCCGGGTCCTGAGCGCCTGCCGCGGCAAGCTTTGAAACGAACGCGCTGGCCACAACGTCCTCCTTCGCCTTCGCCTACCGAGCGGCGCCGATCTGCTCGCGCTGCGGTTTGCGGCGCAGATCCGAATGCGCGACCACATGCTCGCGGGCCGCCTTCTGCCACTTACGGACGTACGCGCCCGCACGCTGCCGCGCGGCGTCGTCCATCGCGGCCACCTGCCGGCGCTTCCACGCCCGAATGTGACGCTCGATCTCCCGCTGCCGCTGCGTGTCCTCGTACGACGTGCCCGGCGTCGCGTGATGCGGCGGCCGGGTCGTCACCCCCGGCAGGTACGCGCTGAGGCTGTGGCGGCAGTTCGGATGGAACAGGCCGGCCGCGCGCGCCTCCACCAGGCTCCCGGCGACGTGGACGGCCACCGTTGGCGCCGAACCGCGACGCCGGAGCAGACCGCGGCGGGGCTGCTCCGGCGGGTCCAGGTCTTCCATACGCAGGGTGTGCGGGCCGGACCGGTCGGAAAGGGTGAGGATCTCGCCCTCCCACGGCCGGCACAGTGGGCACTCCAGCGGGGCGTCGGACACCATGACCAGGCCCACCTGGATCTCGGCGAGCGCGTCGATGTGGCCCTCGATGGCGGCGCGGGCGGTGACGGAGCGGACGGCCATCTCCGCGTACGCGGCGAGCTCCCACGTCTTTCCCGCCCGGTCGATGAATCCGCCCACCCCGCGCTGCGCGAAGGCGTCGAGCGCCCGCTGACTGGCCTGGCGTCGGGTGACCGTGCCCAGCAGCGGGCCCGAAGCCACGCGGGTCACGATCCGCCGGTACACGTCCACGACCGCGCGCGTGACCCGCGCGTACACCGGCCGCGTGTCCGCGGCATACGAGGCCGCCAGACGGTCCACCGCCGGCGCACCCGGCAGCACACGGCGGGCCTGGAGCTCGCGGCCGATGTCCAGTGCCCCCAGCTCGGCCACGGCAGCCTGACGGCCGCGACCGTACGCCTCGATCAGCGCCTGCCGTACGGCCCCATCGGCGTCCTGCTGGAGCGCGTCGGTGACCTCCTCCACCGCCTGCCGTAGGTCCCCGATGGAGCGGAGTTTGATCTCTGCCCACAGGGGTGAGTCGATGCCCTCGGCGAGCGCCCTGCTGAGCCGCTCCAGGATGGAGCGTTCGGCGTCCTCGTACAGCATCGCCACGGCGGCGGCGAGGTCCTCGGCCATCGCGGGGGACACAGGCATGGGCTACGCCTCCGGCTCGGTCTCCTCGCCACCAGGGGCGTTGTCCGGTCCGGGCGGCGGGGGGAAACCCTCAGCGCCGGTCAGGGCCGGGTCCGCCACGAGCCTGCCCGTCTCCTCGAGGACCGCCTGAACCTCGGCGTCCACACGGTCGTCGTCCCAGTCCGGGTGGACCATGCGGACGAGCGTCTCCCGTGAGGCAGCCTCAGCCCGGTTTAGCAGCTCGGCCGTGGTGGCCAGCTCCTGCGGGCCCTCGCTGATGCCGTCCTGGAACTCCACCACCGGCCGCTCCAGGTCCAGGCCCCCCCGGCGGAACCGGAACCCGGCCAGCACCGCCAGATACGCGGCCGCGATGTCCCCGACCCCCGGCTTCCAGTACAGCGACTTCCGGCCCGCCGTGCCGAGGGAGCGCCGGTTGCGGGCCTTCACCTCGGTCGCCGTGACCGCCTGCCCGTCCGACTCCCCGAAGTTACTCGCGGAGTAGCCGGCCTGCCGTACGGCCTGCTCCAGCAGGGCCTGGCTCGTGTCCCGGTGCTCGGTCACACGGATGTCGAACTGCACGACCGTGAGCGGGTTCGGGTCGCCCGGCCTTTGCAGCATGTTCAGCCCGGAGTAGATACGCCGATCCTCGTTGAAGGTGGCGCCCTGCCCGGGCCCGAGGGACTGAAGCATGGTGTCGGGGGCGACGATGCGGCCCTTGCCGTTCTGGATGTCCCGCATCCACGAGCTGTAGGTCTCGTCGAGGGCGTCCATCAGGCCCTCGATGCCCTGGAAGTCGGACTGGCCCCAGTACGCGGCCGAGGGGATGTGCCGCCACGCCCTGGCGGGGCGCACGTTGGGCACGTAGGCGGCCGTGAGGTGGTCGGGGGCGCCGGTGTCCAGGCCGCCCTCGGCGTCCACCATGGAGGCGAGCGCGCGGGTGGCGGGGTGGTCGGCGAGCGGCCGTGCCGCCCCCAGCGTGGTCGCTGAGCCCTCGTACAGGCCGTGGAAGATGCGGCCCTTCTCGTGCCGCTCCAGGTGCCGGAACACGCGCCGGTCGGTGTTGTCCTCCGACTCCAGCACGGTCCAGAAGGTGACCGCGACGAGCCGCCCGTACGCGAACTCGGGTGCCGCCCGGTCGGCCGCCACGGTGTCGATCCACGGCCGGTCCGACACCTGGTCGTCCCACACCACCCGCAGATACGCCCCACCCAGGGCCGCGCACACTTCGCCGGCCTCGAGGAGGGTGGCCTGGAGACCGCCCTCCATCAGGCTGTCGAGGGCGGTCTGGGTGTCGTCGGATGCGTCGTCGGCGGCGAGGAGCTTGGGCGGCTCGGAGAACAGCAGCTCCGAGGAGTTGCGGGCGATGTCGGCGGCGAGCGGAACGTGAAGCTTGTCGCGCTTCTCACCTGGGCTGGTGGGGTTGCCCCAGAACCAGCGGGCCAGCTTCCCGACGACGCCGCCCCGGTACTGGGACGGCCGGTCGTCGACGGCCCGGTAGCCGCGGTTGAGGTAGCGGGCCTCCAGCCGGTCCGGTTCGGACGAGTACCAGGCATCCCAGTCGGCGAGGGCATTCTGGACACGCTCGTCGGACGGCGGCCACGTGACGTTGCCAGTGGGCAGAGGCATTACGCGGCCACCTCCAGGAGCATCGGGATGTGCGGCCGCCACAGGGCCTCGGTCGTACGGACGCCGTACCTGAGCGCGTCACAGGAGTGGTCGTCCACCTTGATCGGTTTGTCCTCGCCCTTGTCGGCTGCGTCGTCGTCCCAGGAGTAGCCGGGGATCTCCTCCAGCAGCCCGACCGCCGAGGGGTGGATGCGTAGCCGGTCACCTGCGAACAGGCTGCCGACGGTACGGATGCCGTCGAGGACGGCGTTATCCGCCGGGGTCACGCCGTGGACCCCGTCGCGGTGCAGCTGCTCGATGTACGAGGCCGCCGACGGGTCGACGATGGTCCATTCCGGCTGCACGCCAAGGACGTTGGTCTGCGGCTGCGCCACGGAGGCGAGCCAGCGCCGGCGCTCCTGGCTGTACTCGGTGTCGGTCTTCTTCCGGCGCTGGGCGCGGGAGTCCCACCGGTACTCGGAGACGACGTACAGGCGGCGGTCGACGCCGAGGCCGATCAGCAGGTCGGCGTACGGGTTGGTGGTGCCGTAGTCGATGGCGTCGCACAACCATCGGCTGATGTGCGGCACATCTGCGGTGACGTGCCGGGTCTCGTCGAACGCCTCGTAGATGGCGCCCTCGGCCTGCACCCAGTGGCCGAGGATGTTCCGCCGGTAGAACAGCCCCACGTAGGTGGACTTCAGGGAGGCCACGTACTCGGGGTCGAGGAACGGGTTGTCGTCCAGCGTGAAGTGCCACGACCGGAGCCGTGTTTCGGCTGGCCGCTTCAGGTAGTCGCGGCGGAACCAGTGCGCCGGGTTGTCCGGGTTCGTCGTCGTGAAGATCTTCGCGCCTTTGACGGAGCAGCGCGCCACCAGCTGGTCGAAGAACGTCTTCGGCAGGGTCGTGGTCTCGTCGACGTACGCGCCGACGCAGGTCATACCGCGGATCTTCGGCTCGGCCTTCGCATCGTTCGCACCGAGGACGTGAATGGCGCGCCCCATGATGTAGGCGATCGGCGCGCCGTTGGTGTACTTGATCAGCTTCGCGAGCGGCCCGAACAGGTCCGGGTTCATCAGCGGAGCGATCACGTTCCGGTACAGCGAGTCCCGGGTACGCCCAACCATCACCAGCTCACCGCCGGTCGGCGCGACCGCGACAAAGATCAGCCAGGCGAGCAGCGAAGCGATCGTCTTCCCCGACCTGACCGAGCCCTCCCAGGCGTTGATCCGCGCATCGGCCTCCACCACGGAGACGATCTGCTTGCGGGACAGGGGCAGCGCATCAAGGAGACTCACCCTCCGCCTCCTCGCCCGCCCCCTCTGCACCCCCGGCCTCGTCATACGCCGCCTTCAGGCCGCGCATCAGCTGACCGAGCATCGAGCGGGCGTCCTCGGCGCCAGCGTCGTCTGCGGGCGGCACGAGCTTGAGGGACTTCTCCAGGGCGATCCCGGCCGCGGCCATGAGGTTCTTCTTGTCGGCGGTCGGCGGCTCGTCGACGGTGCGCTCGTTGTAGGTGTTCTCCTTGCCGCCGAAGTTGAAGACGACGGCGGGCTCCCACATCTGCTGCGTGAGCTTCAGCGCGTCCAGGTGGAGGTCAAGGGCCGTGTCTGCGCGGAGGGCGGCGAGCTGGGCGACGCGGGCGCGGGTGGCGTCCTCGGTCATCGACGTGTCGAAGACGAGACCGAGTTCGCCAGCGATGACGGACACGGTGCGCTGCGCACGGCCGATCTCGCGGGCGATGGCGTTGCGGCCCATGCCGAGGGCGTGCAGCTCGGCGACGCGCCGGTAGTCCTCTTCGGTGACCGGGGCTGTGTGTTGGTTCGCCATGGTCACCTCCGGGCACGCGGAAGGCCCGACCGCACGAGGGACGGTCGGGCCTGTCAGGGGTTGGTCAGCAGCTCTCGCTGTCCTTGACCGCGAACAGCGTCACCTGGGTGTCCGTCGGGTGCGTGCCGGCCTCGGGCTCCTGGCTGCATACGGTCCAGTTGCGGTCCATGACCTGGAGGCGGCCCTGGCCGCTGGCGTCCTGGTCGTCGAGGACGTAGAACCCGGCGGCCTGCGCTGCGTCTTGGGCGGCCTGGAGATCCTGGCCGACGAGGTCTGGTAGTTCCGCGGTTTCGGCTGCGCCCGTGTCGGCGTCGGCGGTGTCCTGCTGCTCCTGGCTGCTGGTGTCTGCGGCGGCCTTGTCGGGTTTGCTGCTGCTGGTGTCCTCGGTGCCTTCGCAGGCGGTGAGGGTGAGGAGTGCTGCTGTGGTGAGTGCGCCGATCGTGTAGCGGATGCGCATGGTTCGCCCCCCTGGGTGTGAGTTGCTGGCGGGGGCCAGCATGCTCCCTGATGGGGGTGGTGTGTGGGGCTTGTGGCTGTCTTGTGACGGAAGGGGGGTCCGCGCAGGGCGGTGCGCCAGCAGCATCCCCGCACGGTGTGAGCGATCGGGTGGTGCCCTGCGCGGACGACTGTGGGTATGCGAACGGCCCCCGCGGGTGGGTGCGGGGGCCGTGGTCGCGATCGGGTCCGGGCACGCCGGACGTGAGGCCAGGATGACGCGTGATCGCCCGGAACGCAACTACGGGCGTAGTGGGCGGGTCAGCACTGACAGGCGTCCTGCTTCTGCATGCAGTCGTAGCAGCGTGGGCAGTCGCAGCCGCACGCGCAGTCGGCGTGCTCCGGACCGGCGCCGGAGCAGTAGCAGCCGGACTCTCCGCAGGGCATGTTGTCGCTCATGGGTTCAGCCTCTCGTGAGGGTCTGACAACGGCGTCCGGTCAGGCGCACCAGCGGGCGAAGCCGAGCGTCTCCGTGCGCAGCGCCGCGGCGGCGAGCACAGGAGCGTCCGGGGCCCCGGAGGCGATCGCGGCGAGGACGGCTCGGTGAAGGTCGTCGGTCTTGCCGTGCGCCACTTCGTCGTCGTCCTGCACGGCGTGGATCTCGGCGAGGCGGCGGGCGATGTCCTCAGCGGTCAGGCCGGGGTCGCCCGGCCAAGCCGGGGCGTTGTCCTGGTGGCGCTCGATCTCGCTCATGGTCATCCCTTCTTCGGCTTCTTCTGGGCGGGCTGCTGCTTGGGCTTCAGCCAGCCGCCGCGCGACGCCTGGTAGTCCGTCTCGTGCCCCTTCAGCCGGGCATCGTCCTTGCGGATGGGCTT
>Ga0247820_10001018_pt1 | contig 15782 bp, 13 predicted proteins | sample 13C_Glucose_Day1_2_FD_192480 | JGI IMG/M metagenome (GOLD analysis project Ga0247820, IMG submission 192480) | Soil microbial communities from agricultural site in Penn Yan, New York, United States - 13C_Glucose_Day14 | ecosystem: Environmental > Terrestrial > Soil > Agricultural land | place...
GGCCTGGGCGACGCGCCGCTTCTTCCCGGCCTTCTTCTCAGCCTGGCTTGGCCATTGGTCGACGGGGGTGACCGAGCCGAGGATCTCCAGCAGATGCTCCAGAAGCTCGCTCTCGGAGTGGATCCTGATCTTGTTCGCCTTCACGTGTCCCAGGAGAGCGTCGGCGGTCTTGTCGGAGAAGGCGGGAATCTCGCCCTCGGGGGGCAGCCCTCGCCAGCGCAGGATGTGCCAGGTCTCGTGGTCGGCAGGGTCCTGGAAGAAGACCTGCCGGCGGTCCCTGCGGTCACTGCGGACCACCCACTGGCCCGCGTATTTGCCGCCTCGGGCGGAGGGCTGCTGGAAGCGCGGCTCGTCGAGGACGGGGTGGTGATACCAGAGCCCGAGGATCTTCACCCCGCGACGGGGATGGATCTTCACGTGGTGCTTGCGCAGGACCTTGTAGTAGAAGCTCGGTTCGGGGAAGTCCAGGTCGAAGCCGCCCTGTTCCATTGCCGCGGCGAACAGGGTGTTGGGGCTGTGGTCCTCACCCGGTGCCCAGCTCGGGGCGTATTCGCCTAGTTTGCGGTTCTGCCAGATCTGGACGATCCAGGTCGCGATGACGTGTTCGGCCTGTGCGAGTGTGAGGCTCGCATCTCGTTCCGGGTCGGCCCCGCGGTCGGCGACGTCGCCGCCGGTGAAGCCCAGCAGGTGCTCGAAGAGCATGGTCTGGATCGTGAGGAACTGGCGCTCGACCGCGAACTTGTCGGTCTGCCGCAGCACCCGGGCGGGCAGGATCCGGCAGCCGATCTCCCGCTCGGCCTCCACAAGGTCGTGGTTCTTGTAGGGGCCGCCGTGGTCGGTGGTGACCGTCTCCGGGGCGAAGAACGGCAGGGCGGCGACCTTGTGCCCGGTGAACTCGGCGATCACGTCGGCCGGGACCCCGGCGTAGGGCCATTCCATGTCCTCGCCCCAGCCCTCCCGCATCGGAAGGGGCAGCATCACGTCCCGCAGCAGCATCGCGATGTCGACCGAGGTGTCGGACTGCAGCGTGAGCCGGAAGGCCGGCAGCCCGTGCGTGTAGAGATCGAGCGCGAGGGTCAGCGTCGCGGTGACCGCGTCGCCGAACACGGTCTCGCGCAGCTTCACCGGCATCGGTGTCGAGTCCAGCACCAGGACCTGGCCCGGGCGGTGGACCACCATCCGGCCCGAGACGCCGGCTTCCGCGGCGGCCTGCGCCGTCCGTCCGTAGCGTGGTCGGGCGCCTCCGGGCCCGAACCACTCCTTCCAGACGTCCGCGAACGTCCAACGGGAAGGGATCTTCTCGGCCGGAAAAGCCGGAAACCGCTCGCGCATGTACTGGTGCAGCAACCGGTGCCGGGCTGCCAGACTCAGGCGGGCGCGTTCCCCGCACTCGGCCTTGACGGCGAAGATCGCCTCACGGACCTCCTCGGTGACGCTGCGATGGCCGCTGCGTCGCCGGGTCCAGCGTCCGTCCGCGCAGGCCAGCAGGAGACTGTCGCCCGCGAGTCCCGACAGACGCTCCAGCGTCCGGAAACTGAGGTGCTGCAGACCGAGCCGGACCGCCTCCGGCCGGGGCATCGCCTTCATCTCCGCCGCCTTCGCGTACCGCCTCTGGGTCAGCGTCGTGCGGTCCGGGTCGTAGGCCGGGCGAGGCTCTCCGGGCAGGGCCCGAGCCGGATGCCCCTCCCGAAAACCCGTCTCGGCCTCCAAAACGTGCGCAGCCCGCAGCCGGGCCCGCTCCAGCTGGTCCTCGGTCAGGTCGGCCAGTGTCCTCGGCTGCCGCGAGACCGGCGCCGGCCTCCCAGGCACTTCGGCCGCCGGAAGGAGTCGCAGGTCGGCGTGGTTGATGAGCCAGCGGAAGGAACGGGTCTCAGCGTGACCGCCGCCATCCACGAGCACGAGCCGGCCGAGCTGGCCCTGGACATCCTCAACTGTCCACTCGACACCGTTGAGCGCGACCCGCCTGCCCGGCGCGACCTGCAAAAATCCCCTCGCCGCCATCACACCCCCCAGATCAGCGAGCTGTCGCACAAGGGACTGCCCAGATCAACGCCGAGCTCGCGCTGCCAGAGCAGCCGGACGATGTTGGCCCGGCCGACGGAAGGCAGGCTGGTCGCGTCCGCCAGCGCGGAGAACGTCATCACGCGCCCCTCCCGGCCGCCGATGATCGTGAGCAACTGGTCCCGCATGCCCAGCAGATCCCTCACCGGCCGACGACGCGATGACAAGTGGTCAAGGGCACTCCAGACATGCGGGCGCCAGCCCGCGATCACCGAGTACTGCCAGCCGCAAGCCGCCGCCATCTCCCTGGCCGCCGCGAACTTCAGCGCGTCCTCGTCCTTGATCAGTCCCAGCGGGCGTACGTCCATCAGCCACATCCCGCCACCGATCACGGCCAAGTAGTCCGGGATGTGCCAGGACGACCCGCTCTTGTGTCCGAAGTCCAGCCGGAACGGCTGCGACAGCACTTCCGACGCCCCCACGAAGTCCAGCGCGACCAGCAGCCGCACTTCCTCCAGTGACTCGAAGCCGTGCCCCCTGCCCGTGGACGCCATCACCTCCAGGCCAGGACGATGCCGCTGCTTCGCGCGCCAGGTGAACCCCCGCATCGGCCGCGACGACAGCACCGGAACATGAGCCATGTCGCGGACCAGCCAGCAGACCTCACCGGCACCCACCCGCCACGTCGAACTCCACCGACAAATCCAGTCATCCGCGAGATCGAGTTGATCCCGAAATGCGGCATCCCCGCTGTACGCCGCGACAAGCTCGTCGAGACGGCTCGAGTCCGACCGGATCCTTGCCCTGGCTATCTCGCTCACTCACCCAGAGCATCACCACCCGCGTAGCGACAGGGCCCGATCTTCGGAACTGACCACAACACAGCGTTACAAAAGTAAGATCCGCCTACTACTGCGTTCCCCCGCCAAGTGAATGTGATTGAGCGTCACAGTTGGCGCTATTTGCTGCCTGGTGTGCTCAATTCGCGCAGCCTGATCAAGGCATCGACTGCTCGGAGCTGTCCGCGAGGTCGAGTTCAACCCGTTCGCTATCCCAGCGGCGCCTAGTGGTGAGTCAGGCGTACTTCGTCGCTGTCGAGTTTGGCTTGGATTTGGCGTAGGACGGTGTCATCGATCTTGTGTTCGTCGCGGAGTCCGATCACGGTGGCGCGTTTGTGGGCGATGAGGGCCAGGCGCAGGGTGGTGTAGTCCTCGGCGTGTTGAAGGACGGAGTCGTCGTCCACCTCGGCGCGGCCTGCGTACAGGACCGCAAGGTGTGTTTCGTATTCGGCACGGAGCCGGTCGACGACGGGCGGGGCGGCGCCGGTCTCCGCAGCGAGGTCAGGCAGTGCGGCCAGTGCTCCTTCTGTCGCGCGGGTCTCCGCGAGGAGGAGTTCCTCATCTACCGACGTGTCGGTCGGTAGGTGGGCCCAGCGCACCACGGCTGGCAGGAGAAGTCCTTGCATCAGCAGCGTCACCATGATGACTCCGGAGGTGACGAAGACGATCTGGTCGCGTTCGGGGAAGGGCTCGCCGGAGTCCAGTGCGGTCGGCACGGACAGGGCTACGGCGAGCGACACCGCGCCGCGGAAGCCTGCCAGGGTGCTGACCACGCGGGCGCGGTTACTGACCCTGCGGAGTCGTTGCTGGGGTCGGCGGTCGATCAGGCGGATGAGGTAGGCGGCGGCGAAGAGGAAGGCCAGCCGAATGATGATCAGCGTTGCGGTCACGATGGCGACCATGGTCAGGGCGTCGGTGAGGTCGGAGCCGCTGAGGCTGCGGACGGTGGTCTGCGCCTCCAGTCCGATGAGGAGAAACAGGGCGCCGTTGAGAAGGAATGTGGCCAGCGACCAGAACGCGTCGGCCTGGCGGCGCATCGGGGCGGCGCCGCTCATGCGCGGCCCGGCCTGGCTCATGACGAGGCCGGCCACCACTGCCGCGAGTACGCCGGAGACTTCGATCAGCTCGGCCAGGAGATACGCGGTGAAGGGGATCAGGATCATGACCACGTTGCCGAGCGTTGGGTCTTTGAAGAGCCCACGTGCTCTCAGCGCGAGCCATGCTGTCAGGGTTCCGGCTGCGGCGCCGCCGAGATAGGCGAGCAGGAACAGCATGGACACGTGCGGCACACTGAAGTGTTCTTCGCCGACGGTGATCCCCACGGCCAGACCGTAGATGACGAGGGCGGTGCCGTCGTTGATGAGGCTTTCGGCACGGAGCACGGTGACGTTGCGGCGCGGCAGCATTCGCGCGAGCGCGGCGACGGCGGTGGCGTCGGTGGGGGAGATGGCGGCTCCGAGAACCCATGCCGGCCCCCATGGGAGCCCGAGGGTGTGTGCGGCGGTGGCGACGGCCCAGGCGGTGATGATGACGAGCAGGGTGCTCATCAGGACGATGCCGCGGAGGTTGTTCCGGATCTCCCGTAGTGAGGTGGTGAGGCTTTCCCAGTACAGCAGTGCCGGCAGGAAGAGCAGCAGCACCGTCTCGGGTGGAAGGTGTGCCTGGCGCAGTTCGGGAACGAAGCCGAGTAGCACGCCGGTGATGAGCAGCAGGACCGGCGGGGCGACTCCCCAGCGGGGTCCGAGAGAATTGGACAGAAGGACTGCGAGGCTCAGGACGACGACCAGTTCGAGACCGAGCAAGGTGTTTCTCCCACAGTGTGCGCCGATCCGGGCGGGTCGGGTGCTTGTTCGGTGTCCCGCTTCAGCTTCGCAAGCGGTTGCGGAGCTCGGCGTACCAGCGGGTTTCTGCGGCGGCCACGGCCGCCAGGACGGCGACGACGAGTGCTAGCGCCGCGACCGGCGGGAGCGTCGTTGCGAAGGGCGCGACTGCGGGCAGGAGGATCAGGGCGCCCATCCGGAAGGGGCTCCACTGGCCGAGCATGACCAGGCCGAAGAGGAGAAGTCCGGCCAGGTATGTGGCGGAGCCGCCGTACAGGGCCCAGGTGAAGAAGCTGCCCAGAGGCTTGCCGCTGTCCGCCTGCGCGACCACGCCTTCCGCTCCGAGGGCGGTCAGGACGATGCCTGCGACGATCGGGAAGTGGACGTAGCCGTAGGCGTTGACCGCGAGACTCACTCTGTCCCTGCCCTGTGAAGATTTAAGCCGGTGTTCGCCGACCAGGGTCGCCACGTCGAAGTACAGCCACCACAGGCCGAGGGCGACGGTGACGCCGAGGACTGCGGCAGCCAACAGCGGGGCGGAGGCCGGGTGGCCGGCGGCGCCTGCTCCCATGGCCAGCAGCGATTCCCCGACAGCGATGATCATGAACAGCTCGTGCCGTTCGATGAAGTAGGCGGCACTGTGGATGCGCCAGCTTCCCCGGCGGGAGGTGAGGTAGACGCCTCCCCAGTCTGCGGCGATGGCCGCGGCGTACAGTGAGGTCTGCCATCTGCCGCCTACCACTGCGCCCACGATGAGAAGGCATGAGCCGGCCAGCACGGCAGGCCAGGAGACCGCGATCTGTCGCAGCAGTCCGTGGTCGCCGCGTGCCAGGACGCTGTAGAGGACCAGGTGCACGCACCGCACGAAGAGATACGCGCAGGCCAGGACCAGTGGTCCGTGCAGGCCGCCCGGTTCGTCGTGCCATGCCTCCGGGACGGTGAGTGCAACGATGAAGATCCCGGCCATCGCTACCGTCATGCCGACTCGTACGACTCCCAGGTCGGCATGAGCCTGGTTGCCGAGCCAGGCGTAGGCGGACCAGGAGATCCAGACCAGGGCCAGGAGCAGCACACCGTGCAGGACGCCGGTGGCGGTGTGTTCGTGGGCCATGAAGGCGGTGACCTGGGTCAGGGTGAAGACGTAGACGAGGTCGAAGAAGAGCTCGAACGTGGTCACCCGTTCACGTGCGAAGGCTTCCTGGACCCTGGCCATAGGCCCGTCTTCCTGCCCGTCGCTGCTGTTCTGCGTCACAGATTGCACCCTTCCCATGTCCAGGTGGCCGCGCATGGCGACGCGCCGCAGTGCTGGGCTCCGATCGGATCCCTACTGGGACGTGTCGGTGCCCGCCGGCTGTAGCGGACCGGTTATACGGCCCCGAATCGAGGGCCAGCAAGGTGGTGCCGTTCGGACAGGGTGTTCAGGCAGCCGCACTGGCGAAGGAGCGGCTGAACTGCTGTCCTGACTGGACCATGCTGCGAACGCTGTGGAGGCGTTCCCTCTCGTAGCCGCGCAGTGCCTGCGCCATGGGTGTTGCACCCATGGCTTCGCTTACGGCTGCGGCGATGGACTCGGCGTCGTGGAGCGATGCGCTGAAGCCCGAGCCGGTCATCGGGGTCGGCACATGCGCGGCATCTCCCACGAGGGCAAGACGTCCGTTGACGAGTTTGTCGGGGACGTACTCGGCGATGGGGGTGCCGATGACGGCACGGCGCTCGATGCAATCGAGGATGGCCTCGCGCCAGGGCGAGGGCCACAGGTTCTTGGCTTTGTCCGCGAGCTCGTGGAACGTGGCCTCCGGTATGTCGGCGGAGGTGAGCGACCGTCGCACGACGTTGCCGACAACACTGCCCGTTTCGCGTAGGAGATCGTTGTGGCTCGCGTCGTACCAGGCCCAGCCGACCTGGCGCGAGCCCGGGGCGACGGAACCGTCGGGGCCGGGCAGTGGGTAGCCGAGGAGATAGTCCTCTTCGCCGCTGAGGATGTCGACGTCCCGTGGCAGGCGGCGTGAGGACGCGAGCGAGGACTCGTTGGTGAGGCCGAGCCAGATCAGGTAGCCGGCGAACGTCGCGTCGGGCTTGTCGGGTGCGACGCCGAGACGCACGACGCTTCCGTGGCCGTCCGCCCCGATCACGACATCGCCTCGGAACGTCTGCTGGTCCGAGGTGATCACCCACGCGGAATCCGCGTCCTGGTCGACGCTCCGTACGAGCGTGTGGGGGCGCAGCTCGATATAGGGATCGGCGTCGACGGCCGCCCGGAGCCTGGCGTGGACCGCCATCCAGCTCTGCACACCGGGGGCCACTGAACTCAGTGGCGCCGAACCGCTCTGCGAGTGACGGGATCCCGTGATTCTGCTGAGGAGGCCCTCACTCACCCCGCCGAGAGCAGCCCCCTTCCGAGCCCGAGGGGCGGCCCCCGATCGCTCCAGCATCGTCACGTCGACTCCGGCGTGCGACAGGGCCAATGCGGTCATCAGACCCGCGAGAGATGCACCGACGACGACGACGGCGCCCTGGCGCTCATCCCGGTTCCCGGAACGGGGCACGTCGCGCATAGCTGTGGTCATGCTGTTGTTCTCCTCACGGAGTCGTCACGGTGATGGTCTGGGCTGGCGCGCTGCGGCATGCGCCAAGGGCTCGGGGCGGACATCTCGGCGGCGCTGTCCAGCGCGATCACCGGGTTCTTGCCAGTTGTGTCCCATCCCCCGCGGAAGGGGGGCACTGACCATGCAACCGGCAATGGCGATGACGTGGGAGTCTCGGTTGTGAGGGGTACCTGCAGGGACCCCCAGCTGGCATCTCTGCAGGCCACGCCCTCTGCATTACTGGAACCTGCCGCGCGCTCAGTGTGAGAGCAGCGCGCCGAGGTCGATCTTCCCGCTCTGCACCTGCGCGTCATGGGGCTCGTTGAGTCCGCCGTCGGTGATGTACAGCCGCTTCCCGCGCATCGCGGTGGCGGTGGGAGAGGCGAGGCCGTCCGAGGCGGTCAGCACGGTCCTGGTGGTGCCGTTCGGGTAGACGACCGCGATCTTGTTCTGCGTGTTCAGCGCGGCGAACACGACGTCGGAGCGGTCGCTGAGGAAGTTGAAGTCATCGATGCCGGTGAGGCCGCCGGCAACCGTGTGAACCCTGCCCGGAGCTCCGGTGGCGGTGACGGGGATCCGCAGCAGGGTGCCCTTGCTGAGGTTGGAGACCCATACGGCGCCGTTGTGGAAACGGAGTCCATTCGCACCGTACGGCACGGGTGCGGACGCCTTGATCGCGAGGGCGGGGTCGACCAGCCAGGCGGTCGCGGGACCGCCGGAGACCGGTACGGCCCAGACGGTGTCCTTCTGGCTGTCGGCGACGTACAAGGTGCGCCCGGCCGGATCGATGGCCAGACCGTTGGGGACTCCGCCCGCGGGCAAAGCCGCGATGCGGTGAGGAGTGCCGCCGGGCGGCAGCTTCCACACCCCGTTGCGGGAGGCGTCGGAGGACCACACGTTGTAGTAGACGGTGCCATCGTGGCCGCGAGTGTTGCCGGTGATCCCGTCGCCCTTCTGCCCGGTGACCAGCACCGTGCGGTGTCCGGACGGTGCGATCCGCACCAGTGCCGGCCGTTCGCCCGCGGGCGTGCCCACCATCGAGACGGTCAGTGAGTTGTCCGGGGCGACGGTGATGTTCTCGGGTACGTCGCCGGTGGCGAAGTCGAAGGCGGCCACGGTCTTGACGTGAGTGACGGCGGGCTGCGCGTCCGCGTGTCCGCTTGCGGCGGACGCGTACGGTGCCGAGAGCAGGACGGCTGCGGTCGCGGAGATCGCCGCGAGCTTGAACGGCTTCTTCATGAATATGTTTTTTGTGGTCATTGCGCTCTTTCGTTCTTTCCGTCGGCGCCGCACGCCCGGCCGGAGCGGGGTGTGCGGCGCCGACGACATGCCTGATCGGCTGGGGAGCCCCTAGTCGGGGATCGGGAAGCCTGCGTTCTCCAGGTCGAGCGAGTCCGGGTCGGGTCCGCCGCGTACGCCGGTGTCGAGGGCGTCGATCGCGGCCACCTCGTCGGAGGTCAGGACGAAGTCGAAGACGTCGAAGTTCTCGGCGATGCGATGGGCTTTGACGGACTTGGGGATCGCGCAGAAGCCGTGGTCGAGGTGCCAGCGCAGCACGACCTGCGCGGGTGTCTTCGCGTACTTGTCGGCCAGGGCGGTGATGACGGGGTCTTCGAGTGGGTTGGTGTCGGCGCCCCGGTAGACGTAGGAGCCGCCGATGGGCGACCACGACTGGGTCAGGATGCCGTGGCTTTCGTTCGCCGCCCGCCACTCGGGCTGCGTGTAGTAGGGGTGCACCTGGATCTGGTTGATGGCCGGAACGATGTCGGTGCGGGAGATGAGCTCGTCGAGCTGCTTGGGCGTCTGATTCGACACGCCGATCGCACGGACGCGTCCTTCGGCGAGGAGCTTCTCCGCCGCCTTGTATGCCGCGATCGTCTTCTCGAAGTCGGAAGGCAGCGGCTGGTGCAGCAGCCACAGGTCGAGCTGCTCGAGGCCCAGCTTGCGCAGACTCACGTCGAAGGCCCGCAGCGCGGAGTCGTAGCCGTAGTCGCTGATCCACACCTTGGTCGTCACGAAGATCTCGGAGCGGTCCACGTCGGAGCGGGCGATCGCCTCGCCGACCTCCCGCTCGTTGAAGTAGGCGGCAGCGGTGTCGATCAGCCGGTAGCCGTTGTGCAGCGCGGTCAGGACGGCGTCGGTGGTCTCCTCGGGGGCGCTCTGGTACACGCCGAGTCCCAGGGCGGGGATCTGGACGCCGTTGTTCAGGGTGATGAGTGGGTTCGTTGCGGTCATGGTTGCTCCAATCAAGGTGGGCGCACGCAGCCCGCGTGCGGACGGGAGAGGGGGGCCGGCTCAGTCGGCAGAGACCGCTGTGGGCAGTTCGACGCCTGTGAGATCGGCGCAGTAGGCCAGCAGCCGGTCCTGCACTTCGGGCGACTGCGTCGCCGGGTGCGGAGGGCGGGGCTGCTGGTGGTGGAAGTAGCGGCCGGTGACCAGCGCCGCCGCGTCGTTGCCGGCCGCCAGCCACGCCTGGGTCACCGGAGCCAGCCGCAGGTCGTCGGTGGCGCTGCTCCCTCCCATCTTTGTCGGGACCCAGCCGGGGTCGACCGCGTTGGAGAGCGTGGTGGGCCACCGGCGCGCGACGGCGAAGGCGAGGGTGGTGACGTAGAACTTGGACTCCGAGTACGCCTGGGATCCCTGCCACGGGCGCCGGGTCCACTGCGCATCACGCAGCTCGGTGTCGCCGCTGTGGTGCATGCCGGAGCTGAGGTAGACGAGTCGCTCGGGCGGTGTGATCAGCGCGGTGAGGACGTAGGGGGCGAGGACGTTTACGGCGAAGACGTCGGACAGGCCGTCCTCGGTCTCCACGCGGCTGCGTCCGTAGTAGCCGACGCCGGCGTTGTGGATGACGGCGTCGAAGGGGCCGATGTCATTGACTTGACCGGCGATTTCACGGGTCTGGGTGATGCTGGAGAGGTCGCCGACGGCGACACCGGCGTTGTCGGGGAGCGCGGCCTGCGCGTCGCGGGCCCTGGCGTCGTTGCGTGCGTGGAGCGCCACGGTGTGGCCTTGGTCGGACAGGAGCTGGGCGGCCATCAGGCCAAGGCCGTCGGTCGAACCGGTGATGAAGATGCGGGCCATGGGTCCTCCCTGATGGGTGTGTGGGTGCGCGTCGGGGCGTGGTCCGCCCTACTGCGGGTCGCTGACGCGGGTGCTGGTGGTGACCTTGAGGGGGACTTCGAGCAGAGGGGTCAGCTGGTCGACGACACGGGTGACGTTCGGGTGGTCGGCGTGCTCGGCGATCGCTTCCGTCGAGGTCCAGCCGTCGATGATGAAGAAGGTGCCGGGCGTATCGGCTTGCTCGTACAGGTCGTAGTAGAGGCAGCCGGTTTCCGCGCGCGCTGGGCCGACGAGTTCGAGCAGGAGTTCCTTGACCTGTTCGCGGTTCGGAGCCTTCGCCCGTACCTCGCAGATGATGTGGCGTTCTTGGGTTTTGGCACTCATGGGTCCTGCCTTCGTGGGGTGTGGGTGGAGCCGGTCACGGCGCCGGCGGATGGCATGACAGCCTTTCCCGGCAGGCGGCCGGTGTGGAGGAGACCGGCTACGGTGACGTGTTCGGTCCGGGGCCGGGTCCGGCCGATGACCGGGTGCATATCGTCGGGGACGACCGCCGAAAGGCCCTTCGGGTGGAGCCCGGCGATGAACGTGCTCATCTCCTGGCTCTGGGTGAACCGAAGGAGACGCTGATGTTCAGTTCTGGCCGGCGTAGACGCGGGTCATGCCGCCGTCGACGACGAGGTCGATGCCGTTGATGTAGCTGCTGGCGTCGGAGGCCAGGAAGACGACGGCGTTGCCGATGTCCTCTGCCGTTCCGACGCGGCCGGCCGGAATCTCCTTGGCGACACGCTCGACGTAGGCAGCGATGTCGGCGTCGCTGAGCTTCTGCTCATGGCCGTAACCCTCGGTGGGCACGACGCCGGGACTGACGGAGTTGACCCGGATCCGTCGGTCCTTGAGGTCGGTCGTCCAGCTGCGGGCGAGGGATCGCACCGCTGCCTTCGACGAGGCGTAGGCGGCGAAGCCGGGCAGGCCCATGTCTGCGGTGATCGATGCGTTGAGGATGATGGACGCGCCGTCGCCGAGGACGTCCAGCATGCTCTGCACCGTCAGGATGACGCCCTTGATGTTGATGCCCAGTTCGCTGTCGATCTGCTCTTCGGTGAGCTCGGCCAGCGGTGTCGCGTGCCCGCCGCCCGCGTTGGCGAAGACGATGTCGAGATGGCCGTGGCCCGCCTTGATGGTCTCGGCCACACCGAGCATGTCGCTCTTGCTCGACACGTCGGCCTGGATGCCCCGGGCGGACGGACCGAGCCGTTCGGCGGCCGCGTCGAGGACGTCTCGACGGCGGCCGGTGATGTAGACGAATGCGCCCTCTTCTATGAGGCGCTTGGCGGCGCCGAAACCGAGTCCGGTCGTGCCGCCGGTGACCAGAGCGACACGGCCCTGGAGTACGTGCTGTTCCATGATTCTTTCCCTATGAGCGGGGCTCCCCTCCCCGGTGCAGCGCTCATGAGCGCTGCACCGGGGAAGAGGGAGGGTGTGTGGAGAGCCGGGCTCGGTTGAGGAACCGGCTTCTTCCTGCTGGTGCGGTGTCCTACCGGTTGATGGTGCTCTGCTGCTGTGCGGTGTACCGGTCACCCTTGATCTGCACCTCGGACAGGGCAGATTCGATGCGCTGCAGGTCCTGAGTGGTCAGCTCGACGTTGTCGGCGCCGATGTTCTCCTCCAGCCGGTGCAGCTTCGTGGTGCCCGGGATCGGGGTGATCCACGGCTTCTGCGCGAGGAGCCAGGCGATGGCGACCTGTGCCTGGGTGGCCTGCTTGGCCTCGGCGATGTCGCCGATCAGCGCGATCAGCGCGAGGTTGGCCTGGCGGGCTTCGTCCTCGAAACGCGGCAGGACGTTGCGGATGTCGTTCTCCGCGAACTTCGTGTCTTCCTTGATGGCGCCGGTCAGGAAGCCCTTGCCGAGCGGACTGAACGGCACAAAGCCGATGCCGAGCTCTTCGAGGGTCGGCAGGATGACCTGCTCGGGCTCGCGCCACCACATCGAGTACTCGCTCTGTACGGCCGTGACCGGCTGCACCGCGTGGGCCCGGCGGATGATGTCCGCGCCAGCCTCCGACAGGCCGAAGTGCTTGACCTTGCCCTCCTGGATGAGGTCGCGGACGGTGCCCGCGACCTCCTCGATGGGGACGGCGGGGTCCACCCGGTGCTGGTAGAACAGGTCGATCCGGTCGGTCTGCATCCGCTGCAAGGACTGCTCGGCAACCCGGCGGATCCGCTCCGGGCGACTGTCCAGGCCGGCTGCGGAGTTGCCGTCCTTGAAGCCGAACTTCGTGGCGAAGACGACTTGGTCCCGCACGGGGGCCAGAGCTTCGCCCACCAGCTTCTCGTTCGCTTCGCCGTAGGCTTCGGCGCTGTCGAACAGGGTCACACCGCGCTCGGCAGCCGCGCGGATCAGCTTGATCGCTTCACCGGTGTCGGCGGCGGCCCCGTAGCCGAAGGTCATGCCCATGCAGCCGAGTCCGATCGAGGACACTTCCAGGCCGCTGGTTCCCAGTTCACGCTTGTTCATGTCGTTTCTCCTCTCAAGTGGCCACCTGCGGCGTGGGGTGGCGCGCCGCGTGGTCATGGCCGTACATCCGGCTCTGTGGCATGCCGCAGAGCCCTCCGTGTCCTTTGACGTAGCAGGTCCTCGTGGTGGTGCTTCTCAGGCCGGGCCGTCGTCGTGGGCAAGGTCCATCCCCAGGACGCGCGAGGCGTCCACCTGGGCCAGCAGTTCCTTGGCGTGGGCCTCGATCGAGGCGATGGCGTCGGCACCGGCCACGAACCGCACCGGCGGCTCCGCCTGGCCGGCGACCTTCAGCAGTACCTCGGCGAGCTTGGCCGGGTCACCGGCCTGCCGGCCGTTCATCGTCTTCCAGCCCGCGATCTGCGCCGCGGTGTTCTCGGCGTAGTCATCGACCGTCAGCTCCGGCCAGGTGGTGGAGGCTTCCACGAGCAGCTCGGTGCGGAAGAACCCTGGCTCCACCGTCGTGGTGCGGATCCCGAACGGCACCACGTCCAGGTGCAGGGCCTCCATCCAGCCCTCCACGGCGAACTTCGACGTGGTGTAGGCGGCGGTGAACTCCTGGCCGACCAGTCCGGCCAGCGACGAGATCGTCATGATGTGCCCGGCGCGCTGCTTACGCATGACGGGCAGCACGGCTCGGGTGACGTTCATCGGACCGAACACGTTGGTCTCGATCTGCTGGCGCATCTGCCGGTCGGAGACGACCTCGAAGTATCCGGCGTAGAAGTTCGCCGCGTTGTTCACCAGGACGTCGATCCGCCCGAACCGGTCGACAGCCGCGGTGACCGCCGCGTCGGCGGTGGCGGGGTCGGTGAGATCCAGGGCGGCGACCAGGAGGTTGTCGTGCTCGCCGCCCAGCGCCTTGAGGACGGTTTCGGGTCGACGGCCGGTGGCCACCACCTGGTGCCCGTTTTCCAGCGCCTGGCGGGCGATGTCGACGCCCAGGCCGCGGCCTGCGCCGGTGATGAAGAAGACCTTGCTCATGGGACGGGTACTCCGAACGGTGTTGGTGCGCGATTCAGCGGGAGTCGGGCTCCGACTCGACGATGCTCTTCAGCTGGGAGATCGCAGACATGGCGTTGGGCCATCCGGCGTAGAAAGCGATGTGGGTGATCGCCTCGACCAGCTCGTTCTTGGTGACCCCGTTCTCCAGGGCCTTGGGCAGGTGGAAGGCGAGCTGGTCGGCGCGGTAGAGCGCGACCAGGACGGAGACGGTGATCAGGCTGCGGTCCCGCTGGGACAGGCCCTCGCCTGCCCACACCTCACCGAACAGGACGTCGTCGGTCAGCCGGACCAGCTCGGGCGCGAAGTCACCGAGCATCTTCTGGACGGCGGTCTGTTCCTCAGCCATGGCGCACAACCTCTCGGGGGTGATGGGGCAAATGATGTGATCTGCCGGTTCTCACGGGGCACGGTGCGGCGGCGGGTCCGGTCAGCCGGAGCCCTGTGAAAGCGGGGCAGTAACCATGCAACCGCGAACGGAGGGAATGAGGGAGCCTCTGCTGTGAGGGGTACTGGCAGGGACCCCCGCGCTGATTCCCGCAGGTCAGAGCGATATGCCAGGAGGCAGTGCCGGGCGGCGACGCCGCCCGGTTCCTGAAGGACGGGGCACTGCCGTGACCGGTGGACCGGCGGCTCAGGCCAGGATTCGGTCGTCGGCCTCATCCTGCGAAGGCTCCTCGGCCAGCGCATCGGGAACGTCCGCTTCAGTGGTGTTCGTGCGGGTGGCACGCAGGGCGGCCAGGATCAGCAGCGGGATCATGCCGAGGGCGGCCATGATCAGGCCGACGGCCTCCGGGCCCCTCACACCGAGCGAAGAGTCCAAGGCACTGCCCGCGAGCCAGGTGCCGACGGCGATGCCGACGTTGAATCCCGACACGGTCAGCGCGGCGGCGAGACCGGGGGCGGAGTGTCCGAACCGCACGGCCAGCGGCGTCGCGATCGACGTGACCGCCATGCCGGTCAGGCCCAGCAGCACCACCAGAACGACGGTCGCGGGAACGCTCGTGGACAACGGGATCAGCAGGAGCATGACGAGCCCGGAGCCGGCGGCAATGGTCAGGAACGTGGTCAGCGGCCTGCGGTCACCGAAGCGTCCCCCCAGGTTCGTGCCCAGCAGCGCGCCGATACCAAAGCCGACCAGGACCAGCGGCACCACGCCCTCGGACAGCCCGGTCCGTTCCGTGAGCAGCGGCGAGATATAGCTGTAGGCGGCCAGGAATCCGCCGGAGACGAGCGCGGTCGCGGCCAGCACGAGCCACATACGCCCGTGCCGCAGCACACCGAGCTGGGACCTTACGGAGGGTGCTTCGCGGTGTTCCTCGACGGGGATGAACCGGACGATCACCACGGCGACGATCGCGGCCAGGACGGTAAGCGCCCAGAAGGTGCCGCGCCAGCCGATCGATTGGCCGACGAACGAGCCCAGCGGGACACCGGCCACGATGGCCAGGCCCATGCCGCTCATCATCACGCCCATGGCGCGGGACGCGGCGGCCGGTCCCGCGGCGGAGGTGGCGACGACGGAGGCGACCGACAAGAACGCGCCAGTGGCCAGCGCGGTCAGGACTCGGGCCGCGAGCACGACGGTGAACGACGAGCTGAGCGCCGCGATCATGTGGCCGGCGGCGAACGTGCCCAGCGCCAGGACCAGAGTCGACCTGCGGGGCAGACGCAGCGTGGCGAGCGAGATCGTGGGCCCGCCGACGATCATGCCGATGGCGAAGGCCGTGATGAGCAGACCAGCCTGGGAAACGCTGACGCCCAGGTCGGAGGCCATGTCAGGCAGGATGCCCGCGATGATGAACTCCGTCGTGCTCATCAGGAATGTGCCCAGGGCCAGCAGCGGGACGACGAAGGGCAGCTTGGAGGATGCGGATTCTGGTCGCAGAGGGGACATGCGGAAACAGCCTTTGCTGTACGGGTGGATGGCAGCGGGACCAGCAGAAGCGGTCGCCGGCTC
>Ga0247820_10001022_pt1 | contig 15756 bp, 14 predicted proteins | sample 13C_Glucose_Day1_2_FD_192480 | JGI IMG/M metagenome (GOLD analysis project Ga0247820, IMG submission 192480) | Soil microbial communities from agricultural site in Penn Yan, New York, United States - 13C_Glucose_Day14 | ecosystem: Environmental > Terrestrial > Soil > Agricultural land | place...
AGGCCACCCGCGAGAGCACCCCGCCACCCACAATCAAATCCCGCCCCGAAGCACACGCCCCGCTCTATGCCGCCGACCCTCAATTTCAATTACGTGGCGCCTTCAGCAATCAGATGATCGATGCAGCAATGCCGTTGTTTGGCTTGGCGATGCGTCTGCAAACGCTGGACGGCCACAGCGATATTGCACAGCTGTACAAACAGGCTCACAACCAGATCAACCAAATCCTGGAGGAAATGCGCCAACACGCGTATGAGCCGACCCAGTTGCTGGCCTATTCGTACTCGCTGTGCCTGTATCTTGACGAGACCGTGATGCGGACGGACTGGGGCAAGAACTCCAGCTGGAGCCAACAGCCCTTGCTGAGCGACTTTCATCAGGAAACCTGGGGCGGGGAGAAGTTCTTTACCGTGCTGTCGCGCATGATGCAGGAGCCACGACGCTTTCAGGACGTACTGGAGTTCATGTACATGTGTTTGTGCATGGGCCTTATGGGCAAATACGCTATCGAACCCAAGGGTGACGAGGCTGTTCAAGCACTGATCGTCAAGTTGCACGCGATCATCCGCGAGCTCCGGGGCCCGACACCCGAGTTCTTTGCAGACTCATCGCACAATGTTGCACCGCGCAATTTTCGCATGCAGCGCCAGTGGCCATGGTGGAGCCCTTTGCTGATCAGCGCTGTGGCCCTGGCCGCGCTGTACGGCTTCTACAGCTATCGCTTGCAGATGATTACCGATGAAGTACTGCAATCGCTCAACGGCATTCTGCAGTAGGCGTTGAACGCAACCGGCTAAGGCGAGCACGAACTGCGCTAAAGTAACGGCTCGCCAATGACCAAGGACGTCCCATGCACCTCGCCCCCGCTATCCCGATCCTGCGCATCTTCTCGGTCGACAAGGCCAAGGAGTTCTACCTCGACTTCCTCGGTTTTCAACTCGACTGGGAGCACCGTTTCTCGCCGGACCTGCCGCTGTACGCGCAGATCCACCGCGATGGCCTGATCCTGCACCTTTCCGAGCACCACGGCGATGCCTCGCCCGGCGCCACCATTTTTGCCCGGGTGGAAGATCTGCGAGCGTTGGAGCGCGAGTTGCAGGCCAAGCAATATGGCTATACGCGCCCCGAGGCTGAGCCCGTCGACTGGGGCTTGCAGATGCAGATCTGGGATCCTTTCGGCAATCGCCTGCGCTTCTGCCAGCAGATCGACGACAGCGCTCAATGAAGGCCTTGAGCAAACGCGACCTGGCCCGCCTGGAGCGTGAGCTGGTGGTTTGCCTGACCGAAGCCTGCGAGATCGCCAAAAGCGAGATCGTCGGCTTCACCTGGCTCACCCACCGCCTTGCGCCAGACAACTTTCCTGCCAGCCTGCGCATCACCTGGGTATTCGAACAAGAAGCCGACAAGGACGCCGCCGTGGCAGGAGCTGCCAAGGCGCGCATGCTCGAGCTGACTGCCCAGGCCCTGAGCGAGGCTGGCGTGCACCTGGATCATGTCGCCTGGCACGTGCGTTTCGACAGCGAGCAAGCGTGCCAGCACAGCCATGCGGGCAACTGGGATCGACGTTTGCTGGGGCGCTGAGCGGCGCTATTGGTGCTCGACGAGCCGAACACTCATCTCGACCTGCTTTCGCTGCACGCGCTGGAACTGATGCTCGGCCAGTTTCGCGGGGCAATGCGGGTGGTTGCGCATGACCTGGCCTTTATCGAACGCTTGCAGCCAACCGGCAATCTGCGGCTGTGACTGAGCGGCGAATCTATGACTGGGCGTTTCCGATCTGCGGCGGATGTATTATCGTGGCGAGGTGCGCAAATAACAGCAGCCTGAGCGATCGGGCATCTGCAAGACAAACGAGGGTGTCATGAGTAACGAGATTAACTGGGACAAGCTTGGCTTCGACTACATCAAGACCGACAAGCGCTACCTGTCCGTGTTTCGCGATGGCGAGTGGGACAAGGGCACCCTGACCGAAGACAACGTGCTGCACATCAGCGAAGGCTCGACTGCTCTGCACTATGGCCAGCAATGCTTCGAAGGCATGAAGGCCTACCGTTGCAAGGATGGCTCGATCAACCTGTTCCGCCCCGACCAGAACGCCCTGCGCATGCAGCGCAGCTGCGACCGCCTGCTGATGCCGCGCGTGCCGACCGAACAGTTCATCGAAGCCTGCAAGCAGGTGGTCAAGGCCAACGAGCGCTTCGTTCCGCCGCACGGCAAAGGTGCCCTGTACCTGCGTCCGTTCGTGATTGGCGTGGGTGACAACATCGGTGTGCGCACCGCACCGGAGTTCATTTTCTCGATCTTCGCCATTCCGGTCGGCTCATACTTCAAAGGCGGCATGACCCCGCACAAGTTCCTGATCTCCGACTTCGACCGCGCCGCGCCGCAAGGCACTGGCGCGGCCAAGGTCGGTGGCAACTACGCCGCCAGCCTGCAGCCTGGCTACGCAGCCAAGAAAGCCGGCTTCGCCGACTGCATCTACCTCGACCCGCTGACTCACAGCAAGATCGAGGAAGTCGGTTCGGCGAACTTCTTTGGCATTACCGCCAACAACGAATTCGTGACGCCCAAGTCGGCCTCGGTCCTGCCAGGTATCACCCGCCTTTCGCTGATGGAACTGGCCGAATCGCGCCTGGGCCTGAAAGTGATCGAGGGCGACGTAGAGATCAACAACCTGGAGCGCTTCGTCGAGGCTGGCGCCTGCGGCACCGCTGCGGTGATTACCCCGATCGGGGGTATTCAGTACAACGGCAAGCTGCATGTGTTCCACAGCGAGACTGAAGTCGGTCCGGTGACCACCAAGCTGTACAACGAGCTGACCGGCATCCAGAGCGGTGATGTCGAAGCGCCGGCAGGTTGGATCGTCAAGGTCGACTGAGACTTCGCGATACAGTGAACGATGGGGCATGCCAGCGCTGGCATGCCCCATTTTTTTGTGGTGGCGGTGCTGCCCTCATCGCGGGGCAAGCCCGCTCCCACGAATGCTCCTGCAACCTCCGTGGGAGCGGGCTTGCCCCGCGATGAGGCCATTACCATCACCACAGAACCCGAAAGCCTCCTATCAGTCGCGCAGATGAATTTTTCTTAAATCGCCGTTTGTCTATTCTTTGGCACAATCAAGTCTCCATTCGCCGCCCAGGAACCAGCATGACCCGCGTACTGACCATCGAAGACGACGCCGTCACCGCCCAGGAAATCGTCGCTGAACTGTCCAGCCACGGCCTTGAGGTGGACTGGGCCGATAACGGCCGGGAAGGCTTGTCCAAGGCCATTGCCGGTGGCTATGACCTGATCACCCTCGACCGCATGCTGCCCGAGGTCGATGGCCTGACCATCGTCACAACCTTGCGCAACCTCAAGATCGCCACGCCGATCCTGATGATCAGCGCCCTGTCCGATGTCGACGAACGCGTGCGCGGCCTGCGCGCTGGCGGCGATGACTACCTGACCAAGCCATTCGCCTCCGACGAGATGGCCGCCCGGGTCGAAGTGCTGCTACGGCGCAACAGCGTGCCCATGACCCAGACCCGCCTGCAGGTCGCCGACCTTGAGCTGGACCTGATCAGCCACGAAGCACGCCGCGGCGAACAGACCCTGAACCTGCTGCCTACCGAGTACAAGCTGTTGGAATACCTGATGCGCCATTCCGGCCAGGTGATCACTCGGATGATGATCTTCGAGGAGGTCTGGGGCTATCACTTCGACCCCGGCACCAACCTTATCGATGTACACATTGGGCGTTTGCGCAAGAAGATCGACTCGCCCGGCCAGTCGCCGCTGATCCGTACCGTACGGGGCTCGGGCTATGCCATTGCTGAACCCGTCTAAGGGCTGGAGCTCCTCGACCAGCCGCCTGTTGGCGCTGTACAGCTTTCTGTTCGTGGCCTGGAGCAGCATCCTCATGGGGGTGCTGTACTTCGAGGTCTCCAGCTACCTGAACAAACTCACCCGCCACTCGATGCTGCAGCGCCAGCACTTGTTCGCCCACATGAGCGGCAAGCAGCTGGACGATGCACTGATTGCCAGCCAGGCCTTCGAAGAGCGTAGCTTTGACGCCTACGGGCTGTTCGACGCCCAGCTCAATCCGATTGGCGGGCGGATCCGCAGCATACCGCCGGAGTTGGGGCTGGACGGCAAGATCCATGAGCTCAAGCGTTGCCTGGACGCAGATGACCCACACATGCTCAGCGATAGCTGCGATGCCGTGGCGATCAAGGTTCAGGATGGCCGCTGGCTGGTGCTGCTACGCGATAACGGCTCGTTGTTCGTGGTCACCCGGATCATCCTCGATGCCCTGCTCTGGGGCATCTCGCTGACCCTGATCCCAGGTTTCGCTGGCTGGTATTTGCTGCGCCGACGCCCGCTCAAACGTATCCGCGCGGTGCAGGCCAGCGCCGAGTTGATCGTCGCCGGCGACCTGACCCACCGCCTGCCGCTGTCGGCACGCCGCGATGAGCTGGACATGCTCGCTGCCATCGTCAACGCCATGCTCGATCGCATCGAGCGGCTGATGCACGAGGTCAAGGGTGTGTGCGACAACATTGCCCATGATCTGCGCACACCGCTGACCCGCCTGCGCGCACAGCTTTACCGGATTCGACAGCAAAGTGGCGATGATTCGCCGCAGGCCGAGGCGCTGGACCAGGCCATTGGTGAAACCGACACGCTGATGGCGCGTTTTCGCGGCTTGCTGCGCATCAGCGAGTTGGAAGACCGCCAGCGCCGGGCCGGGTTCGTCGAACTCGATCCGCATGCGCTGTTAGTCGAGCTGCATGATTTCTACCTGCCGCTGGCCGAGGATGGCAGCATTCGCCTGAGCTTGGAGCAGCCGGCGCAGTTGGCGGCGTTGCACGGTGATCGCGAACTGCTGTTCGAGGCGTTGGCCAATTTGGTGGGTAATGGCATCAAGTTCACCCCAGAGGGCGGCCAGGTGAGGATCGTCGCCCGGCAGGATGCCGAGGGCGTACATATTGCTATCGAGGACAGTGGCCCGGGGATTCCCGAGCAGGAGCGAGCTGCGGTGTTGAAGCGGTTTTATCGCAGTGACGAAGGTCACCGGCATCCGGGGTTTGGGCTGGGATTGTCGATCGTGGCGGCGATCGTGGATTTGCATGGGTTTAGGTTGGAGGTTGGCGAGAGTGAACTAGGCGGGGCAAGGTTGGTGCTGCACTGCCCGCTGGCCAGTTGACGCCTGGGGCCGCTCTGCGACCCTTCGCGGGCAAGCCCGCTCCCACAAGGACTGCGCCGCCCTTAGGCATGCGCGGTCCCTGTGGGAGCGGGCTTGCCCGCGAAGGGTCGCAAAGCGGCCCCAAAATGCCAGATCAGTCAGCCAGACGCCAGGTAGTCGCGCCCTTGCTGTCCTCCAGCACCACGCCCATGGCCGTGATCTGGTCACGAATCCGATCAGACTCCGCCCAGTTCTTGTCAGCACGTGCCTGCAGACGCGCCTGAATCAACGCCTCCACTTGCGCTGCATCGACCTTGCCTTCGGCACCGGCACGCAGGAAGTCATCCGCCTCCAGCTGCAACACCCCCAGCACATCGCCCAGCTCACGCAGACGACCGGCCAGGCCAGCGGCGGCCTGCGGATCGCTGTCGCGCAGGCGGTTGATTTCGCGCACCAAGTCGAACAGCACCGCACAGGCTTCCGGCGTACCGAAGTCGTCGTTCATCGCCACGCTGAAGCGCTCGACGAACTCTTCACCACCAGCCGCGGCCACCCGCGGCAAGCCGCGTAGCGCGTGGTAGAAGCGTTCCAGCGCGCCCTTGGCATCGCGCAGACTGTCTTCGGAGTAGTTGATCGCACTGCGGTAGTGGCTGGCCACCAGCAGGTAGCGCACCACTTCCGGGTGGTACTTCTCGAGCACGTCGCGGATGGTGAAGAAGTTGTTCAACGACTTGGACATCTTCTCGCCGTTGATACGGATCATGCCGCAGTGCATCCAGGCGTTGGCATACTGCTTGCCGGTGGCCGCTTCGCTCTGGGCGATCTCGTTCTCGTGATGCGGGAACTCCAGGTCGCTGCCGCCACCGTGGATGTCGAAGCTCTCGCCCAGGCAGCAGGTGGACATCACCGAGCACTCGATGTGCCAGCCTGGACGACCCGGGCCCCATGGCGACTCCCAGCTCGGCTCGCCGGGCTTGACGCCCTTCCACAGGACGAAGTCGAGCGGGTCTTGCTTGGCCTCGTCGACTTCGATGCGCGCGCCAATGCGCAGGTCTTCGATCTTCTTGCGCGACAGCTTGCCGTAACCGACGAACTTGCCGACCCGGTAGTACACGTCGCCGTTACCCGGCGCGTAGGCATAGCCCTTGTCGATCAGGGTCTGGATCATGGCGTGCATGCCGGCGATGTGGTCGGTGGCACGCGGCTCTTGATCGGGCGGCAAGATGTTCAGGCGGCGCTCATCTTCGTGCATCGCGTCGATCATACGGGCGGTCAGCGCATCGAACGTCTCGCCGTTCTCGTTGGCGCGGTTGATGATCTTGTCGTCGATGTCGGTGATGTTGCGCACGTAGGTCAGGTCATAGCCGCTTTTACGCAGCCAACGGGTGACCAGGTCGAACGCGACCATGCTGCGGCCGTGGCCCAGGTGGCAGTAGTCGTAGACGGTCATGCCGCAGACGTACATGCGCACCTTGTTGCCATCGAGCGGCTTGAAGGCTTCCTTGGTCTTGCTCAGCGTGTTGTAGATGTTAAGCACGGCGATTCCTTAGCTACCCCAGGAGTCACGCAGGGTGACGGTGCGGTTGAACACCGGGCGGCCCGGCTGGGTGTCTTTCAGGTCGGCGCAGAAGTAGCCTTCGCGCTCGAACTGGAAACGGTCTTCAGGCTGGGCGTTGCCCAGGGAAGGTTCCGCACGACAACCGGTCAGCACCTGCAGCGAGTCTGGATTGATGTTGTCCAGGAAGCTGCCGCCCTCCTCGGTCTTCTCCGGGTTGGCCGAGCGGAACAGGCGATCGTACAGGCGTACTTCGCATTCGACGCTGGTGGCGGCCGGCACCCAGTGGATCACGCCCTTGACCTTGCGCCCCTCGGGGTTCTTGCCCAGGGTGTCGGGGTCGTACGAGCAGCGCAGTTCGACGATGTTGCCTGCTGCGTCCTTGATCGCCTCGTCGGCGCGTATCACATAGCTGCCGCGCAGGCGCACTTCACCGTTTGGCTCAAGGCGCTTGTAGCCTTTTGGCGGCTCTTCCATGAAGTCGTCACGGTCGATGTACAGCTCACGGGCGAACGGCAGTACGCGCACGCCCATGTCTTCTTTGGGGTGACGTGGCAGCTCGAGGTTTTCCACCTGGCCTTCTGGATAGTTGCTGATCACCACCTTCAGCGGACGCAGCACGCACATGGCGCGTGGCGCATTGCGGTCGAGGTCGTCACGGATGCTGAACTCGAGCATGTTCATGTCGACCACGCCGTCGGAGCGGTTGGTGCCGATCATTTCGCAGAAGTTGCGGATCGATGCCGGGGTGTAGCCGCGACGGCGGAAGCCCGACAGAGTCGACATGCGCGGGTCGTCCCAGCCATGCACGTGCTGCTCGTCGACCAGCTGTTTGAGCTTGCGCTTGGAGGTAATGGTGTAGTTCAGGTTCAACCGGCTGAATTCGTACTGGCGCGGATGGGCCGGCACCGGCAGGTTGTCCAGGAACCAGTCGTACAGTGGACGATGACCTTCGAACTCCAGGGTGCAGATCGAGTGGGTGATGCCCTCGATCGCGTCCGACTGGCCGTGGGTGAAGTCATAGTTGGGGTAGATGCACCACTTGTCACCGGTCTGGTGGTGGTGGGCATGGCGGATGCGGTAGAGGATCGGGTCGCGCAGGTTCATGTTCGGCGAGGCCATGTCGATCTTGGCCCGCAGCACCCGCTCGCCGTCCTTGAACTCGCCGGCCTTCATGCGCGCGAACAGGTCGAGGTTTTCCTCGACGCTACGCTCGCGGAACGGGCTGTTCTTGCCAGGCTCGGTCAGGTTGCCCCGGTACTCCTTGGCCTGCTCAGGCGTCAGGTCGCAGACATAGGCGTTACCCGACTTGATCAGCGCTACGGCCCAGTCGTGCAATTGGTCGAAATACTGCGAGGCGTAACGCACCGGACCTGCCCACTCGAAGCCCAGCCACTTGACATCATCCTGGATGGCGTCGATGTATTCCTGGTCTTCCTTGGCCGGGTTGGTGTCGTCGAAACGCAGGTGGCAGACGCCGCCGAACTCTTTGGCCAGGCCAAAGTTGACGCAAATCGACTTGGCATGGCCGATGTGCAGGTAGCCGTTAGGCTCCGGCGGGAAGCGGGTGACGATTTGCGTGTGCTTGCCCGAGTCCAGGTCGGCCTGGACGATCGGCCGCAGGAAGTTCGCAGGGACGGCGGGAGCGCCTTTGGCAGCGGCGTTGGGCGCGTTGTCGGCAGTGGGCTTGCTCATAGGATCCTTGAATGCACGTATTCGGCCTGGGTAGGCCTATTGAATCAAAGGGCCTATCATAGCCGAAGCAGTCAAGCTGCTGACAGCCGGACACCGACAAAGTGGCACGATTTATCGCAGTGTTTATCGCGACGGTGTAGCGTAATCCGGCAAAATGGCTGCCGCGCACTTGTGTCGCGCTCGCCCGATCCTGCGTCAGGTGACAATATGCGCACCTGTGCACCCTATTTCCAAAATGCCTTGATAGAGCGAATTTCAGCATGTCCAAAGTCAAATTGAGCACCAACCACGGCGACATCGTCCTGCAACTGGATGCCGAAAAGGCCCCGCTGACCGTTGCCAACTTCCTGGAATACGTCAAAGCAGGCCACTACAGCAACACCGTGTTCCACCGTGTGATCAAGGGCTTCATGATCCAGGGCGGCGGTTTCGAACCAGGCATGAACGAAAAACGCGACAAGAAGCCAAGCATCCAGAACGAAGCCGACAACGGCCTGAAGAACGACAAGTACACCATCGCCATGGCCCGTACCATGGAGCCGCATTCGGCCTCCGCGCAGTTCTTCATCAATGCCTCGAACAACGACTTCCTCAACCACAGCGGCAAGAACGTGCAGGGCTGGGGCTACGCCGTGTTCGGTAAAGTGACCGAAGGCCAGGACGTGGTCGACAAGATCGAAGGCGTTGCCACCGGTTCCAAGGCCGGCCACCAGGACGTGCCGAAAGACGACGTGATCATCGAGAAAGCCGAGATCATTGAGTGATTCTGCTGATCTCTGATCTGCACCTGCAAGAAGAACGCCCGGACATTTCCCGGGCGTTTGTTGATCTGCTCGAAGGCCGTGCGCGTCACGCCAAGGCGCTGTACATCCTGGGCGACTTCTTTGAAGCCTGGATCGGCGATGACGCCATGAGTCCTTTCCAGCAGTCGATCTGCCAGGCCTTGCGCCAGCTCAGCGACGCTGGAACGGCGATCTACCTGATGCACGGCAACCGCGACTTTCTGCTTGGCCAGGACTTCTGCAAGGCCGCTGGCGCCACGCTGCTGGACGACCCTTGCGTGGTCGAGCTGGGTGGCGAGCCCGTACTGCTGATGCACGGCGATACCTTGTGCACCCGCGACCTGGGCTACATGAAGCTGCGCCGCTACCTGCGCAACCCGCTGAGCCTGTGGATCCTGCGGCACCTGCCGGTGTCCACCCGGCAAAAGCTGGCGCGCAAGCTGCGTAGCGAAAGCCAGTCGCAAACGCGCATGAAAAACACCGAGATCGTCGACGTTACCCCTGAGCAAGTGCCCCTGGTGATGGCTGCGCACGGCGTGCGTACGCTGGTGCATGGGCATACCCACCGGCCGGCGATTCACAAGCTGGTGGTCGATGGTCAGCCAGCACGGCGTATCGTGCTCGGCGACTGGGACCGCCGCGGCTGGGCGTTGCAGGTCGATGAACAGGGCTTCCAGCTGGCCCCGTTCGACTTCAACTGATCTGCTTCTCACTGCTCAGCCCTGGCTTGATTGGCGGCCTGCCCGCGAACACGCCAGGGCTGATGCAACTCAAATGGATGCAAACGGCACATTGCTGCCCTGCAACTGCACGCGAACAAATCCTTCCTATACTGCAGCTGGCGTCCTTGCAGTGCCGACCGCCCATTCAATGCAATACCTCCCATAACAACAAGCGAGGTGGCAGATGGTTTGGCAGCAGATCTACGATCCGTTCGGGAGCCCCTGGCTCTCCACCCTCATGGCCGCAGTCCCCGTCGTGGTGATGCTGGCGGCACTGGCGTTCTTCCACATCAAAGCGCATATCGCCGCCCTGCTCGCCCTGGCGTCGGCCTTGCTGATTTCCATCCTGGCGTTCGACATGCCCGCCAACATGGCAGGTTCTGCGGCGTTGTACGGCGCGGCCAACGGCCTGCTGCCCATCGGCTGGATCGTGCTCAACATCATCTTCCTGCACCGCCTGACCACCGAAAACGGCTCGTTCAAGGTGCTGCAGGACTCGCTCGCACGCATCACTGACGACCGTCGCCTGCAGTTGTTGCTGATCGCGTTCTGCTTCGGCGCCTTTTTCGAAGGAGCGGCGGGCTTTGGCACACCGGTGGCGGTGACCGGGGCGATCCTGATCGGCCTGGGCTTTTCGCCCCTGGCCGCCTCGGGCCTGGCGCTGATCGCCAACACCGCGCCCGTCGCCTTCGGCGCCCTGGGCACGCCGATCATCACCCTGGCCAAGGTCACCGGTCTGGATGAAATGGAGCTGTCGATGATGGTCGGTCGACAGTTGCCGTTCTTCTCGGTCATCGTGCCGTTCTGGTTGATCTGGGCGTTTGCCGGCTGGCGCAAGACGATCGAAATATGGCCGGCGATTCTGGTGGCCGGGGTCAGCTTTGCCATTCCGCAGTTTCTAGTGTCGAACTACCACGGGCCAATGCTGGTGGATGTGATCGCCGCACTGATCTCCATGGCCTGCCTGACCGGCTTTTTGCGGGTGTGGAAACCGGCCACGGTGCACACTTCTGCTGCACTCACCGGGCGGGTGGACAATTCCAAGGTCGAAGCCGACCCCAAGGCGCCTGCTGGCGATACCCTGGCCTTCAGCCAGTCGGACCGGCGCACGGTGCTGCGGGCGTGGATGCCTTGGATCATCCTCACGGTATTCGTCTTCGCCTGGGGCACGGCCAGCTTCAAGAACCTGTTCGATACCCGCCCCGCGCTGGACCCTGCTACAGGCGTGGTGATGATGGACGCGCAGGGCAAGCCGCTGCGTGAAGCCAACCCAATCTTCGCCCCGAGCATCACGTTCGAGGCCATCCACCAGCAGATCGAAAAAGTCCCGCCTGTTGTGCCCACGCCGAAAAAAGAGGACGCGGTGTACAAGTTCACCTGGCTGACCTCGACCGGTAGCGGGATCTTGCTGGCGGCGATTCTCGGCGGCCTGCTGATGGGCTACTCGCCGCTAGCCCTGGCCAAGCAGTACCTGCGCACGATCTGGGTGGTGCGTTATTCGCTGATCACCATCGTCGCGATGCTCGCCCTGGGGTTTCTCACGCGCTACTCAGGGCTGGATGCGACCATGGGCCTGGCGTTTGCCGCCACCGGCATTTTCTACCCGATGTTCGGCACCCTGCTGGGCTGGCTGGGGGTCGCCCTGACCGGCTCGGACACCGCCTCCAACGTGCTGTTCGGCGGGCTGCAGCGGGTGACCGCCGAGCAACTTGGCCTGAGCCCGGTACTGATGGCTGCGGCCAACAGCTCGGGTGGGGTGATGGGCAAGATGGTCGATGCGCAGTCGATCGTGGTCGCCTCCACCGCGACCCGCTGGTATGGGCATGAAGGCGAGATCCTGCGCTATGTGTTCTTCCACTCGGTGATCCTGGCGATTCTGGTCGGCGGCCTGGTGACCTTGCAGGCGTACGTGGCGCCGTTCACGGCGATGGTGGTCGGCGGCGGCTGAAAGTCTGGGTAAAATGCCGATTTATCCGTAGAGGATCCTGCAATGGACCTGCAGTTTCTGGGCACCTCCTCCGGGGTGCCCACCAAGGCCCGCAATGTCAGCGCCACGGCCGTGATCGAGGCATCCGGCAAAGGCTGGTACCTGGTCGATTGCGGCGAAGGCACGCAACACCAACTGCTGCACACCCCGCTGTCGATGCGCGACTTGCGCGCCATTTTCATCACCCATGTGCATGGCGATCACTGCTATGGCCTGCCAGGTTTGCTGGCCAGTGCCGGCATGTCTGGGCGCAGCGAACCACTGCCGATGATCCTGCCGCTGGCCTTGCACGACTGGCTACGCCAAAGCCTGGCCGTGAGCCAGACCTACCTGCCCTTCGAGCTGCACTTGCAGGCTGTGGAAACCCTCCAGCACTGGAGCAGCGCCCAGCTGCAGGTGAGCACCGTCGAGCTGTCGCACCGGGTGCCCAGTTATGGCTTCGTGTTTAGCGAAATCAATCCCGAGCCGCGCCTGGATACCGACAAGCTGCTAGCCGATGGCATTGCCCGTGGGCCGCTGTGGGGTGAGCTGGCCCAGGGCCGCTCGATCGAGCACGCCGGCCAACAGCTCGCTGCGCAGGATTACTTGAAGCCCTCGCGCCCGCCACGACGCGTCATCGTCTGTGGCGACAACGATTCACCGCAGTTGTTGGCCGAGGTGGCCAAAGGTGCCGATGTATTGGTACATGAAGCGACCTTCACCCAGCCCATCCTGGCACGTGCACAGTCGAACTTTGGCCATAGCACTGCCGCCGCTGTCGCACAGTTCGCGCACGCTGCGGGGGTGCCGAACCTGGTGCTGACCCACTTCAGTGCCCGCTACCAGGACAATCCACAGCGCAGCCCCTCGATCGATGATGTGCGTGCCGAGGCGTTGGCCCATTACAGCGGGCAGCTGATCCTGGCGCGGGATCTACAGCGTTACCACCTGGACCGGGAAGGCCGACTGCAGCCGATAGCCAGCCTTTGAGGGGCCTCGCTAACAGCCACGACCACCAAGGGCCGCAACGCGGCCCCTGATCTGCTTACTCATTCACACTCAAAGCGCGCGCCGCTCTTTCGCTGCGGCCACGCGTCGCCAGGCAGTAATACAGCGGGCACGTCACCAACAAGCCAAATAACCAGGACAGGTCCGCCCCTTCCACCAGGTTCGAATACGGCCCGACATACAGCGCGGTATTGGCAAACGGCAACTGCACCAGGATCCCGCAGGCGTAGGCAATGATCGCGTGCGGGTTGAACCGGCCATAGATCCCACCATCGGCGCGGAAGATCGAGGCGATGTCATACACGCCCTTCTTGATCAGGTAGAAGTCGATCAGGTTGATCGAAGCCCACGGCACCAGCACCAGCAGCAACGCCAGGATCAAGCCGATGAACTGGCCAATGAAATCCGCCGACGCGTTCAACGCGACCAGGCCACAACCGAGCAGAATCACCGCTGCGAGGACTACCCGCAGCTTGATGCTCGGCGTCCACTGCGCCACGAAGGTCTGGATCGCGGTGACGATCGACAGCACCGCGCCATACAGGTTGAGGGCGTTGTGGCTGATGATGTTGAGCAGGAACAGCACCATCAGAATCGGCCCCAGCCAGCCTGTGGCCTGCTCGACCGCAGCCATGGCGTCGGTGCCTTCCGGCACGCACAGCACGGCAATGGCACCAAAGCTGAAGCACAGGATGGTGCCCAGGGTGGCCCCCAGGTAAGTGGCCCAGAACGGCTTGGCGATCCCGATTTCACGCGGCAGGTAGCGCGAATAGTCGGAGGTGTAAGGCGAGAAGCTGATCTGCCAGATGGTGCCCAGCGACACCGTGGCGATAAAGCCCGACAGATTGAAGCTGCCCCGGCTGAAGAAGTCTGCCGGCAGGTCCTGGATGAACATCATGGCGAAGCCAGCCAACAGCGCCGAGCCCATCACCCAAGTGCCGATGCGGTTGAGGGTATGAATGAAGCGATAGCCAATCACGCCAATCGCCGTAGCGCTCAAGGCGCCGATGACGATGGCCGTCGGCATCGGTACGCTGGGGGCAATGCCATGGATCGACTTGCCAGCCAGGACAATGTTGGAAATGAAGAAGCCGATGTAGATCAGCGCGGTGAAGAACACGATCAGCAACGCGCCATAACGGCCGAACTGGCCACGGCTCTGGACCATCTGCGGAATGCCCAGCTGCGGCCCCTGCGCAGAAGCCAGGGCGATGACCACCCCGCCCAGCATGTGGCCAAGCACAATTGCAATCAGCCCCCACAGCAGGTTCAAGTGGAACACCTGGACCACCATGGCACCGGTGACGATAGGCAGGGGTGCAATGTTGGTGCTGAACCAGAGGGTGAACAGGTCGCGCGCCTTCCCATGGCGCTCGGCAGGTGGGACGTAATCGACCGTGTGATTCTCGACAAACTGGTGTTGCGACGACGGTTGGGACATAGGATTTCAGCTCGAAAGGGTCGTTTTTTATCGTTGTAGGAAACCGCTCTGGGCGGCCTCTCAGCTGCGGACCATATTATGGTATTCCAAACTTTTGACAACACTGCACCGCCCGAAAATAACCTAACTGATCCGGTTCAGCAGCCCACCGGCAGAGCGTGATTCTTTGGCTAAGCCACGTTTTACGCGGCCTTGCGCCGCTCATCGTGATTTTCACCAGGCGGAAAATTCCGCTTGCAAATCGAGTATTACGGTATACCATCAGACACATCAACGATAAAAAGCGGACCACCGCTACCCCTGCGAAGAGGATCACTTCATGATCGACGCAACCGTCTACAAGAACGTTTTGGGTTCCTTCCCTTCCGGCGTCACTGTCATCACCACCCTGGACGACGACGGCCAGATCGTCGGCCTGACCGCCAGTGCCTTTTCCTCGCTGTCGATGGACCCGCCACTGGTGCTGTTCTGCCCCAACTACAGCTCCGACTCCTACCCGGTACTGATGCAGAAAAAGCGCTTTGCCATTCACCTGCTTTCCGGTGAACAGCAGGCCGAAGCCTATGCCTTCGCCAAAAAAGGCAAGGACAAGGCCGCCGATATCGAGTGGACCTTGAGCGAGCTGGGCAACCCGCTGCTGGCCAATGCCACCGCCATCATCGAATGCGAGCTGTGGCGTGAATATGAAGGTGGCGACCACGCCATCATGGTTGGCAAAGTGCAGAACCTGATCGTCCCCGAGCAAGCGCCACTGCCGATGATCTACTGCCGCGGCAAGATGGCCAGCCTGCCCGCCTTCGCCTGAGCGCACCTATCCTGTCGATGGGTGCCGGGCGCGCCCGTCGTGGTTTCTGGCGCCTGCCCAGGCAGGCGCGACATTCAAGCTTCGAGGAAAGCCCCATGAAATTTTCGTTGTTCGTGCACATGGAACGTTGGGATGAACAGGTCAGCCACCGCCAGCTGTTCGAAGACCTCACCGAACTGACCCTGATGGCCGAGGACGGCGGTTTCAGCACCGTGTGGATCGGCGAACACCACGCCATGGAATACACCATCTCGCCCAGCCCGATGCCATTGCTGGCGTACCTGGCGGCGCGCACCGAAAACATCCGCCTGGGCGCCGGCACCATCATCGCGCCGTTCTGGAACCCGATCCGGGTAGCCGGTGAATGCGCCCTGCTCGATGTGATCAGCAACGGTCGGATGGAAGTCGGCCTGGCCCGTGGCGCCTACCAGTTCGAGTTCGACCGCATGGCCAACGGCATGCCGGCTACCGACGGCGGCAAGGCCCTGCGCGAGATGGTCCCGGCGGTGCGCGAACTGTGGAAAGGCGACTATGCCTTTGAAGGTGAGGTGTACAAGTTCCCCACCTCCACCAGCGTGCCCAAGCCGGTACAGAAAGGCATGCCGCCGATGTGGA
>Ga0247820_10001023_pt1 | contig 15722 bp, 3 predicted proteins | sample 13C_Glucose_Day1_2_FD_192480 | JGI IMG/M metagenome (GOLD analysis project Ga0247820, IMG submission 192480) | Soil microbial communities from agricultural site in Penn Yan, New York, United States - 13C_Glucose_Day14 | ecosystem: Environmental > Terrestrial > Soil > Agricultural land | place...
GGCTCCTCCCGGTTGAACCGGTGCACGAACCGCTCATGCAGAGCGCTCAGTTCACCCGCCCACAGCCTGACATCAGCAAGGTCCCCACCCATGACCACACCAACGAACAAGCTGGCCAACAGTCACGGCAAACACCGTTGCAGTACTAGTGCCGATCATTGCGGAGCGCATCGCGAAACTCGATGTGACCCCGGCTGAAACCACCAGGAAGAGGGTGGCGTCATGTACGCAACGACAAGCCGCCTCGCGCCGGTCGGTGGCGCCGGGAACCACCGCGCCGCGCAGGCCGGGACGGACTGGACAGGTCTGAGCGGGTACTGGAGCCCGGGTGATGACGTCACGTGGCGACTGCCGCACTACCCGCAGGCAGTCGCCACCTCCCGCGAAATCGCCGCCGCGGTCCTCAACGACTGGGACGTGGCCTAGGATTCGGCCGAGGAAGCCCTGCTGGTGGTCTCCGAACTGGTCACCAACGCCGTGGAGCGCGCACTGCCGCCGATAGCGCTTCATCCGCACCGCGAGCGGGCCGGGGAGAGAGTGTGGGCGGGCGTCACCGACAGCGGCCCCGCCGCGGGCGAGGGCGCCTGGACCGCCTCACACGCCGACGACGAGCACGGTCGCGGCCTGGACATCATCGACGCCCTGACCACCACCCACGGCACCCGCTCCCGCTCCGGCGGCGCCACCCACCGGGCCCGGCTGCCCAGTGCAGGCTGACCACACACCCACGCCGTGGGCGGCCAGTCCGCGGCGCGCACATCGACGACCAGCCTGTATCTCACGGGCGGAACACGCATTGCGGGAGTGCGAAGCACCCGCCGCGGGAGGGGAACGGATGAGAGTGCTGGTTGTGGAAGACGACCACTCGGTCGCCGCCGCACTGACGGCCGTGCTTGCCAAGCATGGGCTGCAGACCACTCGGGCCGACAGCGGCGAGGAGGCACTCCACACGCTGCACACCGACAACGGTCCGCGGTACGACGTGGTCCTGCTCGACCTCGGCCTGCCCGACCAGGATGGCTTCGAGGTGTGCAGCCGGATCCGCCGCCACACCGACATCCCCGTGATCATGGTGACCGCGCGGTCCGACGTGCGGTTCCGCATCCACGGCCTCTATCTCGGCGCCGACGACTACACGGTCAAGCCGTACGACACTGCGGAGCTGTTGGCCCGCATCCAGGCGGTCTGCCGCCGCAGGTCCCACGAGCCGTCCGCCTCGACCGGAGGGAAGGGGGCTGAGGTGAGGACCGAAAGACGCATCCGGCTCGGCATGGTCACGCTCGACCTGGCCGCCCGCAGGGTCACCGTCGGCGGTAAACCGGTCGTTCTGACACGCAAGGAGTTCGATTTGCTCGCGATGCTCGCGATGCAGCCCGGAGTGGTCTTCCAACGTGACGACATCATCAGCGAGATATGGCAGTCGAATTGGCAGGGCACCAGACGCACCCTTGAGGTGCACGTGTCCAACCTGCGTTCCAAGCTGCGCCCGGCTTCCCTGATCGAGACCGTACACGGGATTGGTTACCGCCTCACCGCGCCCTCCGCCCAGTAGTGCTCGTTCCGCTGCTGCGAAGGCGCTGTCGACTTCGCCGTTTCCTGCAGTACGCCGCGTCGGCGGCATGAACGGCCTGCGCGGCAGCGCGGGCACCCCGTACTGCCGGGCAAGGGCCGCTACCCGATCTCCTGCGCGGAAGAGGCGGCACTCGGGACGTTCCGCGGGCCCCGGCACAGCGCCGGGCCCGCCGCGCGTACGAGAACCGCATCAACCCCCATGTAGCTGACGTCCAGAGTTGAGCAGCCGCCGTCGGCCCGCCGGGAAACGGCCCACGGCGGGGCTTTTGGCGTATCCGGGGCATGCCCCGACCTTGTTTCCGCTCCAGTGATCAACGTGCCGGCGCCTGCGAGGACCGTGCGAAGGTCGCGCCGTGGCTGGTGTGATCACGGCGTCGCAGCCGTCACCCGGCTCGTCGTGGTGGCCGGTGTCCGAGTCGGGCGTGCGGGGCAGCGGGGCACCGGCCCTTCGGGAGAAGACCCCGTCGGTCTTTGCCGGTGCCCGGCTGACGTTCAGCACGCCGGCGCGGCGGACCGTGCCAGGAGGGGAGGCCGGCGGAAGCCCGGCCAGGTACACCTCGCCGGCGTCCTCAAGTCTTCGGGAGCGGCACGAGGGCGGGACGATGCGCCTTCCTTCCGTTCACACCCCGGCCGCCCCCTTCCGCCCGTCACGCGTTCCCGCCCGGCCCCAACCTCTTGTAGGCGTCCCTCACCGACGCGGGGAAAAGATCGTCCGGATGAGCGCGCAGCAGAGCCTCACGGTTCTCCACGCTCAGCTGGAACTCCTGCAACATGATTTCCGGCGCGAGCAGCCACATGGTCGCCTCTTCCGGCGAGAAGGACATCCCGACCGCCTCCAGATGCTCACGCCGTACACGAGTCTCCACAAAGGCCGGCTCGTTCAGCAGGTCGACGAGCTTCGGGTCGGGCATCGGCCGCTCGGCCCGCAGGTAATCCCTGCCCCTGCGCCAGAGGATCACTCTCGGCCCGCTTGTCCCGTCGCCGGGGGCATGGGTACGCGAGGTGCCGTCCTCCGCGACCACGGTCAGGGTCAGGCCCCGGGCGGCTGCCAGCTCGGCTGCGTTCCGCTCCGTCGCGTCGTCCCAGCGGCGGGGTGTGAACACCTGCTGACGGATGAGGGCTTCTTCCTGACGTCTCGTCAGTTCGAAATCCTCGGGAAGCCGGCGATCGGCTCGCCGCAGGCGCGCAGTCAGGATGCCGTTCTCGGAGAGCCCGGCGCGAACAAGCTCCTCGTCCGTGAACGGCCGCTCACGGTCCAACCGGAGGGACGTGGGAATGGATTGCTGCCGAATCTCAGCGGCCGACGCGGTGGCACCCGCCAGCTCCAGCGCGTCGGCGATCCCGGACCAGAAGCCGTTGCCGTCACCGGGTGGTTCTTTGAGCTCGTGAACGGTGCCGTCCGGGTCGACGAGTGTGGCCGGCTTCCCGTCGGTGACGACAGCGCGCCAGGTGCTGGCGGCTCCGCGTTCCCACGGTGGTGTCGAGTACGCGGGACGCAGCCCTGGGCCGCTGGGCGTTCCAGTTTGCAGGGCTGCGGCATTCGTGTCCCGCTCGGCCGGAGCGGGCAGCGGCGGCTCTCGCCGCGGGTCGCCGGACGGCAGAGCCGGCAGATAGTGCCCGTCCTTCGACAGCAGCACCATGTGCACAAGCTCTTCGTCGGGGACGCGGTGCACCAGTTCTTCGTCCGTTCCCTCGCCGACGGTGTCCAGGGGCCGGAAGTCCTGGAACGCTCCGTCCGCACGGACCACGGTGATCCGAGCGCCGAAGACACGGGCGGCGAGCGAGGGTTGCAGGTCGGCGGCGCCATGGTTCCATCCCGCGTCGTCCCCGGTGTCCCCTCTGCGCAGCAACTGCGTCCTGGCCAGACGTTGACGCTGCTCGGCGGGCAGCTCCGCGTGCAGCGGTATATGGCCCGCGTCCTCGTACTCGCGGCGCTCGGGGCTGCCCTCGCGGAAGTCCACCCCACTGGCCGCCAGTTCCGAATCGCTGAATGTGTCCTTGGTGTCGGGCGACGTGAACTTCAGCAGACCGCGGGCCCCGGGGTTGCTCAGCTCGTCGGCGAGCAGGCGCCGCAGACCGTCGATGATCTTCTGCCGGTCGGCCACGTCCACCCGGGCGGTGAGCCGGTCAGGGGCGGCGTGGTGCACTGCTTCGGCGAGGGCGTGGAAGAAGGCGTCGCCGTCGGTGGGGACGTCGTGAACCGTGTAGTGGTCGCCTCCCGGCGAGATGAGCCGGCCAGGACCGTCGGGTGTACTTTCCCGCACGATGTAGCGCTCGGCGTCGGCGCTGTCGGCCTCTGCCACCGCAACCGGCTGGAAAACAACGGGCGGCGGTTCGGTCAGGCCTGCGCGCAGCTCCGGTTCACCGACCTGATGGGCTTCGGCCGGCAGCTGGTGCCACCGTGTGAGCCGGTCGGCCGCCGCCCGCACGCGGTGGAACTCCTTGGCCGCGGCATCGGCCTGCTGCAGCAGATGATTCATGGTGGCCTGGGCCTTGGCCCGTTGCGGCAGGTCCTTCATGGAAGCCCGCTTGCGCTTTCGCTCCTCCCCCTGCAGATCGGCCAGGGCGCGACGCTGCTCCCAGTAGGCGCTGTCCGCGTCCGTCCAGGCTTGGCCCGCCTCGACGACCTGGGTCCAGGCGTCCGCGACCCGGGACGGGAAGTTCCCGTCGTTGATCAGGCCCAATTCGCGGGCCATGTCCTCGTGGACCAAGGCGATGATCCTGCCCTGTGTCTCAACCGCCTGCGGACGGGACGTGATGGGGCCGAACGGGCTGCTGCGGGTCACCTCCGCCACGCCGAGCCAGTCGGTCGGGATCGCGAACACGAAGCTGCGGCCGGCGACCTTGGTGTTGAACTGGGCGCTCTCCTGGCCGGAGATGACCTGACCACCGGCCTCTGCGGTGCTCGGGCCGGCCATGGAGGCGGACGGGGCGACAGAGCCCGCATCGTTGGCGGCGAAAGCCGCCCGCCCGCCGAGTGAGTACTCAAAGCCGCTCGTGTGCTCCTCGGCCCCGGCCCGGCCTGCGCTGTGCCGTTCGGCGCTCTCCATGGTGCTGACCGGTATCACCGCCAGCAGCGTGGCCCGGGTGAAGTCCGGCCCGGAGTAGAGCCGGTAGTCACCGGTGCTGCCGCCCTCGTTCAGTCCGGGGACCTCGTAACCGGCAGCGGTCGCGCTGTCCTCGAAGAAAGCGGCCAGTGCTGCGTCGCCGGTTGCGTTGTCCAGGGCCAGCGCAGAGCCGGTTCCGGGGCGGGTCAGCCCGGTGCTGCGGGCCTCTTCCAACGCGTCGGCCAGGTCCTTGCCGGTCAGTGTGAGGGGTGAGCCGGCGGGAGCGGCAGAGGAGCCGTATGCCGTGGCGATGGCCAGAACGCCGGCTTCCCTCAGCGTTTCGAGGCCGACGATCCGGCGGACGTGGAAGCCGCTGGACGGCAACTGGATCGGCCCCTGTGCGCCGTGCGGCTGCCGTGCGGAACGCCACGCGGCGATGTGTCGGAGGACGGCGCTGTCCTGCGGCCACAGGACGACCGAACCGCTGGGGTCGTCCAGCGAGGGCGGGCCCAGCGCATCATCCGCCTGGCCCGTGTGCGCAACGCCCAAGCTCAGCGGCACCTGCTCGCGCAGTGTGCCCACCGGGCCTTCCTCGGTGAGGGTGGGCCGGTCTGTTCCGAGGTCGAGTGTGAGCCGCAGCGTGTAGGGGGTGCGGTAGTCGGCGTGCGGCTCTCGCGCGTAGAAGATGTGCCGCTTCGTGCGTGCGCGGGAACGGCCGTGGGAGGTCAGGTCGGAACTGGTGGTCTGCACACCGAACTGCGGTCGGAGGGACTCGGGGCCGCCCAGTCCCGGCTCGGCTCCCGGGGCCACCGTCGCCACCTGCTGCATGGCGGTCGGACCGATACCACGAGAGCGGGCCGAGGACCCTCCGTCCGTCCGGGTCACGGTGGCGATCCGGGTGTCCTCCATGACGACGCCGTGGTCAAGGCCGACGAACTCCGACTCCCCCGCGATGAGTTCCACCCGCAAAGAACCGGCGCGGCTTCCGATGCGGATGAACGGGGTGCGCCAGCGGCCGACCCGGGTGCGCGCGGCCGCGCCGGTGGAGGTCATCTGCTCACGAAGGGCCCGCACCGCTCGCGGAGTGACAAGGGAGTGCACGCGCTCACGGTCCGCCTCGTCCACGTTCCAGCGCTGCAACTGCTCGTCGAAGGCGGCCAGTACCTTGGTGGTGTCCAACGAGTTGACGGGATACGACCCGAAGGGGTGGTCGTGCCACCATTCGGTCTGGGCCCACTGGTGGGACACGTAGCGGGGGACGTCCCCCAATCCGTCCTTCAGGATTCCCAGCTGATGCGCGGCCTTCTCCGACACCTGGCCCAGATAGCTCGAGGGGAAGGTGAGCTGCTTTCCGTTGAACCTGTTGCGGTACGGGCCGAGGAACCCCTCCGGCCGTACGGATGCCACGATGTCGTGCTGAACGTCCCCGGACAGCAGGATCTTGTAGCCACTGTCGTCGCGGTTGATGTCCGAGGTGACGGTGCGGGTCACCTTCGTGCTCTCGGTGCGAGAGCTGCCTCTGCGGTACTGCACTCCGGCGATGGTGCTGAGTTCGGTCCCGCCTGTGGTACCGCCGCCGGACAGGGTCCAGCCACTGCTCGTGGCCGCGGTCACCGACTCCGCCATGCGCAGATCACTGCTGACGCCCGTCTCCGTCTCCAACTTGATCGGCCCGGATGCCACGCGCAGGTTGAGGATCCGCATACGGTGGACCAATTCGCCCACTCTGTCTCGCCAATGGCCTTTGGCGATCACGGAGATCCGCGAGCCGACAGGCCCGGATCTCTGGTCGAAGCCGCCTGTCAGGAGCTGCGGCTGGAGGAATCGCACGATGGCGTCATGAGGGAGGGCGCTGGGACGGGAGAAGTGCCAGGATGCGCCGGAAACCGTTCGCATGAGATCCACGGCGACGTCCATGAGCCGCTCGTCCGCGCCGACGCCGAGAGTGTGATGAGGCTGGTCGCCGAACACGTCAGGACCATGCCCCTCGGAAACCACCGCGGCGTTACGGGTCGCCAAGGCCCGCGTGTGCGCAGGGTCCAGCTCCACCGCCTCGACAGCAACGGCGCCCTCGGCCACGTCCGGATCGGTGGCGGGCGTGTACTCGTCCGGTACGGCCAGCACGACCCGGCCCACGAACTCGTCCGCGCTGCCGCCGACGAGGTCCGTGCTCCCTTCGTCCTGGAGGTAATGCTGTCGGCCGAGCCATCCGAGCGTGAGCGCCCTCGGCCCGCTGCGGTAGCGCCAGAAGCCGCCGACCTCCGCGGTCAGTTCCAGCCGGTAGCTGTGCAGATGGGAGGGGAGGGAGCTGATGGCCAGCTGCTCCTGCGACGCGGTGGCTCCGTACTGGGTCCCGCGGCCGTTCTGCCCTCTCCGGGTGTAACCACCCGAGACATTCACGGTGTCCGCAAAACCCCAGAGCGACACGTCGGCTCCCAGCTCACGGGTGTGCGTCGTGCTCTGCGAGCCGTCGAGGCGTTCGGTACCCGGCGCGCCGTGTCGCAGGATCAGGTCGTTCTGGGTGCCCTCATAGCGGCGCCCGGTCAGCACACCGCGGATCCTGATCGAAAGGCGAGGGCGCATGACAATGCCGGGGACGACGTCCAGTTCGATCACCAGCCCCGTCATGAGCTCCTCGAGGCTGCCCGCCATGCGGTGATGCGACAGGGCGTTCATCACACGGAGTGTGTTCCGCAGCGCGAGGTTGTAGTGCTCCCGGTCGCGCCAGCGTGAGTGGTTCGGATCACCGAAGTCCTCCAGCGGTGCCAGCAGGTCCGGGTACGTCCTGGCAGCGCTCCCGATCACCCTGTCGGTGAAGGCTTGCAGCCAACCCTTCCGCTGGTCCTCGTCATTCACGAGGTCGCTGTCGTAGATGAAGGCCTCGGGCCTGCTCATACCGAGTACAGCGGGGCGGTCCTTGGTCAAGTAGGCCGGGGCGTACGGCTCGTTGCCGGGTTCCCTCTTGCGGAGAGTCGTGCCGTCGTCCCAGCCCGCGAGACGCCGCGCCTCGGTGTGCGTCATCCGGTCCAGGCTCCAGGTGTCGAACGTGATGACCTCACCACCGGTCCTGCGCACATGCACGGTCTTCTGGACCTTGTAGAGGACGGTCGGCACGTTCTTGGCCCGACCGACGATCTTTCGCCCTCCCGAACCGCCGAATGTACTGCTGTGCGTACTGCTGCGGTCGTAGCCGACAGAGGGGCCGGCCATCAGGCTGCCCAGGGGGCCGAGGTCGAAGGAAGGACCGAGCGTGAGATTGATTCCTCGGCTGGACGTCGTTGAAAGCGTCCGTTCGTTCGTGGCTGTCTGCTGGATGGTGTGGCGCATCTCGGCGGCCCTGCTTTCAGTAAGCAGTTCAGCCTTTCCGGGGACGACCCTCTCCACGACGAACGCCCCCAGCGGCGATCCGTCCTCAGCGAACAGCGGGTCCGAGGGGACATTGCCCTTGGCCAGACGGTCCGCTGCGCGGTGGAAGTTCTCCGAAGTGAAGAGCCCGGTGATGTACTCGTACGCCGCGCTGCCGGGAACGACTCCGAATCCGTCGACGAGCTGCTCCGCCAACCCCCGGACCGGTCCGTAACCCTCGGTGTGCACCAACCGGTAGTCGGACCGCGCGTCCAGCTCCATGCGCTCCGGCACACGGCCCGGATCGGCGACCAGGGTCTCGCTGTCCGTCAGCCGCACCGCCAGCCCGTTGCGCACCGCGAAGGTGAACGTCTCACCTGTGGTGGAGGAACCGGCGGGCCGCCCACCGGAGCTCACGGTCTCGGGCGCGCCGCTGAGGGAGACTTCGTACGCCACGTCATCCAGATGCAGGTGCGACGCCTCCGCCGTCCGTGTCTCCACCTGGCTGACCGTCTCGTCCTGCATGCCGTACTCGGCCGTGCGGGTGGAGCCGGCTGTCACGCCGAGACGTGCGAAAGCAGCCGCACCCGAGCCGGGCAGGACGGAGACACCTCGCGCCGCCCGCCGGCCCGCCCCCACGGACTGCACGGCGCCTGCGGTGACCTGGCTGCGCTGAGCGACCTCCAACTTCACCGGCTCTCCGTGGAGATCGGTGAACCGTTCCCAATTGCCGTACGGCCGGGTGACCACCCGCAGCACCCGTACCGGGGAGTTCCCGAAGGCGGAGGACTGGTACCCGTCACCGTGGAACCTCTGCGGAGCGGTGTGCATCGCCTGGCTCAGATCTGCCAGCACCTCGCTCAGACCGGGCACGGTCGACGCTTCGCCGCCGAGGTGGGTCGAGACGATCTTGCTGATCTCCTGCAAGGCCAGGTCGGCACCGCGCAACGTGACCTGGCTGTGGCCGTAACTTCGACCCTTGGTGTCGTCCGTGCCGTCCCCGGTCAGGTACTCCGGCAGCCGACTGTCATCGTCGAAGCGCACCGGTCCGTCCTCAAGGGACGGCGACGGCATCGAGTGATCGATGCGCGGCGGCCGGTGCACCTCGAGTGCCGTCTCGATCCGGGCGAAGACGATCTTCTGCTGACCGGTATCCGGGGCGCTCGGCGAGTCGTCGCCCGGCTCAGCCGCGCTCTCGAGCTGCTCTGAGGGCTTCGGATCGGGATCCGCCTCGGGTTCCCCAGCAGGCTGCAATCGGGCAACCCCAGGGTCGCCTGCCAACACCTGTTGCGCGTCCGCCGCCGCCACGGCCGCGGCCGGCATCTCGCCACGCGAACCGGTCGACAGCTCCGGCACCGCCGCACCCCGCGCGCGGGGGCTGGACTCCGCCACTCCTGCAGCGCTTTCGCCCGGCCGGAAATCGGCTGTTCCGGGGAGCGCACGCCGTGCGGCGCTGATGTCTTGCTGCGCGGTCTGCTCCTCGGCCGCCTGCACCATGTCCTCCGCGACGGCAGCATCGATGGCCGAAGCGCCCGACGCAGTCGGCCGGGAGCCACGAAATTGTCTGCGCAGCATGTCCACAAAGGACGCCAATATTTGCCCGACGTAGGAGTTCCGCACCCACGCCCACAACGCCGCGCCCCCCGACCTGAGCTGCTCCAGTATGACCCTCAGAACCACCCAACCAGCCCCCCGCCCGGACCGGTCCGTCGCCCAGTCACCGGGATCCGTCGCCCTTTCGCCGGGATCCGTCGCCCAGTCACCGGGATCCGTCGGGTCGGGTTCGCGCAGCGTGGTAGATCGCCGGAACGGATCCGCCAGTTCGAGGGCGTGGTCGATAGCCGCCTGTCCTTCCGACGGATCGGTGCCGACTGGCGGCCGCCAGTCGGTGGCCGCCGGCTCACCGCCCAGCTTCTCGGCGAATTCCTTGAGATCCTTGGCGTCCGGCCGCACGCCCAGGTGCGACGGCAGGCTGGCCCGGATCCCTTGGATACTCGCCCGGTCAACCGTGACCGTGTGGTGCGCGCCTTCCGCATTCCCGACGCGCTTCAACGAAACGCGGACCAGCGGTGCCCCGTCCGCTCGTGCGACGTTATCGTAGGCGCGGGAAGCCCCCTCCACCTTTTCCCAAACGTCGTTCAGCAGGGCGTCATCAGTACCGGACGTGGGGTCCAGATAGATCTGGGCCGTGAGGTCAATGCCCCGCTGCCCGTTGGCGAACAGCACTTGCTGGACATCGAATGTGACGATCTTCCCACCATGGGATACCGACCCCGGCACCTTGTCCGTCTCGCCGATCGGCGCCTCCTCGGGCCACCAAAGGTGAAGCTGGACCTGCGTGGGCCGGTACGCGAGATGCCGGCCGTCCCGAGCCAGCCCTTCCATTCGGACCCACTCAGCTTCACCCACCCAGTACTCGGTGCCGTCGTCCAGCAGCTTGGACTTACGCCCCTTGTATGCCTGCGCCACCGCGGTCAGCAGCTTCTCTGCTGACCACTCATCGGGGAACATAATGTGCTCGTCCCCGTCCCGGTGCTGACGCCAGCGATTCCGGTCGATGATCCGCGAGTCGTAGTGGTGCCATTTCCTAGGCTCGGGCCCGAACTCCTTCCCCACCTGGAACACCCAGGCGCTATACTCTTCGGTCTTTTCTCGGAACCACGTGACCCCTCTCCTTTTATGCGAGTAGTTCAACGCCGGGTCGAGGAACCAGACCGCTGCCTGGTACGTGCCGTTGTCGTGCCTCTTCGTGCCGGCCTCGATCCACATGCCGTGGAACAGCCTCTGGTCCTTCTTCGGCGCGTGGTAGGCGCCGGTCCGGGTGCGGCGGTCGCCGTACCTGGTCACGTCCTCGACCCGCTGGCCGAAGCCCGCGCGGCCGGTGAGCTTGGGGGGGGCCGGGCGCGGTGCGTAGGCAGGCGGCTCCTGATCGGGCTGATCGTCAGCGGGCCGGAATCCGGTGAAGTAGCCGTAGAGCACCTTCCCTGCGATCCGCACCCCGGCGTACTCCCCCACATAGATGTAGGCGCCGGGCGGCCATCCCTCCAGGGGAAAAACATTGCCGTGGTACAGGGCATCCAAGTACGCCTGCTCACCGGCGTAGACCACATCGTCCTCGGTCCAGTAGGCGGGGAACATCATCTGCCCCCGCTTCTCGGTCCCGAGGGCGGCCTCCCGCTCGTCCTGGCCGTCCACCTCGGTCCAGCTGTGCTGCTCATCCGGGACCAGGCTCCACCAATTGTCCGTCGCCGATCGCGGGGCCAGCACGTCGGCCGTGAACTTCATCTCCCCCCGCGACCCGCCGTCCAGGTCACCCACGCCCGGAAGCCACCAATCACCGGGCTCCAGCCGCCGGTTCACCCCACCAACCGTGAACCGACCCCGTTTCCAGCTGAACCGATCGTCCGGGACCGGGCGCCACCAATCAGCACCCACCAGCCGCGAGTTCAACCCACCGCCCGTCGCATACTCCGCCCGGTACGTCCCGTTGCGGTTGGGCTCCTCCTGCAGCATGACCGGCCGAGGACGAACCGACATCCCACTGGGCGCCAGATAGCCACCAGCCCCCGTGCCAGACTCCCCATACACCACTGCCCGCCGGGTCTCCGCAGTGAAATGCGCACGCGTCGGCAACCCATCCTCACGGGGCTCATACGTGTCATCAGTGGCAAAGACCACCTCGCCCTCGACCCGAAAACGGTGGCGCGCGGCGGCGTCGTCCGAGTCAGGGCCTGCGGCACGGCGGTAAGCGGCCTCGATCGCCGATCCCCACTGGCGCAGATAACGCGGCGAGAGCCACAGTCGACCCGGGCCGGCGCCCTTGCGGGGGTGATCCATGTCCACGATCGGGTGCCCTCCCTTGTCCACGGGGGAAGGGCCGTCCATCACGCCCCCGTCCAGATAGACCGGACGCCAGGCGAAGTTGAGGCCATCGCGGTACTCGTCCTCTACGCCCAACAAATGCCCCACCTCATGGGCCAGCACATCGGGCTCATCGCGGAGGCCGAGCGACCAGTTGGCGGAGTTTTCCCGTTCGAACTCGGTGTGGACCTTGACGACATGGTGGGCTGCTGCGCGATCGGTCACATACTCCAGGTCGACCCAGAGCCGGTCCCCGTTAGGAAGACGAGAACCCTGGTTGTACACCCTGTCAACACCCTGCTGAGCAACCTCCGCCAACTCGCGCACCTCCTCCGGAGCAGGCGTGCCGCGTACTGGATCCGCGACTACATCGAGGAAGATGCGCACCACCGCACGGCTGATGAACTCTCCCGTCCGAGAGTGCCTGTACCGTCGCGCCTCGAAGCGCCTGAAATCAACTGGGGCACCCGCCCAGGCCACCCCTTCCTCCGGGCCCGCCCCCACCTCACCGCGGACAATCACATCGACGTCGTCGAACTCCGGCCGGACGAGCATGGGCCCGTCCGAGCTTTCAGCCGGAGCAGGCTGTGGCGTGGCCGCAGCCTCTGACCCACGCGGCTCGAACTCGCCCGATGCAATCGGCCCGTTTGACGACGGCTCACCCGAGTACACCGCGGGCATCGCATCGGGCGATGCCATCTCGTCCCTGTCGCTGCCGTCGGCAGTAACCTGCACCTGAGGGGTGCTGACGCTGGCGTGACGGTGGGGGGTCAGAACATCTGCGATCTGTTGGAGCTCCTTCGGATCAGACGAAGCCTCGAACCCGCCCGCACCGGTCGGCACAAAGTCAACCCACGCCGGCTTCTCGACGTCCCCGTTGGCCTCCCCAGGGGCCTGAGGATCTGCGGCTGCGGCTACGGCGTTCGAGGGGGAGCTCACCGAGAGGGCCGGATCAGCAGCAACGGTTGCAGGCCGGCCACCTGGCGCCGTCAGTTGGGCGGGGACGAGCCCGGGGATCGAGTAGAGGTCGGTGACCTCCCCGCGCAAAGCCTCTTCCTCGGCCGGTGTGGTGGCGTCGGCCAGGTGCGAGGCACGCATCACCTCGAACAACGAGTGATCCTGGCCGGGGAGCATCCATCCCATCAGCGCCTTCCGGAAGTCGGCCATGGTGGTGTGCTGAACGTTTAGCCATTGAAAGGCCCTGAGCATACGCAGAGTCGTTCCGGAGACACCGGCGATCAGTGGCATGCCCTTGTCGACATGCCACTGTTGATACCAGGGAGACCGCTCGTCCAGGTCGAAGTACGCGGTCCCTTCAACCCAGCCCAGGGCGAATTCCGGCCCCTGTTCACCGTCCAACTTCAGATCTCCGGCCCGCATGTTCAGCTCTGTCCGTGAGCCTCGGACCAGCGCCCAGACCTCATCGACCGGGGGGCGAACATTTGAAAGAATCTCAGGTCCTGGCCCGCCCGCCACTGCCTCGGGCAGTGGCGGGCGCTTCACATGTACCGAGACGACATCCGGCCGCGCCAGGATCTCGTTGAGCACGGGATCCCCGGTTTCTGCATCAAAGGCCAAGGTGTCAAGCGGTATATCCTCGATGTCGTAACTGTCCCAGGGCCGCCGCTGCTCGTGGAGCCACAGAAAGGTTCGTTCGCGGTCACTCAACGGCACACCGAGGTACGTGTAGTCCCGCGGCGTCTTCTTCCGGGAGCCAAGAGCGCGCAGGTCGGGCGACCGTGCGATACGCGAGTTCTGACTGTGGACAATCTCCAGAGGGTCCTTGGCCCTTCCTCTCGTAGTGTGAGCAGCGAGGCTGCCCAAAGCGAAGGGATCATCCTGGCGGAACAGGTACGCCTTGTCACGGGTCGCTGGGTCCGCGGCGACCCTTTCCTCGAGAATCGCGCGGTCACGACCGTGTACGAACCCCGCGTAGATCTTCAGCGCCGAGCAGTCGAGGCCCAATGCCCGAGCACTTTCCAGACCCTCGGCGGACGCCTGGACGCCCTCACGGCGGCCGGGTTCGGCCAGGACAGACTTAAGCACACTGTTCAGAGATGGAACATTGGCGTCACGTTCGTAGAGCGCCTTGTACCCAGTGGCGTTCAGGAATGCCGTCATGACTTCGCGCAGGGATCCGGTGACGAGCAGCGAGTCGAGCCATGCGGTGCTGGAGGAACCCGGCGCGGGGCCAATCTGTCCTGCACTGGTCGGATCGCCGGTGAAGAACGAGGCGTCGACGACCTCCGCGCCGTGACCTTGGTATGCCGCCTGCAGCACTTCACGCAGTCTCGTCACGGCCGAACGTGCGGCCTCGAGAGCCACCGGGTCGGCTTGGTAGTGCACTCCGAGCTTCTGCTCGAACGCCGCCCGCTCCCGGGCAAGTTGACTGGATGCACCGGCAGTCAGCTGCCCTTCAGGCGTGGCCCACTCCAGATCCCGCTGTAGTGAGGCGTCCGCCGGACCGGCCCCATGTTCCTGATTGGGCATGTTCGCAATCGCATGGTCCACGACAGGCGCGGGGTCGGCAGACTGGGACACGGTCGACGCACCCAGCAGCGTCAGGTAGGCGTCCTCAGATTCGACGTGGCCAGGAGACAATTCACCTGCGTCTTCATCCTGCTCACCTTCAGCCGGTCTCAGCCCCAGTAGCAAATGCTCCTGATGCAGTTCGTGCACCATGCGGTAGTCCACCGCAGGCGCATCATCCACCGCCGTGTCTCCGCTGACTGGCGTCTCCTGCGTCACATCAGGGGAAACACCGCCAGAAAGAACCTGGCCATCTCTCTCCAGGGACAACACCCCGGGGCTCCGCCGGCGTGCGGCATCGACAGCCTCTGACACGGTCTGCTCATTGCTCTCGGCCTGCTGCACCATGTCGGCGGCAACTGCATCGCCCGAGCCGTCACCAACCGCAAACTGGGTCGAAGTGCCCACCCGGCTTGACGGCAGGACGTCGGCTCCCGACACACGGGCCCGCGTGAACCACACCCAGCCACGGCGCAAGGAATCCACAAGAGACCCCCAAGCCTGCCTATACCAGGAAAGCAACGCTCCTGGCGCCGACCGAACCAACTCCCACAGAGAAACCAGGGACCGCCAAACGCGGCCCGTCTCGGAACGGCCCTCATCCCCCAGGGCCTGAACAAACTCCGTCAGACTCTCTGGCGGGCCGTCGTGGACACTGTCCCGCCACTCAACCTCATCAGTGTCCGGATTCCACCTACCGGTACGATCCAGGTCCCCGTCGTAGACAGTCACAATGGCCCGCGCATCGATCGATCCCGTGAAAACAACCTCCTGCTCAGCCTCGAGGATGTGTCCACCACTTGAGCCGAGGGTGGCCTGGACGTCGATACCTCGGGGGTCTCCGTTGAGGGACGAGTCGATCCCGTAGCGGTAGCGCCTTACGCCGTACCAGAGTTCGTAGTACCGGGTGGTCGAAAGGAATTGCGCGTCAGGATTATTGGAAACCCATCGCGTCAAATCCACCACATTGCTGGGGTTATCGGCACGGAAACCCTCACGGAAGATCTCTTCCGGCGGACGGTTCGAGAACCGCCATAGCCTTTCCCCCTCATCACTTTCCACCACATAGTCGCGATCCAGTTCGTGCACCATGCGGTAGTCCACCGCAGGCGCCTCATCCATCGCCGCGTCTCCGCTGCCTGACGTCTCCTGCGTCACACCGGGGGAAACACCGCCATAAAGGGCATCCGACTTCGTAGCAGATTGCACGGTCGGCCGCACCACCACCGCGTCTGCCTCACCATCGGCAGCGCCAGCAACAGGGAACCGGTCCTGAAGGGCGCGGGCACCAATAGGAAGGTACGGGGTCAGTACGTCTGCGATCTGCTGGAGATGGTCGGAGGTGATGACGATGTGCGATTGAGGATT
>Ga0247820_10001025_pt1 | contig 15720 bp, 17 predicted proteins | sample 13C_Glucose_Day1_2_FD_192480 | JGI IMG/M metagenome (GOLD analysis project Ga0247820, IMG submission 192480) | Soil microbial communities from agricultural site in Penn Yan, New York, United States - 13C_Glucose_Day14 | ecosystem: Environmental > Terrestrial > Soil > Agricultural land | place...
GGCCAACGCCGTGCTGGACACCACCGATGCGGTGATGCTGTCGGCCGAAAGCGCCGCCGGTTCCTACCCGATCGAAGCGGTCCAAGCCATGGCGCGCATCTGCTTGGGCGCTGAAAAGCACCCGACCAGCCAGAAGTCCAGCCACCGTCTGCACACCACCTTCGAGCGCTGCGACGAGAGCATCGCCCTGGCGGCAATGTACACTGCTAACCACTTCCCCGGCGTCAAGGCGATCATCGCCCTCACCGAAAGTGGCTACACCCCGCTGATCATGTCGCGCCTGCGCTCGCACGTACCGATCTACGCACTGTCGCCGCACCGCGCTACCCAGGCACGCGCGTCGATGTTCCGCGGCGTCTACCCGATCGCGTTCGACCCGGCTTCGCTGCCGGCCGACAAGGTCAGCCAGGCGGCAGTCGACGAACTGCTCAAGCGTGGCCTGGTGGAGCAAGGCGACTGGGTGATCCTGACCAAGGGCGACAGCTACCACACCATCGGTGGTACCAACGGCATGAAGATCCTGCATGTCGGTGATCCGCTGGTCGGCTGATCAGCCTCAACCGGCGCCGCTCTGCGGCGCCGGTTCAATCACTGCACACCGTCTTCAGGCATGCTCGACGAACACATCGGCAAATACCTGATTCCTCGGTACCCCCGCAATGAAAAGCCGCCGCGCGAAACGCTCTACACTTCCCGGCGAGCCACACACCAACGCGATAGTCTGCCGCGATGATGGCCGCAATGTCGCCAGCGCTGCATCCAGCTGATCCGCCAGTACCTGCTCGACACTCACGCCTTCGATGTGCATCAACGGCTCAGCCAGGTAATGCCCTGCGTTATCATGCGCCACATGCATCACTCTGATTTCCCCCCGATGCCCCTGCCGCAACGCCTCGCGCAAGATGCCCCACAACGGTGCAAGCCCGGTACCTGCCGCCAGCAGCCACAGCGCTTGCGCCTGCCAGTCCAGGTCGTAATACAGCGCCCCACCCCGCAGTTCCCCCAAGCGCAACGTATCGCCAACCTGCAGCCCACGGGCCTTGTCGCAAAAGGCGCCCGGGCGCTGGCAGTCGATATGGAACTCCAGGAACTCATCTTCGCCCGGCAGGCTTGCCAAGGAATAGGGCCGGGCCACCGGACCGTTCCACAGCACCACATGCTGACCGGCCTGATAACGCAATGCCCGCTCCGGCCGCAGGCGCAAGCGCAGCACATCACCCGACCAGTCCAGCGCACAGACCTGTGCAGGAATGCCGTCCTGCAGAGGGTCGAACACCGCTACGCGCAGGTCGTCAATCACCCGGCACTGGCATGCCAGCCGCCAGCCCTGTGCGTGTTTTTCCAGCGCCAGGGCCTCGGGCATTGCATCGGCGGGTTGCCCGTCCAGGCAATGCACCAGGCAGGCGTGACAGCTACCTGCACGGCAGCTGTAGGGCACATTCAGCCCCGCGTCGTTCAGGGCATCGAGCAGATTGCTGCCGGTGGGCACCGTCCAGCGGCGCTCGCCCACACAGAGTTCAGGCATGGTCATCACTTCTCCGGCTATACATCGCCACTCTAAGGCAAGCCGGCATCGGCAGCAAAAAGGATGCCCATCGCCTGCCGACCATGGTCCAGACCACACGCAGGTGTTTCGCAGGCACAGGCGCGCTATACTGCCGCGCCTTTTTGCGTCGGCCTGACCTGTCGACGCCTTGCCAGGCGTTTCGACACGCAGGTGTGCAGTGTCGGAAGGCCTTTACGAATGTTCCCGTCTTTAAGAGGAGCGCGCTGCATGACCGTGATCAAGCAAGACGACCTGATTCAGAGCGTCGCCGACGCCCTGCAATTCATTTCGTACTACCACCCCGTCGATTTCATCCAGGCGATGCACGAGGCCTACCTGCGTGAAGAGTCGCCTGCCGCGCGCGACTCCATCGCCCAGATCCTGATCAACTCGCGCATGTGCGCCACCGGCCACCGCCCGATCTGTCAGGATACCGGTATCGTCACAGTATTCGTGCGCGTCGGCATGGACGTGCGCTGGGACGGCGCCACCCTGAGCGTCGACGACATGATCAACGAAGGTGTGCGTCGCGCCTACAACCTGCCTGAAAACGTCCTGCGTGCCTCGATCCTGGCCGACCCGGCCGGTGCCCGCAAGAACACCAAGGACAACACTCCAGCCGTCATCCACTACTCGATCGTCCCAGGCGACAAGGTCGAAGTCGATGTAGCAGCCAAAGGCGGCGGCTCGGAAAACAAGTCGAAGATGGCCATGCTCAACCCGTCCGACTCGATCGTCGACTGGGTCCTGAAGACCGTTCCGACCATGGGTGCTGGCTGGTGCCCGCCCGGCATGCTTGGAATCGGCATCGGCGGTACCGCCGAAAAAGCCGCGGTCATGGCCAAGGAAGTGTTGATGGAGTCCATCGACATCCATGAACTCAAAGCCCGTGGCCCGCAGAACCGCCTCGAAGAGATCCGCCTGGAGCTGTTCGAGAAGGTCAACCAGCTGGGTATCGGCGCCCAAGGCTTGGGCGGCCTGACCACCGTGCTCGACGTCAAGATCATGGACTACCCGACCCACGCCGCATCCCTGCCGGTGTGCATGATCCCCAACTGCGCCGCCACCCGTCACGCGCACTTCGTGCTCGACGGCTCCGGCCCGGCCGAGCTGGAAGCCCCGTCGCTGGACGCCTACCCGGAAATCGTCTGGGAAGCGGGCCCGAGCGCCCGCCGCGTCAACCTCGACGACATCACCCCGGAAGAAGTGGCCAGCTGGAAACCGGGCGAGACCATCCTGCTCAACGGCAAGATGCTCACCGGCCGCGATGCCGCGCACAAGCGCATGGTCGAGATGCTCAACCGTGGTGAAACACTGCCGGTTGACCTGAAAGGCCGCTTCATCTACTACGTCGGCCCGGTCGACCCGGTCGGTGACGAAGTGGTAGGCCCGGCTGGCCCGACCACCGCCACCCGGATGGACAAGTTCACCCGCCAGATCCTTGAACAAACCGGCCTGCTGGGCATGATCGGCAAGTCCGAACGTGGCCCGACCGCCATTGAAGCGATCAAGGACAACAAGGCCGTGTACCTGATGGCCGTCGGTGGCGCTGCCTACCTGGTGGCCCAGGCGATCCGCAAGTCCAAGGTTCTGGCCTTCGCCGAACTGGGCATGGAAGCGATCTACGAGTTCGAAGTCAAAGACATGCCAGTCACCGTCGCGGTGGACAGCAACGGTGAGTCGGTGCACATCACCGGCCCTGCGCTGTGGCAGAGCAAGATCGCCGAAAGCCTGGCGGTAGAAGTCAAGTAATCGGTATTGGGGCCGCTTTGCGGCCCCATTCACGCAATCCGCTCGAACTGCTCAGGCCAATCGCGCCTGGTAAATACCTGCCCCTGCTCCCTCACCCGCCGGACCGCTCCCAGATCCACATCGCATACCAGCCACTGGCTGCCCGCAAGGCTCAGCGTTTCACTTTCACAAACCACCCCATTGCCCGGCATGCCATGATCCGGCGGCACGAACAATCCCGCACGCCCAATGTTCTCATCCAGCGCCGGTGACCACTGTGCCAACCCCACGGTCGGGCTCTGTAACACCGCAATCTGGTTTTCCAGCGCACGCGCCTGAATTCCGATGCGCACGCGGTGGTAGCCGGCCTCGGTATCGGTACAACTGGGTGCCAGAATCAGGTCGGCACCCGCTTCGGCCAAGTGCCGCGCCAGCATCGGGAACTCATTGTCATAGCAGATCAGGATGCCCAGGCGACCGAGGCCCGTATCGAACACCCTCAGCCCCTGGCCCGCGGTAATGCCCCATTGTTCACGCTCGAAACGGGTCATCATGAGTTTGTCCTGATGCCCCAGCACACCCTCAGGGCCGAATAGCCAGGCTCGGTTGCGGTAGTGCCCATCATTGTCCAGTACCGGTAGGCTACCCGGCTGCAGGTAGACACCCAAGCGCCGGGCGATATCTTCGCACAGCTCCAACCAGGGCTCGATCAACGGCTGGACACCGGCAATGGAGGCTTTGAGGTCGCCGCGCTGGTCGGCAGGCAACTGGCCACTGAGCACCAGGCCGGCGTATTCGGGCAACAACAACAGTTGAGCGCCCGCCTCCGCCGCCTCGGCGCATACGCGTTGCAGGTGCCCGGCATAAGCATCCCAGGTTTCATGCAACTCGATGGCGTACTGGCAGGCCGCCACACGGATCATATCGGCAGTTCCTTGAGCCAGAACGACATGATCTTGTTGCTGCTTTCCGGCTCGTCCAGGTCGCGCCAGGCGTAATGAGTGCGCAGGGACGGGTCATGCAGGAAGCCCCGGTTTCGCCAAAACCCGTGCAATGGCTTGTAGTTGGCAGGCCGCCTGGGATGCACGCCAGGGCGCTCGACGGTGCAGAACGCGCAATAATCGAATTCGGCCAGCTTGTGCGCATAGGACTCGCGCTCAATGAAGAAGCGTACACCCAGGCCTTGGCCACGGTATTCGGGCAGTACCAGCGATTCGCCAAAGTAGTACACACTGGCGGGGTCGCGCCCCTGCGCCAGGAACGGCTGCTGGAACTGGGAGGCAACATCCACCAGCGGCACGCCGGTCGAGGCGCCAACCACCTGGCCCTTGTCCAAGGCCAGCACTACCAGGCTGCGGCCCGAGCGAGCATAGGCTGCCAGGTACTCGGATTCATACTCCAGCGTGCCGTCATAGAGATAGGGGAACTCGCGGAAAACGGTCAGGCGCAGGCGAGCGAGGTCATCGATGTAAGGCGCGATAGCGGCGCCGTGCAACAGGCGTATTTCCATGCTTGGCGGTCGTTTTGTCGATGTGGATGACGCGCTCGGCTAAGCCGGGCTTGAGGGGAAACCCTATCATCCGAACCAATGCTCCACCTTTTCCCTACACGACAGGAACTGTTCCATGACCGCTACCGAACTGGTAAATGCTTACTACGCAGCCTTCAATGCCGGGGACATGCCTGCCTTCCTTTCATTGCTCAGCGAAGACGTGATTCACGACATCAACCAGGGCGAGCGGCAAATGGGCAAGGCCAGGTTTGCCGCGTTCATGCACAAGATGAACCGCTGCTACCGCGAGCGCCTGGCCGATATTGTGGTGATGCAGAATACCGACGGCAGCCGGGCGGCGGCCGAGTTCACCGTACATGGCGAGTACCTGGCCGATGATGAGGGGTTGCCAGCGGCCAACGGGCAGACCTACGTGCTACCGGCAGGCGCCTTCTTCTACATTCACTGCGGGAAAATTGCCCGGGTAAGCAACTACTACAACCTCAATGACTGGGTTGAGCAGGTGGGTTGAACCCACAGGCCCTAGCGCCGGCAAGCCGGCGACGAGGCCAGCTCAGCTGATACGCGTCCCCAGTACCTTGAGGAAGGCCGCAAGCCATGCCGGGTGTGCCGGCCACGCTGGAGCTGTCACCAGGTTGCCATCCACGTGAGCCTGGTCCACGGCGATGTCGATGAACTTCCCCCCTGCCAGACGTACCTCCGGCGCACACGCCGGATACGCACTGCACTCACGCCCTTCCAGCACGCCAGCCGCCGCCAGCAACTGCGCACCATGGCAAACCGCCGCAATCGGCTTGCCGGCCTGGTCGAAAGCCTTGACCAGCGCCAGCACACGCTCATCCAGGCGCAAGTACTCCGGAGCTCGGCCACCAGGGATCAGCAAGGCGTCGTAGCTTTCGGCACGGACCTGGACGAAATCATGGTTCAGGGCAAAGTTGTGTCCAGGCTTCTCGCTGTAGGTCTGCTCGCCTTCAAAATCGTGGATCGCCGTGCGCACCGTCTGGCCCGCGATTTTCTCCGGGCACACCGCATGCACCGTGTGGCCCACCATGCTCAAGGCCTGGAAAGGCACCATCGCCTCGTAGTCCTCGACGTAGTCGCCCACCAGCATGAGAATCTTTTTCGCGGTCATCGCATCCACTCCTTCGGTAGTTTGGGGAACAACCACTGCACGATAGTCTGCTTCAGTCACGACGGTCGAGCAGGTTGACCACCAGGCGGTCCATCCAGCCCCACATCCGCTGCTTCAAACGACGCCACAGTGGCCGTGCGTGCCAGTGGTCAAGATCGACTTCTTCACTGAGGGCGAAATCGCGCTCGAAGCAGGCGATCACGGCCGCGGTCAGCGGCGGGTCTAATGCCTCGACATTGGCCTCTAGGTTGAAGCGCAGGTTCCAGTGATCGAAGTTGCAGGAGCCGACGCTGACCCAATCATCCACCAGCGCCATCTTCAGATGCAGGAAGCAGGGTTGGTATTCGTAGATCCGTACGCCGGCGCGCAACAATCGAGGGTAGTAGCGATGGCCAGCGTAACGCACAGACGGATGATCGGTTCGCGGACCGGTGAGCAGCAGGCGTACATCGACACCCTTGCCTGCCGCCCGGCGCAGCGAACGGCGCACGCTCCAGGTTGGCAGAAAGTAAGGTGTGGCCAGCCAGACCCGCTGTTTACCGCTGTTGAGCGCGCGCACCAGCGAATGCAAGATGTCACGGTGCTGGCGGGCGTCGGCATAGGCCACGCGGCCCATGCCCTGGCCTTGCACCGGCACCTTGGGCAGGCGCGGCAGGCCGAAGCCTTCAGCGGGGCGCCAGGCAGTACGGCGGTTGTTGGCCTGCCACTGGCGGTTGAACAGCAGCTGCCAATCGCTGACCACCGGGCCTTGCATCTGCACCATCACCTCATGCCACTCGCTGGTCGCTTCACCCGGCGTCCAGAACTCATCGGTGACACCGGTACCACCTACCACCGCCAAGCGTTCGTCAACCAGCAGCAGCTTGCGATGGTCGCGATACAGATTACGCAGGCCGCGGCGCCAGCGCAGGCGGTTGTACCAGCGCAGGTACACACCGGCATCCAGCAGGCGTTGGCGCAAAACCGAATTGAAAGCGAGCGAGCCGTAGTCATCGAACAGGCACCGCACGCGTACACCGCGCCGGGCCGCCTGCTCCAGTGCCTCGACCACAGCCTCGGCGCAGGCACCGGCCTCGACCAGGTACAACTCAAGATCGACCTGGGCTTGAGCACCCTCGATCGCCTGGAGCATGCGTGGAAAGAATTCGGGGCCGTCGATCAGCAGTTCGAACTGGTTGCCATCGCGCCAGGGAAAGACCGGCCCCGGCATGTCAGCGGGCGTTGAAAATCAGCACCGCATTGACCGGTACCGTCGGGTTGATGGATTTGAGCTTGGCGAACTTGCGCAAGGTTTCCAGGCCGGGCAGCAGGCCGAAATCGTGGGCGCGCAGTATCAACGGTTCGAGGGTCACCACCTGGAAGCGCCGCGCATCGAGGCGGGTTGCCAGCAACAACGCGTTGTAGCTGTGTGACTGGCCATGCAGCGTAACAGTCAGTGGCAGGCGCAATTCGACCTGCGCGCCGTCGGCCAGGTCGTTTATTGGCCGCAGGTCGAGTTGGGCCTTGACCGTCGCTTCGGCAAAGCGGCCGACCTCGAACAGGTCGTCACGCATGCGCTCGTCCCGTAGCGGGATACCACTGCTCACCGAGTCCATCTCGATACGCAGCCCGGCTGCGCCCTTGCGGTCGACGGTGCCATGCAGTACCAGAAAACGATGGACCTCGGCCGTATCGCCATCCTTGCCGGTGACGAATGAAAGGCGTGAGGATTCACCATCGAGGTGCCAATTGGCGTGGGCGGGCAGGCACAGAGCCAGCAACAGGGCGGGTAGAAGACGGGGCAGCTTGAACATGACAGATCTCGTGAAACCAGACCGCCAACCTTACCCGGCCGTCTTCATGGCAGCAAGCGGCAGCCAACCTGCGCGCCCTGCCATGCCGCCTGATTGCGCTGGCCCAGCCCTGCAGCACTGACCAGACGCTGCTGGCTATCCTCCTCCAGCATGCTCAACGGCAACCACTGCGCTACATAACCCCGACAATAGGCGCGGTCCAAGCCCATGACAAAACGGCAGGAGCAATACTCCTTGGCCGAATAAGCCGAAAGAATACCCGGGAAATCCGCCAATGCCTGGCGTTCCAGCCAGGCCCAGCCCAGTAAGGCAACCATCACCAGCCCCAGCAGGCGCTTCATGCACCCTCCTTGGCCAGCGCTGTCAGCACACGCTTTAGCAGTTCGTTATGGCTGTAACTGCCATCACGGTCATCGGCGTAGCGGACGATGACCAGCTTGCGGGTCGGCAGTATGTAAAGGGCCTGGCCCCAGTGGCCGAGGGCGGCATAGGTGTCTGCCGGCGCGTCAGGCCAAGGCAAAGTACTGCCCGGCAGTGGCTGGTTGAGCCACCAGTGGCCACCCGGGTTGGCTTCGCCGGGCAGCGGTGTGGCCTGCCTGAACAGGGTACGATTGAAGGCAACCCAGCTTGCCGGCAGCAACTGACGGGCACCCCAGCGCCCTTCACGCTGCATCAACAGGCCGATGCGCGCCAGGTCGCGGGCACTGAGGTAGAGGTAGGAGGAGCCAACGAAGGTGCCACTGCCATCGCGCTCCCAAACGGCGCTGTGAATGCCCAGCGGGGTGAACAGCGCCTGCCAGGGGTAGTCAGGGTAAGAACTGCCCTTGAGCATGCCGCGCAATGCGGCGGCCAGGACATTGCTGTCGCCACTCGAATAAATGAATCGCTGCCCGGGCTTTTCGGCAACGGGCCTTGCAGCAGTATAAGCCGCCATGTCATGGCGCCCGCGGGTATAGAGCATGGCCACCACCGAGGATTTCAGCGGTGCGTATTCGTAGTCCTCCTGCCAGGCCAGGCCACTGGCCCAATGCAACAGATCGGCCAGACGCACGTCGGGGTGTGCTTGCATGGGTGGGTAAAAGCGGGCCGCAGGGTCCTGCAGCTGAAAACGGCCCTCACCTTGGGCCACGCCCAGCACTGTCGCCAGCACGCTTTTGCTCACCGACCAAGTCAGGTGGGCGGTTTTCGCGGTGGTAGGCGCGGCATACCGTTCGTGCAGGATACGGCCGTCGCGAATGATCAGCAGGGCGTCGCTGCGAATGCCGCTGCGCTTGGTGGCGTTGCGTTCAGGGAAGGCATAGCTGTCGACAGCCTGCCAGTGGATGGCCGTGATGTCGGCCTGCCAATCCGGTAGGGGCCAATCCTCAGCCCTGGCCGAACCGACGGCCACCGCCAGGATCATCAACCCTGTCTTCAACATAAACGCCTCTTGGGGTCGCAAGGCGACCCGGGTTTTCAACGGATCAGGCGATCCTGGCAGGCGTTCATGACAATCCGGCAGCCTCCCAAGCCTTGGCCAAGCGCTTTTCCCGAGCAGCCGTCGCCAGCGCCATCACCCCTTGATCCCGCTGCCATAGCTGCGCCCATTGCGCCGGTCCGGCCGACAGCGCTTTGTCGATGGCCCCCTTCAGTGCCTGAAACTGCGCAAACAAGCCCCCCAGCAACAAATGGCAGCCGGCACTGTCGGCGCACTGGCGGCTGGCCTCGGCGCAGCCGGCCAACAAGGCAATCAGGCGCAACCGCAGTTCCTGTTGCCAGGTGCATTCCTGCGCTACGCCATACAACCAGGCAACCATCGCCGCCAGCACGTACAAATCTTCCAGTGAGCGAAACGGTTTAACGTACGCATCCCAACCATCACCGGCCAACAACTCGCAGGCAGCCTGGCGCAGCTGCAGGCGCCCGTGGCCGACCTCAGGCATCAATGGCAGGGTCGGCAACGCCTCCAGAGTCACCCCTGGCTCACCTGGATAAACCACCCCCAGGCTCAGGCGCGGTGCTTCACCCTGCCCTTCGCTGCGCGCCGCCACCAGCAGCCATTCGGCGTCAAGCCCGGCGGTCACGAAGTCCTTGCTGCCGGTCAGGCGCAAACCCTCCAGGCGCGTCTGCATGTCCGCAGGGCGCACGCTACGCCGCTCGGTGGCGCATAACGCGCCGAGACTGGCAGGGGCGCTAGGCCACAGCATGCGCAAGGCGGCCTGGTAGCCAATGAGAAACGCCAGGCCGGGTGTGGCCATGGCGCGCCCAGCCAGCACCGCCAGCTCGAACGGGGCGCACCCACCGAGGCGCTCGAGCTGCGCGGCATATGTCTCACCCAAAGTACCGGCCAGAGGCTGGCGAAAAGGATCGTTGAGTCGTTGCAACCAGGCCATCGGACGCTCCTCTCATAAGCGCTTTTCAGGGCGTGTCACGCAAGCATCACCAAAGGTTCACAGGGGTGACACCGCGGCTACCTAGGCTGACTTTGCACAACAAAGCCGACCGGCCGCAACCCTTCATGGCTGGCTTAGGGAGACTCGCAATGACTCGGACAGCTCGCTCTGGCGACAACAGCACTGAACGCCGTCTGCAAGCCGAACGCCTGGTCGGCGCCGCGGCCCTGCAGGAAGCACAGGCCCTGCGCTACAAAGTGTTCAGCGCAGAATTCAAGGCCAGGCTCAAGGGCGCTGAACTGGGCCTGGACATGGATGACTACGACGTACATTGCCAGCACATCGGTGTACGCGACCTGAGCACCGGCGAACTGGTCGCCACCACCCGTCTACTCGATCATGAGGCCGCCAGCAGCCTGGGGCGCTTCTACAGCGAAGAAGAATTCAGCCTGCATGGCCTGCTGCAACTGAAGGGCCCAATCCTCGAACTGGGCCGCACCTGCGTCGACCCCGACTACCGCAACGGCGGCACCATCGCCGTGCTCTGGGGCGAGCTGGCCGAAGTACTCAACGAGGGCCGCTACAGCTACCTGATGGGCTGCGCGAGCATCCCCATGCAGGATGGCGGGGTCCAGGCTCATGCCATCATGCAACGCCTGCGTGAGCGCTACCTGTGCAACGAACACCTGCGTGCGGAGCCGAAGAACCCGCTGCCCACTCTGGCCCTCCCGAACAATGTCATCGCCGAAATGCCGCCGCTGCTGAAGGCCTACATGCGCCTGGGTGCGAAGATCTGCGGTGAACCCTGTTGGGATGAGGACTTCCAGGTTGCCGACGTGTTCATCCTGCTCAAGCGTGATGACCTCTGCCCACGTTACGCCCGCCACTTCAAGGCAGCGGTCTGATGCGTAAACTGCGGGTGTTCGCCCGCCTCGCAAGGCTGTTGCTGGTGCTGCTCTTCGGCATGCTCATGGCCAGCGTGATCGCCATCGGTGAACGCATGGGCATGAAGGCCTCCAGCGAGCGTCGCCAGCGCTGGACCTGCCTGTTCATGAAACGCCTGGTCGCTGCCCTGCCCTTCGACGTGCGGGTAATCGGTGAACTGCCCAAACGGCCGATGTTGTGGGTCAGCAACCACGTGTCCTGGACCGATATCCCGCTGCTCGGCATGCTGCTGCCGCTGTCGTTTCTGTCCAAGGCCGAAGTCCGCCACTGGCCCGTGGCTGGCTGGCTGGCAGAGAAAGCCGGCACATTGTTCATCCGTCGCGGCGGCGGCGACAGCCAGCGCTTGCGTGAACAGATCAGCGCACAACTGGGCGACGCCAGGCCGCTGTTGATCTTCCCCGAGGGCACCACTACCGACGGGCGCCAGTTGCGGACCTTCCATGGGCGTTTGCTGGCAGGCGCCATCGATCAAGGTGTGGCGGTGCAGCCTGTTGCCATTGAGTACCTGCGCAACGGCGAGGCTGACCTGGTTGCGCCGTTCATTGGTGATGATGACCTCGTGTCACACCTGATGCGGCTATTCGCCGAGCCGCGGGCTGAGGTGTGCATCCACCTGTTGCAGCCGATCAGCAGCGTGGAAAAAGAACGCGCAGCGTTGGCATTTCAGGCGCAGCAGGCTATCCACATGGCGTTGTTCGGGGTTGGCGAAGTCGAGGTAGCGGCGCGCCGGCAGGCCCGGGCTGCTTGATGCTTGATTGGCAGCACACCGCTATCTGCCAGACCTCTGTGCCGCGGCAAACGTCTGCAACTGCGGATAGAACTCACGGAAATCAGCCAGCAACGGCTCGTACAAGTGCTCAAGCTCCGCCATCACTCCCATCATGCCCTCAGGTCGGGACAAGCGTCGCCCAATGCCGTTGAAGACCTGCTCCAGGGTGGAAAAATTGCCATACGCCCCCAGCCAGTCATCTGCGGCCATCAAGGGCGCAATGCGTGCCAGCCGCCCTGGCAACTCGGGCTCGGCCAGCAACACGCGATAGAACGCACCGGTAAACTGCTCCAGCGACTGTTCGGCATAGTCGCCCCAGTGCTGCGCCAGGCAATGGTCGAAGAACACATCCACAATGATCCCGGCATAGCGGCGCCGCTCCCGGGGGAACCGCGCCAGCGCCGCCAACACCAACGGGTGCTGATCGGTATAGCTGTCGATGTGCCGATGCAGCCGAATGGCGGCCTCCAGCGTCGGCGCAAAGCGCCCCTCCAGCGAGCCTTTGACAAAATCGCCATACAGGCTGCCAAGCAGTTGTTGCGGCGCCGGGCCGCCCAGGTGCAGGTGTGCGAGGTAGTTCATGGGCGCAGTTTAGCACTGCTCATACGTATATCGTTATAACGCGATATAACGATTCGCGCTCAGCTCAGAACCACTTCATATTTCTATATCGCGAAATACCGATTTATATTTCGCCATATCGCGATATACCGCTACACCACGAGCCCCACACCATGCCTCTCGATCTCGACGACATAATAAAAGCCCTGGCCCACCCGGTCCGGCGAGAAATCCTCAACTGGCTCAAAGACCCGGCAGCGCACTTTCCCGCCCAGCACCACAGCACCGAACACGGTGTCTGTGCCGGGCAGATCGATCAACGCTGCGGCCTGTCGCAGTCGACCGTTTCTGCCCACCTGGCGACGTTGCAGCGCGCAGGCCTGATCAGCAGCCAGAAGGTCGGCCAGTGGCATTTTTTCAAACGCAACGAAGCCACCATCCAGGCGTTCCTCGAACAACTGCGCCAAGCGCTTTGACAAGGCAGGTAACCCGTTATGACCACGCTTTTCGATCCGATCACACTGGGCGATGTGCAGCTGCCCAACCGCATCATCATGGCGCCGCTGACCCGCTGCCGCGCCGACGAAGGCCGGGTGCCCAACGCGCTGATGGCCGAGTACTACGTGCAGCGCGCCAGCGCCGGGCTGATCCTCAGTGAAGCGACCTCGGTCACTCCCATGGGCGTGGGCTACCCTGATACGCCAGGCATCTGGAACGACCAGCAGGTACGCGGCTGGAACAACGTGACCAAGGCCGTGCATGGCGCGGGCGGTCGTATATTCTTGCAACTCTGGCATGTCGGCCGCATTTCCCACCCCAGCTATTTGAACGGTGAACTGCCGGTGGCTCCCAGCGCCATCCAGCCCAAGGGCCATGTCAGCCTGGTGCGCCCGATCACCGAATACCCGACTCCACGGGCCTTGGAAAGCGAAGAGATCGCCGACATCGTCGAGGCTTACCGCAGTGGCGCAGAGAACGCCAAGGCTGCCGGTTTCGATGGCGTGGAAATCCACGGTGCCAACGGCTATCTGCTCGACCAGTTCCTGCAGAGCAGCACCAACAAGCGCACCGACCGCTACGGTGGTTCACTGGAAAACCGTGCCCGCCTGCTGCTGGAAGTGACAGACGCAGCCATCGGCGTGTGGGGCGCAGGCCGTGTCGGCGTGCACCTTGCGCCGCGCGCAGACTCCCATGACATGGGTGATGCCGACCGCGCCGAGACCTTCTCCTATGTAGCGCGGGAACTGGGCAAGCGGGGTATCGCCTTCATCTGCTCTCGGGAGAAGGAAGCCGATGACAGTATCGGCCCGCTGATCAAAGCAGCGTTTGGTGGCCCTTACATCGTCAACGAGCGGTTCGACAAGGCCAGTGCCAATGCCGCGTTGGCCAGTGGCAAGGCGGATGCGGTGGCGTTCGGTGTGCCGTTCATTGCCAATCCGGACCTGCCGGCACGGCTGGCGGCCGATGCGCCGCTGAACCAGGCGCACCCGGAAACCTTCTATGCAAAAGGGCCGGTGGGGTACATCGATTACCCGCGGTTGTAAGTAAGATCGCCGGGGCCGCTTTGCGGCCCTTCGCGACACAAGGCCGCCCCGACAGTCGACCGCTCAATTTCGTGTAGGAGCGGCCTTGTGTCGCGAAAGGAGGGCGAAGCCCTCCCCAAAGGCCCTAAGGCCTCAAGGCCGAGCATTGATCTGCTGCTGCAAATTCTGAATCTGGCTCTGCAGAGTATTGAAATTACGCGTGGTCTGCCCACGAAACGCATCGAACTCCTGCACCGAAGCGCCACTTGCTGCCGCCGTAGCCGGGCGATTGTCTACCTGGCTCTTCAACACCAGCACGTCCTGCTCCAGGCTCTCGATCGCCGCTTTCGGGTTGCCCTGCTTCTTCAGAGCGGCCACCTCCTCACTAAGGCTCTTGAGCTGCCCATCAAGCTTGCCGCCATCCACCTGGCCCGACTTCAACGCCGCCAGCTCCGCATTCACCGCCTTCAACTGCGCCTGTAACTGGGTTTGCAGTTCAGTTACCGCCTTTTGCTGCTCGCGCGTATCGGCCAGCACCTGCTCCAGACGTTTGCCCAGATCACCCGCCTGCCCGGCTACTCCCTGCTGCTGCTTGCTCTGCTCGGCCAGGCTGGCCTGCAGTTGGCGGATCTGCAGCTTGAGCGCCTCGCTGCCGGTGCTGGTAGAGCTCTCAGTGGCAGCGACCTTGCCACTGATCGCCTGCAAGCGTCCCGCTGCTTCCTCGCTGATGCGCGCAAAGCTTTCCTGAGTGGCCACCAGTTGCTGCTCCATCAGCGAGATTTGCTGAAAGCTCCACCAGCCGAGCCCGGCCAGCGCTATGAACGCAGCACCCAGCAATGCCCACAGAGGGCCCGTACTGGCGGGCCTGACGGCCTTCTGGCGGTTGCGCGACACACGCGCCGGCAACAGTTCGTCATCATCCGGAGTGCCGGCACGCAGGGTTGGCACATCATCAAAATCGTCGTGGGCATCGTTACGCATGGATAGTTTCAACCGCGGTAGTAGCAAAGAGGCATGAGTATAAACCGCTCAAGCGGCGCACTGATGACCATCATCCTGGCGCCTGGTTCACTGGCCAATGGGCTGGTGCTTCCACCACGCGCAAAATTCATCCAGCGCTGTCCACAGGCTGACCTTGGGCTGATAGTCCAGGTACTGCCGGGCGCGGCTGATATCCAGGGTGAAATCGCGGTTCATCACTTGCATCCCCAAGCGCGTGAGGGTGGGCTGGGGTCGCCCGGGCCAGAGCATGCAAGCGGCCTCGTTCAGCGCCGCCATGCTGTAGGCCAGGCCGTAGGCGCGATAACGGGTTACCTGGGGCAACTGCATCTGGCGCATTACGTAATTGACCACATCCCACAATGGCAACGGTTGGCCATTACTGATGTTGTAAGCCTGCCCTAACGCGCGATCATCGGCGAACAGCGCGCCAAGCAGTGCCTCATTGAGATTGTGCACGCTGGTGAAATCGACTTTGTTCAGGCCGTTGCCGATGATCGCCACACGGCCCTTGCGCTGCATCTGCATCAGCCGCGGGAAAATACTGGCATCACCGGCTCCGGTTACAAAGCGCGGGCGCAGGGCCAGAACTTCGAGCCCAAACTCCTGGGCGCCGAAGACCTTTTGTTCAGCAAGGTATTTGGTCTGCGCGTAATGATGGTGAAAGCGGCGCGGCACCTGGTCCTCGCGGATATCCAGGCGCGAACGGCCATTGAAGTAGATCGACGGCGACGACAGGTGTACCAGGCGACGGACATGCTCCTTCAAGCAGCCCTCGACCACGTTCTCGGTGACCACCACATTGCCCTGGTAAAAATCCTGATAGCGCCCCCAGG
>Ga0247820_10001026_pt1 | contig 15714 bp, 16 predicted proteins | sample 13C_Glucose_Day1_2_FD_192480 | JGI IMG/M metagenome (GOLD analysis project Ga0247820, IMG submission 192480) | Soil microbial communities from agricultural site in Penn Yan, New York, United States - 13C_Glucose_Day14 | ecosystem: Environmental > Terrestrial > Soil > Agricultural land | place...
GCAGCGCTGCGGTCCGGGGCGCTCGGGTCGGCGGGGCTCGACGTCTACCTGAACGAGCCGGACCCCGACCCGGCCTTCGCCGCGCTCGGCAACGTCGTGCTTTATCCGCACCATGCCAGCGGCACGATGGAGACCCGGGACCGGATGGCGCAGATGACGCTCGACAACTTGGCGGCGTTCTTCGCCGGGCGACCGCTGCTGACGCCAGTGAACTGATGGCTCAGGCCCGGTCGGCGATCCGTTGGATAGTGGCGGGCTCGCGCTGGATCAGCGTCAGGTAGGTCCGCGCCGCCTTGTCCGGCGCGCTGCGGCCCGATTCCCAGCGTTGCAGGGTGTCGATCTCCAACCCGAAACGAAGGGCGAACTGCTCCTGGGTCAGCCCGAGCGACCTGCGGATCTCGACGACCGGGACCTGACTCGGCGTCGACCTCGCCCTCGCCGCCACGCCCGCGCGGGCGAGCTCCGCGACGAGCGCCGCCGTGTCGTCCACCATGGGCAGGTGGACGTAAGCGGGTTCGGCTGCCAGCATCGCCTCGATCGTGCGCTTGGCCTTCAGCAGCGAGACACCGCGCCGGGCCAGCGACGTCGAAGCCAAAATGACATCGACCGCGATCCCCTTCCCGGTGGCCGAGAGCACGAAATCCTCAGGGGAACCGGAGGCGACGCGGTCGATGTCCCGGACGGGCCCCAGTCGTCCGAGCCGCTCCCTCAACGATGATCGCGTCATAGTCCATCTCCTCCATCACGCGCCGGGCGACGGCCTGCATCCTCGTCCTGGTCAGCAGTCCGTTCGGACCCTGCACGGCAAGGTGGACGCCGGTGACCAGAAGCGTCCGACCCTCCTCACGAATCTCACCCATGAGGAGCAGGGAGCCGCCGGGCACCGCGATCCTGACCGTGAGCACCGCTCCTTCGGAAGCGTCGAACACGATCTCGAACGCGATTCCCTCGTCGTCGCGCCGCATCAGTTATACGCTATTTGCATAGCGGTTTCGGAGTCGTCAAGGGAGGAGGCACGGGGTCGGCGCGCCGGAGGCACGACCGGGTCGGCTTCAGGCGAAATAGTGCGGGAACTCCTGGCGGAGCTCCTCGAGCTTGGCGACGGTCTTGCTCAGGTGGTCGCGGATCGCCGCGACGGCGGCGGTCTCGTCGCGGGCGGCGATGGCCGCGACGACGGCGTGGTGGCCGGCGAGGATGCTGCGGATCTTGCCCTGCTCGGGCAGGTGCAGGCGCCGGACGCGCTCGAGGTGGCCGGAGCGCTCGCGCACCAGCTGGTGCAGGCCGCTGCGCTTGATGCCGGCGAACAGCGTCTGGTGGAAGACCTCGTCGAGCTCCTGGAACATCGCCAGCTGCTCGGGCTCGTCGGCGACGGCCTCCTGCAGACGGATGATCGAGCGGGCGCGGGTGACGACCGACGGGTCGCCCTCGATCGCCAGCCGGCGGCAGACCTCGGTCTCGAGCGCGACGCGCAGGAAGTGCGCCTCGTGGATCTGCGGCACGTCGATGCGGGTCACCACGGTCCTGGACTGCGGGTAGATGCGCAGCAGGCCTTCCTGCTTCAGCAGTTGCATGGCCTCGCGGATCGGCGTCTGGCTGACCTCGTAGGCCTCGGTGAGGTCGGCGCGTGAGAGCGTGGTGTCGGGCGGCAGCTCCAGCGTGATGATCCGCCGGCGCAGATCGTCGTAGACGCGCTGCACCGTGCCGCCGGTGACCGGGAGGGCGCCGGGCTCGGTCAGGCCGAAGGTCGAGGCGAGCGAGGTGTTCATGACGGGATCCTCCGGTGCACAAAGGTAGAGGCGGTACCGGCGGCGCACAAGGCTGTTGATATACCGGCATCACTGATATATTAGTATCTGAGACCATTAAGAATGATTCTGGCCCGGGCGGCGCAGGGGAGGGGATATGGCGAGGAAGACCTACGAGCAGCTGCGCTCGGCCCGGTGGATGATGCCGGACGACCAGCGGTCCTTCGGCCACCGCTCCCGCACCATGCAGATGGGCTATGACCCGATCGACTGGCAGGGCCGGCCGATCATCGCCATCATCAACACCTGGTCCGACGCCCAGCCGTGCCACATGCACTTCAAGGACCGCGTCGAGTGGGTGAAGCGCGGCGTCCTGCAGGAAGGCGGCTTCCCGATGGAGCTGCCAGCGCTGTCGCTCTCCGAGAACTTCGTCAAGCCGACGACGATGCTCTACCGCAACATGCTGGCGATGGAGACCGAGGAGCTGCTGCGCTCGCACCCGGTGGACGGCGCGGTGCTGATGGGCGGCTGCGACAAGACCACGCCCGGCCTCGTCATGGGCGGGGTCAGCATGGGCATCCCCTTCGTCTACCTGCCCGCCGGGCCGATGCTGCGCGGCAACTACGCCGGCAAGTATCTCGGCTCAGGCACCGACGGCTTCAAGTACTGGGACGAGCGCCGGGCCGGCACCGTCACCAAGGAGGAATGGACCGGCATCGAGGGCGGCATCGCCCGCTCCTACGGTCATTGCATGACCATGGGCACGGCCAGCACCATGACGGCGATCGCCGAGGCGATGGGGCTGACCCTGCCCGGCGCCTCGTCGATCCCCGCGGCCGATGCCAACCACCAGCGCATGAGCACGCAGTGCGGCCGGCGGATCGTGGAGATGGTCTGGGAGGACCTGACGCCCGACCGGATCATCACCTCCGCGGCCGTCGAGAACGCGGTGGCGGTGGCGATGGCGACCGGCTGCTCGACCAACGCCATCATCCACCTGATCGCCATGGCGCGGCGGGCGGGCGTCAAGCTCGAGCTCGACGACCTCGACCGCATCGGGCGGACCACGCCGGTCATCGCCAACATCCGTCCGTCGGGCACCCAGTACCTGATGGAGGACTTCTTCTACGCCGGAGGCCTGCGCGCGCTGATGAAGCAGCTCGGCGACAAGCTCGACCCCACGGCGATCACCGTCACCGGCCGGCCGCTGGTCGAGGGGCTGGACCAGGTGAAGATCTGGAACGAGGATGTCATCCGGCCGCTGTCCAACCCGGTCTACCACGAGGGCTCGCTCGCGGTGCTCAAGGGCAACCTCGCGCCCGACGGCGCGGTCATCAAGCCGGCGGCCTGCGATCCGCAGTTCCACCGCCACACCGGGCCGGCGCTGGTCGCCGACAGCTATCCCGAGATGAAGGAGATCATCGAGGATCCCGACTATCCGCTGACCCCCGACTCCGTGCTGGTGCTGCGCAATGCCGGGCCGCAGGGCGGGCCGGGGATGCCGGAATGGGGCATGATCCCGATGCCGAAGGCGCTGCTGAAGCTCGGCCTGCGCGACATGGTGCGGATCTCCGACGCGCGGATGTCGGGCACCAGCTTCGGCGCTTGCGTGCTGCACGTCTCGCCCGAGGCCTTCGTCGGCGGGCCTCTGGCGCTGCTCCGCACCGGCGACATGGTCGAGCTCGACATCCCGGCCCGCAGCCTGAACATGCTGGTGTCCGAGGCCGAGCTCGAGACGCGGCGGGCCGCCTGGGTGGCGCCCGAGCCGAAGTACGAGCGTGGCTACGGCTTCATGTTCTCCAGGCATATCGAGCAGGCCGACAAGGGCTGCGACTTCGATTTCCTGCGCACCGAGTTCGGCCGTCCGGTCGACGAGCCCGTCATCAACTAGAAAAGGGGGAGGCGATGGCCGACTACGTTCTTTCCGACGAGACCCGCGCCAGGCTGAAGCAGGTCTCGACCGCCTCGGTGGCGACGGCGCTTTACAACCGCGGCCTGCGCAACCAGTTCGTGCAGGGCGTCGTCCCGGTGGCGAAGAAGGACGCGACGATGGTGGGGCAGGCGTTCACGCTGCGCTACATCCCGGCGCGCGAGGACCGCAACCCGATCACCGTGTTCCGCAACGCCGACCATCCGCAGCGGGTGGCGGTGGAGACCTGCCCGCCGGGCTGGGTGCTGGTGATGGACGGCCGCAAGGACGCTCGCGCCGCCACCGCCGGCTCGATCCTCATCACCCGGCTGGCGCTGCGCGGCGCGGCCGGCGTGGTCACGGACGGCGGGATGCGCGATGCCGACGGCATCGGCAGGCTCGACATGCCGGCCTATTTCGCCAGGCCCTCGGCGCCGACCAACCTGACCCTGCACGAGGCGCTCGACATCAACGTGCCGATCTCCTGCGGCGACGCGCCGGTGTTTCCCGGCGACGTCATGCTCGGCGACAAGGACGGGGTGATGGTGATCCCGGCGCACCTCGCCGACGAGATCGCCGAGGAATGCACCGGCATGGAGAGCTTCGAGGACTTCGTGCTCGAGCAGGTGCAGGGCGGTGCCGCGATCATCGGGCTCTATCCGCCGACCAGGGAAGAGAACCAGCAGAAGTACGACGCGTGGCGGGCCAGGACCGGCCGCTGACCGCCTGCCGCAACCGCAATCGCAAGGCCCGGATCCCGATGGTCCGGGCGGGAGAACACGCATGACCTGGCAACCCTCGGGCAAGCATCTGATCGCCGGCGAATGGGTCGGCGGCGGGGCGAGCTTCCGCTCCGACCCGGCGCACGGCCCGGCGCACGACTTCGCCGTCGGCACCGTGGAGCTCGTCGACCGCGCCGCGCGGGCGGCGGAGGCGGCGTTCCCCGCCTATGCCGCGACGACGCGCGAGGCGCGGGCGGCGTTCCTCGACGCCATCGCCGAGGAGATCGAGGCGCGGGCCGCCGCCGTCACCGAGATCGGCACGCAGGAGACCGGCCTGCCGGAGGCGCGGCTGAACGGCGAGCGCGGCCGCACCACCGGCCAGCTCCGGTTGTTCGCCGAGCATATCCGCAACGGCGCCTATCTCGACCGGCGCCACGATGCGGCCCAGCCCGACCGGCAGCCGGCGCCGCGGCCGGAGATCCGCATGATGCAGCGGCCGATCGGGCCGGTGGCGGTGTTCGGCGCCTCGAACTTCCCGCTGGCCTTCTCCACCGCCGGCGGCGACACCGCCGCGGCGCTGGCCGCCGGCTGCCCGGTGGTGGTGAAGGGCCATTCGGCGCATCCCGGCACCGGCGAGGTCGTCGCCGAGGCCGTGGCCGCCGCCATCGCCGCCACGGGGATGCCGGCCGGGGTGTTCAGCCTGATCCAGGGCGGGCGCCGCGACGTCGGCACCGCGCTCGTCGCCCATCCGGCGATCAGGGCGGTGGGCTTCACCGGCTCGCTCGGCGGCGGGCGGGCGCTGTTCGACCTCTGCGCCGCGCGCCCCGAGCCGATCCCGTTCTTCGGCGAGCTCGGCTCGGTCAACCCGATGTTCCTGCTGCCGGCCGCGATGGCCGCCCGCGCCGAGGGGCTGGGCCAAGGCTGGGCCGGCTCGCTGACCATGGGCGCCGGGCAGTTCTGCACCAATCCCGGCATCGCCGTGGTCGCCGACGGCGCCGACGCCGACCGCTTCACCGCCGCGGCGAAGGCGGCGCTCGGCGCGGTGGCGCCGCAGGTGATGCTGACGCCGGGCATGGCCGACGCCTACCGTGACGGCGCCGGGCGGATGGCGGCGAGCAACAGCGTCCGGCCGGTGCTCGCCACCGACAGCCCCGGCCGCAGCGCCGGGCCGAACCTCTACGAGACCACGGCCGCCGCGTGGCTGGCCGACCACGCGCTCGGCGAGGAGGTGTTCGGGCCACTCGGCCTGATCGTCCGCGTCGAGAGCCCGGAGCGGATGCCGGCGCTGGCCGACGCCTTCGCCGGGCAGCTGACCGCGACCATCCACATGGACGACGACGACCTCGCCCTGGCGCAGGCGCTGCTGCCGGTGCTGGAGCGCAAGGCCGGACGGGTGCTGGTCAACGGCTTCCCGACCGGGGTCGAGGTGGTCGACAGCATGGTCCACGGCGGGCCGTACCCGGCCTCGACCAACTTCGGCGCGACCAGCGTCGGCACCCTGTCGATCCGCCGCTTCCTGCGCCCGGTCGCCTACCAGAACTTCCCCGACGCCCTGTTGCCCGCAGATCTGCGCGCCTGAACCAAGGAAAAACCCGACCATGATCGCCCCGAACGACCTGCGCGAGATCATCCGCACCGGCCTCCTGTCCTTCCCGGTCACCCCGTTCGACGCCGAGGACCGCTTCAACCCGAAGCCGTTCGCGGCGCATCTCGAGTGGCTGTCCTCCTACCCGGTCGCCGGGCTGATCGTCGCCGGCGGCACCGGCGAGCTGTTCTCGCTGACGCCGGCCGAGGTGACCGAGGTGGTGAAGGTGGCGCGCAGCGTTTCGGGCGACGCGCCGGTGATCGCCGGCTGCGGCTACGGCACCCGGATCGCCTGCGACATGGCGCGCGACATCGAGGCGGCCGGCGGCGACGGCATCCTCTTGCTGCCGCACTACCTGACCGAGGCGCCGGCCGAGGGCATCGCCGCGCGGATCCGCGCCGTCTGCAAGGCGACCGACATGGGGGTCATCGTCTACAACCGCGGCCAGGCGCGGGTATCGGCCGAGACGCTGGCGCAGCTGGCCGGCGAATGCCCGAACCTGATCGGCTTCAAGGACGGCACCGGCGACATCGACACCGTGCGCCGCGTTACCGTCGCGCTCGGCGACCGGCTGTCCTACATCGGCGGGATGCCGACGCACGAGCTGTTCGCGCAGGCCTATCGCGGCGCCGGGATGCCGACCTATTCGTCGGCGGTGTTCAACTTCGTGCCGGAGACGGCGCTGAAGTTCCACGCCGCCTTCTCGCGCGGCGACGACGCCACCTGCGAGCAGATGCTGCGCGACTTCTACTACCCGTTCGCGGCGATCCGCGACCGCAAGACCGGCTACGCGGTGTCGGCGGTCAAGGCCGGGGTGCGGCTGCGCGGCTTCGACGCCGGGCCGGTGCGGGCGCCGCTGACCGACCTCAGCGAGGAGGAGATGGGGCTGATGCAGGATCTGATCGCGGGGGCGAAATGAGCCGATCGCTGCAGGATGCGCTGAGCGGCATCTCCGGCATCCTCGTCACCCCGTTCGACGCCGAGGACCGGATCGCCCCGGCCCGCCTGCGGCCGATCCTCGACCGGGCGCTGGCCGCGGGGCTGCACGTCCCGGTGGCCAACGGCAACACCGGCGAGTTCTACGCGCTGACCGTCGACGAGGCCGAGGCGATGGCGGCCGAGGTCGTGGCGATGGTCGCCGGCCGCGCGCCGGTGCTGGCCGGGGTAGGGAGGTCGGTGGGCGACGCCTGCCGGCTGGCGCGGGCCGCGGCGCGCGCCGGTGCCGCCGGGCTGATGGTGCACCAGCCGCCCGACCCGTTCGCGGCGCCGCGCGGCGTCGTCGACTACGTGCGCCGCGTGGCCGAGGCCGGCGACGGGCTGCCGGTGATGCTCTACCTCCGCAACGACGCGATCGGCACGGGCGCGATCGCCGACCTCTGCGCCGTGCCCGGGGTGATCGGCGTGAAGTGGCGACGCCCAATCCGCTGAAGCTCGCCGAGGCGATCGCCGCCTGCGAGCCGGTCATCACCTGGGTCGGCGGTCTCGCCGAGGTCTGGGCGCCGGCGCTCTATGCCGTCGGCGCACGGGGCTTCACCTCCGGGCTCATCAACATCTGGCCCGAGCGGTCGCTCGCGATTCATGCGGCGCTGGAGGCCGGCGACTATGCCGGGGCGCGGCGGCTGATCGCCGACATTGCCGCCTTCGAGGCGATCCGGGCGATGGAGCTCAACGGCACCAACGTCACCGGCGTCAAGGCGGCCCTGGCCGCGATGGGCCAGGACTGCGGCCCGACGCGGCCGCCGGCGGCCTGGCCGCTTACCCCCGACCAGCAGGCGCGCATGGCCGGATTCCTCGAGCGGAACGGCCTGCTCGGGGTGGCCGTCGTCTGAATTGCACTGGTATATTAGTGTGCATGTGTATAAGCTGACCGCGCGATACCACGACGAATCGCCTGCGCGGCCAGACACTCCCCCGACCAGCGAGCCGGGGACCAAGCCAGCCGCGAACCACGCGCCGGTGCCGGCGCCGCCAGGGAGGAACCGAGACATGAAGCTGAAGAGCGCGACGCTCTGCCTGACGACGACCCTGCTCGCGTCCGCGGGCCTGTCGCCCGCCTTCGCGCAGGAGGGCAAGGACGTCACCGTGGTCCTCGCCGAGACCGTCGACGTGGTCGAGCCCTGCATGGCCGCCCGACAGGACGTCGGCCGGGTGATCTCGGAGAACATCAACGAGATGCTCGTCGAGTTCGACTACGTCAACGGCGGTCTGAAGCCGCGCCTCGCCACCGAATGGACCCAGCTCGACGCTGACACCTGGGAGTTCAAGCTCCGCCCCGGCGTCAGGTGGCACGACGGCACCGCCTTCACCGCCAGGGACGTGCAGTTCACTGTCGAGCGCAACAAGAACGCCGACCTCAGCTGCGAGACCGGCGGCAAGTATTTCGGCGGCACCGAGTTCAGCTTCGAGATCCCCGACGACAACACCATCCGCATCACCACCGACCCGGCGCAGCCGATCCTGCCGCTGCTGCTGACGGTGATGCCGGTCCAGTCGGCCGCCGCGACCCCGCCGAACGAGTTCACCCGCCAGCCGATCGGCACCGGGCCCTACGTCTTCTCCAGCTGGGAGGTCGGCCAGTCGATCACCGTCACCCGCAACCCCGACTACTGGGGCGACCAGCCGCAGGTGGAGAAGGGAACCTACCTGTTCCGCTCCGACAGCGCCGTCGCCGCCGCGATGGTCGAGACCGGCGAGGCCGACATCGTGCCGTCGATCGCCATCCAGGACGCGACCAACCCCGACACCGACTTCTCCTACCCGAACTCCGAGACCACGTCGCTGCGCATTGACACCCGGACGCCGCCGCTCGACGACCGCCGGATCCGCGAGGCGATGAACCTCGCGATCGACCGCGAGGCGATGCTCGGCACCCTGTTCCCGGCCGACGCCCAGATCGCCACCCAGCTCGTGGTGCCGACCACCATCGGCTACAACCAGGACATCCCCAAGTGGCCCTATGACCCGGAGAAGGCCACGGCGCTGGTCGAGGAGGCCAAGGCCGCCGGCGTGCCGGTCGACACCGAGATCCGCATCATCGGCCGCAACGGCCAGTACCCCAACGCCACCGAGGCGATGGAAGCGATCATGGCGATGCTGCAGGAGATCGGGCTGAACGTGAAGCTCGACATGTTCGACGTGTCGGTCTGGAACAACTACTTCGTCTCGCCCTTCGTCGCCGACGCCGGGCCGACGCTCACCCAGTCACAGCACGACAACGCCACCGGCGACCCGGTGTTCACCGCCTTCGTCAAGTACGACAGCGAGGGCACGCACTCGATGGTGCGCAGCCCGGACGTCGACGCGCTGATCGCCAAGGCGACGGCGGCGTCGGGCGACGAGCGCACGAAGCTCTGGCGGGAGCTGTTCGCCAAGGTGAACGAGGAGATCATCGCCGACATCCCGATGTTCCACATGGTCGGCTTCACCCGCGTCTCGCCGCGGCTGGCCTTCAAGCCGACGATCGCCACCAACTCCGAGCTGCAGCTGGCGCAGATCGGCTTCAACTGACCCTGCCCGCGGGCCGCGTCCGGCGGCCCGCGCTCCCCTCGCGAAAGGACCGCGCCCCATGCCCGTGATCGACCGCGAGCCGCTGATCGGCTTCGCCGCGGACCTGCTCGTCGCCGCCGGCATGGAGGCCGACAAGGCGGCCGTGACCGCCGAGGTGCTGGTCGAGGGCGACATGATCGGCCACGACACCCACGGCCTGCAGCTGATGCACTGGTACGTCGAGCAGCTCGGCGACGGCAGCCTGAACGGCAAGGGCAGCTACGAGGTCGTCGCCGACAAGGGCTCGGCCTTCGTCTGGGACGGCCGGCTGCTGCCCGGCGCCTGGCTGCTGACCCGGGCGCTCGACCAGGCCTGCGAGCGGGTCGCCGGCCATGGCATCGTCGCCGCCGCGATCCGCAACTGCCACCATACCTGCGCGCTCTCGGCCTACATGCGCAAGGTGACCGACCGCGGGCTGATCGTGCAGATCTCGGCCTCGAACCCGGCCGCCGCCCGCGTCGCGCCCTATGGCGGCACCCGGCCGGTGCTGACCCCGAACCCGATCGCCATGGGCTTCCCGACTTCGGGCGACCCGTTCCTGATCGACGTCTCCACCTCGATCACCACCACGACGATGACCCAGCTCCTCGCTAGGCGCGGCGAGAAGTATCCCGAGGCCTGGGGCCTGACGGCCGCCGGCGAGCCCACCGACGACCCGCGCGAGATCACCGAGCACGGCGGCTCGATGATGCCGCTCGGCGGCGCGCTCAAGGGCCACAAGGGCTATGGCTTGGCGCTGATGGTCGACCTGCTCGGCCAGGGCCTCAGCGGCACGGGCCGCGCCAACACCGCCGCCTCCGGCGCTCTGGCCCAGTGCGCCTTCCTCCAGGTGATCGACCCGGCCTTCTTCGCCGGCCTCGACGCCTTCACCGAGCAGTCCGACTGGACCGCCGAGGCTTGCCGCAGCAACCCGCCGGCCCCGTGGAACCACGGTCCCGTCCGCATCCCCGGCGACAACGCCGCGCAGAAGCGCCGCAAGGCGCTCGCCGAGGGCGTGCCGGTGGCCGATGCCGACTGGCAACGGATCGTCCGCCACGCCGACCGCCTCGGCGTCCCGGTGCTGCAGGTGGCCGAAGCCGGCACCGCATAGCGCGGTCGCTCTCGCCGACAGGGTGGATGCCCCGTGGAACCGCGCGAATTTCGCCGCGTTCCACCAGCCGACCGTGACGACGAGGAGGCACGCCATGCCCAGAGGTGACAAGGACAAGTACACCGACAAGCAGAAGCGCAAGGCCGAGCACATCGAGGAGGGTTACAAGGAGCGCGGCGTCTCGGAGGACGAGGCCGAACGGCGCGCCTGGGCGACGGTCAACAAGGACTCGGGCGGCGGCAACAAGTCCGGCTCGGGCCGCGGCCACCCGGACACCAACGCGTCGGCGCGCAAGGGCGGCAAGGCCGGCGGCGAGGCCAGCGCCCGGCGATCGAAGGAGGCGCGTTCGGCCTCCGCCAGGAAGGCCGCGGAGACCCGCAAGCGCAACGCCTCCTGATCCGGCCGGCGGCCGGGGAGCTCACGCCCGCATCCGCGCCATCCCCGGGTCGTACATCGGCGCCAGCGACGCCTCGGCGCCAAAGCGCGTCCCCGCCACTTCGATCTCGTAGGACGACGCCAGCACCTCCACCTCGCTCTCGCCCGCGCAGGGCACGTAGCCGAGGCCGATGGCGCCGCCGAGCGCGTGGCCGTAGTTGCCCGAGGTGACGGTCGACACGATCCGGCCGTCGCGCACCACCGCCTCGTTGTGAAAGAGCAGCGGTTTCGGGTCGGTCAGGCGGAACTGCACCAGCCGGCGCGCCAGGCCCGCCGCGCGCTTCGCCAGCACCGCCTCGCGGCCGATGAAGTCGCCCTTCGAGGTGCGGACCGCGAAGCCGAGGCCGGCCTCCAGGACGTGATCCTCGCCGGTGATGTCGTGGCCGAAGTGGCGATAGGCCTTCTCGATCCGGCAGCTGTCGAGCGCGTGCAGGCCGCAGAGCGTCAGCCCGAGGTCCCGCCCCGCTTCCTCGATGGTCTCGAAGGCGTGCATCGCCTGATCGGCCGGGACGTAGACCTCCCAGCCGAGCTCGCCGATGTAGGAGACGCGGTGGGCGCGCGCCAGCCCCATGCCGAGCTCGATCTCGCGGGCGGTGCCGAACGGAAAGCCGGCGTTGCCGAAGTCGTCCGGGCTGACCCGGCCCATCAGCGCCCGCGACGCCGGCCCCATGACTGCCAGCACCGCCTCGGCCGGGCTCACGTCGGTGACCACCGCGAACGCCTCGCCGAGGTGCGCCCGCAGCCAGGCGAGGTCGCGGGTCAGCGTCGCCACCGGGGCCACCAGCAGGAACGCGGTCTCGGAAAGCCGCGTCACCGTCAGGTCGCTCTCGATGCCGCCGCGGGCGTTCAGCATCTGGGTGTAGACGATGCGGCCGACCGGCACGTCGACGTCGTTGCCGCAGAGCCGCTGCAGCAGCGCGCAGGCGTCGCGGCCCTCCACCCGGATCTTGCCGAACGACGACATGTCGAACAGGCCCACGGCGTCGCGGACCGCCATGTGCTCGCGGCGGTGGTTCTCGAACCAGTTCTGCCGCTTCCAGGAGTAGCGGTATTCCCGCTCCTGCCCCTCGTCGGCGAACCAGTTGGCGCGCTCCATGCCGGCGACCTCGCCGAAGACCGCGCCGCGCCCGGCCAGCGCGTCGTGGAGCGGCGAGCGGCGGATGCCGCGGGCGGTGGCCATCTGGCGGTAGGGGAAGTGGTCGGCGTAGAGCAGGCCCAGCGTCTCGGTCACCCGCTCGCGCAGGTATCGGCGATTCCTCTGGAACGGTTGCGCCCGGCGGATGTCGACCTCCCAGAGGTCGAACGGCGGCTCGCCGTCGTTCATCCAGCTGGCGAGCGCCATGCCGGCGCCGCCCGCCGACGCGATGCCGACCGAGTTGTAGCCCGCGGCCAGCCAGTAGCCCTTCAGCTCGGGCGCCTCGCCGAGATAGTAGCGATCGTCCGGCGTGAAGCTCTCCGAGCCGTTGAAGAAGGTGTGGATGCCGGCCTGCTCCAGCATCGGCATCCGGTTGACCGCAAGCGACAGGATCGGCTCGAAGTGGTCGAGGTCATCCGGCAGCTGGTCGAAGCAGAAGTCCGCCGGGATGCCGGCCATGCCCCAGGGCTTGGCCTTCGGCTCGAAGGCCCCGACCAGCATCTTGCCGGCGTCCTCCTTGTAGTAGGCGCATTCGTCGGGAACCCGCAGCACCGGCAGGCGCGTCAGCCCGTCGATGCCCTCGGTCACGATGTAGAAGTGCTCGCAGGCATGCAGCGGCAGGGTGACGCCCGAGGCCGCCGCGAGGTCGCGCCCCCACATGCCGGCGCAGTTGACCACGAGGTCGGCGTCGATCCCGCCCTCCGCGCTGCCGTCGCTCCAGGAGACGCCGCGGACCCGGCCGTCGCGCTGCCGGACGGCGGTGACCGTCACGCCCTCGACGATCCGCGCGCCGTTCTGGCGGGCGCCCCTCGCCAGCGCCATGGCGATGTTCGCCGGATCGCACTGGCCGTCGAGCGGCAGGTGCACCGCGCCGACCACGCCGGCGATGTTGAGATGGGGATACATCGCCTTGGCCTCGGCCGGCGAGATCTCGTTCACCTCGACGTCGAGGGCGCGGGCGAGGGTCACCTGCCGGTAGATCTCCTCGCGGCGCGCCTCGGTGAGCGCGACGGTGATCGAGCCGACCTGCCGCAGGCCGGTGGCGACGCCGGTCTCCTCCTCCAGCCTCCGGTAGAGGCCGGCCGAGTACTTGGCCAGCCGCGTCATGTTCTGCGAGTTGCGCAGCTGGCCGATCAGGCCGGCCGCATGCCAGGTCGTGCCGGAGGTCAGCTGCCTGCGCTCGAGCAGCACCACGTCCGTCCAGCCGAGCTTCGCCAGGTGATAGGCGACCGAGCAGCCGGAGATGCCGCCGCCGACAATGACGACGCGGGCCTTTTCGGGGACGGGGCTCATGGCGGATTTCTCTCGCTCTCCAGGACGGGGATGGACGACGGGACGGCGCCCGGGCGCCGGCTCACGGGGTGAAACGTGAGTGGCCGGGGACATGGGTGACAGAACGTACCGGACACATGGGTTACACTTTCCGCTTTTCGCGGCGGGAGGTGTGGATGCCGTGGAGAGAGAGTACGGTCCTTCCCTCCCGTCCTCCGGACCGGTCCCGGCCGCGCCGGTCGCCGCCGGGACCGGCCAGGCGGCTCGCTCGGTCGGGAGGTTGAGGCTTGACGATCCCGCCGGCGCAGTCAACCTGATGCTGCCCGCGTTGGACGTCGAGCCCGACCGCCATCGCAGCACGACATGGGGTCCGTGATGTCGCTCCGCTCGCGCATCCGGCCACCTGGAGGAAGATGCGCCGACCATGACCCAGAACCCCTGCATCATCTGCGTCGCGATCACCGGATCGCTCCCGAAGAAGTCGGACAACCCGGCGGTGCCGATCACCATCGGCGAGCAGATCGAGTCGGCGCACGAGGCCTTCGAGGCCGGCGCCACCATCGTCCACGCCCACGTCCGCAACGACGAGGGCGGTCCGACCTCCGACCCCGGCCGCTTCGCCCAGCTGCTCGACGGCCTGCGCCGGCACTGTCCCGGCCTGATCGTCCAGCTCTCGACCGGCGGCCGCTCCGGGGCGGGGCGCGAGCGCGGCGCCATGCTCGGCCTCCGGCCCGACATGGCCTCGCTCGCCGTCGGCTCCAACAACTTCCCGACGCGGGTCTACGAGAACAGCCCCGACCTCGTCGACTGGCTGGCCTCCGAGATGCTGGTCAACAAGGTCAAGCCCGAGATCGAGGCCTTCGACCTCAGCCACATCTTCCAGGCGGTGGCGATGGCCGAGGCCGGCAAGCTGAAGGCGCCGCTCTACGTCCAGTTCGTCATGGGCGTGAAGAACGCCATGCCGGTCGATCGCCCGGTGTTCGACTTCTACGTCGAGACGCTGAAGCGCCTCGCCCCCGACGCCGAATGGTGCGGCGCCGGCATCGGACGCCACCAGATCACCCTCAACGAGTGGTGCGTCGCCCTCGGCGGCCACGCCCGCACCGGCCTCGAGGACAACGTCCGCATCGATCGCGACACCCTCGCGCCGTCGAACGCCGCCCTCGTCCGCCGCGTCGTCGATCTCTGCGACCGGCACGAGCGCCCGGTCGCCACCCCCGAGCAGGCGCGCGCCATCCTCGGCCTCGCCCCGGTCGCGGCGACCGCTCCGGCCTGAGGTCCGCGACCGGCCGGGCGGCGGCACCACGCCGCCGCTACGCCGGCACCAGCCCCAGCAGCCAGAGCAGGGCGCCGATGGTGAAGAACGCCGCCACGGTCATCGCCAGCATCGCCACCGCCGCCGGCGCGCCCTGGCCGTACTGCGCCGCGAGGATCGGGTAGACCCCCATCGCCGGCATCGCCGCCGCCAGCACGCCGGCCGCCATCATCGTCGGGTCCACCGCGACGCCAGCGCCACGAAGCAGGCGGCGACCGACAGCGGGTGCAGGACCAGCTTGCCTGCCACCACCGCCGCGATCCGCCGCCCCCCGGCCGCACGCAGCGGCACCCCGACCAGCGTCCCGCCGATGACGATCAGCGACACCGCCGCGCTCGACCGCGCCACCAGGTCGATCGCCTGCGTCAGCGCGGCCGGGACCGTCACCGGCGTCAGCGCCACGACGAGCCCGGCGACCAGCGCCAGGACGATCGGATTGCCGAGCACGCGCCGCAAGCTGCCGAAGAGCCGCGTCCCGCCGCCGCGGCTGGTCTCGGCCAGCACCAGGATCAGCGGGATCACCACCAGGTTCTCGACGATCATGTTGAGCGCCAGCGCGCTGTCCGCCGCGGCGGGCAGCGCGATCAGCAGAATCGGATAGCCCATGAACCCCGAGTTGGCGCAGGCCATGCCCATCGCCTGGAAGGTGCTTGCCGCGCCGTCGAGGCCGGCGCGGCGGCCGAGCCCGTAGCCGACCGCGAGCGTCGCCAGCGACCCGCCGAGGTAGGCCGCGAGGTACGCCGGGTCGATCACCGCCGCCAGGTCGCCAACGGTCACCGCCCGGAAGATCAGCGCCGGCAGCGCCAGCGCCACCACGTAGCGGCCGAGCGCCCGCAGGTCCGCCGGCCGGAACGATCCGAGCCGGGTCACCAGGTGGCCGAGCCCGATCAGCGCGAAGATCGGTCCGGTGACGCCGATGACCCCGCCCACCCGCTACCTCCCGGCCGGCGGACCTGCGGG
>Ga0247820_10001029_pt1 | contig 15696 bp, 12 predicted proteins | sample 13C_Glucose_Day1_2_FD_192480 | JGI IMG/M metagenome (GOLD analysis project Ga0247820, IMG submission 192480) | Soil microbial communities from agricultural site in Penn Yan, New York, United States - 13C_Glucose_Day14 | ecosystem: Environmental > Terrestrial > Soil > Agricultural land | place...
ATAGGCGACCACCTCGTCGGTCAGTCGCACTTTCGCGACGGTGTCCACGGCGGCGTTGATCGCCGCACTTTCGGCCACGACCGAGACGCCCAGGGCGACAGGGTCCCTCTGCCCGGTGCGCGCGCCGTGGGCGGCGATGATGGCCTGTTCCTGTTCCAGCGTCGGATAGTCCAGGACGTGCTTGAACAGGAAACGATCCAGTTGAGCCTCGGGCAGGGGGTAGGTGCCCTGTTGCTCGATGGGGTTCTGGGTCGCGACGACGGTGAAGCGGGGGCTCAGCGCATGGGCCTGACCGTCGATGGTGATCTGGCGCTCCTGCATGGCTTCCAGCAGAGCCGCCTGGGTCTTCGGCGGGGTCCGGTTGATCTCGTCAGCCAGCAGAAGCTCGCAGAAGATCGGTCCGTGCGTCAGGGTGAAACTGGACGTCTGGAAGTTGAACAGGTTGGAGCCGATGATGTCGCCGGGCATCAGGTCAGGCGTGAACTGGATGCGGCCGTAGTCCAGGCCGACGGCCTGGGCGAAGCTCTGGGCCAACAGGGTCTTGGCGGTTCCGGGCGGCCCCTCCAGCAGGACGTGGCCGCCCGCGAACAGAGCGGTCAGCAACAGGTCCACGGCGCTGTCCTGGCCCACGACGGCCTTGGCGATCTCGGCGCGGATGCGCTCGGCGATCGTTTTCACCTCATTGACGTCCACGGGTCAGCTCCTGGTTCCATCGGTATAGGGCGCCCGCGACCCGCATCAGGTCGCCGGCGGTCTTGGCCGTCCGAGCCTGTTCGGCCAGGCTTGAGAAGGTATCGGCGGCGCCGTTCGTTCGTCCGACGCGATCGAGGAAGGCGTCCAGCGATGCGTCGCTCAGGTGTCGAGGCGCGCCGATCGCGCGCGCCGCTGCGGCGCGGACCAGAAGCGCATAGGGCGCGGCCATATGGTGCTCGCGGCGGGCAAGTCGCACTAGGCCAGCTGTGTTGTCGGCCAGACCACGCTTGCCTAGAGCTATGATGCGGTCGGTCTCTCGCGCAGGACCAAAACGGATGATCGCCTGAAATCCAACGAACGCCGCCAAAGCGGCGAGGACCAGGGTCATGCCGAGCAGGGGCGGCTCCAGCATCAGGCGCAGCAGATTTCGGCTCCGTTGCAAGCCGTGCAGGGTCAGATCGAAAATGACAGGAGAGGTTTGGGCACGTGCGATGTCGATCAATGCAATCCCCGTCTTGGCCCCCGCCAGGGTCTTCAAGCCCTGGGTGTTGATCAGGTCCGGATCAGCCAGAACATAGGTGCGCAGTTCACTATGCATGACCAGCACCGGATGATTTTGCTCGTCGACCACGACCGGAATCCATTGTGGGCCGGACAGGGTTCGCAGGCCTTCAACCTTGACCGGAGCGCCGAAGGACGTGCCGGAGGGACGACGTAGGCCGACCGTGGCCGGTCCCTTGCGGACGATCAGCTCGGAATTCTTGCGCAGCGCATCAGGCAGGATAGCGAGCGTTGCGTCAGGAGGCAGGGCGCCGATTGTTCGAACCCAACCCGGATGCTTGGTGTCAGGGACAGCCTGCCATTTGGGCAGGACGATCAGGACGGCGCCGTCGTGTCGGACATTCTCAATCTCTTCCGGCCGGGAGTCCGCACCAGGCGTGAGCACCAGAAGACTGTCGATGGATTCCTCGGTCAGCATGCCGCGGTTCATCACCACCGGCACCCCGAGACTGCGCAGAAGAGTCGGTAGAGCTCCGTAGCCCGTGGCGGCGCGCGAGAGCGCATGTTCGCCGCCATTGTTCCCCGACTTCAGTTCCGGCGCATAGGCCGAGAGCAGTCCCAGGCCCGCAAAACAGACCGCCCCGACCAGAATGGCGATGATCATGGCGACGGGCGAAAAGGCCCCGCCGGTCGCTCTCGCGGAGCGGCTCATGCGCGCCCGCCCTGGGGCAAGGCGAAGGCTTCATAGGCCCGGCGGCAATCGGCGAAGTCGGATGCGCCGACGGCGTCGCCGCCGAACAGACTGCGTTCGACCATGGCTCCGATCAGGACGAAGGCGGGGCGCGCCGCATCGGGCATGGCTTTCAGTGAAGCGATTTCGCGCGTGGTCAGGGAGACGCGGACGGCGCGGGGTTGTCGCTTCTCGATGTCCTGGACGCTGCGCAGCAACAGCAGGTGGGCCGCCTCAGCGTACAGGCCGCGTCCGGCCAGGGCGTCCGCTTCAGCCAGAAGATCTCTTGCCGCCTGGGCGTTCGGCCTCCATTCGTCGGCGATGGACGGCGGGACGGTCGGTTTGGCGGGCGGGGCGCGCAGACGCAGGATTTCGCGCACGATGGCGTAAAGGATCAGTCCTGCGATCAGAGCCAGCCCGATCCAGAACACCCATTTGAGCGCAGGCCCAATCGCCTGCAGCAAATCCCCGAGCCAGCGTAGCCATCCGGGCGGTGACGGCGGGTCGAAACCGATGCGATCAAACTGAAACGAATCGTCTTTCAGCAGTCGATCATGCGCTTGCGCCAGAGCCTGGTCGGCCGCCGGATCTCTACCCTGCATCTAAAAGCCGCCCCTCCTCGAACAGCCAAGGCATAATGGCCACAGGCCTTGAGTCAACGGCGGTTTTTCAAGCCTGCCCGGTCACGGTAGACGGTGAAGCAGGCGCGGTTACGGCTGGTATGCACGCGGGCCGCTGTTGGGCGGCGTGCCGCGGGCCAGGTCGGCCGAGGGCGTCAGCGGGGCCGAGCCGCCGTTCAGGCGGGCGCGATAGACCTGCATGTTCTCCATCACCCGCATCATGTAGTTGCGCGTCTCGGTGAAGGGGGCGCATTCGATGAAGTCGATGGGGTCAACCTGGTTGCTGCGCGGATCGCCGCAACGGGCCACCCACTGCGGCGGGCGGGCCGGGCCGGCGTTGTAGCCGACCGTCGCGAGCAGGGGCGAGCCGCCGAAGTTGTTGATCAGTTCGCCCAGGTGGTAGCTGCCCAGGCGCATATTGGCGTCCGGATCCCATAGTTGCTCGGCCGAGAAGCCGATGCCCATGCGCCGGGCCACGCCCTGACCGGTGGCGGGCAGAAGCTGCATCATGCCGCGCGCATCAGCGTGCGAACGGGCCAGGGGGTCGAAGCTGGATTCTTGACGCGTGATGGCCAGGGTGAACTCCAGCGGCGCGGCGCCCGAGGTCTGGGGCGGCATGCGGACCGGGTACATGCGCTCGGGCATGACGAAGCCGCGCTGGCTGGCGGCGCGGCCGACCATCATGGAGCCGAACTGGTCGCCGTAGCCTTGCATCAGGTCGAACAGCTGGGTCAGGTCGTAGGGCGAGGGCAGGGTGTCGTCGAGGTGATAGGCGAAGACCCGCAACAGGGTCTTTTCGCCCGCCGCGCCGAGGATGCGGGTGGCGCGGACGACCTCATTGCCTTCGAAGCGGTTGACGTCCTCGGGCGTGGGAGTGGGTTCGCCCGGCAGGGTCAGAGTGGTGATCCCGGCCTTTTCGGCGGCGAGTTGGCCGTAGAAGGTCTGCCAGTGTTCGGCGCCGGCCTGATACCAACGTTGGGCGTCGGCGCGGTCGCCCCGCGCTTCGGCGGCGCGACCCAGCCAGTAGAGGGCTCGGCCCTGGGTGATGGGGGTCGAGGAGGAGTTGCGCAGGACCTCAAAATGCTGGGCCGCGGTCGCGGGGTCGTTCAGCTTGGTCAGGGCGACCCAGCCGGCGAAGAATTCGGCGTCCACCTTGCGCTCGCCCGAGGGGAAGCCGTGGCCGTTCATGGCGGCGTAGGCGGCGCGGGGATTACCCTGTTGCAGGGCGTCCAGGAAGTAGTTGCGGCGTTCGCTCCACAGCGTGTCCTGGCCCTCCTTGTGCGAGGGCGCGGCGGGCAAGGCGGACAGGAGCGGGAAGGCCTCGGATTGACGGTTCGCCGAGCGCAGCAGGCGCACACGCTCGAGCACCACAGCGGGATCATTGGCGACGGCGGGCGACAAGCCTGCCACGACGACGTCGGGCGAGTAGGCGGTGCGCAGGGCCATGGCGGCGCTGGCGACGGCCTGGCGGTCGGCGGGGACCATGGCGGTCATGGCGCGGGTCGCCGGGCCGTGCGGACCGAGCAGCAGCATGTTCAGACGCGCGACGTGATCGTCGGCAGTCAGCCAAGCGCCCCAGCGATTGGCGATGACGGACTGCTGGGCTTCCTCGAACGAACGGGTGCGCCACCAGTCGCGGATCAGGGCCTGGGCTTCGCGACGCTGGCCCTTCTGCTCGAGAGCGCCGGCCAGGGCGATGGCGCCATCGGCGGTCGTGGGCGCGGAGCCGTTGAAGAAGGCGGTGACTGCGTCGGGCGAGGCATTGGCCAAGTTCAGCGCGCGCTCGCCCGCCGCCCGGCGCGAATCACCGCGCGGCCAGTTGGCGAGATCGGTCTGGGCGCGGGCCAGGTCAGCGTAGGAAAGCTGTTTGTCGGAAGTATCGACCAGAGCCCATTCGACCAGCTTTTTCGCTGTGGGATCTGAAATGCGGCTCATGATCGACTGCGTGCCGATCACGTCGCGGGCGCGAGCTGAGGCCAGACCTTGCTGGAACAGAGCCATGTCTTGGCCGCTGATGACGCCATTCTGACTGGAGCTGTAGGGCGTCGGCGAGCTGTTCAGCACGTCCTGCGTCGGCGGAGTCAGAATCGCCAGGGCGGCGGCCACGGTCGTCGCGATCATCAGATGTCCGATCCTCATTCATCACTGGTTGCGGCCGAGCGGCGAGCAACCTACGCTCCCTGCCTCTTCAAAAGGGCGGCACACGCCGCCCGAAACACCGCGCAGGTAACTTGTTTCAATGACCGCCCCCTTGTTCAAGGGCGTGATCACCGCCTTGATCACACCTCTTCGTGACGGAAACGTGGACGAAGGGGCATTCGAAAAACTCCTGGAACGCCAGATCGCCGCAGGCGTCCATGGCGTGGTGCCGGTCGGTACGACGGGAGAGAGCGCCACCCTGAGAATGGACGAGCACAAGCGCGTCATCGAGCAGTGCGTGAAGATCGCGGCCGGCCGCGTGCGCGTGATCGCCGGCGCCGGCTCGAACGCCACGCACGAGGCCATCGAGCTGTCGGCCTTCGCCAAGGAGGTCGGCGCTGACGCGACCCTGGTGGTGACGCCCTATTACAACAAGCCCTCGCAGGAAGGCATGATCGCCCACTTCGAGGCGATTTCCGACGCCGTGCAGATTCCCATGCTGCTGTACAACGTCCCCGGCCGTTGCGGCGTCGATCTGTCCAACGAGGCAGTTGCTCATCTGGCGAAGAATCCGAACATTGTCGGCATCAAGGACGCCACGGGCGATATCTCGCGGGTCAGCTGGATGCGCCGCCATATCGACGGTCCGTTCGATCTGATCAGCGGCGATGACACCACCTGGCTGGGCTATGCCGCCAGCGGTGGCGTAGGCGTGATCTCGGTCACCTCCAATGTCGCGCCGGAAGCCATGGTGGCCATGTATGACGCGGTCGCGGCTGGCGACTATGCCACGGCGCGGGCCTGGCAGGATCGTCTGATCGATCTGCACAAGGGGCTGTTCCTCGATAACTCGCCTTCGCCGGCCAAGTACGCTCTGGCCAGGCTGGGTCTGTGTAGCGAGGAGGTCCGCTTGCCGCTGTCGCTGACGCGTGACGCCGTGAAGCCCGCTATCGATCAAGCCATGGCGGAAGCCGGGGTCATCTGATGGCGGCCGACGCGCCCAAGAAGGTGATCGCCGAGAACCGGCGCGCGCGCTTCGACTATTTCCTCGAGGACTATATCGAGGCCGGGATCCAGTTGCTGGGCACCGAGATCAAGGCGCTGCGCGACGGTCGGGCCAACATCGCCGAAAGTTACGCGGCGGTGGAGGGACGGGAAATCGTCCTGATCAACTCGGACATCCCGCCCTACAAGCAGGCCAACCGCTTTAACCACGAACCGCGACGTCACCGGAAGCTGCTGCTGCACCGCAAGCAGATCGACAAGCTGATCGGAGCCGTGCAGCGCGACGGGCGGACCATCATCCCGGTGCGCCTCTACCTGAACGAAAAGGGCAAGGCCAAGCTCGAGATCGCTCTAGCCAAGGGCAAGAAGCTGCATGACAAGCGCGAGGCCTCGGCCGAACGTGACTGGCAGCGCGACAAGGCTCGCCTGCTGCGCGACAAGGGCTGAGTTTGCGGTTCCGCTTTGCGGCGGGACCGACGCGCGATAAACGACAATTCCTGGGGCGCGTCTTGCGGAGTTCATGGTGAAGATAGCCGAACGCTGGTTCGTTATGGCGGGCGTCGCCCTGCTGGGCGGCATCGCCGTGGCCGGATTGGTCGTGGCCATCTATGCGGCCTGGGTCCTGCACGACATGCCCGATGCGTCGGAGTTGGCGGACTATCGTCCGGCGACAGCGACGCGCGTCTTCGCCGGCGATGGCACCTTGATCGGCGAGTTCTCGGACGAGCGGCGCATCTACGTCACCTATGACCAGGTGCCGGAGCAGGTGATCCACGCCTTCCTTGCCGCCGAAGACAGCCACTTCTTCCAGCACGGCGGCATCGATGTGTCCGGCATCGGCCGGGCCATGTTCAAGAACGTCTTCAACGTCGTGTCGGGACGACGCCTGGAAGGTGGCTCGACCATCACCCAGCAGGTGGCCAAAAACGTCCTGCTGACCAACGAATCCAGCCTGAACCGCAAGCTGAAGGAAGCCATCCTCTCCAGCCGTCTGGAAGCGACCCTGACCAAGGAGCAGATCCTCGAGCTGTATCTGAACGAGATCTACCTGGGCTATCGCTCCTATGGCGTGGCTTCGGCGGCCTATAATTACTTCGGCAAGTCGTTGAACCAGCTGACGCCGGACGAGGCGGCCTTCCTGGCGGCTCTGCCCAAGGGCCCGAACAACTATAATCCGAAGCGTCACCCGGAAGCCGCCAAGGGCCGCCGCGACTGGGTCCTGGGCGAGATGGCCGACAACAAGTGGCTGTCGAAGGAAGAACTGGCGACAGCTCTGGCGCGCCCGCTGAACACCCGCGCCGCTCCGCGCCGCGCTGAATACGCCGACGCCGACTTCTTCGTCGAGGAAGCTCGTCGCCGCGCCATCGGCTTGTTCGGACAGGAAGAGGTCAATCGCGGCGGCTACTATATGCGCACGACGCTGGACCCCAAGCTGCAGTCCGCTGCGCGCGACGCCCTGATGAATGGGCTGGAACGCTACGACCGTCGCCACGGCTGGCGCGGCGCCTGGGGCACGACCGACTTCGCTGAAGGCTGGCAGGCCGACGCGCTCAAGAAGAACACCCCGCCGGAGCGCCGCACCTGGCAGGCCGCCGCTGTCGAAAGCGTGGTGGGCAACAATGTCCGCATTCGCACGGCTCGCGACAACCGCACGGGCTCGTTGGTCGTCTCGGACGCCGCCTGGGCCAATGCCAATCGTCAGTTGAAGCGCGGGGATCTGATCTTCGTTGAGCCGCAGGGCGGCCAGTTTGCGCTGAAACAGGTCCCGGCGGTGAACGGCGCTTTGGTGGCCATCGAACCCCAGTCGGGCCGTGTTCTGGCGATGGTCGGCGGCTATTCCTACGCCCTGTCCAGCTTCAACCGTGCAACCCAGGCCGAGCGCCAGCCGGGCTCGGCCTACAAGCCCTTCGTCTATGCGGCGGCGCTTGAGGGCGACTTCAATCCGACCAGCGTCGTGCTGGACGCCCCGATCAGCTTCGCCGGCGGCGCCAATGGCGGACGCTGGACGCCCGAGAACTACAGCCGTCAGTATTACGGACCTCAGAGCCTGCGACGGGGGCTGGAGTTGTCACGCAACGTCATGACCGTGCGGCTGGCGCAGGCTGTGGGCATGAAGAACATCGTCGAACTGTCCAAGAAGATGGGTGTGGCCGACGACATGCAGCCCAATCTGTCCGTGTCCCTGGGGGCAGGGGAGACAACGCCCTATCGCCTGACCGCCGCCTATGCGGCCTTCGTCAACGGCGGCCGTCGCGTCGACCCTTATCTGATCGAGATGGTGCAGGATCGAAACGGCCAGACGATCCACCGTGCCGACCGTCGTCAGTGCCGCGATTGCGGCCGGGGCTTCAGCGGTCAGGAATCGCCGCGTCTGCAGGATCGTGGGACCCAGGTCATCGATCCGATCACGGCCTATCAGATCAGCTCCATGCTGGAAGGCGTGATCCAGCGCGGCACCGGCGCTGGCGCGCGCAGCCTTGGCCGCTGGGTCGGCGGCAAGACCGGCACGACCAACGAGTATCGTTCGGCCTGGTTCGTCGGCTTCTCCAGCGACATTGTGGTGGGCGTTTTTGTCGGCTTTGACGACAATCGGTCGCTGGGTAGCGGCGAGGCCGGGGCGGCGACCGCCGTGCCGATCTTCACCGACTTCATGCAAATCGCGCTGAAGGAACGCCCCGCGCGGCCCTTCGTCCGCCCCAAGAACGCCGTCTTCCGCACGGTCAACGGGATCGAGGAGGCCTTCCGTCCCGGCACCGAGCGCCAGATCCGCGAAGAAGCGCCGCGTCCTGTCCAGCCGGAAGGGCCGCAGAACTACTACGACGTGGTTCGCCGCGAGCAGGAGGCCGCCAAGGGACCAGCGCCGTCCAGCGCCGCGCCGGCGCCAGTCGCACCACCGCCGCCCAAGAAGGAACCGGCCGAGGACTTGAGCGGGCTCTACTGAGGCTCTAGTTAGACCAACCAACCGGCGCGCCTGTTCGCAGGCGCGCCGTTTTTCATCTTGCTTTTCCTATTGGTCCGCACGCGGTGCGGCCCCGCTTGAGGGAAGGCGTTGTTTCGCAGGAGTTTGCGATGAGACCGGATGTCGAGGCCATGAAGGCCGACATCGAGCAGAGCGTCGCTCTGCTCAGGAGGCGTCTTTGACTGGGATGTCTCGCTTAGAAAACTGGATGAGCTGAACGCACGGGTCGAGGATCCGACCCTGTGGGACAATCCTGAACAGGCCCAGGCCGTCAGCCGCGATCGCTCGCGTCTGGAAGGTCAGATCAACAGCGTTCGGGCGCTGGAAACCGATCTGGAAGACGGCGTCATGCTGGCCGAGATGGCCGACGAGGAGGGCGACGAAGCCACCCTTGAGGAGGCTCGCGAACAACTGCGCGGCGTCAAGGATCGCGCCGCACGCGCCGAACTGGAAGCCCTGCTGTCCGGCGAAGCCGATGGCAACGACGCCTATCTGGAAGTGAACTCCGGCGCCGGCGGCACCGAGTCCAACGACTGGGCCGGCATGTTGCTGCGCATGTACACGCGCTGGGCCAAGGCGCATGGTTACGAGGTGACAGTCGAGGCCCATGAAGAGGGCGAACAGGCTGGGGTCAAGTCGGCCACCATCCTGATCGAAGGCCCCAACGCCTATGGCTGGCTGAAGTCGGAGTCGGGCGTGCACCGTCTGGTCCGCATCAGCCCCTATGACGCGGCCGCCAAGCGCCACACCAGCTTCGCCTCCATCGGGGTGTCGCCGGTCGTGGACGATACGATCGAGATCGACATCAACCCATCCGACGTGCGCACCGACACCTATCGCGCCTCGGGTGCAGGCGGTCAGCACATCAACAAGACGGACTCAGCCGTGCGTCTGACCCACGTTCCGACCAATACGGTCGTAGCCTGTCAGGCAGGGCGTTCTCAGCACCAGAACCGCGACATGGCGTGGAAGATGCTGCGCGCGCGTCTGTACGAGCTGGAACTGCAGAAGCGTGAGGCGGCGGCGCAAGCCCTGGCTGACGCCAAGACTGACATCGGCTGGGGTCACCAGATCCGATCCTACGTCCTGCAGCCCTATCAGATGGTCAAGGACCTGCGCACCGAGGTCGAGACCTCGGACACGCAAGGGGTTCTGGACGGCGATCTGGACAGGTTCATGGGCGCAGCCCTGGCGGCCCGGGTCGGCGAAACCCGCGACGGAAACTAAAAAGGGGCGGCCCGCAGGCCGCCCCTTTTCATTTGTCCAATATACCGGTCAGGCGGCGGGCTTGGCCTCGACCTTGTCGGTCTTGGCGTTGGCGGCGGCGGGTTTTTCGGCCGGCGCGGGCGTGTCCAGCATGTTGGCGCCGGGCGTGTCGCGCTTGGCCTGGGTGCAGCGGCCCTGGAACCAGGCTCCTTGTTCGATCGACAGTTGTTCCTGGGTGATGTCGCCCTCGATACGGGCGGTAGCGAAGAGCTTGACCTGCTTGGCGACGATGGCGCCCGAGACGCGACCGCGCACGTCCAGAACGTCAGCGTGAACCGTGCCCTCGACCGAGCCGCCTTCACCGATGACGACGCGCACGACGCGGATGTCGCCCTTCAGCGAACCGTCGACCTGAAGCTCGCCGGCGCCCGAGATATTGCCTTCGTATTTCACGCCCGCCGACAGGGTCGACAGGCTGGACGAGCGCGAAGAAGCGGCAGGCCGCGACGGCTCAGGCGCGCGTGGCGCAGGACTGGGCGCAGCCGAAGGCGTGGCGGCGGGCGTGGGCTCCGGCGCGGGCGGGATGCCGAGGCCGCTGGACGGGCCGTTGTCGAAGGGTTTGCTCTTGTTGAACATGGTGCTCTCCGCATCTCGCCAGCAAGGCCGGCCTAATCCTACTGTTGCCCCTTGGGAGGCAGTTAGGGGCAGGTCGGCGACAGAGGCAAGCTTGGCCTCAGAGCATTCGGCGGATCAAAGTTCGCGGGCCGCTTCCAGCACCTGTTCCGCGTGGCCCTTGACCTTGACGTTGCGCCAGACGCGGCGAACCACCCCGGCGCCGTCGATCAGGAAGGTGGCGCGTTCGACGCCCATGTATTCGCGGCCGTAGAGTTTTTTCTGAACCCAGGTTCCCCAGGCCTCGCAGACCACGCCGTCTTCGTCCGAACCCAGAACGATCTTGAGGTCGTGCTTGGCCTTGAAGCGGTCCAGCTTCTTCACCGCATCGCGCGAGACGCCGATGACGACGGCGCCAGCGGCGGCGAACGGATCGGCCAGGGCCGAAAAGTCCAGACCCTCGGTCGTGCAGCCGGGGGTGTCGGCCTTGGGGTAGAAGTAGAGGACGACCGACTTGCCCTTCAGGCCGTCGAGCGTGACGCGCCCATTGCCGTCAGTGGCGAGATCGAACGCGGGGGCAGCCTGGCCTTCGGTAATGTCGGTCATCCTCTTTGCTCCTTAGACCGGCTTGACCAGCACGATCTTCTTCTTGCCGGCCGCCAGCTTCAGCACGTCGTCGGCGTTGACGTCGGTCTCTTCGATCAGGCGGGCGCCGTCGGCGATGGCTTCATCGTTCAGACGCAGACCGCCGCCCTGGGCCAGGCGGCGGGCCTCGCCGTTGGACGTGGTCAGACCGGCCTTGGTCACGACGGCGGCGATCATGGCGCCGATCACCTCGTCGCGCGGCAGTTCGACGGTCGGCAGATCGGCCGACAACTGGCCCTTCTCGAAGGCGGCCTCGGCGGCGGCGCGAGCGGCTTGAGCGGCCTCCGAACCGTGCAGCATCGAGGTCGCAGCGTCAGCCAGGGCCTTCTTGGCCTCGTTGATGTCGGCGCCTTCCATCGCTTCGTAAAGCGCAATCTGGTCCAGCGGCAGGTCGGTGAACAGGCGCATGAAGCGGCCGACGTCGGCGTCCTCGGCGTTGCGCCAGAACTGCCAGTAGTCATAGGGGCTCAGTTGCTCGGCGTTCAGCCAGACGGCGCCTTGGGCCGTCTTGCCCATCTTGCCGCCCGAGGCCGTGGTCAGCAGCGGCGTGGTCAGGCCGAAGGAGGACTTCTGGTCCACGCGGCGGACCAGATCGACGCCCGAGGTGATGTTGCCCCACTGGTCCGAGCCGCCCATCTGCAGCGTCACGTTCAGCGAGCGGTTCAACTCCAGGAAGTCCACCGACTGCATCAGCATGTAGTTGAACTCGAGGAAGGTCATCGGCTGTTCGCGCTCAAGGCGCAGCTTGACCGAGTCGAAGCTCAGCATCCGGTTGACGGTGAAGTGGGTGCCGTAGTCGCGCAGGAACTCGACGTAGCCGAACTTCGACAGCCATTCGTCGTTGTCGACCATGACGGCGTCGGAGGGGCCGTCGCCGAAGCTCAGGAACTTCTCGAACACGGTCTTGATCGAGGCGATGTTGGCCTGGATCGTTTCGTCGGTCAGTTGCGGGCGCGAGGCGTCCTTGCCGGTCGGATCGCCGACCTTCGTCGTGCCGCCGCCCATCAGGACGACGGGCTTGTGCCCGGCCTGCTGCAGGCGGCGCAGCATCATGATCTGGATCAGGCTGCCGACGTGCAGGGACGGGGCCGTGGCGTCGAAGCCGATGTAGGCCGTCACGATCCCGTTCGAGGCGGCCTCGTCCAACTCCACCGGGTGGGTCACCTGGTGGATGTAGCCGCGCGATTGCAGGGTCTTGAGGAAGTCGGACTTGAAGGCTTGGTCGGTCATGGACGGCTCCGTAGCAGGGATGCCGGCGGCCGTCTTCCTTGTCGGGAAGTCGCACCGCCAGCGAAGGCGGCACGAGATCGCGGCCGCTCGCTAGCTCAGCGAACGGTAATACAGGCCGGAAATGGCGCGGGCGGCGATCATGGGCGCTAGCTACGGCGTGCGGGACGTGGCAGTCAACCCGCCATGACGACCTCCTCCTCGACCAAGACCCTTCGCGTGCTCGGCTTCATGACCGGCACCTCGCTCGACGCCGTGGACATGGCGGTGATCGAAACCGACGGCGAAAACATCATCAACTTCGGCCCGGCGGGCGAGATGAAGCTGGACGCCGAGACGCGCGCCATTGTCGAGGACGCCATCGAGGACGCTCTGGACTGGGAGCGCGGCGAGGAAGAGCCGGAGAGCTTCGAGGATGCCCGCATGGCGGTGGCCGACGCCCATCTGGCGGCGGCGCTCGGCTTCATGGCGGTGAACGGGGTCAAGACCAGTTCGCTGGATCTGGTCGGGGTGCATGGCCAGACGGTTCTGCATGAGGCGCCGACGCCGGAGTTGCCGGGGCGAACGGTGCAGTTGATTGACGCCCTGAGCGTGGCCGAAGGGCTGGGCGTTCGCACCGCCCATGATTTCCGCAGCGCCGACGTGGCGGCGGGCGGGCAGGGGGCGCCCTTGGCTCCTGTCTATCATGCGGCCCTGGTGAAGAAAGCGGGCCTGAGCGGGCCGGTCGCCGTGCTGAACCTGGGCGGGGTCGGCAACATCACCCTGATCCGCGCCGACGGCGGGCTGGAGGCCTTTGACACCGGCCCGGCCAACGGCATGGTCGATCTGCTGGTCCAGTCGCGCGGGAAGAAGCGCATGGATGAGGGCGGCAAGCTGGCGGCTGCGGGAAGCATCGATCAAGCGGTGCTGGACGCCTATCTGGCCCATCCCTATTTTGCGGCGACGGGGCCGAAGTCGCTGGACCGGTTCGACTTCTCGCTGGACCCGGTCGCGGGCCTGTCGCTGGAGGACGCAGCCGCGACGCTGACGGCCTTCGCCGCTGAGGCCGTGGCGCTTGGCGTGGCGCGCTATTCCGAGAAGCCGACCAAGGTCGTGGCCTGCGGCGGCGGACGGCATAACCCTGTCCTGCTGGCGGCGATTCGCGAGCGCGCGGGCGTGCCGGTGACGACGGCCGAGGACGAGGGCTGGCGGGGCGACTCGATTGAGGCCGAGGCCTTCGCCTTTCTGGCGGCGCGCTGTCTGCTGGGCCTGCCGATCAGCTTCCCCGGCACGACCGGCGTGGCCGAGCCGATGACTGGTGGGCGCATCGTGGAGCCAGGCGAACAGTGAGCCTGATGCAGTCTCAGCGCCTCTGGGGCGTCGCCAGCGGCATGGCGGCGGGCGCCCTTTGGGGGCTGGTCTTCTTGGCGCCGAAGGTCGCGCCCGAGGCGTCGCCGATGATGCTGACGGCGGGGCGCTATCTCGCCTATGGCCTGATCGCCGCCCTGCTGATAGCCCCGCGCTGGCGACGGGTGACGGCGGCGCTGGACGGGAAGGCGTGGCGGGCGCTGGTCTGGCTGAGCCTGGCGGGGAACATCGTCTATTTCGTCTTCCTGGTGGTCGGCGTCCATTTCGCGGGCGTCGGGGCTTCGGCCCTGATCGTGGGGATGGTGCCGGTCGTGGTGGCCCTCTGGGGCTTGAAGGACAAGGATTCGCCGCCCCTGGCGCGCGTGGCTCCGCCGATCGCGGCGGCGGCCCTGGCGGTCGGCCTGATCGGCTGGGAATCCTTGAGCCAGGGCGCAGGCGGCGATCATGGCGGGACGCAGACCTTGATCGGCTTGGCGTGCGCCCTGGCGGCCCTGCTGTCCTGGTCGGCCTTCGCCGTTGGAAACAGCCGCTGGATGGTTCGTCTGCCGGCCGTCACGCCGCACGAATGGTCCTTGCTGACCGGGGTAGTCACCGGGGGACTGGCGCTGTTGCTGGCGATTCCGGCGGTCCTGACCATGGGTCAGTCGTCAGGCGAAGCCTGGATGCGGTTGATCGGGGTCAGCCTGGGCGTGGCCGTCTTCGCCTCCATCATCGGCAACGCCTTTTGGAACCAGGCCAGCCGCCTGCTGCCCCTGACCATGCTGGGCCAGATGATCGTGTCCGAGACACTGTTCGCCTTCCTCTACGGCTTCCTGTGGGAAAGGCGCGGGCCGACTGCTATCGAGATCGTGGCCATGATCCTGATGGTCGTCAGCGTCGTCTGGTGCGTGCGCGCGCATCGCCCGGCGGCGATCGCGGCGGCGGAAGGCGAACATTAGGTCGCAGCCAAGGCGCTGAACGTCTGCGTCGGTTTCGCGTTGATCCCCTAGCGGACCGGGCCCCTCTGGCGATCCCCCCATTGGAGAGAATGGTCGTGATGTCGGTCCGCGCTGGTCGTCCGTTCGGGCGTCGGCGGCGTGAACGGTCCAGAGGCGGTGATGGAGTTCCTGACAGTCGAGTGGATGGGCAAGCCCGCCTGGATGTGGGCGGGTTTTCTGGTGGTCGTGGTCGCCCTGCTGGCCTTCGATCTGGGGGTCTTGCACCGCAAGGCGCACGAGATCGGGGTGCGGGAAAGCCTGCTGCTGTCGGGTTTCTATATCGCCGTTGCCCTGCTGTTCGGGGTCTGGGTCTGGGTGCGGCTGGGGGCGGACAGCGGGCTGGACTACCTGACCGGCTTCGCCATCGAAAAGAGCCTGGCGATGGACAATGTCTTCGTCATCGCCATGATTTTCAGCGCTTTCGGAATACCGCGCCTGCATCAGCACCGCGTGCTGTTCTGGGGCGTGCTGGGCGTCATCGTGCTGAGGGCGGTGATGATCGCGGCGGGGGCGGCCCTGGTCAGTCGTTATGAGTGGGCGCTCTATGTCTTCGCCGCCTTCCTGATCTTCACCGGCGGGCGGATGATCGCGACCAGTCCCAAGGAAGAAGCGGCGGCAGGGCGGGGTCTGATGAACTGGCTGATCCGGCGCGTGCCGGTGACGGACCAGTTGCACGGTGCGCGGTTTTTTGTCCGCGAGGATGATGCGGGGCGATGGGTCTGGCGCGCCACGCCGCTGTTCCTGGCCCTGGTGACGATCGAGTTCGCCGACGTGATCTTCGCCGTGGATTCAGTGCCGGCGATCTTCGCCATCACGACGGACCCCTACATCGTCTATACGTCCAACATCTTCGCCATTTTGGGGCTGAGGGCGCTCTATTTCGCCCTGGCGGCGGTGATCCACCGTTTCGCTTATCTGAAGCAGGCCTTGGCCATCCTGCTGGTCTTTATCGGGGGGAAGGTCATCGCCGCGCCGCTGATGGGGCTGGAGAAGTTTCCGCCGGCGATCTCGCTCGGCGTGACGGCCGCCATCCTG